>Ga0209640_10003707_pt1 | contig 13364 bp, 15 predicted proteins | sample RifCSP10_1_FD_184018 | JGI IMG/M metagenome (GOLD analysis project Ga0209640, IMG submission 184018) | Soil microbial communities from Rifle, Colorado - Rifle CSP2_sed 10_1 (SPAdes) (version 2) | ecosystem: Environmental > Terrestrial > Deep subsurface > Rock core/Sediment | place: Rifle...
CGATCTGGGTCAGGTCGAGATCGATGGTCTTGTGCCCGGCAACCTTCATTGCGCCGGCGACTTTTTTTGCAGCATTGAGTTCTGCAGCATGGCGCTGGCCATAATTGAAACTCAGGGTGTAACAGGTAAATCCCTGTTCCATCGCCATGGCCAGTATGGTGGCGGAATCGAGCCCGCCGGAAAGTAGGACAACGGCTTTCATGAGTATCAGGATTTCTCCCTGTGGCCAGAATAAGGAAAGGTATATTATGTCATTGCGAGGAGGGCGTCAGCCCGACGTGGCAATCTCATATACCGGAAAACCGGGATTGCTTCGACCTCCGTTCTCGCAATGACGTATGAGATAAGTGCAATTTTGGAATTATTTACCGGGGACATTACCCCATAAATATTTATGCAACTGAATCTGTAAACGCACCGGCAGTTGGTCTTCCAGTATCCACTCTGCGAGCTGCGAGGCACCAAGTTGATCGTGACTGGGTGAGAACAGGATTTCATTGCAGCGTTCATGCAACCGGTATTCATTCTGTTTTTCCCTTGCCCACTCATAATCTTTTCTGTCACAGATGACGAACTTGATCTGATCGGTGGGTGTGAGATATTGCAGATTGTCCCAGCGGTTTTTTGCTTCTTCGCCGGAGCCTGGCGTCTTTATATCGACAATCTTGCATACCCGGCTGTCTACATCCGTCAAATCAATCGCGCCACTGGTTTCCAGTAAAACCTGATAACCTTCATCACAGAGCAGGCGTAAAAGATCCAGACAGTTTTTTTGTGCAAGAGGTTCTCCACCGGTAACAGTCACAAAACGTGTGCGATAACCGGCAGTCTTGCGCAGGATCTCTTCTATGGTGATCTTTTCACCTTCATAAAAGGCATATTCAGTGTCGCAATAACCACAGCGCAACGGGCAACCGGTAAGACGGATAAATACGGTAAGCATTCCGCTGAAGCTGGTTTCACCCTGTATGGAATAGAAAATCTCGTTGATCTTCAGGGTCCTGGTCATGATCTGATCGATCTCTTTATTGACCGGTTTCGTGATGCGCATATGTTTAAACTGGAATATTACCTGCTGGTCAGGAAGTAGGTGAACGTTTCAGACGATCTTCCGCGTCACGCGCTGCGGTTGTGCCGGGAAATTTCTGTATCAGATCCTGTAGTATCTTTTTTGCTTCATCAGCCTGTCCCATTTCATAATAACTGTAACCGATCTTGAGCAGACTGTTGGGTACCCTCTGGCTTTGCGGATAAGTGGAGACGAGTTTCATGTATTCCGTGATGGCTTCGTTGTAACGGCGCGTAACGTACAGGGCCTCCGCCATCCAGTATTGTGCATTTTCTGAATATTGGCTGTCGGGATATTTAACGAGAAATTTGTCAAAGGCATCGATGGCCTTAACATACTCCGCCTGTTTGAGCAGGTTGAATGCAGCCTGGTAGTTTGTCTGTGCCTCAAGTGGATCAACAGTTTCTGTAACAGCAGACTCATCTACAGGTAAAGTATCGGTAGTTGTTATCTCTTCAATTTCACCTGGTTCAGAAACTGCGTCGGGTGTAATGCTCTCTATCATTAATGCAGATCCGGCATCATCCCCGGCCGGTGTTAGCGAGTCTGTCGGCGTCATTTCCTGTAATGGTGGAACGTCGGTGCCCACGAGAGGACTCTCTCCCGCACTTTGTCCATCAAGCCGGCGCAGCCGGTTATCGACATCGCTGTATAATTTACGTTGCTGCTCTTTTAACTTTTCCAGCTCATGAGTATTAAGTTCAATCTGGCCACGCAGATTAGCTACTTCCCTCTGCAGGGATTGCAGTTGCTGGAACAAATCGAGCAGCCCCTGGTTTTGCAGTAACCTTTCAATGTTCTCAAGGCGTTGCTCAAGCTGTGCCGAGGAAGGTTCGACTACAGGGACTGCCCGCTTTTCTGCCATGCTTACGGGCGCAAGAATACTTGCGCAGAGAAAAACAGCAATTCTGGAGGAAGTATTCAACCGCTTTCAACCGCAGTTACCGGTAAATGATCTCGACGCGGCGGTTCTGGCTCCATGCATAATCATCATGACCATCAACAGCCGGACGTTCTTCGCCATAACTCACGACCCGGAATTGAGAACCCGATGCGCCCAGCAGGGACATCTGGCGACTGACAGATTCAGCCCTGCGTTCGCCGAGTGCCAGGTTATATTCCCTCGAACCTCTTTCATCCGCATGTCCTTCAAGCGTAATTACGACACTCTGGTTTGCAGCCAGGTAAGCAGCGTGTGCTTCAACCGTAGCACGGTATTCCGGAAGTATTTCACTGCTGTCATATTCAAAATAGATGATGCGTTTGGCCAGGGGGCTGTTCGGATCATCCAGCGCGCTCATGCCAGCGCGATCACCTTCGCCCGCACCATAGGACTCAGTGTCCTCGCCCATGGTTCTGCCCTGATCGACTACCGAGGCGTCATCCTGCACCTCTTCCGTGGACGAACAGCCATAAAAAGTCAGCGATAACAACAGAAAAAACAAAATTCTGATACTCATAACAGTCTCCTGTGTATTGAACATATGTAATGTTGCGTTGCTAGATAGATTAACATTCTTGTTGATACCTGTAGAACAAATTTCTTTATTAACCGGTTATCGGCTCGTGAACGGACCCCAGACCGGCTCCCTGACTTCGCCGTCCTGAAGTCCAAGCCGTTGATGTACGCTGCCATCAACCGAGATAGCGGCAAGCGCATTACCCCTGGCGCCGGTGGTCGTGTAGATAATCATGTGTCCATTTGGCGCAAAACTCGGTGATTCATCCTGGCGTGAATCGGTCAGGATGGTGACCTGGCCTGTCGCCCGGTTCAACAGCCCGATGCGGTATGCGCCCCTATCACCATTGATTACGGCGATGGTTTTGCTGTCCGGGGAATATTCCGGTCCGGCGTTATAAGTGCCGTTAAAGCTGATCCGTCTGGGTTGCCCGCCTTCAACCGGTACTTCATAGATCTGCGGGTTGCCGCCCCGGTCAGAAGTAAAGGCCAGCATCTTGCCATCTCCGGACCATACCGGTTCGGTATCGATGGCTGCATTTTCTGTGATGCGGCTCAGCGTTCTGGACGCGATGTGGAAAATATAAATTTCCGGATTGCCATCTTTGGAGAGGGTCAGGGCCAGGCGGCTGCCATCCGGTGACCAGCCAGGCGCACTGTTAATTCCGCGATTAGATGCTACTTTCTGGCGTGCTCCACTCTGGATATCCTGGATGTAGACGGCCGAGTTTTTTTCTTCAAATGATACATAGGCCAGACTTCTGCCGTCCGGTGACCAGGCAGGTGACATGATCGGCTCATTCGATTCAAGCAGGATTTGCGGATTGTAACCATCGGCATCCGAGACCTGCAGGGCAAAACGTTTGGTGCCGTCCGGGTTTTTGTTGACGGTGACATAAACAATGCGTGTTGCAAATGCGCCACGTATGCCGATCAGTTTTTCATAAATAATATCACTGATTTCATGTGCGGTACGACGTAACTGCACCTGTGTGGAAGGAATGCGGAAACCTGCGATCTGTTTTTCCTTGTAAACATCGATCAACCGGAACTCCACATCATAATCACCCTGGTTGTTCTGGGCCAGATTGCCAATCAGCAGGTTTTCCATACCCAGCAGCCGCCAGTCCCTGAAGTTGACCCCATCAAAATCCGTGGGCCGTTGCGGCATGTCTTTTTCTTCCATGGCAGAGAAACGCCCGCTGCGTATGAGATCATTGGAGATGACTTGTGCAATATCCACCGGTGGCAGGTTTGCAGCCTGTGACCAGCCGAAAGGCACTATCGCAACCGGTATGGGTTTTTCTACCCCCTTATCAATGATGATCTCGATTGCGTAGGCGAGTTTACTGAAGAATAAAGTAAATATAAAAATCAGGAATAATGTATAAATATATTTTTTAAACACTTTTTCAGGCCTTATGGTTCAAATGTAAATGTAATATCTCTTATTTTGATTCGTTCAAAAATTTCCAGGTCATCAGGTACGGATGAAAAAGGCGAAGATTTCTGGACAGCAGTTAATGCCCGACGGTCAAATATATCATTGCCACTGGACTGCACAACATTAACATTAATTACATCTCCACCGGGTAATAACCTGATGTTAACTTTACACTGTAATCCTGGCGGTAATCCGGTTTGATTAAAGTTTCTTCTAACCTGGTTCGCTATTTCCGCAATAATTTTTTGCTGTAAGCTGATGTCCTGCTGCTGTTGTTCCTCTGCCGCTTCTGCGTCCAGTTGTGCCTGCAATGCTTTTTCTGCCTCTGCTTTCTTGCGTTCCTCCTCCAGCTTCTTCAGTTCAGCCGCTTTCTTTTTCTGCTCAGCCTCGGCCAGGACCTTCTTCTCTTCTTCGAGCTTTTTTTGTTTCTCTAGTTCCTGCTTTTGTTTTTCCAGATCTGCCAGTTTCTTTTGCTCTTCCTCGCGCAGTTTCTGTTCCTGTTCCTTTTTCTTTTTGGCCTCAAACAGCTTCTTTTCCTCTTCCAGGCGCTGTTTCTTTAAATCTTCAGACTTCTTTTTTTCTTCAGCGGCCTTTTTTTCAAGTTCGGCCAGGCGTTGCTGTTCTTCCAGTTTCTTTTTTTCATCCTCCTGCTTCAGGCGCTGCAGCTCCTTGTCCACCTGGGACTTGTCCACGGTCACTGCGTTAACAATACTGATGTCCTGATGGGGCGGTTTGATGATATCGGTAAAACTGAAACTGAACACTAATAATGCCGCTGCAATAACATGCAGGGCCAGCGCATACCAAATTGATCGTAATCTTACCCACCAGCTTAAACGCATTGCTGATCAATGCTCCGGCGGTTCCGTAATCATGCCGACGGTCGGCACCCCGGCCCGTTGCAGCAGGGCCATGAGCTCAACGACTTTGCCATAAGGCACAGCTTTATCGCCACCCACCAACACCGGTATGCCCGGTTGATATTTTAGCAATGCGTTAACACGATTTATTAATTCTTCCGGGGAAACAGGTTTATCGCCATTTTCACCAAAGGTTATGTAGAAATTACCTGCCGCATCCACATTGATAATCACCGGTTCCTTGTCCGTGTGTTCGATGGGTCTGGAGTCAACTTCCGGCAGGTCTACCTTGACACCCTGGCTCAGGAGCGGTGCGGTGATCATAAAAATGATCAGCAATACCAGCATCACGTCGATATATGGCACGACATTGATCTCGGATATCGGCCGTTTGCGTATTCTCTGTCTCATTCTTGTAACTTGTGACTTATCACTTGTAACTGTTGTTTACGAGTGTGCATGACGATGCAATATGGACAAAAATTCATCCAGAAATATGTCGTAGCGGTTTATCAGCCGTTCCACGTCATTGGAATAACGGTTGTAGGCAATCACCGCCGGGATTGCAGCAAACAGGCCCATGGCCGTAGCAATCAATGCCTCGGCAATACCGGGCGCCACCATGGCAATCGTGGCCTGTTGCACGTTCCCCAGTGCACGGAAACTGTTCATGATTCCCCATACCGTGCCGAACAGACCGACATAAGGACTGGTCGAACCGACAGTCGCGAGAAAAGACAGACTGGTTTCGAGATAATCGACTTCCTTGTTCATGGCGATACGCATGGCCCTTTGCGCACTTTCCAGCATGGCATCCGGATCTTTATTGCTTTGTGTTCTGAGTCTCGCAAATTCCTTGAAACCGGCCTCGAACATTTTTTCCATGCCGGTCCCGCCTTCCCGTTTGGCATTAATACGGTTATAAAGCGGACTCAGATCTTCCGACGACCAGAACAGGTCTTCAAACTTGTCTGCCTCGCGTGCCGCCCGGTTGAGTACCACACGCTTGTTGAAAATCATCGTCCACGAAACCAGCGATGCCAGGAGTAACGCCAGTATCACCAGTTGTACCAGCAGGCTGGCGTTGAGGATTAAATGTAGAAAAGAAAGATCAGTCGACATGAGCCAACTCCGAAATAATGAAAGCAGGGATAGATACAGGTTTCATGGTTTTACTATTGATGCAGGCAATTTTTATTTCTGCCTGGCACAACAGATCATTTTGTTTATTGAGAATGGTTTGTTCAAATAACATACTTGCTTTGCGCAGTCCGGCCATTTTAGCATTGACTGTTAATTCTTCGTTAAAAATCGCAGGTTTTAGATAGTCAATTGTGACCTTGCGCACAATAAAAATGATATTGTTTTCCTGCGCAAGTTTATCCTGCTCAAAACCGATGGCACGCAACATTTCAGTGCGCGCACGTTCCATATATCTGAGGTAGTTGGCATAGTAGACGACACCGCCCGCATCGGTATCCTCATAATAGACTCGCACAGGCCATGAGAATTCAGTCATTAAATTCAGATTATGAGATTATCTGTAAAAGGATTAAGTCTGATCAAACAGATCAGGGTCGACAGTTGTTTGCTTGGGTGCCTCAAGGCCAAAATGCAACCAGGCATTACGGGTCGCCATACGTCCTCTGGACGTGCGCATCATGAACCCCTGTTGTATGAGATAGGGTTCTATCACATCTTCTATGGTGTCACGTTCTTCACCAATCGCCGCCGCCAGGCTGTCAACACCCACTGGCCCACCATCGAATTTCTGGATAATGGCGAGTAACAGCTTGCGATCCATCATGTCGAATCCATGTGCATCAACATTCAACATATCCAGTGCCATATTAGCGGTATTACCTGTGATACGCCCATCGCCTTTAACTTCTGCATAATCACGTACCCGGCGCAAAAGCCGGTTGGCAATACGCGGGGTACCACGCGCCCTGGCCGCAATCTCACCAGTGCCATCATTTTCAATCGTGACATTCAATATGCCAGATGAGCGTTTGATAATCCTGGACAGATCGGCAGCGCTGTAAAATTCCAGCCGTTGCACGATACCGAAACGGTCACGCAGAGGGGATGTTAACAGTCCGGCACGTGTTGTCGCACCGACCAGGGTAAACGGTGGCACATCCAGTTTAATGGCGCGCGCTGCCGGGCCTTCACCGATCATGATATCGATCTGGTAATCCTCCATCGCCGGATACAATATTTCTTCGACAATCGGACTCAATCGGTGGATCTCATCTATGAAGAGAACATCATTCGGTTCCAGGTTGGTGAGCAAGGCCGCCAGATCGCCCGGTCGTTCCAGTACCGGGCCGGAGGTCTGGCGCAATCCCACGTTCATTTCATTGGCAATGATGTGCGCCAGGGTGGTTTTGCCCAGCCCCGGCGGGCCGAAGATCAGGACGTGATCCAGTGGTTCCTTGCGTTTACGGGCGGCACTGATGAAGATCTCCATCTGTTCATGGACGGATGGCTGGCCTATATAGTCAGCGAGTCTTTTGGGGCGCAGTGAGTTATCAAACGCCATATCTTCAGCATTGCCGGTGGGTGAAATTACTGGATTTGGTTCGCCCATAGATGTCTCAATATAATTTCTATTGTCTCTTTAACGGACTGCAATCGCAAACGGGTTAAACTCCCGGAACCAAAGGTATTGTACGTCTGAACTGTGGCAGGAACAGGGCAAAATTCTGGAAAATTACTGATTCCATTATTTGCTGACTGAGGCCTTCAACGCCTCGCGGATGATTTCTTCACTGCTCATTTCAGGGGTGGTGACAGCATGTACATAACGGCTGGCCTCCTGTGGTTTGTAACCCAGCGCCACCAGCGCGCTGACAGCATCATCAGTCTGGCTACCGGATGCAGTTGTGTCTTTGCCGTGCACAGGGCTGGAATCACAAGCGATGTTCAAATTCTTGAGACGGTCGCGCATCTCGATGATTAAACGCTCCGCTGTTTTTTTACCCACGCCCGGTAGCCGGGTCAGGCGGGCACTATCACCATCACGTATGCAACGGACAAAATCCTCTGCCTCAATGCCGGAGAGTATGGTCAGCCCCATTTTGGCGCCAACACCGTTGACCTTGATAAGACTCCTGAAAAGATGGCGCTCATTCTCGGTGGCAAAACCAAATAACAGGTGCGCATCATCCCGCACGACCAGATGTGTATATAAATGTATTTCTGCACCGGTTTCGGGTAATTGATAAAATGTACTCATGGGGGCCTCAACCTCGTAGCCCACGCCCTGTACATCAATCAACAGCATGGGAGGAGACTTTTGTAATATCCTGCCGAACAGCCTGCCGATCATCTCAATCTGCCTCCACTGATACCACTGACCTCGCGCATACGCATAAGACCTTGCCGTGAATGGCCATGACACAGGGCCACGCCCAGGGCATCTGCCGCATCCTGTTGGGGAATCTGTTCCAGACATAACAGCACCTTCACCATGTGCTGCACCTGTTCCTTGGCTGCATGTCCTTTGCCCACTGTTGCCTGTTTTACCTGGTTCGCGGTGTATTCAAATATCTTCAAACCCTGTGTGGCGCAGGCTGTAATAGCAGCGCCTCTGGCCTGGCCGAGTTTCAGGGCGGAGTCCGCATTGCGATGCATGAATACCCGTTCAATCGCCATTTCTTCGGGATGGTATTGTGTGACTACATCACTGATCCGCCCAAATATGGTAAGCAGTTTATCCGGTAGTTCTTCTGCATCAATATGAATACAGCCGTGAGTGATGTGTATGGCGTGGTTACCTTTGATATCGATGATGCCGTAACCAGTGATCCGGGAACCGGGGTCTATGCCGAGGATGCGGGTCATTCAGAGTGACCCGTGTAGCGTGTCTCGGGGTACGGGTAATCCGGTCTGTATTTTCGTAATACGCATCACGTGGGGCGGGATACGATCCTAGTCAAGTTGTGCAATGACATCTTCCGGTATATCGGCATTGGAGTAAACCTTTTGTACGTCGTCCAGATCCTCCAGCATATCCAGCAATCGCAGCATACTCTCGGCAGTCTCAAGATCCAGTTTCTGGCTGGTTGAGGCACGCATGGTGATCTCTGCTGATTCCGGTTCGTGCCCCTTGTCCTGTAGTACAGACTTGATATTGAGAAATTCATCCGGTGCAGTAAGCACGTCAATTGAGCCATCTTCGTAGGTGACCACATCTTCGGCACCGATCTCCAGTCCCGCTTCCATCAATGATTCTTCATTACTGCCCGCCGGGAAGGAGATCTGGCCTACCTTTTTGAAAAGGTAGGCCACAGAACCATCCGTGCCAAGATTGCCCCCACATTTATTAAAGGCATGGCGCACTTCCCCCACGGTACGGTTACGGTTGTCGCTCATGCAATCAACCATGACAGCAACCCCGCCGGGACCATAGCCCTCATAACGGATCTCTTCTACATTTTCAGCTACATTGCCACCCGCGCCGCGTTTGATCGCGCGTTCGACAGTGTCCTTGGTCATGTTGTTGGACAGGGCATTATCGACCGCGTCCCGCAGGCGCGGATTATTGTTCGGATCAGCCCCGCCCATTTTTGCTGCGACAGTGATTTCCCGTATGAGTTTGGTAAACAATTTGCCGCGCTTGGCATCCTGTTTGCCTTTACGGTGTTGAATATTAGCCCACTTGCTATGACCTGCCATGCCTGTAATACCGGTTAATTAAAATGGCGCGATTCTATCATTAGTCATGATACCGCCCAAACAGCCGCACCCGCTGCTAATGCTGAAAACGGCCGTGTTGTAAAAAGTGGATCGTTTGTCCGGTAACAGCATATGAAATCAGCATGCCGAAATGTGACACCGGCAAGGTAATATGGTCAGTCATTCCGTCCAGCCGGGTTTCTGCAACGGCAATAGTCCCGTCATTGGGCCGTGGTATTCCCGGCACGAACATACCTAACCCCAGACGCAGTGTCCCGGCAATCACGCCGAGTTCATGGGTATTGCGCCAGGGCGGCGCATCACCCAGCAAACCCTGTTTGATGCTTTTCCCTAACAGCATGCGTCCCGGTGCGGATTGATTCAGTCTTTGCGCCGCACTGCTGATTAAATGTGGTGTGCCCAGTGTCACGATTCGTCCCGGACGCTGCTCAGGATAGTTATGAAACAGCTGCCGGATGACCAGTCCGCCCAGACTGTGACAGACGTAATGAATAACAGGGCTTTGTATTTTTTCAACGTAGGCCTGCAACGTCAGGGCATTCTCCAGTGGCGTGTTTTGCAGACTATGGTAGGAAAATCGCAGCGTGTTGAAACCGGTATGCTCAAGCCTTCGGCGTAGCAAACCCATATCCATGCCGTTCAAGTACAGGCCGTGTACGAGCACAACAATTTCTTCTGCCACTAATTTTCCTTATCTGTGCCTGATAGCAGGCAACTAAAGTTAAGCATCACCAGCCAGGGCTGTTTTCCGGCCCGCAGTAAAATCCAGCAATCTCTGGATTGATATTCGTGCCTTGCGGCTTGTCTCCGGATCGACATGGACCTCGTTGCTCCCGGTCGTCAGCACATGTTCGAGTTTGCGCAAGGTATTCATTGCCATCCACGGACAATGCGCACAACTTTTACAGGTGGCGCTTATACCTGCGGTAGGCGCCTCTATAAAAATTTTATCCGGAGCGGCTTCCTGCATCTTGTGAAAAATGCCTTTATCGGTAGCAACAATAAACTCTTTTGCATCCAGTTCCCGGGCGGCCTTGATGATCCCTGTTGTTGAGCTGACCACATCCGCCTGTTTGATTACAGAGGCCGGAGATTCCGGGTGCACCAGCACTTTAGCCTGTGGATGCTCACGGCGTAACAGTTCCAGCTCTATGCCTTTGAATTCTTCATGTACCACACACGATCCCTGCCAGATCAACATGTCTGCACCGGTCTGTTCCTGCACGTACTGGCCCAGATATTTGTCCGGTGCCCAGATGATCTTTTTCCCTTGTGCTTTCAGATGATTGACCACATCAACAGCACTCCCCGAAGTCACCATCCAGTCCGCCCGGGCTTTGACTGCGGCACTGGTGTTGGCGTACACAACTACAGTCCGGTCCGGATACTGATCGCAGAAACGGCTGAAATCATCAATCGGGCAACCGATATCCAGCGAACAATCCGCATTGAGATCAGGCATCAGGATGCGTTTCTCGGGATTCAGTATCTTGGCTGTTTCCCCCATGAACCTGACGCCACAGACCACCAGGGTCTGTGCTGAGGATTCATGACCGAAGCGTGCCATATCGAGTGAATCGGAAACATGCCCGCCGGTTTCGTCAGCCAGTTCCTGCAAATCCGGATCGGTGTAGTAATGTGCGACAATGATGGCATTCTTTTCTTTCAGTAATAGTTTAATGCGTGACTTGAGTTCATTACGTTCGGCAACGCTTAATGTTTCGACTATCGTTTCCGGCACCTGCTCAGGCGGCATACGGTAATCACGTAATTCAATTGCGGGATTCAAAGTGTTCATTGATTCTGCTCTCACATATTATTCATTTAATAAATTGCACCGTACCGGGTGATTTGACGGTATACAAACGCGCCGGACGATGGTTGCCATTGCGCCGGAATTTACCCGTTTCCCTGAGGCAATCCAGTGTCTTCAGCCGTTTGCGAAAATTTCTTTTGTCCAGACTCTCGCCCAATATGGATTCATAAACCTGCTGTAATTCCCCCAGGGAAAAATTTTCCGGCATGAACTGCAGGGCAATGGTGGAATAATTGAGTTTTGCTGTCAGACGTTGATGGGCCATGGCAACAATATTTGCATGATCAAATGCCAATGATGGTAAATTTCTCACCTGAAACCAGGCAACTTCTTTGGCATCACTGGCAGCGCGGATATTGATCCGGTCTGGTGGTACAAGTGCATAGTAGGCCACGGATATGACACGTTCGCGCGGATCGCGGTTTGGAGCGCCGAAAGTATAGAGTTGCTCCAGGTAAACGCCGGTGATGCCGGTTTCTTCTTCCAGTTCACGCAAGGCGCAGGCTTCCAGATCTTCGTCTATTTCCACAAAACCGCCCGGCAAGGCCCAGCTGTTCATGAAGGGTTCGCCACCTCGGCGTACCAGCAACAATTCCAGTTGCTGTCCGCGAATGGTGAAAATCACCATATCAGTAGTGACTGCCGGATGAGGATATTGATAAGTGTAAGCCATGGCGAATACTTAGTGTAATATATACACATAAGCTTAGTGTATGAATTACACTTTTTCAAGCTGGAATTTTAAAAGTAAGCAGTTACTCCTGCTTGGGAGGTTTCGCCAGTTTAATGCCCAGTTCCCGTAATTGCTTTGGTGATGCTGGTGAAGGCGCGGAAGTCAGCGGGCAACTCGCGGTCTGGGTCTTGGGGAAAGCAATTACATCGCGGATGCTGTCGGATCCGGTCATCATCATCACCAACCGGTCCAGCCCGAAGGCAATGCCGCCATGCGGCGGGCAACCATAATCCAGCGCATTAATCAGGAAGCCGAATTTCTCATCCGCAGCCTGATCATCGATTCCGAGCAGACGCAAGGCCGTCCTTTGCATATCCGGTGTGTGAATACGTACTGACCCACCGCCCATTTCAATACCGTTCAACACCAGGTCATAGGCGCGAGACAGACACTGGCCCGGATCGGCCTCAAGCTCGGCAGTCGTATTAACCTGAGGAGCCGTGAACGGATGATGCAAGGCATCCCAGCGCTTCTCATCTTCGTTGTACTCGAACATGGGGAAATCCACGATCCACAGCGGCCGCCACTGGCCCTGCAGCAGATTCATGTCAGCGGCTAACCGGTTGCGCAATGCCCCCAATGCATCATTGACCACCCTGGCCTTGTCGGCGCCAAAGAAAATAAGATCACCGGTTTGTGCAGTGGTCCGTTCCAGCAGTAATTTAATGATGGATTCCGGCAGGAATTTGAGTATCGGTGATTGCAATCCTTCCGTGCCTGCGTTGATATCGTTCACCTTGATATAGGCCAGCCCCCTGGCTCCGAAGTTGGCGACATAGTTGGTGTAATCATCGATCTCCTTGCGGCTCAGTTTGGCGCCACCGGGTACACGCAATGCGGCCACACGTCCATCCGGCATGGTGGCCGGACCGGAGAACACCTTGAATTCAACCTCCTTCATCAGATCGGAAACTTCGGTCAGTTCCAGCGGATTGCGCAGGTCGGGTCGATCATTTCCAAAACGGTGTATGGCCTCGGCATAGGTCATACGCGAAAACGGCGTGGGCAGATCGGCATCAATGGCTTCCTTGAACAACTTGATGATCATCTCTTCCATGATGGCGGTGATCTGTGTTTCGTCCATGAATGAGGTTTCGATATCCAACTGGGTAAATTCCGGTTGGCGATCGGCGCGCAGGTCCTCATCGCGGAAACAACGCACGATCTGGTAATAACGATCCATGCCGGACATCATCAGAAGCTGTTTAAATAACTGCGGTGACTGCGGCAGGGCAAAGAATGAACCAGCATGGGTGCGGCTGGGAACCAGGTAATCGCG
>Ga0209640_10003708_pt1 | contig 13364 bp, 12 predicted proteins | sample RifCSP10_1_FD_184018 | JGI IMG/M metagenome (GOLD analysis project Ga0209640, IMG submission 184018) | Soil microbial communities from Rifle, Colorado - Rifle CSP2_sed 10_1 (SPAdes) (version 2) | ecosystem: Environmental > Terrestrial > Deep subsurface > Rock core/Sediment | place: Rifle...
CTAGCCCGCATTATTCATGAAGCTTCTGCTACAAGCGTGGATACGCGGCTGTGCCGGGCAGTCTCGCCGTTCAGCCCTTCGACATACTGCACGAGTATGCCTCAGGGCTTTACGCCTCCGAGTGCCCGTCTCGCTTCGCGTCTGCACGCTTTCGCGACGAACCTTCATGAATAATGAGGGCTGACTTCCATGACGGCGCCTGAGCCCGGTCTGCGCGCAACACCGACTCAGGCCAAAGAACGGGGAGCAGCCCTCGCACTGCTCCCCGCCGCCGCGACGCTCAGCTTCTACGCCCTTCCCGCCTCGCTCCAAGAACAGACGTTGGTTCAGTTCGTGCCCCAAATCCTCGCCTACCTCGCCTTAGGCCTTTGGGCTATGTACAACCGCGATATCGTCTCTCGGCTTGGACTGGAGAAAGGGAACATACGGGATGGCCTACGCTGGGGGCTCCTGACAGGGCTGCTTCTCGGCTGCCTGAATACCTTCGTGATTCTCTCGACCTATCCACATCTTGGGTATGACATCAGTTTCCTCAAGACCACGCCACATGGCCGACTCCCCCTCTTGGTCATGGCCCCCTGGTTCATCTGTGGCATCGCCCTCTTTGTAGAACTAAATTTTCGTGGATTTCTCCTCGGACGGCTGGCCGCACTTGAATCGGGGCTATGGAGATGCGGTTTGGCCCAACGCCTCTCGCCTCTCGCCCTCATCACCTGCGCACTGATATTTGCTTTCGACCCCTTCATCGTGAATACTTTCCAGCACCTTCACTGGATCGCGCTATGGGACGGTCTCATCTGGGGAATCATCTGGCTATGCACACGTAACCTCTACATCACGATTGTCGCGCATGCGGTCGAAGTCATCATGATGTACAGCGCGGTGAGAACGGCGATTGGATAACAATTGTTTCATTTTTCCATTGACGATTGGTTTATTGAAATAGCTCAATGATCCAATGACCCAATGGTTCAATTTCAATGAATCCCTCCTTCTCCAGTTACCTCGTCAACGATGTCTTCGGTGACCCCGGAGTCTATGTGGAGGTCCGCTGGTCGAAGCAGGCGCTGCTGTTCGACCTGGGCCACAATGACAGGCTGGGGCCGACGAGGCTTCTGCGTGCCAACGACATATTCATTTCCCACACGCACGTGGACCACTTCATCGGTTTCGATGCAGTGCTGCGAGTGGCCTTGGGGCGAGGCAAGACCGTCCGACTATTCGGCCCTCCCGGACTCATCAAGAATGTGCAGGGAAAATTGCAGGGCTACACATGGAATCTGGTCGATGGCTATCCACTGACCCTTGACGTCCGGGAATTTCACCCCCAGGAAATCCGGCAGGCACTGTTCCGCGCAACCGACGGGTTCCTCCAGGTTGAACAACCGGTTCGCCCTCTCGTGCCGGAACCAGCCACAGGCCTATTCACAGTCCTCAACGATCCCGTGTTCACCGTGAGCGCGGTCTCCTTGAACCATCGCGTTCCCTCGTTCGCCTATTCCCTGGAGGAACAGTTCCACATCAATGTGAACAAGCAGAAGCTCCACGAGGCGAATCTGCCGGTCGGTTCTTGGCTCAAAGACGTGAAGCAGTACATCTGGCAGGGTCAACCGGATGAGTTCCGCTTCATGGCCACACTCTATGACGAGCACTACCGCGAGGAGCGAGAGCTTGTCTTGGGCGAAATCAAAGAACGATTCTGTACCATCTCACGTGGGCAAAAGATCGCCTATGTCGTCGATGCTCGGTTCGATGAAGAGAATGAAGCGAAAATTATTTCCCTCGCTCGTGGCGCAGACGTGCTCTACTGCGAATCGCCCTACCTGGACGTTGATGCCGAGAAAGCCCGCGACCGCTACCATCTGACCGCGAAGCAAGCAGGACTCATGGCACGCGAGGCCCATGTGCGCGACCTCGTTGTGTTTCATTTCTCGCCACGGTATACAGGTCAGGGCGAGGCGCTGGAGCGGGAAGCGATGGAAGCGTTTCAAAAAACCTGAGGAGGGCACAGCGTGAATGACTTCATGAAGTGGGCAGTGTATTTTCTGTTGGGCGGCACCATCGTCAGTGTCTCCACCTACCTCGGATCTCAAGGCAAATCGTTCCTTGCCGCCTTTGCCAGCACCTTTCCCGCCATTACCGGCGCCACGTTTGTGCTGATCTATCTGAACGGGGGCAACGATACGATTGTCAGCTACGCAAAAAACTTGCTGTGGTTCGTCCCGCCCTGGATGGTCTACGTCGTTTCCATGATAGCAGGCGTCCCCCGCTTTGGGTTCTGGCCAGCCATGATCGGCTCACTCGTGCTGTATCTGGGCTGCGTGGGGCTGGTGAAGCTGGCGCTGAGATAGTTCTAACGTCTGACTGGTTCTGAATACCATGCCCTGTGACTGGGGATGCGGGCTAGGCCGCTCCGCTGAAATGGAGGCGATTAATTTCGCCTAGGGCCGACACCATGTGATCGAGGACTGCAGTGACAGAGCGGCTTGCTGCTTGGGACGGGCCATCGGCCCCGGCCCAAATGTTGGGCGGGTTCTCGATCTCCCGCACGTTCTGACAGAACCGAACGATGGTCTGTTTCCAGTGTACAGAACCTATTCCTTCATCGAGGAAATCGACTCGGTCCTGCGAGAATGGCTGCTCAAACTGCGCAGCCCGTAGCTGCCACATCTGCTCCATCGCCTGCTGCCGCTCGGAACTGAACTCCAGCCCGCTGGCCCGTTCGTTGAGCGCCGCGAACAGTCCCCCGACGATGTGGTCGACCTCCGATTCGGGGAACACGCCGACACACGCTTGCATGAGCAGATATTTGTGAAAAAGGAACACCTCGGCGCTGATGCGGGCTTCATTCGCGGAAGGATCGTAGGCTCGGGCCAGCTCGCGCATCACGTCGCCCGACGCTCCTTCAAGACAGGAACCCAGCAAGCGGGCCAACTGGCGACCGAGCCCAAGATACTCGGCCTGAGGCAGGCGCTGCATGATCCTACTGCGGCTCCACGACAACCGCTGTGCCGCTGGCGCTGACCATCAACATGCTGCTGCTGGCGCCGATCGTTTCATAGTCGATATCGATGCCGACAATGGCATTGGCGCCCAGATGTCGGGCCTGCTCGCGCATTTCGTCAAGCGCAATGTCTTTGGCCTTGCGCAGTTCGGCTTCATACGCCGCCGATCGGCCGCCCACGATATCCCGAATCGACGCGAAGAAATCCCGAAAGATGTTCGCGCCGAGGATGGCATTTCCCGAGACCAATCCCAAATACTTGACCGCTTTCTTTCCGTCGATACTCGGTGTTGTCGATAGAATCATGCTCCCCTCCCGCTGAACGCCCCCATCCTCTCACCATTGGAAGGAATCGCCAAGCCTTTCGCCGAATCCCCTGATCCCGAGGAAGCTGAACGACACACACCCTGCCGTGGAGAGGATCGGACGCAGGAGTAGATATTCATGAATGGTCCGCGCTACGATCATGCATTTGTCTCGCTTGGAGCATGCGCCGTGGAACCCACCCCTCTACCTCAGAACCAGTCTGCAGACCTCATCGTCGAAGGCGCACGCCAAAACAATCTCAAAAACATCTCGCTGCGCATCCCCCACAATCAGGTCACGGCTATCACGGGGGTATCAGGATCGGGAAAATCCTCTCTCGCGTTCGACACACTGTTCGCCGAAGGCCAATGGCGCTATGTGGAATCGCTCTCCACCTATGCCCGCATGTTTCTCGATAAGGTCAATCGGCCCGACGTCGACCGGCTGATCAACGTCCGCCCCGCCATTGCGATCGAGCAGAAGAACCCCATCCGCACCGCCCGCTCAACGGTCGGGACCACGACCGAGATTGCCGACCTCCTGCGACTCCTGTTCGCCAAAGTGGGCCATCCGGTCTGCCCTGATTGCGCCATTGATGCACGCAGTTTTCATCCTGGCAGCGTCGCCGACGACCTATTGAACCACTGCACCGACGCACGAGCGATGATCCTCTTTCCTGTCAAGGCACCGGTTCCGAAACAGGACCAGATCTTTCTCCAATCGCTCTTGCTGCGCGGGTTCACCAGAGTGCAGTGCGGCGAGGAGATCCTCGATCTCCATGAGATCCACGCCCTTCCCAAGACCAGGCCAGACCGACTTTATGTGATCCTCGATCGGCTGGTGATCCGGGAAGACAACCGATCCCGCCTCGTCGAAGCGATCGAGACCGCGTTTCGCGAGGGCGAGGGCCTGTGCCGCGTGGAGGTCATCGACCAGGGCCCCAGAACCTACAGCACGGATTTTCGCTGCCAACAATGCGGGCGAAGGTTCGACCCGATTCGTCCGGTCCTCTTTTCCTTCAACCATCCACTTGGCGCCTGTCCCGAGTGCAAGGGGTTCGGCAATATTCTGCGTTACGATCCCGACCTCGTCATTCCCGACCATAGCAAGTCGCTGGCCCAAGGCGCGATTGAACCCTGGAGCAAACCCAGCGGCGATTGGTGGCAAAAGCAACTGTTCCTCTCGATGAAGCGGCGTGGGGTCAACCTCACGATCCCCTACAAGGATCTGCCACAGAATATCCAGCAGATGCTCTGGCAGGGAGAGGGCAAGATGGAGGGAGTGCGACAATTTTTCGAATATCTGGAAGGAAAACGCTACAAGTTGCATGTGCGCGTGATGCTCAGCCGCTATCGGACGCCGGTCCCCTGCCCAACCTGTGAGGGGTCTCGTCTCCGACCGGACGCGCGCTACGTGAAGATCGCAGGCCGAGACATTCATGAGCTTTCTGCGCTCACCATTGAAGCGGCTGCCGCTTGGATCACATCCCTCACCCTCTCTCCCTATGAAGAACAGGTCGCCCGCGACATTCTCAGACAATTGACGGCCAAGTTTGGCTTTCTCCTTCGCGTGGGCCTCAGCTATCTCACGCTCTCCCGTCAGACCCGCACGCTCTCGGGAGGAGAGGCCCAGCGCGCAGCCTTGGCCAATCAACTCGGCGCACGCCTGGTCGGCACGCTCTACGTCCTCGACGAACCGACCATCGGTCTCCACCCGCGTGACACCGCAACGCTCGCCGGCATCCTGCGAGAGCTGGCAGTCCAGGGCAACACGGTGGTCGTTGTCGAACACGACCGCCAGATGATGCTGGCGGCCGACTACCTTGTCGAGCTGGGACCTTTGTCCGGGGAGAAGGGCGGCGAAGTGATCTGCGCAGCGCCACAACAGGAATTCATTGCAGACCGGCGATCAATCACGGCGCGCTACCTGCGTGGCGAAGACGAGATTGCGATCCCACGATCTCGACGCAGAGGAAACGGAAATTTTCTTGTTATAGCAGGCGCTTGTGAGAATAACCTCAAGGATCTCTTCGTCAGAATTCCGCTCGGCATGTTGGTCTGCATCACCGGCGTCTCAGGCTCGGGCAAGAGCACGTTGGTTGAGGACACACTCTACCGTGCCGTTGCCCGTGCCTTTCGTGTCGAGTCACTGCCAATGGGTAAGTTTCGCGCGATTAAGGGGATCGAACATCTGACCGGCATCAGGCTCATCGATCAGGAACCGATCGGCCGAACGCCACGCTCGAATCCGATCACCTACCTAAAAGCATTTGATGAAGTTCGCTCCCTCTTCGCGTCTGAGCGCGATGCGCTCAGACGCGGCCTCGCACCAGGCCATTTCTCCTTCAATACCACCGGGGGCCGGTGCGACCGATGCGAAGGAAGCGGCGTCGAGAAACTCGAGATGTATTTCTTTGAAGATATCTATGCCACCTGCGAAGCCTGTGACGGAAAGCGATTCAAGCCTGAGGTCCTCGCCATTCGCTATCGGGGGAAAACGATTCATGATGTGTTGCAGATGACGGCTGAAGAAGCGCTGGGATTTTTTAGCGGCTCTCCCAAGCTCACGGAAAAACTCCGCCTCCTCTCGTCCATCGGACTCGGCTATCTCCGGCTCGGCCAACCTGCGACAACACTCTCAGGCGGCGAGGCCCAGCGGTTGAAAATCGCCGCGGAACTCAAAGACTCGTCCGCGAAGAATGTGCTCTACGTCATGGATGAACCGACCACCGGACTGCACGTCGAAGACATCAAAAAGCTCCTGGCGATGCTGCAGAAGCTGGTAAACAGCGGCAATACCGTGGTGGTGGTGGAACACAACCTCGACGTCATCAAATCAGCGGATTGGATTATCGATTTAGGACCAGAAGGCGGTTCGGTGGGCGGACACATCGTGGCAGAAGGACGACCGGAACAGGTGGCGAAGGTAGATGAGTCTCATACGGGGCGATTTCTCGCCCCCCTCCTTGCTGGTGAACAGACTATACGCCAGCGGCTATAGACCCGGCCGCTTTTCTGCCGTCAGAGATATCTCTATAGGCTGTCCGGCTCGACGCACATCTAACTGGATGGTCTGCCCCGCCTCAACTTGACAGAGTCGTTTTGCTTCCCGCTCTGAAGACACGCTAGATAATACCATGCCGTTACAGGCGACGACCCTATCACCTACCTTGAGGCCCGCTTTCTCGGCAGGCAGGCCGCTCCGAAGTTCTCGCACGAGGTAGTAGCGAGCGCCCACTGATTCCTGTAGCTCCCAATTGACGCCGATGTGTCCGGATCCGAGTAACCCTGCTTGCGACCCGAATCGAGCGAGGATGCGATGGGCGATGACGCGGGCCAAACCCTCGGGATCATCGGCCGTGGCGTCAGAACCGTGCCCTTCTCCGTTGAATAACACCACGCCGCTCTCGACGTCGATCATCCGCAACACCAGCGACACGCGGCTAATCTGGTCTCCCTCGGCTCGCTCCCATTGTTGTACTTCGCCCACCACAATGGCCTGCGCACCAACAAGTTTTCCAACTCTCAACACGTCGGCGTCATCCGCGTATTGCAGCTGAACGATCTGTTCCTTGAACACTTCGTCGAGCTCGGCTCGCTCGACCATGTTGATGCCCAAGTCTAAAAGTAATGTCGTCACAATCCCGGCGACACGCGAACCGGATCCTTGGGCGGCTACCGCATCGACGAACGGCATCACGGCCATCGTGCGATATTGCTTGATCGTATCTCGACTAATCGGGCCGACACCGGTCACAACCGGCTCAGGACGTCCGAGCATCCCGCCGGATCCTAGGGCGACTGTACCGGACGAGGCACAGGCGCGGCGCCGTTGCAGAATGGCAGAGGGCGTACCCCAAGCACAGAGTTCGTCATCCACCAGCACGACGTGGTACGGATATTCTCGTTGATGCTCCGCGGCAATGTTGGTGAAGGGATAGAAAATGCAGCCGCCGATCCAGACCGAGATCGGGCAGAGGGCCAACTCATAAAGCCACTGTTTGCGGGCCGTGAGGGAGTATTCCCAGACCAGCAGCCGGCCATCGTCGCGCAACACACGATCCGGACGACCGATCTGGTCGATCACCTCGGCCTTCGTCATCGGCACGGCCAGCCGGTCCAATTTGGATTCCGACTTCACCACCGTATACAGCACGCCGCATCCGGAGCAGGCACCGACGAGGAGGGCCAGCCCCATCCAACAGCCAACCCGTTTGATCACCATACCAGTGCCACTCCAGGGAGCCCAATCGCACGAAGAGGCAAGGTAACACCTGAGCGAGAAGGCTGCAATGGAACGGAGCGAGGAATCGCAAGAGACTATTCGGTTATTGAAAAACTGGCGGGCACTCGCTGAACCCTAACTGCAAACAACTCCCGGATAGCGGAGACTCCCGCAGGACGCTCAAAAAGGCCAGACTTCTCACCCGCCCAACCCTGGCGACTATTTCACCCGCCCGCCCTGAGTCTGCCAAGACAGTCTCTTCGCCCATGGACGCGCCTTATCCCAAGCAAGGCCGCAGCGAAACTCTCACTAAGGGGTGGATGGGATGATCCCAACTGCGCGCAACGTTCTCACCCGCCCACCCACTGGCACGCTGAGACGTGCTATTTGCCCGGGCGAGGGCCTTCGATTCCTTATACCTCTCTTAAAGGGAGTGGCCGAGGCTGCCCTTTACTGCGCGCATCGAACGAGCACCGTTTCACCGTGCGCGTTCTGCGAGCAAGAAGGGCACCTGGCCGCTCCCTCCTCATTCTTCTGAGGCCGCGTGTTGCGCGAGCAAGGGGACCGTCCCAGCCACCCCGCCCACTTTTTCAGCATCCTGCTAATTCAAGGAGGGATCGAACGGCATGTCCGCATAGTGACGATAGTCGTCACCCAGGGCGCTCACGATGTCAGGCCAGATACGTGCGGGATCTTTGTCGAAAACAGCATTGGGATCTGCAGGAATGGTAAACCAGGAGCCGGTCTGCATTTCAGACTCCAGCTGCCCTGGGCCCCAGCCGGAATATCCGATATAGGCGCGAAAGGCCTCGCGCCCCTCACTGGTAGTCAAAATACGATCGATGAGGTCTGTATCCCCGCCGAGACAGATTCCGTCGAAGACATGATGGGAATTCTCAGGAAGTTGATCCAATCGATACAACATCATGACCTGATTCGTTTGCACCGGTCCTCCGGAGAAGAGGACGTGCCCTTGGCCTTCCAGGATCGGTACTTGAGGTAATGCCTCCGAAACCGACATCGCCGTTGGGCGATTGACGACAACACCCAGCGCGCCTTCGTCTCCGTGTTCGCAGAGCAACACGACAGTCTGCCGAAAATTCGGATCGCGCAAGGAAGGCGCCGCGATGAGGAAGATGCCTTTCCCGAGTGGAGCTTTCATAATTGTTATCCTACCGCGCTGACCGGTGTCGCGCAAGCGAGATTGGCGGAACGGACGACAGTTCGAGGTCCGAAGTTCGAGGTTTTTGGAACTGCGAACCCTAAACGTCGAACATCTAGTCGCGCCTTTCTCGCCTATCTCGCGCTTCACGCGCCACAGCCTCCAGTGGACTGTTTCTGCGTCCGGCTAACGATAGAGGGATTCGCGACGATCGCGGAGCAAATCGTTGTAAGGCGTGAGGGCCTTGTTCCGCGCGTCGGCAGGATCGATCTCGACAATATAGAGTTCTTCTTGGTCACGCGGCGCGCGATGCAGAATCGCCCCGCGAGGAGCGACGACTTCACTGTTCCCGATAAACGTCAGCTGATCTTTGCCGCCTCGCGCTTCGCTCCCTGTGCGGTTACATGTAATCGCAAAAACACGATTTTCCAGGCACCGAACCGGCATGGAGTCTGGACAATTGGGCAACACAAGGTTCGAGGGATGGCAGATGATCTCTGCCCCTTTGAGCGCCAACGTGCGAGCAGCCTCCGGATAATACCAATCGAAACAGATCATCACGCCGACCTTAGCCAACCCGATATCCCACACCTGAAATCCTGTGTCGCCTGGCGTAAAGAACAGTGTTTCCTCGAAGAACAGATGTGTCTTGCGATAACACCCGATAAACCCGGACGGACCGACAACCACGGAGGAGTTATAGCAGGCAACCCCGGCCCGTTCCGGAAGACCCGCGACAATCACCATCCCCCGCCGCTTCGCAAGGTCGATCAGCCGTTGTGTGGTCGGTCCATTCGGCACCAACTCCGATAGCGCGATCGCTTCTTGCTGTGACACGAACTGATAACCGGAAGCAAACAACTCGGGCAAGACAATCAGATCAGCGTCAGCCCGGTCGAGTGTTGCCACAACCTTATCAAGATTGTGCGACACCTCACCGAACCGTGGAGTGAACTGAAAAAAACCGACACGCATGATCGTCATGTCCCCAGAACAAAACGGGCAGGGTCGCCCCTGCCCGTTCAAAAGATCTCTGACTGAATGGCTTACTTCACTTCTGACAAATGGGTGACCGCGCCTTCGGCATGTTGTGTGGCCACATCGGCGTGACCGGCCTTGCCATGCTCGATGGCTTCCTTGAGATGTTTGACCCCTTCATCCAGATGCGGACTCTTCACACCGGCCGCCCCCGCATGCTTGAGTGCTTCCTCAGCATGATGCACCAGGACATCAGCATGCCCCTGTTTGCCATGCTCCACGGCTTCCTTGGCATGCTCCACGGCTTCACCCACATGCTTGTCAGCAGCAAGGGCAAGCCCGTTGAAGAGCGGGAAACCAACAAGCGCAGCAACCGCCGCAACAACCAGTGCTCCGCGATAGATTCTCATTTTCATGGATTCCTCCTCAGTGGTTAAGGTTCATTCGACAGGTGAACGGTATCAGCAATATCCTCGACCCCCTTCACCTTACACAGCCATTTTTTCACTGTCAAGAAGGCCTGGCCTGTGGATCGGCGTTCAGGATGTACTGCAATCCCTTGGCATCTTTTTCCACCGGACAGGCAAAATCACGACTCCACTCCCACCAGGACCCTGGATAGTTGCGGACCTTCCGATACCCGGCGAGTTTGAGGACAAAATACAGCCAGGCTGAACGGACGCCGCCGGTGCAATAGCAGATGACCGCTTGATCAGGCATGAGACCTTTCTCGGCGAGACTCTCTGAGATCGTCTGCAGATCTTTCACCGTGGCGTTCGCTTGAAGAAATCCAGTCCAAGCCAGATGGATCGCGGAGGGAATGTGACCGGGTCGCGGTATCCCAGACACCTCTTTTCCAAGATACTCTTCGAGACTGCGCGCATCGACGATCACGGTGCCCGGATGCGGCTGTTTCACGAGCTGCTTCAGTTCGTCTTTGCCGGCGATCACGGCAACCACCGGCTTGACGGTGAAGGTTCCCGGCCTGGGCGTCACGTACCCATGCTCGAACGGCCGTTTTTCCTGCACCCACTTGACCCACCCGCCATCGAGAATACGCAGGTGCGTGTGCCCGAGATATTCCAGCATCCAGAACATGCGGCCTTCGTCTCCCCAGTTGTCGAACGGATTGGAATAGATGACCACATCGCTGTCCTGACTGATCCCCAAGGCGCGGATCTTCTGCTCCATGCGTTCACGATCGGGATCGAGCAATCCCTTCGGCACGGCACGGGGGTCGCTGTACTCATGCCACGTCGAATGCACTGCCCCTGGAATATGGCCGCCGAATTCGTAGGCCGCCCGCCCACGTACGTCGAGAATCACCAGGCCCGGCTGTCCCAAACTCTGCTGGAGAGTCTCGGTATCAATCAGCAACGCGTGTGTCATATCGTTCCTTTTGTCATGAACCTTCAGCTATCGGCCTTGATCTCAGCTTTACAACTTCCTCCGTCCTGCGGACGGCTGACCGCTGAGAGCTGATTGCCCTCGTTCAATACCTCGGCTAACGCACCGGATAGTGGAAACTCCCGCTCGTAAATCACGAATCGATAGGGATCGTTTCCCGTCAGCCTATAGGTAGTCTGTAACATCTCATGTTGCTTATCGGTCATGATGTGGTACTGCACGCGGGTCTTGACTTTCAATCCCTCTGCCTGAACCGGGAGTTGGTACGCAAACTGGTATTCCCGGCTGGCGAGGGGCACCAGGCGATTATCGTACAACTCGACGATGGCCGGCTGCCACATGATCCAGCGGCCCATCGTCGATGTTTGCTGCTCCAGCACCCGCCCCTGCTGATCTTCCACGGAAAATTCCACCGTGAAGTATCGATCGGGATCGCCAGTCGGAATCTTATGGCCGGCACCTGCATTGATCAACGTAAGCGTAAATCCGACGCGATCGCCCGGCTTGGGCGACGCGGTATCGGCCTTTACCTGTATTGCCACCGCCCGCTTCACCATATCGGGGTCGTGCCCGCCGCGCCAGAGGTGCCGGCGTCCACGCCGGATCGGACTATTCACCGCGATCGGCCGATCGATTTCAGGCATGTGGCAGCTCTGGCAAATGAAGCCCCGCTCCTGCATGAAGAACTTGCCTTCGTATTCCGCGTAAGTTCCGCACGGCCCCACATTATAAAACTGGGCCGGCCCGGATACGACATTGTGACAGCGGTTACAGACCTGCGCCGTCCTGAAATTCGGATCGAACTTGGTCGGGTGCGGCGCGACGGAATCTTCGAACGGTCCATAGATAACTCCGTCCCGCACATGGCAGGCCGCGCAGGTCACCGATTCTGTCTGGTACTCGGGATCGTACTGGGGATTGGGCTCTTGAATCGCCTTCTCCACCCGCCCTCGCGGAATCTCTTTGACCAATGTCGGCTGCTGGTTTTCCAGCGGGGTGTGACAGTTCAAGCACACCCAAATATTCTTGTCCTTTTTCCAATAGGCCTGAAAGAACGGATCCTCATAGGCATGGGCATGGATACTTGTCTTCCATTCGTCGTAGATCTCACGATGGCATTCCCCGCAAGATTCGGCCTTCAAACTCGTTAGACCTTCCGGGATTTTCTGAAACGGAATCGCATGAGCGTAATCCGACCGCAACCCGAAAATCACGACCGGTTTGATCTCGGTGTAATAGAGATAGAGAAGGCTGGCAATGATCGCGACAGTGAGGCTGGCTATCGTGAGTTTTCGCATACTCTTCACTTGCCTGTATCCTTGGCTGACAAGCGATCGGTCGCCGCTGGCGTGCTCCCTGTCAGCTTGTCAACCTGTCAGCACTTCACCAGTAAATCATGCGGCTAACAGCACCTGAATGTGGCGATCAACCGAGGCGGCCAAGGCCGTCAGATGATACCCGCCTTCGAGCGACGAGAGCATGCGCCCGCCGGCATGGCGCTTGGCAATTCCGGCCACGATGCCGGTGAGATCCGCGTAGCCCTCTTCCGTCAACCCCATGCTCGCAAGCGGATCATCTTTATGCGCGTCGAAGCCGGCTGAGATGATTACGAATTCCGGTTTGAACGCATCAGCCGCCGGCACCAACGATTTCTGAAAGATGGCGCGATACTCCTCATCGCCCTCACCCGCTCCCATCGGCACATTGATCGTGAACCCTTCTCCTGCTCCCCGTCCCCGTTCCGATTCTCGCCCCGTTCCCGGATAGTGCGGGTATTGATGCGTACTGAAGAAGAGTACGGAGGGATCGTTCTCGAAACTATGCTGCGTGCCGTTCCCATGGTGCACGTCCCAATCGACAATCAACACGCGTGTGAGGCCGTACATCTTCTGCACATAGCGCGCGGCAATCGCCACATTATTGAACAGGCAGAAGCCCATCGCGCGCCCCGCTTCGGCATGATGCCCCGGCGGCCTCACCGCACAGAATACATGGTCCACTTGCCGGCGCATGATCGCATCGACAGCAGCCAACACCCCACCAGCTGCCAGATAGGCGGCGGTCAATGATCCGGGAGACATGGCGGTATCGGGATCGAGCGAAACTCGCCCGTTCGTCGGCGCGAGAGTCTTCAGCATCGCAAGATACGAGGGCTCGTGGATCTGCGTAATCCATTTATCTTCAGCCTCTCGCGGTTCAATCCTGGTCAGCCGAGCCGCCGTACCGCTCTGTTCCAGCTGCTGCATGATGGCGCGCAGCCGATTGGGCGACTCAGGATGTCCG
>Ga0209640_10003709_pt1 | contig 13363 bp, 6 predicted proteins | sample RifCSP10_1_FD_184018 | JGI IMG/M metagenome (GOLD analysis project Ga0209640, IMG submission 184018) | Soil microbial communities from Rifle, Colorado - Rifle CSP2_sed 10_1 (SPAdes) (version 2) | ecosystem: Environmental > Terrestrial > Deep subsurface > Rock core/Sediment | place: Rifle...
CGGCCCGACAAACCGCTGCCGAGGGCCGAGCAAGCTCGGCCCCTACGTGCGCTACCGGCTCGACGTCGTCGTCGCCGCCTTGCTGATCGTGACCAGCCCGATCCGGTTGCTGCTGCTCTGGTGAATCACCAGGTTGCCGTCCGGCGTCGCCCGCATGTGCCGGATGATCCCGTAGCCCGACGGAATCGCCCAGCTCTGGAACTTCTCGGTCTTCGGATCGAAGCGCACGAGCGCATCGGGCCGTCGCCGCGATTCGTTGTACCAGATGATGTCGTCCACGACCTCGATGGCGTACGGATGCGTGTCGGGCCCGCTCGGCGACGGCCATTCCTTCACCTCGCCGGTCTTCGGGTTGAAGCGGCCCAGCGCGCCCAGCCCTGAGTTCACGAACCACACCATATCGTCGCTGGTGATCGCCAGGCGCCGTGACGTGGTGCCCGGGCGCGGCAGCTTGTGCTCTGTGATGGCCATCGTCACGGGATCGACCTCGGCCAGCCCGTTCGATCCGTTGTAGGACACCCAGACCTTCCCCTGCGAATTGACCTTGATCCCGTAGGGGAGCGCGCGCGGCGTCGGCAATGTGACGAGCTTGATCTCACCGGTCGTGGTGTTCATGCGGCCGATCATGTTGCTCTGCTGCAGCGTGAAGAACAGCGTCGTGCCGTCCTTCAGCCAGATCGGCGTATGCGGGTCGCGCGCGGCGGGGTCGGGCATCTTGTAGACGTTGATCTCGCCGGTCGCGGGATTCAGCTTGCCGATCGTCCCGTTCCCGTTGCCCATGTACCAGATGTGGCCCGCGCGGTCGTTGATGATGCTGTGCGGGTGCGCCTCCGGCTCGAGCTTCCATTCCTTCATCTCGCCGGTGCGCGGGTTCAGGCGTCCCACCACGCTGGCAAACTGGCCGGTCCAGTAGATCGTGCCGTCGGCGAGCTGCAGCGGGTCGCGCGCGCGCTGGCCGAGGGTCGGCGCGACCCACTCCTTGAACGTGATCTGCACCGGCCCCGGGACGAGCACCGGCTCGCGGCCCGGCTTCGGCGGGAAGTGGGTGGCGAGGTACTGCGTGATGGTCGTGCCCTGCGGATCGGGCAGCTTGACCATCGTGCTGATCAGGTCCGCCCACCGCTCGTGCGTGTAGCCCGTGGAGCCGGTGATCATGTTCACGCCGTGGCAGGTGGCGCACAGCCCCTGGACCATCGCTTTGCCCGGGCCGTCGGGAAGCGCGACGGCCTGGCCGCGGCCGCCGCCCTGGCGCCCCTGCCCCTGGCCGTGCACCGCGGACGTGACCACGAGGCAGCACACGGCTGCCGTCAGTACGAGGCTTGACATTCGGGACATATATGCTCTCCAGTCGAAAGTCCGGCCTGGGATGCCTAGCGGGGTCATCGTAGCACCAGCCGGGGATTTCTACCCGCGCGCCGGCTGCTCAGCGTTGAGTACCCGCCGCAGGTCGGCCACGCCGAACGGCTTCGGCAGGACGCCGTTGAAGCCGTAATCGCGGAATCGGGCGAGGACGGAGTCATCCGTATAGCCGCTCGTCACGTACACCGTCACGTTTGGCCTGATGTTCCGGATGTGCCCCACGGCCTCTGCGCCGCCCATCCCGCCCGCCACGGTCAGGTCCAGGATCACGACGTCGAACGGCTCGCCGCGCTCCTCGGCGGCGCGGAAGCGCTCGATCGCGGCTTCCCCTGACGGCGTCGCCTCGGCGCTGTAGCCGAGGGACTGCAGCATTTCCTGTGCAACCTCCGCCACCATCTCGTCGTCGTCCATGAGCAGGACGCGGCCGCCCTGGCGCCGCACGACCGCGGCCGGCTGCACGGCGTCGGGCACGACGGTTCGCGTGGAAGCAGGAAGGTGGATCGTGAACCGCGCGCCCTCGCCCGGTTGCGACGCCACGTTGATCGCGCCGCCGTGCGCGTGCACGATGGAGTACGTGATCGCGAGGCCGAGACCCGATCCCATTTCCTTGGTCGTGAAATAGGGGTCGAAGATGCGATCGAGCTTCTCGGGCGGGATGCCATGCCCCTGGTCCTGCACGTCCAGGCGGACGTAGCGCCCCGGCGCGAGGCCTGTCATGGCGAGCGGCGCATCCTCCGCCAGCTCCACGTTCGCGAGCGAGACGTCCACGATGCCGCCGCGGGGCATCGCCTGCAGCGCATTGAGCACCAGATTGTGCACGACCTGGCCGATCTGATCCAGATCGACGTCGGCGTTCCAGAGTTCGTCGTCGATGGCAAAGCGCGGCGCGACAGGAGAGCCGCTCAATGCAAACCGGCTGCACTCGACGACCAGGTCGCGGACCGAGGAGGTCGTCTTGATCGGCGCGCCGCCCTTCGAGAACGTCAGGAGCTGGCTGGTGACGCCGCGGGCGCGCGCACAGGCCGCCGAGGCGTGATTGAGCCGGGTCGCCAGCGCGACTTCGTCGGGGCGGACGAGCGATTCGGCCAGCGACAGGTTGCCGACGATGCCCATCAGGATGTTGTTGACGTCGTGGGCCAGGCCGCCGGCCAGCACGCCGATCGACTGCAGGTGCGCGGCCTTGGCGCGCTCGTATTCGGCGCGGGCGATGTGGCTGATGTCGCGCAGCACCCACACGGCGCCGGCGACCTGCCCGTCGGCATCGCGCGTCGGCGTGCCGGTCACTTCGACGAGCGGGATCGGACCGTCGGTGGGGACGTCATTGCGCAGCCGCACGATCGCGCCGTCCCAGAGGCGGCGCAGCGCATCCTCCGAGGCTTCACGCGACAGGCCCAGGGCCAGCAGCGTCGAGACGATTCCGCGCACATCGGACGGCGCGATCGCCAGCGCCGCGAGCTTGCGCGCCTGGTCGTTCATGAGCAGAATGGCGCCGTCGCGATCCAGCGTCATCACGCCGTCGCGAATGGTCTGGACGGTCACCGTGAGACGGGAGCTTTCGAGCACCAGCCGTTCTTTCTCCTGCGCCAGCGCGGCCTCTGATTGCGTGGCGCGATCGAGCGCCTGGGCGAGCTCCTCGCCGTGCCGCCGCTCCGCCTCGATGCGGGCGAGCGAGAGGTGGTAGGCGCGATACGACACGTAGAGGGGAACGAAGGCGAGCGGCAGCAGGATGTACGCGTCGTTGGTGATGATGAGTCCCACCACGCCGGCCGCGGCACCCGACAGGAAGTAGCTCGGCGCGCTCCAGAAGAACTCGCGGTACCAGGCGCGAAGGGGCGACTCGCGGTTCGTGAGGCCGATGGCGGTCGCCACGAGTCCCGTGTTGACCAGGAAGTAGCCGGCGGAGATCGAGACGAGCGGGACGAGCACCGTCGTCAGCGTCACCGCCGCGAGGCTGCCGTCGAGCGCGCGCCAGATCCACCCGGCCGCCTGGACCGTGATCACCACCGAGGCCACGCTGAACGCCGCGCGGTAGAGCGGCTGCGATCGTCGCACGCGCCACGTGCACTGGAAGAGGACGCCGGTCGACGCCGTCACCATGGCCACGTTCGGCCCGAGCGTCATCAGCGCGACCAGGTCGGCGGCGCACGCCATCGACATCGTCGACACGCCCCGCCCGAGCGGCAGCCGCAGTTTGAGCGACGACAGCAGCAGCGACGAACACAGCAGCGCAATCGTGAGCCAGGGATTGGGATAGAGGACCGGGGTGAACCGGACGAGCAGCGCCGTTCCGAGCAGAATTACGCAGCCGACGTACAGGCCGACCCACGCCCGGCCGGCGGTCTTCGCGGCCGGGGCCGACAGGGACATTGCGCCCTGCGACGCGCGCGCGGCTGCGAGCGGCATCGTGACTACCCCTAATTTATATCGGTCGTTCTGGACGAGTTATCCGGGCGACTCCGCCGGTCGCGTTTTACTGTGCAGCGCTGGTAGCTGCGACGTCGCCCCACACGACGTTATCACCCCACACGATGTTGTCGCCCCAGACGACGTTGTCACCCCACACGATATTGTCGCCCCACACGACGTTATCGCCCCACACGATGTTGTCGCCCCACACGACGTTGTCGCCCCACACGATGTTGTCACCCCAGACGATGTTCAGGGCCCACGCGGCACGGCTCCAGAGGACCGTATCGCCCCAGACGACGTTGTCGCCCCACACGATGTTCTGGCTCCAGGTGTGCGTCACGCCGGCGAACACGGTGTACGGCGAGAACGCATGGTCGACCCAGGGCGTGCCCACAGGAGCCGCGGGGTTGATCGCGTACGCCAGCGCGGTCGCGCCCGCCGCGTTGATCGAGCCCGCACCCTGCTCGAGCGCCGTATCGACCCCGTCATCGGCGAGCGGGAGTGACGTGTACTGCAGCAGCGCTTTCACCGTGTTCGGCGTGAGCGCGGGCGAGCCCGCGTCCAGCCGGTTCGCCTGCAGCATCAGCGCGACGACCCCGGTGGCCACAGCGGTCGCCATGCTGCTGCCGCTCAACTTGAGATAGGGCGCCACCTCCGCCCGCAGCGCCGCGTTCTGATACAACGTCGTGGACGGATCGGAAATCGCCACGAGGCCGTGACCCGGCGCGACGACGTCGGGCTTCACGTACCCGTCGTACCACGTGGGCCCGCGGGAGCTGTAGGGCGCCAGCTCATCGTCGACGCGGCTCACCGTGTTGAAGGTCTTGATCGCGCCCACGGTGAGCGCCGAGCGCGCGTTGCCCGGCGACGCGACGCCGGCGTAGCCGACCTCGCCCGTAGTTGGGTTGGTGCCGAAGTTGCCGGCCGAGGCGACGACTACGAGGCCGGCTGCGCTTGCGCGCTCCACCGCCAGGACCAGCGGGTCGGTCGCCGCCGGTTCGAGCACCGGATGGCCGAGCGAAATATTGATGATGTCGATGCCGAGCGGCTCGCGGTTCAGGGTGACGAAGTCGAGCGCGCGGATCACGTCGCTCGTGTAACCCTGGCCCTGGCCGTCGAGCACCTTGATAATCGTCAGGCGCGCGCCGGGCGCGACGCCGACGTACCGCCCGCCCGACCACAGGCCCGTGCCGGCGATGAGCCCGGCGACGTGGGTGCCGTGGCCGTACTTGTCGTTGCGGATGGACGCGAGCTGCTGCCCGTTGGTGAAGTCGTAGAATGCCTTGATCGACAGATAGAGGTCGGCGGTCGGAACGACGCCCGAGTCGATGATGGCGATGCCGACGCCGGCGCCGGTCAGGCCGCCCACGAGGCCGAGCGTCGCACGCAGGTTCTGGATATCCTGTGACTGGCTCGGCGGCGGGCCGGTCAAGACCTGGTGGCCGAAGACCTTCGCGTTGGCGGAAATGCTGAGGACGTCGGGGTTCGTGGCCAACTCGCGCGCGGTGTGCGACGTGAGGTCCACGGCCATCGCGTTCGAGAACTCGCCGCGGATACGGTCGTTCTTGAGGTAGGAGCGCAGGCGCGCCTGGGAACCGGGGCGATGGGTGATGATGACGTTCGGCCGTTCACCGGCCTCGTCCGCCCGGGCGACCGCGAGGTCCATCGTGGCATGCCCTGCGACGCCGCCCTGGGCAGGCGTCTGCGCGAGGAGGCCGCTGGCCGCGCTGTTGAACGCGCTGTTGAACGCGCTGTTGAACCCGACGGCCAGGAGAGCCGACACGAGAAGGAGCGATCGCGTCGTGCGCATGGGGGTGCCCACCTCGGCAGCAAAGGGGGAGCCATGTGCGGTGCGTGCGATTCTGGCGCAAAATCGGGATTTGCTGGGGTTTTTCAGGTGTAAAGTGCCGGATTCCCGGTCGTGATTACCGGGTTTCCGACACCCGGAAGGAGTGAGCGTGGCTGAGGCGATTTCGGCCCCGACGGGCGACATGGTGGTGGCATTGAGCCGTTCAGTGACCACGGGCCGGCTCCTGTCGGGCGTGGTGCACGAAGTCAATAACGCGCTGCTGGTCATTTCCGGCACCGTGGAGCTTCTCGAGGGGCAGCCCGATCTGCCCGAGCCCGTCGTCCGCGGTCTGGAGCGGCTGCGACGGCAAAGCGCGCGCGCGGCCTCGGCGCTCAGCGATGTCACGTCGTTCACGCAGGCGTCGCTGCAGGACAAGACCGACGTACAGCTGCGCGACCTGACGCAGGCGGCCGTTGACCTTCGGCGTTTCGCGGCGACGCGCGCCGGCGTCTCGCTCCAGTTCGACCCGGGCAGCGATCCGTGCCTGGTGCGCGGCAACGGCGGGTACCTGCAGCAGGCGATCCTGAACCTGATCATCAACGCCGAGACGGGGATGAAAGGCACGAAGGGCAAAGTCATCATCGACGTCGGGATCCAGGGCGACGGAGCGGTGATTCGCGTGTCCGACGAACGGCAGCGCACGCCGGGCGAGGCCGCGCGCGCGTTCCAGCCGTTCGATGGGGCGCGCCCGCCGGCCGATGTCAGCGGACTCGCCCTGTTCGCGGCGCGCGCGATCGCGGAAGCGCACGGCGGCACGCTCGCGCTGGACGAGCAGGCCCCCGGCACCTCGTTCGTGATGCGCGTGCCGAAAGGGTACTAGGAGGCGACGCCTTCTTCGACGTTCAGCCGCTGCAGCTTGTCGATGAACGTCGTCCGGCTCAGATTCAGGAGCCGCGCCGCCTGCCGCTTGTTGCCTCCGGTCTTCTCGAGGCAGCGCATGATCAGGTCCCGTTCCAGCCTCGACACGACCGAGCTGAAATCGATCCCCTCATCGGGAATCGCGATGGCGGCGTTGAAGCCGGTTTCGGTCGGCTTGCGGATCTCGTCGGGCAGCGCCTCCGGACCGATGTCGGGCGCGGTGAGGCTCATCGCGACGGCGTGCTCCATGGCGTTCTCGAACTGGCGGACGTTGCCGGGCCAGTGATAGGCCATCAGCAAGCGGAGCGCTTCCTGCGTCAGCGGCTTCTGCGTGAGGTTGTTCTCGCGGCACGACTTCTTGATCATGTGCTGCGCGAGGAGCGGAATGTCGCCGCGGCGCGCCCGGAGGGGCGGCAGCGTCACCGGGATGACGCTCAGGCGATAAAACAGATCTTCTCTGAAGGTGCCGTCCTTGACGAGCTTCCGCAGGTCGGCGTTCGTGGCCGCGATGACGCGGATATCGAGCTTCATCGGCTTGGAATCGCCCACGCGCTCGACTTCGCGCTCCTGGAGCGCGCGAAGCAGCTTCGCCTGCAGGGGCAGCGGCATCGACGACACTTCGTCGATGAAGAGCGTGCCGCGATGGGCCAGCTCGAACCGTCCGACGCGTGCGGAGATTGCGCCGGTGAACGCGCCCTTCACGTGGCCGAACAGCTCCGCCTCGACGAGGCCTTCGGGAATCGCGGCGGCGTTGAACGCGACGAACCGCTGATCGGCGCGCGGCGAGTGGTGGTGAATGGTGCGCGCCACCAGCTCCTTGCCCGTCCCGGTCTCGCCCTGGATCAGCACCGTGCTGTTCATCGGCGAGACCATCTCGAGGGTCTGGAAGAGCTGCTGCATCGTGCTGTCGCGGCCGACGAGCGAGTCGAAGCTGAAGCGGCCGCGGAGCTGGGCGCGCAGCTCGGCGTTCTCGACCTTGAGGCGCTGCTGGTCGACGGCGGTCTCGAGGACGCGCGCGAGCTGTGAAAGCTGGAACGGCTTGATCAGGAAATCGATCGCGCCGCGCTTCATCGCCTCGACCGCTTCCGCGACGCCGCCGAAGCCGGTCATGACGACCGCCTTGATTTCGGGGTACCGGTCGACCGCCTCCTCGAGCACCGACATGCCGCTCGTGTCGGGGAGGTGCAGGTCGACCACCAGCCCGTCGTAGGCAAAGGCTTCCAACCGCTCCTTGGCGCTGGCCGCGTCCGCCGACTGCGCGACGGCAAAGCCGGCGTTTTCAAGAGACTCGCAAAGCGTCTCTCTCAGATCGGCGTCATCCTCGACAATCAAGACCGACGGTTGGCGGGAGTTCGTCATGGCGGTATTGCCAGGCCGACAGGTGCCGGAGGGGCGACACGCTGGGAACCTGAAAGCCCTTTATCTTGTCATGGAAGCGCGGCCGTTCGCGCCCATCACAGGAGATATCGGATCGTGGGGGGGAGTCGATTAGCCGACACCCGGGCGTGCAATTGTGGGAAGGGGTCAGACCTCGGTCTGACCCCCGTCTAGAATCTGACGCCGAAGGCCATGCGGAAGGCGCGGCCGCCGTTCTGGCCGAGGAACGGCTGCGGATATTGGTTGTCCGCGGTCACCTGCCCAAACCGGGGTCCCTTCAGATAGCCGACGGGAATGCCGTTGGCATCCAGGCCGCCGGCCGGATCGACGGTCACTGTGCGATCCCAGGCGATCTGCTTCTGATTGTTCAGGGCGTTGTAGAGCTCGACCTTGGCCCACGGCGCGACCGTGCGCCACACGGGGATCCGGTAGGTGAGAGCCAGATCGACGACGCCGTAACCCTTGAACTCGCCGGATCCGCGCTCGCCGAAGTACACCGTTTCCCGCACGAACGGGTTGACGTCGTTGACGGGGTAGCCGGGGTTCCGCGCGAGCTGCGCCTGCGGCACGGGAATGCTGGCCGTCAGGCTGTAGACGGTACCGGAGTTCACGCGCCAGAGCGGCGCCACGTCCATCGCGCCGAACCGGCCGAGCGGCTGCATCAGCACGCCATACACGCGCAGCTTGTGCTGCTGATAGTTGTCGAGCCGTCCTTCCGGCATCAGGCGATCGAGCGCGGGCCCGAAGATCTCCGGGAAGTTGCCGTAGATCGACGGGATGCCGGGCTGGCTGGCCGCCTCGCCCGCGAAGCTGCCGCGGTTTCGGAGCTGCACGGTGTAGTCGGCGCCAAGCGTGAACCGATCCGCGGAGGCGTACGAGGTTTCCAGGATCAGCGCGGAATACCCGCGCGACGGGTCGCTCGTGTTGCGCAGCAGGCGGTTCGTGACGTCGCCGACGTTCGGCACGGTGGTGACGCCGGTCGACACATCGGCGAAGTCTTCGACGAAGTTGGTCGTCCGCCGCCAGATGTACGTGGCCTTCGCGTGGCCGCGGGCGCCGAGCGCCTGGCCGATGGCCGCCGTCGCTTCGCTCACGCGCGGCGCCGACAGGTCATCCGCGATGCGGACATTCGCGGTCGGGAAGTTGGCGAAGACAACGCGCGAGTAGTTGGCGACGTCGAAGCCAGGCGCAAAGTCGGCACCCTGGCCGGCGGGACCGGTGTAGACGTAATCGGTCTCGCTCGGACGCCCGACGTTCGTGTTGGTGGCGAACTGCGTCTGCCCGTATCGCCCGCCATACATGCCGTAGGTCGCCTGCACGAGGGTGCGGCCGTTGCCGCGCGCATCGAACGCCATCGCCAGCCGCGGCATGATGGCCGTCGTATTCACCGTCGTGATGTCGCCGGTCGCCTGGCCGCGGACGATTTCGCCGCGCACGCCGAGGTCCAGGGTGACCACGGGCGAGACCACCCACCGGTCCTGCAGGTAGAGCGACGTGGTACGGATGTCGAGGGTCGCGCCGCGGGTGGCCATGAAGTTCCACGCCTGCGACACACGGGGCGTGAAGACCGGGATCGGCCGGCCGTCAGCGCCCAGCACAGGGCGGCCGCTCTGCACGAGGTAATCGGTCACGAACACATATCCCGTGGACGACTGCGAGTTGCCCCCCGTCGCGCGGTTGACGAACGACTCGACGCCGCCTTTCAGATCGTGGCTGCCCGAACCCCGGGTGGAAAGCAGATACGAGACGCTTGCGGCCATCTGGTGGTTGTCGCGGTTCTCAGGGTCGGTCGCGTCGAGGTAGGGCGCGTGGTAGAAGAACTGCGGCGGCACGCCGGCAGTGGCGCCGAGTGTCAGAAACGGCGAGTCGGCGATCGCGTCGCTCGTCCCGCCGTTGTTGCGGAACCCCTGCGTCTTGCGCGAGAACTGCGCGGTCGCAAAATACCGCCCGCCAAGCACGCCGCTGTAGCTGGCCGCGAAGAGGTCGTTCGGCAGCGTCCGGGTCACCAGCGTGCTGGCGTCCACGAGCCGCGCCGCCGGGATGCCCGAGGCGTTCGCCTGCCAGGTGTGGTTGGTGATGTAGCTCGCCTGCACCATCTGTCCGGCGGCGGGCGTCGCGGTCAGCTTGACCTCGCCGCGGCGGTTCGTATCAGTCCTCGTGTATGCGCCGGCGGTCTGCGCGAAGGTGTTCGCGAGATTGATCTGCTCGTAGCGGCCTGCGGCAAAGAACCAGAGGCGATCGAGCGCCACGGGGCCCCCGAACGTGCCTTCGTACGTGCGGCCGAGCAGATCGGGATTCGTGATGTTGTTCTGCGCCTGGCGCGGCGTCTCTCTGATCCATGCCGGGTTGCTCAGGTTCTCGCGGAAACTCCCGCTGAACCTGTTCCCGCCGCTGCGCGTGATGATGTTGACGACGCCGCCCGAGAAGCGGCCGTACGAGGCGGGCACGCCGCCGGTCAGCACCGACACTTCCTGCACGGCGTCTTCGATGAACACGTTGTTCTGCGTGCCGAAGATGTTGTCGTTCGTGTCGACGCCGTTCACCATGAACAGATTGTCGTACCCGAAGGAGCCTCCGATCGCCAGCTGGCCCGCGTTGAACGTGTTGGCGGTGAGTCCGGGCGCGAGCTCCGCGATATCCGTCGGGCGGCGGCCCACGGGCATGGCATCAAGGGCCGCCTTCGTGAGGTTCCTGCCGGTCGAGGTCGTCGCGAGCACGGATGGCGCTTCGGCCGTGACGGTGACGAACTCGGTCTGCGCGGCGATCGGCAGCGTCGCGTGAATGTCGGCGGTTCCGCCGAGGGTCACCGCCACCCCGTCCCTCACCGCGGACTGGAACCCGGCCAGCGTGAACTGCACCGTGTAAGTGCCGGGCGGCAGCGCCCGCAGGTAGTAGATGCCGTTGACGTCGCTCACCGCCTCGCGCTGGTCCTGCAGGGCTGGCGAGGCGGCCGTCACGATGACACCCGGCAGCGGCGCGCCGTCCTGCGACGACACGATGCCGGTGATGGTACCGGACTGCACGCCCTGGGCGTGCGCCGTGTGCCCGAGGAGCACCAGCGAGAGAACGGTGAAGAACACGGCGCGGCGGAACGGTCGGTTCATATCAATTACCTTCAGGCTTCACGCTTCACGCGGGTAACGAACGGGCTCGTGGCTGCTGTCTCCCAGCTGCTTCGTCAGGAACGCCAGCGCGTCCGGCACCGCGAGCGGACGGGAGAACAGGTAGCCCTGCGCATGCGGGCAGTCGAGCGCCATCAGCTGCCTGGCCTGCTGGTCGGTCTCGACACCCTCGGCAATGATGCCCATGCCGAGCTCCTTCGCGAGGCTGATGATGCTGCCGACGATGGGCGAGTCGTTGTGAATCCCGCCGATGCGGCTGATGAACGAGCGATCGATCTTCAGCGCATCGAGACGGTAGCGGTGGAGGTAGCTGAGCGACGAGAAGCCGGTGCCGAAGTCGTCCAGGTACAGCTCAACGGGAATCGCCCGCAGCTCGTCCAGCCGCTGCACGACGGTGTCGGAGCTGTCGACGAGGAAGCTCTCCGTGATCTCGAGGCGGAGTGTGCCGGGCAGCAGCCCCGTCTCCGCGATGGCGCGGCGCACCTCGTCGACGAGCGTCGACCGGTCGAACAGCTTCGACGAGATGTTCACCGTCAGCGTCAGCGGGCTGTCGAACACCCGCTGCCACTCGGCCACCTGGCGGCACGCCTCGCGCATGACCCAGTGGGTCAGCGGCACGATGAGACCGGTTTCCTCCGCCACCGGAATGAACTCTGCCGGCGGCGTCATCGTGCCGTCGGGCCGCGACCAGCGGACGAGCGCCTCGAAGCCGCACGTGCTGCGCGACTCCAGCTCGATGATCGGCTGGTAGTGCACGCTGAACTCCTGCCGCTCGAGCGCGCGCCGGAGCTGCGTCTCGAGCGTGAGCCGCTGGATCGCCGATGCGTGCATCGACGGGTCGAACATCTGGCTCTGGCCGCGCCCCTGCGCCTTGGCGCGATACATCGCGGTATCGGCGTCCCGCAGGAGGTCGTCGGAGTTGCGGTACTTGGCGTTGCCGAACGCGATGCCCATGCTGGCCGAGGCGTAGACTTCGCGCCCTTCGACCTCGAACGGCTGGTGCAGGGACGCCTGCAGGCGCTCGGCGACCGACGTGGCCGCGTGCGGATCGCTGATCTCTTCGAGGAGGATGGCGAACTCGTCGCCGCCCAGCCGCGCCATCACGTCGGTCGGGCGCAGGCTCTGGGCCAGCCGCTTGGCGATCTCCACCAGGAAGCGGTCGCCCGCGATGTGGCCGAGGCTGTCGTTAATCAGCTTGAAGTGATCCAGGTCGACGAACAGCACCGCGCACGTGTACGCCGGCGAGCGGCGCGCCCTCGCGAGCGCGCGCTCGAGCAGCTCGGTGAAGAGCGCCCGGTTGGCGAGGCCGGTCAGGCTGTCGTGCAGCGCCGCGTGCGAGAGTTCGTCCTGGATGCGGCGGCGCTCGGTGATGTCGGTCTGCGACCCGGCGATACGGACCGGGCGCGACGAGTCGTCCCGGACCGCGACGCCGCGGCACAGCATCCAGCGGTCGCGGCCGTCGAGGTGCGACATCCGGTATTCGTGCTCGAAGTGCGCGGTCTCGCCGCCGAGGTGCCGGTCGAGCACCCGGCGGAGATCCGTGAGGTCTTCAGGGTGGACATGGCGGAACCAGTCCTCCACGCGGAGGAACGGGCTCTCGGACGGCAGGCCCACCATCAGCTTCCAGCGATCGGAGGCGTAGAAGGCGTCTCCGTTCAGGTCCCAGTCCCAGAGACCGTCGTTCGAACCGGCGGCGGCGAGCGCGTACCGCTGCTCCGACAGCTTGGCCGCGTTGAGCGCGTCGACCGTCTGGGCGTGCAGCCCGACCATCTCCTCGTGGTGCCGCTGTTCCACGGCGATTCGTTCGAGGTAGACGGTGTACGAACGGAACGTCAGGTAGACGGGCGCGGCGGCCAGTGGAATCAGCCAGCCCCAGCCGGCGCTCCAGGCCCAGGCTGCGGCCGCGGCCGCGCCGGCGCCGACGAAGTAGCTCGGCGCCGTCCACAGGAAGTTGCTGTGCCACACCTTCCAGGTCTGTTGACCCGTCGAAAGGCCGACGGCGCTGGCGACGGTGGAGGTATTGACCAGATAGTAGGCGAGGGCGGCTCCGACGAGAGGCTTCACGAGCCCCGCGTCGAAGACGCCCACCTGACCACCGAGGGCGTAGAACACCCATCCGGCCGCCTGCACGGTCAGGATCAGCGCAGCAATGTTGAAGAAGACGCGGAACGCCGGGTTCCGCTTGGCGATCCTGACGGTGGTCTGCGCCCACGCGCTCAGCGCCGCCACCAGCATGGTGGGGTTGGGGCCGAGGAGGATCAGCGAGGCAAAGTCGATGGTGTAGGAAACGGAAAGGTTCGACGCACTCGTCCCGAGCGGCAGCCGCAGCTTCAGGCCCGACGCGATGGCCGAGGCCAGCGACAGGGCGATGAAGAGCGGCAGGTGCGGG
>Ga0209640_10003710_pt1 | contig 13363 bp, 7 predicted proteins | sample RifCSP10_1_FD_184018 | JGI IMG/M metagenome (GOLD analysis project Ga0209640, IMG submission 184018) | Soil microbial communities from Rifle, Colorado - Rifle CSP2_sed 10_1 (SPAdes) (version 2) | ecosystem: Environmental > Terrestrial > Deep subsurface > Rock core/Sediment | place: Rifle...
CGGGCCGCCACGAGGCTCCGGTCGTGGAGCTGGCCTTTTCTCCGGACGGCAGGACGATGGCCACCGGCAGCGAGGATTCGTCCGTCCGTTTCTGGGACGCGTCCACGGGGAACGAGACGCGCCGCCTTCCGGGGCACTTCTCGAGAGTGAACGCGCTGGCCTATTCCCCCGACGGGAGAACCCTCGCGGTGTCGGACTCCGGCGAGGTGAGCCTCTGGGACGCGGAGACCGGCGTGCCCCGCCGGACCTTCGGGGCTCACGATCTCATCCCCGAGGCCCTCGCGTTCGACGGCCGGACGCTCCTCGCGATAGTAGATCTCGAGCTCGCCGAGGGAGCGTCCGTGCGTGCGGATGGGCGCCGACATCACCCAGGGCGTGGCGGTGAAGTCGTGAGGCTCGTAGACCTTCGGGCCAACGCGCGCGCGCGCGAAGCAGATCGACGGGTACTGCCAGCCCTCGGGGAGCACCGCGAGGATCTCGGCGAAGATCTCGTCGAGCCCGCGTCCGGCGCGGCCGAGAATCTCCTCCACCCGATAGAGACAGGCGAGCTCTTTCGCGCGCTCCTGCAGGTCGTGGAGCAGCCGCTCGATCGGAGCTCCGGCTTCGGCGCTCACGCCGCGAGCTCCCGCAGCACGGCGCCGCGGCGCGAGCGGCCGTCGACCGCGACGGCGAGCGGCCGCTCGAGGCGGACGTGGCGGACGTGCTCGCTCGCGGCGACGAGCGGCTGCGCGGCGAGGAAGCGCCAGAGCTCGTCGAGCGGCGCGCCGGCCGGCACCGCGAGGTAGACGACGCCGAAGCTCGAGAGGTTGTGGAAGAAGTGCGAGCCCTGGCTCGGCTCCGGGCTCCAGCCCGGGAGCCCCGCTTCGACGAGAGCGCGCGCGCCCGAGATCTGGTCCCAGCGGACCGGCACGCCGAGCCACGGATCCGCGCTCCCCCAGCGCCCGAAGCCGATCAGCAGGTAGCTCCGCCCGGCGTCGACCAGCGCCCGGTCGACCTGCTCGAGCTCGCGCGCGATCGCCGGCGTCGAGCGAGGCTCGAACCGACCCGGATCGAGGTAGACGACGTCGTCGAGCTCGAAGCGGCCGTTGCCCGAGGCGCGCCGGCTCGCGATCCACGCCCGCGCCGGCGCGAGATCGGACTCCTCGAGCGTCACCCGCTCGTCGGCGACGAGCAGCGGCTGCACCTGGAGCAGCCCGAGCCGCGGCGGCGAGGTCGGCGGCACGGCGAGAGCCAGCTCGATCTCGACCGGGGCTCCGAGCTCGGTCTCGCACGCGGCGAGCAGCGCCCGCACCGCCGGGACCAGGGGCAGCTCCTCCTGGACCAGGAGCGGAGCGAAATCGAGCACCCGCGCGCCGCGGCGCCCGGTGCCGGGCAGGATCCGCTCGGAAGCGGGATCGAAGGTCGACGCGACGTGGCGGAGGGCGCCGTCGGCTTCCGCCTGGGCCAGCTCTGCGCGCACCAGGAACTCGGTCTCGGCCATCGGGTCGTAGGGCGGCGGCGATCCGATCCGGACGGCCCAGAAGCGCCGCTGCGTACCCTCGACCAGCTCGCGCGCGGAGGCGAACGGCGGGCCGGCGCGTGGGCGGCCGAGCGAGACCGACCAGCAGAGCTCGCCGTCGACGATCGTCTTGCCCAGCCCGAGCGCGAGCACGAGCACGCCGTCTTCCGGCCGCGCGTCGCCCGTCGGGTAGAAGTCGAACGAGCGCGCCACCGCCGAGATCTCCGGGTAGAAGCGCTCGCCGTGCCGTCCGCCGACGACCTCCTGGACGACGACCGCCATCCTTTCGCGCTCGCCGCGATGGCGGGTGGCGGCGAGGTAGGCGCGCGCGCGAGCGAAGCAGGCCGAGGCCCAGACGAACTTGACGGCGTCGAGCAGGCTCCGGAAGCGCGCGGCCGCGTCGGGCTGGTCGCCCGGCACCATCTTGGTGCCGTAGACGCCCGCGAACGGCTCGCCCACGGCGTCCTCGAGTGCGGAGGAGGAGCGCACGGCGAGCGGCACGCGGACGCTCTCGGCGAGCGCGCGCAGGTCGCCGACCAGCTCGGGCGGAATCGGCGCGCGATGAAACGCGTCCGCGATCGCGGCGTCGCTCGCGCCGCTCGCCGGCAGCTCCGCGAGCCCGTTGCGGTCGACGAACTGGTCGAAAAATCCGGTCGCGAGCACCACGAGCCTTGGCACGTCGGAGCGAAAGCCGATGCGTGCGAGCTCGGAACCGCAGCGTGCGAGCACGCGCTCGGCGCGGATCAGCCCCTCCGCCTTGCCGCCGAGCTCGCCCTCCCCGATCCGGGACAGGCGCGCGCCCGTCCCGCCGAAGTCGCGCGCGAATCGCGGCAGCCCGCTCATCGAGTCACCCTATACCCAGCCGCGCTCCCGGCAGGCTTGCGCGACGCGACCGATGGCGATGACGTAAGCAGCGTCGCGCATGGTCAGCTGGCGCCGCTCGGCGGTCTCGGCGACGGCGCGGTAGGCCGCGGTCATCGTCAGGTCGAGGCGGCCGAGCACCTCGTCTTTTTCCCAGTACATGTTCTGGTTGCTCTGCACCTGCTCGAAGTAGCTGCAGGTGACGCCGCCGGCGTTGGCCAGGAAATCCGGCAGCACCAGCACGCCGCGCTCGGCGAGCGCCGCGTCCGCCGCCGGCGTCGTCGGTCCGTTGGCGCCCTCCGCGATGACGCGCACCGTCGGGCGGATGCGCGCCACCTCGGCGGCGTCGATCTGACCCTCGAGCGCGGCGGGGACGAGCAGCTCCACCGGCTGCTCGAGCCAAGCCTCGCCGGGCAGGATCTCGTAGCCGCGCGCGCGCGCCTTCTCACGGTCGATGCCGCCGAAGCGGTCGGTCGCCGGCGCCAGCTCGTCCGGATCGACACCGCCCGGCTTGGCGAAAGAGAACGCCGCCTGCTCGCGGTTGTCCCACGACGAGACGCAGGTCACGGTGCCGCCGATCTGACGGTAGAGACGGATCGCGTACTGTGCGACGTTGCCGTAGCCCTGCACCGACGCGCGGGTCTGGTCCGGCCGCAAACCGAGACCGCGCAGTGCCTCGCGGATCGCGAAGACGACGCCGTAACCGGTCGCTTCAGTGCGTCCCTGCGAACCGCCGAGACCGATCGGCTTGCCGGTGATGAAGCCGGGATAGTGACCGCCGTGGATGACCTCGTATTCGTCGAGCATCCAGAGCATGTGCTGTCCGCTGGTCATCACGTCGGGAGCCGGCACGTCCTGCACCGGTCCGATGTTGCGCGCCAGTTGGCGCACCCAGCCGCGGCAGATCGCCTCCTGCTCGCGCTCCGACAGGTGGTGAGGATCGCAAATGACGCCGCCCTTGCCGCCGCCGAGCGGAATGCCGACCACCGCGCACTTCCAGGTCATCCACATCGCCAGGCCGCGCACGGTGTCGAGCGTCTCCTGGGGATGGAATCGGATGCCACCCTTGGCGGGTCCGCGCGCGTCGTTGTGCTGGACGCGGAAGCCGCGGAAGATCCGCACGCGGCCGTCGTCCATGCGCACGGGAATCGCGAAGCTGTACTCGCGCTGCGGGAACCGGAGCAACTCACGGGTCGGCGAGTCGAGGTCGAGCAAGGCGGCGACCTTGTCGAACTGGGCCTGGGCGACCTCGAAGGCGTTCTGGGCACGGGAAGCCATCGGAATCTCCTCCTGGGAGCTGGGAGCCAGAGCACGGCGGGGCGCCGCGAGCGTCGGGTTTCGAGCGCGACGGCGGCGCGCGCCGGCGGGACGGAGTCTAGCCACGCCGTTTCCGGGGCGGCCACGCGCCGGCGGGTGGGGCGCGGCTTGCTTCCGGCGCGGCCGGCGTGCTTACATTCCGGGCGCTGGCGCAGCCTGAATCCCTGGTTGCTTCTGATCAGCCGCGCGGGAGCGCAATGACGCGCGCCCGGCGAACCCCCCGGAAACCCCATGTCCGAGAACCTGAGCTTCTTCGACCAGGTCAACGCGAACTTCGACAAGGCCGCCGCCTACACCCAGCACCCGAAGGGCCTGCTCGAGCAGATCAAGGTCTGCAACAGCGTCTACCACATGGCCTTTCCGATCGAGAAGGACGACGGCTCGATCGAGGTCGTGCACGCTTGGCGCGCCGAGCACTCGCAGCACAAGCTGCCGACCAAGGGCGGCATCCGCTACGACTGGCGGGTCAACGAGGACGAGGTGATGGCGCTCTCGGCGCTCATGACCTACAAGTGCGCGATGGTCGACGTGCCGTTCGGCGGCGCCAAGGGCGGCATCCGGATCGACCGCCGCAAGTACTCCGACGGCGAGCTCGAGCGGATCACGCGGCGCTACACCTACGAGCTGTTCCGCAAGGGCTTCATCGGCCCGGCGGTCGACGTGCCGGCGCCCGACTACGGCACCGGGCCGCGCGAGATGTCGTGGATCGCCGACACCTACCAGGCGCTGGCGCGCGAGGACTTGAACAGCATGGGCTGCGTCACCGGCAAGCCGGTCGAGGGCGGCGGCGTGCGCGGGCGCAAAGAGGCCACCGGCCGCGGCGTCTTCTTCGGCACCCGCGAGGCGACCGACAACGCCGCCGACATGAAGCGGCTCGGTCTCGCGCCCGGCCTCGGCGGCAAGAGCGTGGTCGTGCAGGGCCTGGGCAACGTCGGCTACTACGCGGCACTCTTCTTCGCCGAAGCGGGGGCGAAGATCGTCGGCCTCGCCGAGCGCGAGGGCGCGATCGCGAATCCGAACGGGCTCGATCTCGAGGCGGTCGTCGCCCACCGCCAGGAAACCGGCTCGATCCTCGATTTCCCCGGCGCCAAGAACCTGCCCGACCGGAGCTCGGCGCTCGAGCTCGACTGCGACATCCTGGTCCCGGCCGCGCTCGAGAACCAGATCAACGAGGCCAACTGCGGCCGCATCCGCGCCAAGATCGTCGCCGAGGGCGCCAACGGCCCGGTCACCGCGGCGGCGAGCGAGCAGCTCTACGAGCGCGGCGTCATGATCCTGCCCGACATGTACCTGAACGCCGGCGGCGTCACGGTCTCCTACTTCGAGTGGCTGAAGAACCTCTCCCACGTCCGCTTCGGACGCATCGAGAAGCGCTACGAGGAAAGCGCCTACCGCAAGCTCCTGGCGGCGGTCGAGAAGATGACCGGCCAGGTCCTGAGCGAGCACGACAAGAGCGTCATCGCCTCCGGCGCTTCCGAGGAGGACCTGGTCAACTCGGGCCTCGAGGAGACCATGATCACCTCCTACCAGCGCATCCGCGAGGCGCGGCGGAGCCACGGCGACGTTCCCGATCTGCGCACGGCGGCCTTCATCGTCGCCATCAACATGATCTGCCGCACTTACGGCGACATGGGGATCTTCCCCTGAGATTCCGTAACGGAGACCGTTGACAAAGCCGGATCGGCCAGCACAAACTTCTGTGCAATTTCCGCGCGGCCACGAGGGTGCGTGCGGCGGCGGTGGGCGCGGGGGCGGCGCTCGTTGCCGGGCGGGGTTGGGTCCCGCCACGGTTCGCCCAGAGAGGAGGTGGTCCAGCGATGTCGAGTAGCAAACCTGGCTTCGTGGAGGTGGCGTCCTCCTAGAAGGAACCTCCTGGGGCGAACGTCCTGGGCAGCGGGTAGACCTTCTCCGAGGAGGCAGCCCAACGCCACCGACACGAAACCCCGAGGCCCCGGTCGCGCGAGCGGCCGGGGCCTCTCTGTTTCTAGGCCGGCAGCGGAAATCGCTCGGCCTTGCCGAGGGCGGTCTATGGGTTGCCTCAACCGGTGCCGGAGGCTCGCTCGACCGTGCCCGGAGCGGGCTCCCCGGTACGGCCCGCGGGAAGACTAGCTGCGAAGCGTGCCGGACCTCCCCGGGGCCCCTCCGCCCCGGGCACGGCCGAGCGACCTCCGGCCCCACGGATCGCCGCACTCGGCGTTCGCAAAGAACGGGAAGAGAGCGACAGGCACCAATTCCCCGCTTCGGTGTCTCTCGTGGCCGTTCGATTGCGGCGCTGTGCGGGCCGGGGGGTCGTTCGATTCTGACCGGAGACGATGGGCTGCCGAGGCACGCTCGACATCGTGGGTGAACGGATCTCCAGAGGCCGTTCCGCGTCCTCTCGTGTCGGAGGCAGGATCGAGCGAGCCCCCCGGACCCAGCCCGTGCACCCCACGGGCTGCCTAGACCGGAGCGACGGCTCGAGCCGGAATCAGCTCGCTGCGAGCGCCGCGTCGCACTTCGCGGCGAGCACGAAGTCGGACTCGGTCAGGCCGTCGATCTTGTGCGTCCAGGTCGTGATCCGCACCTTGCCCCAGGTGAGGAAGAGGTCGGGGTGGTGCCCCTCGCCCTCGGCGATCGCTCCGACGCGATCGACGAAGGCGAGCGCCGAGGCGAAGTCGGGGAAGCCGTACTCCTTCTCGAGATGGTGCTCCTCGACGGCGCGCCAGCCGTTCGGGCCGAGCCGCGCGAGCAGCTTCGCGATTTCGATGCCGGTCAGGGGCGGCACGCCGCCCCGGCACGGCACGCACTTCTGGGCGGCGAGATCGGACGGGGGCATGGCGGTTTCTCCTTTTCAGCTCTTCTTGCGCAGCCGCTCGACCAGGGCGGCGAGCGTAGTCTGCGTCTCGTCCGAAAACCAGTCGTCGACGAAACGCGCGAAGGTCGCCTCGTGCTGGGCGTCGAAGAGCTCGACCAGACGCGCGCGGCCGAGCGCGCGCGTCGTCGACATGGCGATCGGCGGCAGCGCGAGGTAGTCGCGCGCCACCTCGTGCGCCCGCTCGACGACGGCCTCGGGCGGCACCAGCTCGTCGACGAGACCGACCGCGAGCGCCTCGGCCGCCGTCAGCAGCAGGCCGCCAGTGCCCAGCCGCATCGCCTGGCGCGCGCCGACCACGAGCTCGAGCGCGCTCGCGATCGCGCGCGGCAGCGACAGCCCGACCCGCACTTCGTTCAAGCCGATCTTGAAATCGCCGTCGGCCATCACGCGGTGGTCGCAGAAGATCGCCATCACCGCGCCGCCCGCCGGCGCGTGGCCGGTGATCGCGGCGACGATCGGCACGCGCGAGGCCGCGAGCGTGCGCAGGAAGCGGAAGAAATCGACCACGAAGCGCTCCATCGCCCGCCGCTCGAGCCCGAGCAGGAGCGGCACGTCGAGCCCGCCCGAGAACATGCCGGGCGAGCCGGCGAGGACGAGCGCGCGGGCGCCCTCGTCCGGCGCCGCTTCGACCGCTCCGGCGAGGGCGGCGACGAGCGCCGGGTCGAGCGCGTTGGCCGGCGGCCGCGCGAGCCGCAGCTCGCGGACGGAGTCGTGGTCGGAGATCGAAAGCATGCGCCGATCGTAGCAATCGGCGCCGGGCGGGCGCCGCTCGGGCGCCGAAAACGAACGATCCCGGCCGGAGCCGGGATCGGGGACTTCGGGGATGGCTCCTGGGGAGGGATTTGAACCCCCGACCAATCGGTTAACAGCCGATCGCTCTACCACTGAGCTACCCAGGAAAGGGGGGCGCCCCGCCGGGGCGCGATCGCGGATCTTACCGCAGGCTTCCGGACGGCCTCAAGAAAACGGGCCGGGCATCTCGCCCGGCCCGTTGGGGGATCGCCCGCCGGCGTCCCGGCTCAGAACGGCGTGTCGAGGAACGGCTTCAGCTTCGCCGCCCGCGACGGATGGCGCAGCTTGCGCAGCGCCTTCGACTCGATCTGGCGGATCCGCTCGCGCGTCACGCTGTGCAGCCGACCGACCTCCTCGAGCGTGTGCTCGGTGCCGTCGGAGAGGCCGAAGCGCTTGGCCAGCACCTCCTCCTCGCGCGGCGTCAGCGTCTTCATCACCCGCCGCACCTCTTCGCGGCGCGAGGCCGAGACCACGCTCTCGAGCGGCGAGATGGCGCTCTTGTCCTCGATGAAGTCGCCCAGATGCGAATCCTCCTCCTCGCCGATCGGCGTCTCGAGCGAGATCGGCTCCTGCGCGATCTTCATGATCTTGCGCACCTTGTTGGCCGGCAGGTCCATCCGCTCGCCGATCTCTTCGGCGGTGGGCTCGCGGCCGAGCTCCTGAACCAGCGAGCGCGAGGTGCGGGTGAGCTTGTTGATGGTCTCGATCATGTGCACCGGGATGCGGATCGTGCGCGCCTGGTCGGCGATCGCGCGCGTGATCGCCTGCCGGATCCACCACGTGGCGTAAGTCGAGAACTTGTAGCCGCGGCGGTACTCGAACTTCTCGACCGCCTTCATCAGGCCGATGTTCCCCTCCTGGATGAGATCGAGGAACTGCAGGCCGCGGTTGGTGTACTTCTTGGCGATCGAGACCACCAGCCGCAGGTTGGCGACGATCAGCTCTTCCTTGGCGCGCTCGCACATCCCCTCGCCGCCGCGGATGCGGCGGATCGTGGTCGAGACCTGCTCGTGCGAGGTGCCATAGCGCTCCTCGATCTCGGTGGTCTTGCCGCGATACTTGTCGATGCGCCGCTTCTGCAGATCGCGCAGCTCCTTGTTGGTCTCCTTTTCGAGCGCGGTCTTGGCGCGGCGGACGTCCTGCTCGAGCGCCGAGAACTGGCGGTCGAGGTTCTTCAGGAAGTCGACCAGCCGGTTGCGGGTCTGGAGCGAGAAGTCGATCGAGCGGATCTCCTGCGAGATCTTGCCCAGCAGGCGGTCGATCTCGCGCTCGTACTCCTGGTGCCGCGCGCCGCCCTCCTTGTACTTCTCCTGCCGCTTGCGCAGCTTGCCGATCTCGGTATCCAGCTTCGCGATCTGGTCGAAGGTCTTCAGATTGCGTTTGACGCGGTCGGCCGCCTTGGTGTCGAGCGGCTCGTCGGGGTCGTTGCCCGAGACCAGCTCGCGCATCACCTTCTTGTCCTTCTGCGCCAGCTCGTTCAGGCGCAGGAGCTCCCGCAGGACGAGCGGGTTCTCGCACAGCGCCTCGTAGATCATCCACTCGCCCTGCTCGATGCGCTGGGCGATCTCGACCTCGCCCTCGCGATCGAGCAGCGGCACCGTGCCCATCTCGCGCAGGTACATGCGCACCGGGTCGGAGGTCTTCTCGTGTTCGTCGACCGAGAGATCGAGCATCTCCTCGGCTTCCTTCTTCTCGAAGTCGGCCGGCGGTGTCGACTCGATCTCGGCGCGGTTGACGTAGCGCTCCGGGCGGTCGACGACCGCGATCTTCAGCTCGTCGAAGCGCTGGTAGATCTCGTCGACCTCGTCGGGCAGACCGACGACCTCGTCGGGCAGCGTCTCGTAGATCTCGTCGTAGAGCAGGTACTTCTTCTGCTTGCCGAGCTCGATCAGCTGACGGACGGCGGTGTACTTGTCTTCGATATGTACGATCTTCGGTGGACTCACGGTTCTTTCCCGAACGTCGGCGTGCGGTTCATCCTAGGGGTCCAGCGCGGTTACTCTCGGCGGCCTGCGTTCGGAGCCGTCGGGTAGAGCTCGCTCTCGAGCTGCTGCTTCTCTCGATAAAGCTCCTCGACGAGCGTTGGCTCGTTGCGTTGCTGAGCCTCTCGAATGCGTCGTGCGAGCTCGTTCCGTCTGCTCTTGACCCAGCTTCTTCGAATATCGCGCAGAGCTTCGCCCAGGTCTCCGTCTGCGGGCGAATCGGCGGATTCTATCAGGAGGTCCGCCAATATGGCACTCGCGTCGGCGAGCCCCTGCACGCGTTCACGCAACGCGGCGAGGCTCGGGGCCGCTTCGCCCCCCTCGTAAAGACGTTGGAAGGCGGCAAAGAATTCCTGGTATTCGGGCACGGTGAACGCCGCGGGCGGCGGCGGCGCCTCGCCGAGATCGATCTCCTCGCCGGCCGCGAGACGCCGCAGCAGGATGCGGAGCGCCTGGCGCTCGCGGCCGCCGGGCGCGCTCTCGCCGGCCGGGCGGGCGGTGTCGAGCGCCCGTTCGAGCTCCTGCCGGCCGCCCCCCAGCCGCCGCCAGACGAGGTCGATCGGCACCCCCAGCCGATCGGCGGCGGCGCGCGCGTAGCCGTAGCGCGCGAGGGCATCGGGAATCGCCGCCAGCAGCTCGGTCGCGGCCGCGCCGGCGCGCGAGCGGGCGTGGGGGTTGCGGTGGAGGTCGGCCGGAACCAGCCGGTCGATCTCGGCGAGGACGAAGTCGTCGGCCTCGTCCACCGCCGCGCGCACCGCCGCTTCGCCCGCGCCCGTGCGCAGCGAGTCGGGATCCTCGCCCGCCGGCAGGCGCATCCGGCGCACCGAAAGGCCCTGGCCGAGCAGGATCGGCAGCGCCCGCCGGCAGGCGGTCTGGCCCGCCTCGTCGCCGTCGTAGCCGAGCACGACCTCGTCGGCGAAGCGCGCGAGCAGACGCGCCTGCTCCGGCGTCAGCGCCGTACCCATGCTGGCCACCGTCCCCTCCACTCCGGCGGCGACGGCGGCGAGCACGTCGACGTAGCCTTCGACGAGGAGCGCCCGCCGGGCGTCGCGGATGGCGCGCTTGGCCTGATCGAGCCCGTAGAGGAGCGTGCCTTTGCGGAACCGCTCGGTCTCGGCCGTGTTGAGGTATTTCGCGACGTCGTCGCCGAGCGTCCGCCCGCCGAAGCCGACCAGGCGGCCGGCGGCGTTGCGGATCGGGAAGATCAGGCGGTTCCGGAAGCGATCGTACGGCTCGCCGCCGGACTCCGGCCGCGCGACCAGCCCGACGTCGAGCAGGTCGCCGGTCGAGAACTTCGGGGCGAGCGCCTGCAGGAGCTGGCGCCAGCCTTCCGGCGCGTAGCCGAGCCCGTAGCGCTCGACGAGCTCGCGCGGAATCCGCCGCCGTTCGAGGTAGCCGCGGGCGAACTCCGAACGGGCGAGCTCGGCGCGGAACCAGGCCGCCGCCGCTTCGAGCGCCTGCTCCGGATCGCGCTCGCTCTCGTCGCTCGCTCGGTAGCCGCGATGGGATGCCGCGCGGCTCGGCAGCGGCACGCCGTAGCGCCCGGCGAGCGACTCCATCGCGGCCGCGAAATCGTCGCCGGTGAGCAACATGTGGAGCTTGATCGCGTCGCCGCCGGCGCCGCAGCCGAAGCACTTGAAGAAGCCGAGCTCGGCGTCGACGTGGAACGACGGCGTCTTCTCCTTGTGGAGCGGGCAGAGCCCTTTCCACTTGCGGCCGGCGCGCGCGAGCTTGGTGTAGCCCGAGGCGACGTCGACGATGTCGACCGCGTCGCGCACGGCCTGCACGAACTGCGGGTTGAGCTGCAGATTGGAGAGCGCCATCCGGCTCGTTCGATGCTACGTCACGTCGCGATCGCGGTGACTATTCGCGCAGCGCGACGACGGTGGCGCCGTTGCCGCCCTCGTTGGCTGCGCCGGCGCGGAACGAGGCGACCGCCGGGTGGCTGCGCAGGTGCTGCCGAACCGCCTCGCGCAGCCGGCCGGTTCCGTGGCCGTGCACGACGCGGACCTCGCCGCGGCCGGCGCGCACGGCGTGGTCGAGGTAGACGTCGAGCTCGTCGAGCGCCGCCTCGACGCGGTGACCGATGAGCAGGAGCTCGGCCGCCGCGACGTCGGCCTCGGCCGGCTCGACCGGCGCCGGCGCCGGGCTCGGTGGCGCCGCGGCGGCGCCGAGTGCGACCAGCTCGTCGGCGCGGCAACGGACTCGTTTGCCGGCGACCGCGACCTCCGCGCGGTCCCCTTCCAGCCGCTCGAGCGTGCCGGTCCAGCCGAGGGCCCGGTGGCGCACCCGGGCGCCGCGCTCGAGCGGTGCGCCCGCGGGCTCCTCGCTCTCGACCGCGAGCGCCGGCGCGTCGGCGAACAGGCGCTCGGTCTCGGCGGCCGCCAAGCCGCGCCGCCGGCCGGCGTCGAGCTCCTCGCGCAAGCGCTGCTCGGCGCTCCGCAACTCGCCCGTCACCCGCTCGCGGAAGCCGCGCAGCTCGCCCTCGAGGCGCTTGCCGACCGTGCGCCGCTCCGCCTCGAGCGCCGCGCGCTCGCGCTCGAAGCGCGCCGTGGCGGCTTCCGCTTCGAGGGCGCGGCGGTCGGCCTCGGCCGTGGAGCGTTCGAGCGCCGTGCGCGTCGACTCGAGCTCGGCGAGGACGCGGCGGAGCTCGCGGTGCTCGCGGCCGACGAGCGCCTCGGCGCGCTCCACCCAGGCCGCCGGCAGGCCGAGCCGGCGCGCGAGCGCGATCGCTTCGCTGGCGCCCGGCGCGCCCGGCACCAGCCGGAAGGTCGGCCGGCCGGTCGAGCTCTCGAACTCCATCGCCGCGCAGGCGGCGCCCGGCCGCTCGAGCGCGGCGAGCGCGACGAGCGCCAAGTGGGTGGTGACGAGACCGAGCCCGCCGCGGGCGAGCAGGTGCTCGACGAGCGCCACTGAGAGGGCGGTGCCCTCCTCGGGATCGGTGCCCGAGCCGAGCTCGTCGAGCAGCGCGAGGCTGCCGGGCCCGGCCGCGTGCCACGCCTCGCCGAGCCGCGCCAGCCGGCCCGAGAAGGTCGAGCGGTCGGCGAGCAGGTCCTGCTCGTCGCCGACCGTCGCGACGATGCGCTCGAAGAGCGGCAGCTCGCTGCCCGGGGCGCACGCCACCGGTAGCCCCGACTGCGCGGCGAGCGCGAGCAGGCCGAGCGTCTTCAGGGCCACCGTCTTGCCGCCCGCGTTGGGGCCGGTCACCACCACCAGCCGGCGCTCGCCGCCGAGCTCGAGATCGAGCGGCTCGACCTCGCCCGTGTGTCCGGCGGTGCCGAGCGCGCGCTCGCGCCGCCCGGCGAGCCGCGGATCGAGGAGCGGATGGCGGGCGCCGACGAGGCGCAGCGCGCCCGGGCTCGCGACGCCGCAGAGACGGGCCCCGGCCGCGCTCGCCAAGCGCGCCGAGCTCTCGAAAGCGTCGAGCTCGCCGACCAGCTCGGCGAGCGCTTCGACCGTGGGCAGCGCGGCGGCGAGCTCGGCCAGGAGCTCGCGCAGGAGCCGCGCGCGCTCCGCCTCCTGCTCGTCGACCGCGCTCTGGAGCGAGTTGTTCTCCTCGACCACCTCGAGCGGCTCGAAGTAGAAGCTGCGGCCGGAGCCGGAACGGCCGTGGACGAGGCCGGGCATCCGGCCGCGGGCGCCGGCCGAGAGGAGCAGCAGCAGTCGGCCGCCGCGCATCGGCACCGTCTCCTCGGCGAAGAGCTCGGGCTCGGCCGAGCGCGCGCGCTCGAGCTGGGTGTAGATGCGCTCGCGCGCAGCGCGCGCCTGCCGCGCGAGCTCGATCAGGTGCGGGCTGGCGTCGTCGCGCACGTGGCCCTTGGCATCGAGCACGCGCCCGATGCGGGCGACGAGCGGCCGCGCGTCGCCGACGCCGGCGGCGCGGCGCGCGAGCTCGGGCACCGGCGGCTCGGCAGCGCGGATCCGCTCCACGGCATCGGCGGCGGCGGCGAGCAGGCGTGCGACGACCAGGATCTCGCCGCCCTCGAGCGGCGGCTGCTCGGTCGCGAGGCGCTCGACGAGCGGCGCGAGCGCAACCCCGAGCGAAGGCACGAGCGGCCG
>Ga0209640_10003711_pt1 | contig 13361 bp, 13 predicted proteins | sample RifCSP10_1_FD_184018 | JGI IMG/M metagenome (GOLD analysis project Ga0209640, IMG submission 184018) | Soil microbial communities from Rifle, Colorado - Rifle CSP2_sed 10_1 (SPAdes) (version 2) | ecosystem: Environmental > Terrestrial > Deep subsurface > Rock core/Sediment | place: Rifle...
TCGTACCCCAGCAGCAATGCCCAGCCGCCGCGGAACGGCCAGCGTGGCTCCTCGCGAAGCTGGCGGTGCGACATCCACGTCACGTCGAGCGCCGACAGGAAATCACCGGGGGATTCGCGGCCCTGGTCGTCACGGGTCACGCCATTGGCATCCAGCTGCAAGGATTCGCCGCTGGCCGCCAGCAATAGATCCCAGCGACCCTGCGCGGTCCCGTGCGCGCTGGACTCCAACAGCATCGGATAGCGTTGCGGCGACTGCCGGTGCAGGTCGAGCAGGTCGATGGATGGCGGCAACGGGCGCGTTAGCAGCATGGCGCGATGCCTCGTCGTGCGGGATTCAGCGCAGGCCCACGATGCAGCGGATCAGATCCGCTTGAACACCAGGGTACCGTTGGTGCCACCGAAGCCGAATCCGTTCGACACCGCGACATCGACCCTTGCCTCGCGCGCCACGTTCGGCACGTAATCCAGGTCGCAACCTTCGCCGGGCTCATCCAGGTTGATGGTCGGCGGAACGATGCCGGCATGGATCGCCATCACCGAGAAGATCGCCTCGGCACCACCGGCCGCACCGAGCAGGTGGCCGGTCATCGACTTGGTCGAGCTCACCATCGTCTTGTAGGCATGGTCGCCCAGCGCACGCTTGATCGCCCGCGTTTCGGCGAGGTCGCCAAGCGGCGTGGAGGTACCGTGGGCGTTGAGGTAGTCCACCTCGTCCGCATTGACGCCGGCGTCCTTGAGGGCCGCCACCATGCATCGCGCGGGGCCCTCGCCGTTCTCGCTCGGCGCGGTCATGTGATACGCGTCCGCGGTCGCGCCAAAGCCACCCAGCTCGCAATAGATGCGCGCGCCGCGGGCCTTGGCGTGTTCGTACTCCTCGAGCACGAGGATGCCGGCACCGTCGCCGAGTACGAAGCCATCGCGGTCCTTGTCCCAGGGCCGCGAGGCACGAGCCGGATCGTCGTTGCGGGTCGACATCGCCTTCATCGAGCAGAAGCCGCCTACCGAGGTCGGCGACGCGCCCCGCTCGGCGCCGCCGGCGATCATCACGTCGGCGTCGCCGTACTGGATCATGCGCATCGCCAGGCCGATCGAATGGTTCGAACTCGCACAGGCCGACACGGCGGAAAGATTGGGGCCCTTGATGCCGGTCAGCAGCGAGACCTGGCCGGGCAGCATGTTGATGATGGTGCTGGGAACGTAGAACGGCGAGATCTTGCGCGGGCCGCCCTCGTGGTACTTGATGGTCTGTTCCTCGATGCCGACCAGGCCACCGATGCCGGAACCGATCAGCGCGCCGATGCGCTCGGCGTTGGATTCGTCCACCGTCAGGTCGGCGTCGGCCATCGCCATCATCGAGGCGGCAACGCCGTAGTGGATGAACGCCTCCATCTTCCTGGCGTCCTTGGCCGATATCCAGCGTCCGACGTCGAAATCGCGCACTTCGCCGGAGATCCGCGTGGTGAACGCGGTCGCATCGAAATGGGTGATTGCACCGATGCCCGATCGACCATTGACGACGCCATCCCAACTGCTGGCCAGGTCATTGCCGAGCGGAGAAACGATGCCGAGGCCGGTGACAACGACACGCCGGGAACGCAGGGGACGATCGGACATGGAACACTCCAACTGGCGTGCGGACCGGCCAGTGCCGGCCGATGCACGCGACGGAAAAAACGCGGGCCGATTTGGCTCCAGCAATCAAAAAAACACGAGGCCGCGATGCGGCCCCGAGGTGACACCTGCGGCAGTCGCCCAGGGCGAACTGCCGCCGTCGTGAGCTGCTTACGCCTTGACGTGGGTCTTGACGTAGTCGATCGCCTGCTGCACCGAGGTGATCTTCTCGGCTTCCTCATCCGGAATCTCGCACTCGAATTCTTCCTCGAGCGCCATCACCAGCTCGACGGTGTCGAGCGAATCCGCGCCGAGGTCATCGACGAACGAAGCGTTGTTGGTGACATCCTCTTCCTTGACGCCCAGTTGTTCGATGACAATCTTCTTGACGCGCTCTTCGATGCTGCTCATGGGTACTCACTCCTCCCGTACGGGATATTCGATGGAATAGTCTAAAGGAATCCAGGGCATCCGCGAACAGCGGGGAAAGCCCTTTAGCTTCAATTGCTTACCGCCATCCGATGGCGATTACGGCATGTACATGCCGCCGTTGACGTGCAAGGTCTCGCCGGTGATGTATGCCGCCGAGGGCCCTGCCAGGAATGCCACCGCGCGCGCGATGTCGGCCGGCTCGCCCAGGCGGCCGAGCGCGATCTGACCGAGCATCGCGTTCTTGGCATCCTCGGGCAGCGAGCGGGTCATGTCGGTATCGATGAAACCCGGCGCAACCACATTGACAGTCACTCCACGTGAACCGATCTCGCGCGCCATGGACTTGCTGAAGCCGATGATCCCCGCCTTGGCGGCGGCATAGTTGGCCTGGCCGGCATTGCCGGTCACGCCGACCACCGAGGCGATATTGATGATGCGGCCCTTGCGTGCCTTCATCATCGCGCGCATCACCGCCTTGCTGGTACGGAAGACGCTGGTGAGGTTGGTGTCGATGATGGCCTGCCAGTCCTCGTCCTTCATCCGCATCAGCAGGTTGTCACGGGTGATGCCGGCGTTGTTGACCAAAATCGAGATCGCGCCGATGTCCTTGGCGATACCATCGATGACGGCCTCGACCGAAGCCGCGTCGGCGACATCAAGGACGAGGCCATGTCCACCATGTGCAGCCAGTCGCTCGCCGATCGCTTCGGCGCCGGGCTTGGTGGTGGCGGTGCCGATCACGGTAGCGCCCTGCGCGGCCAGTTCGTCGGCGATCGCCGCGCCTATGCCACGGCTGGCGCCGGTGACGAGGGCGATTTCGCCTGACAGGGGGGCGCCCGATTGCGGTTGATTGCTCATGCGTTGTTGAATTCCATCAAAGTGGTCTCGAAGTCGGCCGGGGCAGCGAGCGAACGCGCGTCGATCGACTTGTCGATGCGCTTGATCAATCCGGCCAGCACCTTGCCGGGACCGCATTCGACGATGCGCGTCGCGCCGCGTGCCGCGAGCGCCTGCACGCAGCCCGTCCACTGCACCGGCAGATAGAGTTGCCGCACCAGGGCGTCACGAATCGACTCGACGCCATCGTGCACCTCGGCATCGACGTTCTGGATGACAGGCAGCACCGGCAGTTGCCACTGCATCGCGCCCATCACTTCGGCGAGGCGGTTGGCGGCTTCGCGCATCAGCGGCGTGTGCGAAGGCACGCTGACCGCCAGCTTCACGACCTTGCGCACGCCGCGTTCGGCGAGCATGGCCAATGCGCGGTCGACCGCGCCGGCATGGCCGCCAATGACGATCTGGCCCGGTGAATTGAAGTTGGCTGGCACAACGATTTCGGCACCCGAGATCGCTGCACAGACCTCGACTACCAGCGCGTCCTCGGCTCCCAGCACCGCCGCCATCGCGCCGACACCCGCGGGTGCGGCGTCCTGCATCAGTTGCCCGCGCAGGCGCACCAGGCGCGCTGCATCGTGCAGCGACAATGAACCGGCGGCCACGAGCGCGCTGTACTCACCGAGGCTGTGACCCGCGAGTTGCGCCGGCATCGCGCCGCCCCGCGCCTGCCAGCGGCGCCACACGGCCACGCTGGCGGCCAGCAGGGCCGGCTGCGTGAACTCCGTGCGATTGAGTTGTTCCTCCGGCCCGTCCTGGCTCAGCGTCCACAGGTCGATGCCCGCGCCGCTGCTGGCTTCGTCGAACGTCGCACGGACCAGCGGATCCAGCGCGGCCTGCTCGGCGAGCATGCCCAGCGACTGCGAGCCCTGGCCCGGGAAAACGAACGCCAACTGCGTCGGCCTGGAGGAAGGATCGGTCACGCTTCAAACCCTGCAACGGAACGGACCATGATACGAGCGAATGTTCCGGCGCGTCTGTACTGCCGCGTACAGTTGCTCGCCGCGCGGAAGCGCAAACGCCCCGGCAGGCCGGGGCGTTGGTGGGACACGGAGCGCCGCGCGCACGAGGACGTGTCAGTAACGCAGCAGCGCCGATCCCCACGTGAATCCGCCGCCGAACGCTTCCAGCAACACCAGTTGCCCACGCTGGACCTTGCCCGAACGCACCGCCTCGTCCAGGGCCAAAGGCACCGATCCCGACGACGTGTTGCCGTGCTTGTCGACCGTCACGATCACCCGCTCCATCGGCATGTCCAGGCGCTTGGCCGTCGCTTCGATGATGCGCAGGTTGGCCTGGTGCGGAATCAACCAGTCGATGTCGTGGCGATCCAGGCCATTGGCCTCGAGCGTTTCCTCGACCACGGAGTCCAGCGCCTTGACGGCATGCTTGAACACGTCGTTGCCGCTCATCAGGACTTTCACACCAGCGTTGTGCTCCCCCGGCTTGAAGCCGACCGACACCCCGACCGGGTTCCACAGCAGTTCCTTCTTGCCGCCGTCGGCGTGCAGGTGGGTGCTGAGGATGCCAGCCTCGCTGTCGGCCTTCAGCACTACCGCGCCGGCGCCATCACCGAACAGCACGCAGGTGCCGCGATCGGACCAGTCAAGCATGCGGGTGAGCGTTTCCGCGCCGACCACCAGAACGGTCGTGGCCGCACCGGAACGGATGAATTTGTCGGCGACCGTCAAGGCGTAGATGAAGCCCGAGCAGGCGGCATTGACGTCGAACGCGGGGCAGCCGTTGGCACCGAGCCGATGCTGCAGCAGGCAGGCCGTCGAGGGGAAGATCAGGTCGGGCGTGGTCGTGCCCAGCACGATCAGGTCGATGTCCTGTGCGGTCACCCCCGCGGCCTCCATCGCACGCACCGAGGCGTGATACGCGAGGTCGCTGGTGGTTTCGCCTTCCGCGGCGACATGGCGCTCGCGGATACCGGTGCGCGCGACGATCCACTCGTCGCTGGTATCGACGAACTCGGTCAGGTCCGCGTTGGTCAGTACTTTCTCGGGCAGGTAGCTGCCGGTGCCCGCGATACGCGAGAAAACCGGTACCGCCACTGCGGGTGCCGCTACTGCATGTTCACCAAGGGCACTATCGGTCATCACCACTCTCACAGCGCAGCTGTTGCGAAGACTCGCCGGCCGCAGCCGGCGAAGGAAGCTCGCCACAGCCAACCGTCGCATTGCGATGACGATTGCCGGGACCCGCCGTCGAGTTTATCGCTCATCGGGCGCTTCCCATCGGGCTCGCGCCGGACGGGAACCAGGGCCCGGCGGGCCCGCGCGGCGCGGTGATGCCGACGAAGGCTCAGGCCTCGTCGGAAACCTGTGACTTGGTCTCGATGACCTTCTTGCCGCGGTAGTAACCGTCAGCCGTGATGTGGTGGCGGATGTGGATCTCGCCCGTGGTCGGGTCGGTGGCCAGCTGCTTGCTGGTCAGCGAATCGTGCGCGCGGCGCATGCCACGCTTGGACGGGGAAACGCGGGACTTCTGGACAGCCATGGTGTTGCTCCAAGAAAAACTGGTGGTGAAAATCTGGTGGTGTTCTCTGCAAGGCCCTGAACGCCGCAGGTTCTTTCAGTTCGATTTGTTCTTCAATGCCGACAACGCCGCGAACGGATTGACGCGTTCCTGTTCGGCCTCTTCCGCAGGCCAGTCGGCTTCCATCGCCTCCGTGCCCGGCATCAATGGCACGACCGGTATGGCCAGGATCAACTCATCCTCGACCAGCTCGGCGGTCTGCAGCATGCCGTCTTCTGGCATCAGCAACGGCTCGTAACCTTCGGGCAAACCCGCCTCGTCCGCTTCCTCGCGGATCAGGCCGAGTCGCTGCACGATACTCACCGGGAACAGGAATCGCTGCAGGCTGCGCTGGCAAAGCAGCGGCAACTCGGCATCGATCTTCAGCTCCACGTACGGAACCCGCAAGGCGTCCTGGGCAAAATCGAGGGAAAAGCGAACTTCACCCTCCGTATCGACCAGGCTGTCGCGCAAGCGCGTCAGCGACGACAGCGGCAAACGGCCTTCAACGCCGCGCCGCGCCGCGACCATGCGCCAAGCATCCAGGACTTCGGGCAAGTTCGCTGACATAAGCCGCGGAATGTTAGAGAACCGGACTCGGGCTGTCAAACCGGAGACCCCGCCCCCGCGGGGGATGTCCGTCCAGTTTGCGGGCGCGGGCACTGCCACGGCAGACTGCAGGCCCGCCCTTCGCACCCACGGCCTTGACCACTCCGTTCATATTGACACTCCTGGCAGCGGTCGTCGCCGGCATCTCGGCCCTGCTGCTGCGCCGTGGCCCAGCCAAGCGCCGTCACGCCATGCGCGAACTGCTGGATTCCGCCGATGCGCTGGAAGCGCGGCTGCGCGCCGCCAGGGCGGAGATCGAGGCGGTCGTCGGCGAGGATGCCGAAGATCCGATCCGCGACGCCATGCGTGAAATGCTGCGACAGCGGCTGTGGCTGCGGGATCACGGCAAGTCGGCCAGCCTGGAGCAATTGACCGAAGTCCGGGTCTCGATCGACGTGGCCCGCGCGCGTATCGAACAGCAATTGCTGCAGATCGAGCGCGCCCGGGCGCCGCTGGCACGACAGGCATGGCCCTGACAGGGCGGACAGCATGCCGCAGCTGATCCTCGCCTCCACCTCGACCTATCGCCAGGCACTGCTGGCGCGGCTGCGGCTGCCATTCGACGCCGTGCGCCCCGATACCGATGAAACGCCGTTGCCCAGGGAGACACCGCAGACGCTGGTGCGCCGACTGGCGGAGGCCAAGGCGATGGCGGTGGCGGCACTGCACACGCAGGCCTGGGTGCTCGGCTCCGACCAGGTGGCTGAACTCGATGGCCAGGCGCTGGGCAAGCCCGGAGGCCGCGAGGGGGCGATCGCGCAACTGACGGCCATGTCGGGCGGCGTGGTGCAGTTCCGGACCGGTGTGTGCCTGGCGCGCGCCGGCAGTGCGAGCCAGACCGCGCTCGACACGACCACGGTGCATTTCCGGGTATTGGGGGCCAGCGAGATTGCTCGCTACGTCGATGCCGAGCAGCCCTACGACTGCGCCGGCAGCTTCAAGGCCGAGGGTCTGGGCATCGCACTGTTCGAAGCCATCGAATCACGCGACCCGACCGCACTGGTGGGGCTGCCGCTGATCGCAACCGCCGCCCTCCTGCGCGGCGCAGGCTTCTCTGTCCCCTGACGCGAAGCAGATCCCGTCGACCAACGCCGTCACGGGCGTATTTCGATCGGCTGTTCCGACCAGTCCTCGATGCTGCCGTCGCGGCCATGCAGGCGCAAACCCAGCCAGTGCCGTCCGGGCGCAACGCCGGGCAAGTTCCCAAGGTCGACCCGGGCATCGAAACCGACGCGCGGGTGCTGCGGATCGCTGGAGCCGTTCCATGCCGATTGCAGGCCCGGATAGGCGCGGCCGTAGTCGGCGGTTGCCACCGGATGGCCGTCCAGCAGGATCTCGGCCCGGGCCAGGCCGACGCCGTCCTTGAACGCCCAGCCGCTGACCTGGAACACCCGCCCTACTCTGGCGCCGTTCACGGGCGTGTCGATCCAAGCCATCGCCGGCGTGGTGCATTCGCCCTGACGGGCACCATCGAGCGCAAACAGCAGGAACCGCTGGCTGCCGTGGTCGATGTTGAGCACGCGGGGCGCAGGCAAGGGCCCGACCATCGCGCACAGGTCGCGGTAGCGGCGCAGCAGGTCCTTGTAGGACACCTCGGTGGCGCCGATCACCAGCAGCACCGGCGCGTCGCCCCACTCGGCACGGCCGGGCGTCTCCAATCCCCACAGCCGCAATTGCGGCGCGCGGCCGTGCTTGTGGTTGAGCGGATGGTCGAGCACGGCGATGTCGGCATCGCCCAGCGCGAACCCCAGTTCGGCTCCCAGCTTGAAGTCGTCGGCGACGACCCGGGTACCTGCGGGCATCGCCCGGCGCTGCTCGCGCACCGCGTCCGCCAGTTCGCCCCAACCTGCGAAGTTCGACGGGTACCACTTGTCCGCCGCCGCGCGGGCCCGCAACTGCGGCACCGAAACAGCGACGTAATAACCAAGCACCAACAACAACCCCGACCCGGCCAACGCCCAGGTCACGCCGCGCAGCCAGGCGGGCCAGCGCTCCAACACCATCGGCAGCAGGAGCAACAAGGCCAGGTAGCCAGGCAAGGGCCAGTGGAAACTGACCCGCTCGGTATCGGCAAAAAAGCCCAGTACGAAAAAGCCCAGCACCAGCAGGCCGCCCAGCAAGGCGAAATAGCGCGCGATCGCTTGACCGCCACGAGCGCCCTGCCAGGCCGCCAGCACCAGCGCCGCGAACAGCAACGGGGTGACCATCAACGCCTGGATGGCGATGAACCACAGGCCATCGGCATGGAACGCCCACGGATGGCGGTCGACCAGTTGAAAGCGCAGGCCGGCATCGGCGTTGTCGAAGTTCCACGCCACCAACGGTGCCCATGCGGAGGCGCCAAACGCGACCGCGGTCAGCACGCGCATGTCGCGCAGCACCCGCCGGCCGTCCGCCATCATCAGCAAGGCCACGAAGCCGACCCCGATCACGGCGATGAACCGGTAGTGGCTGAGCGCCCCAATCGCCAGCCCCAGCGCCAGCTCCAGTGCCGCCGAAGCGCTGATTTCGCGCAGCAATCGCGCGCCGGCATCGATGCACAGCAAGGTCGCCAGCGCCATCGCGGCATCGGGCAATGCCAACAGCCCCAGCGTTCCTGCCAAGGGCAGCAGCAGCGCGAAGCAACCGGCAACCCAGCCTTTGGATGCGCCGAATTCGCGCGCTGCGATTCGCACGACCAGCAACGGCACCGTCGCCGCGATCAGCAGGAATGGCGCGCGCAGCGCCAGTGGATGGTTGCCGCCCAGCTCGACGCCGATCCGCGTAAGCCACGCCGTCAGGGCCGGCAGGTCCGAATAGGCAGCCGCGAGGTGCTGGCCCTCCTGCCAGTAGAACGCCTCGTCGACGAACAGCGGCAGCCGCGCGGCAATCAGCACTTTCACCAGGCCAATCGCGCCCCACAACACCCAGAACGCCAGTCGCATCGGATCCGATCCGCCCACATAACGCATTCGACCGCGACCTCGCTACACTCGATTGATGGGTGCGATTCGAGCACTCCCGAACCGCGCACCGGCACCACCTCCGTCCGTCCGCAGCCGACGCACCCGTTGGCTGCGATTGACAGTGGCTGACGGGGCTTGCCCCTGACCACCCGGCAACGACGCCGAACGTGTCGACAGAACGCCTGACTGGCGCCCACTCACGGAGAGACAAGACGATGGCGGCATTACCTTCGGCGGCCATGCTAACCGATGGCCTGCGCACGGCCCTCAACGCCGCGCAGACACAGGTCAATGGCCTGGTGCTGGGAAAGCCGCACGAGGTACGGCTGGCGTTCGTCGCGTTGCTGTCGGGCGGGCACCTGCTGATCGAGGACCTGCCCGGCCTGGGCAAGACCACCCTCGCCCACGCGCTGGCGGCGACGCTGGGGCTCGGCTTCCAGCGCGTGCAGTTCACCTCGGACCTGTTGCCGGCCGATATCGTCGGCGTGTCGGTGTTCGACCCGCAGCAGCGGCGGTTCGAGTTCCATCCCGGCCCGATCTTCGCCCAGGTGCTGCTGGCCGACGAGATCAACCGCGCCCCGCCCCGTACCCAGAGCGCACTGCTGGAGGCGATGGCGGAACACCAGGTGACCGTCGATGGCGTCAGCCATCCGCTGCCGGAGCCGTTTTTCGTGATCGCGACGCAGAATCCGGCCGACCTGGCGGGCACCTATCCGCTGCCGGACTCGCAACTCGACCGCTTCCTGCTGCGACTGGCGCTGGGCTACCCGGGCGAGGCTGCCGAGCTGGACCTGCTCGCGGGCACCGATCGCCGCTTCCTGATCGCCAGTACGCAGCCGCTATTGAGCGACAGTGACGTGATCGCCGCCCGCGAAGCGGTGCTCGCGGTGCACGCCAGCGACGCCATGATCCGCTATGTGCAGGCGCTGCTCGCGCGCAGCCGCAAGCACCCCGGCGTGCGCGTGGGCCTCTCGCCGCGCGCGGGGCTGGCGCTGCTGCGGGCAGCACGCGCGTACGCACTGCTGCTGGGTCGCCACCATGTGTTGCCCGAAGACGTGCAGGCGCTGTTCGCCGCCGTCACCGCACACCGCCTGGTCGGCGATGCCGATGCCGGCAGCGACGCGATGTTGGCCAAGGCGATCCTGCACGCGGTGCCGGTGGACTGAGGGATGGGGAAGTCGCTGCGATCGCGCCTGCGTGCCCTCCTACTGGCGCTGGCTCGCCCGCGCCAGGCCGAGTCACTGCCGGTGGAATTCGACCGGCGCCGGGTCTACGTACTGCCGACGCGCTTCGGATTGTTCTACGCGACCCTGCTGCTGGTGATGCTCGTGGGCGCGCTCAACTACAACAACAATCCGGCGCTGCTGCTGGCGCTGGTGCTGGCCGGGGCCGGGCTGGCCAGCCTGGTCGCCGCGCACCTGCAACTGAGCGGCTTGCGGATACTGGCGATCGACGCCGAACCGGTTGCCGCAGGCGCGCCATTGCATGTGCGGTTGCATGTGCAGGCCGATCCGCGTCGCGCCCGCCGCGGCCTTCGCGTCGATGACGACGGCGCCGACCTGGCACCGGCGGTGCTCCATCTCGACCACGGGCGCGGCGAGGCCAACCTTGCCGTTCCCACCCAATACCGTGGCTGGCTCGACCTGCCGCGGCTGCGGGTGTCGACGATCCGCCCGCTCGGCATCGCCCGCGCCTGGAGCTACGTCTGGCCGGAGGCGCCATTGCTGGTGTATCCGGCACCGGAGCCGCATGGCCCGCCATTGCCGCCCGGAAGCGGCGACCGCGTGCAGGCGCGCCTGCACCCGACCGGCGATGACGTCCACCACCTGCGCGCGTACCGCACCGGCGATGCGCGCCGCGCGATCGCCTGGAAGCCCTCGGCACGGCGCGACACCCTGGTGGTGCGCGAGTACGAGCAGCCGCTCGGAACCGACGTCGCGCTCGACTGGCATGCGCTCGGCGGCATTGCCCATGAAGCGCGCATAGCGCGGCTGGCGCGCTGGATCGATGAGGCAGAACGCGACGGCCGCCGCTACCGGCTGTCACTGCCCGGGCAGACGACTTACGGGCCCGACCAGGGTGTGCAACATCGCCACGCCTGCCTGCGCGCGCTCGCGCTGATGCCGCGTGGCTAGGCGCACGGCCAACATGGTGCTGGAGCCGGCGCTGCGCCGTTGGGCCTTGCTGGTCGGCGCGGCCTGCCTGCTGCCGCTGCTGCTGCAATTGACCCCGGCACTGGCGATCCTGGTCGCGGTCACCGCTCTCACGGTCGCGGGCCTGGCGTGGAAACAGCCCTTGCCTACGTGGCTACGTGGTCTGCTGGCGCTGGCAGTGGTTGGCGTCGTGCTGGCCATGTCGGGCTTCACCCTCGGCCGCGACACCGGCTGCGCGATGCTGGCGGCGATGTTGGCGATCAAACCGAGCGAGACCTTCGGTTTGCGCGATGCGCGCAGCCTGATCGGCTTCGCGTTGTTCGCACCGTTCGCGACGTTCCTGCTCGACCAGGGCCCACTCTCGCTCGCCCTGGGACTGGTCGCCGCCGTGCTCGCACTCGCGGCATTGCTGCGGTTCGCCGAAGTGGAGTCGGGGGATATTCCAACGGCGCCGTCACCGTGGCGGCGGCTGGCGGAGGTCGGACGGTTGCTCGCCATCGGCCTGCCTCTGGCACTGTCGGTGTTCTGGTTGTTTCCGCGCCTGGCGTCACCGCTGTGGGGGGTGCCGGAACGCGCACTGGCACGCCCGGGGCTGTCGGACCGGATGACGCCCGGGGAATGGCTGGACCTGATGAACGACGAGTCGGTCGCATTGCGTGCGCGCTTTTTTGGAGCGACACCGAGTCCGTCGCAGATGTACTGGCGTGGCCCGGTGCTCTGGGACTTCGATGGCCGCAGCTGGACCCGCCCGCGTTGGCACGAGGGCCTCGCGCCCGCGGAATCCCGCACCGGCACGGTGACCTGGGATTACGAGATCGCGATCGAGCCCACCGACCGCCGCCAACTGGTGGCGCTCGACCTGCCCTTGGCCGCACCCGAGGGTAGCCGGCTCAGCCTCGACCACGGTGTGTACGCATCGCGCCCGCTCACGTCGTTGACGCGCTGGCGGCTGCAATCGGCACCGCCGCGCGACTACCAGCTGCAGTTGCCGGTGCTGCTGCGGCAGGTCGCATTGGCGCTGCCGCCCGGCTACAACCCGCGCACCGTCGCCCTGGCCCGGCAGTGGCGCGCACAGGCGGGCGGGGACGATGCCGCCATCGTGCGGCGCGCGCTGGACTGGATCGGCGCGGAGTTCGCGTACACCCTGGCGACGCCACCTGCAGGCCGCCATGGCGCCGACGAATTCCTGTTCGAACAGAAGGCAGGGTTCTGCCAGCACTTCAGCAGTTCGTTCGTGATCCTGATGCGCGCGGCCGGCATCCCGGCGCGGGTGGTCACCGGATATGCGGGCGGCTACCTCAATCCGATCGGAGGCTACTGGATCGTACGGCGGTCCGACGCGCACGCCTGGACCGAAGTCTGGCTGCGTGGGCGCGGCTGGGTCCGGGTCGACCCGACCGCCGCCGTGGCTCCCGAACGCATCTACGACACCCTCGCGGACCGGGCTCCGGGCGCCAGCGGCTGGTTCGGCGGGCTCGCGGCGACCACCTCGATGTTCAACACGGCCGACTGGCTGCGGCGCGGCTGGAACGACCTCATGCTCGGTTTCGATGCCGAACGCCAGCAACGCCTGCTCAGGCCGCTGGGCATCGATCGGCTCGATCCTGTACGGCTGGGGCTGCTGTTTGCCGTTGCCGCGGTGCTCGCGCTGCTGTGGATGCTGTGGCTGAGCAACCGTGGCTTGCCAGAGGCCGATCCGGTGCTGCGCGCCTGGCATCGACTGGGCGCGCGCTATGCGCGCCTCGGGCTGGCCCGGCAACCCCACGAAGCCGCCGGCGACTGGGCTGAACGGGTCGGAAACGTCCATCCCGACCTGGCGACGTCGCTGGAGGTTCTCACGAAGCGTTTCAGTGATTGGCGGTACGCTGACACGCAGATCGGGCGGCACACGGCCCACGACCTGGTTCGCGCCCTGCGCACGCACCGCCCACGACCCACCGGAGAACGCAGATGAAGACCCGTCTTGCCGTACTCGCGACCGCCACCGTGTTGCTCGCCGCGTGCGCCTCGCAGCCGCAACCGTTGCAGGGCGCATTCGCACAGATCAGCCCACGCGACGCCGTCACCACCGACAGTACCGGCGCGATGGTGCGCTGGGGCGGCCGCATCGTCGATGTCGAGCCACAGCCCAACCGCACCTGCTTCGAGATGATCTCGACGCGGCTGAGCAACACCGGCCGCCCGTACTGGGCCAG
>Ga0209640_10003712_pt1 | contig 13361 bp, 14 predicted proteins | sample RifCSP10_1_FD_184018 | JGI IMG/M metagenome (GOLD analysis project Ga0209640, IMG submission 184018) | Soil microbial communities from Rifle, Colorado - Rifle CSP2_sed 10_1 (SPAdes) (version 2) | ecosystem: Environmental > Terrestrial > Deep subsurface > Rock core/Sediment | place: Rifle...
AAAGGCAAATCGTTGCACAAGCTCTTTACGAGAGCCCGCGCCTTACGGCTCGGTCCTGAAAAGAGCTTGTGCAACGATTTGCCTTTTCCCCGCTTGTAGTTGGCCTCCCTTACTTCATGGATCCAACGAAGGGAGTCGCTTTCCCAACGCTCACTCATAGAGAGCCTCCTCAGGAGATATAATGTCGATCTGTGGATAGCCCAGACGTACGTTCACCGAATGAAAAAGCCGCTTTCTGCGCAAATTGACAAGGTGCTTAAAATTCCAGGAAACAAGCGCGTCAACTGCCGCGACTGATGCGACGCTCACGTGCCTCGCGTCGTCGCGGAATCTCGCGGGCACGACGCGCGACGCGACATAGGCCTCGGCCAACCGCAAGCTCTCTGGGGATTCAGACAGCACGCGCGGCTGCGCTTCCCTCAGCACTCTCTCCAGGGAAGGCTTGAGACGCATAGGCGCGTCGGCGATCTCGTCAAGGACGACGTCGGAGATATAGAGACTATCCCCACGCTGCTCTGTCGCTCGGAAAAACATGTTCGTCCTCTCGATTCGACCCGGCGGCTCCAGGTCAAAGAGGGCTCCAAATACAGAGGTGTCCAAATAAAGACGCATCTGCCGTTAATTCTATGCAATACCGCGAAGGCGAGCAAGGCCCGTCTACATGCTTGAATAAGCGTAATAGGGTACGTGCGGAGTTTCATCTTTTTTAGCTCTCAACGGTCAGCGATCAGCTCAAAAAGGCAATTGGCATAAGGCAACAGGCAATAGTTTCCGGTCGGGATATCCTGATCGATCTTCCTCAACGTCCCGGTACATAGACGAAGCCGTCCATCAGAAGACGGGCGGCGCGGGGCAGGGCGGAAACCGCATTGGAAACCGCGTCAGCTCTGTGGTAATTTCGTGGCCATGGTGATGCTGCGCTCGTTAAAGCGGACCGCAACTCCGCTTCCACTGTCTCAACGGCGGCGTCGGCGTCCGTCACGGGTTAAGACACCGCCTCCCCCCGCATCGAGTCCCAGCGAGCGATTGCGTCTGGCCCTGGAGCTCTCGGATTTCTGTTTGGCCTTGAGAGAGGCCAGGCTAAGGGAGGAGAGACAGGTAAGTAAACGATGGTTCGAGACCCTGGTCCTCGGTGTCATTTCGACTGATTACTTTTCGCACGGCAGCGACACCGTGAACATCGAGCCCTTGCCGACCTCGCTTTCCACGTTGAGCTTCCCGCCCAGCATCTCGGTAAATTTTTTGACGATGTGCAGACCCAATCCCACGCCGGCGGAAGGCAGGGCCTGAGAGTTCGGGCCCTGGCGAAACCTCTCGAAAATCCCCGGGAGCGACTCGCGGGGGATGCCGAGCCCCGTGTCGGTCACTTTAAATTCCACGGCCTTGCTGCCGGGAAGGGAGCGGGCAGAGATGGTGATCTTTCCGGTCTCGGTAAATTTGATGGCATTGTCCACGAGGTTCTGCAGGATATGCCTGAGCTTCTCCCGATCGGTCTTGATCACTGGTAAGGCTTCGGAGTAATCCCAGTCCAGTGTGAGCTCTTTGTCTAAAGGGGTATCGTAAGTGGATTTAAGCTCGTCGAGCAAAAGGTTTAAAGAAACCTCCCGGGGTTCTGCTTTAGCCGCGCCCGCCTCTATTCGGGTTGCTTCCAACAGACTGGTGACCATATTGAGGACGTTCCGCGCATGGTCGATAACCTTTGCCAGGGTCCTTTTCTGCTCGGAGTTGATCGCGCCGAACATTTCGTCCTGGATCATTCCAGTATAACCGACGAGCGCGTTGAGAGGGGTTCTCAGCTCGTGGGAGACAAAGCCGAGAAATTCATCCTTCAGCCTGTTGCTCCGCTCCAGTTCCGCGGCCTGCTTTTTGGTTTGTTCATGGAGCTGGGAGTTGTAAATGGCCATGGCAGCTTGCCCTGCCAGGGTAGTGAGGAAGTCGATCTCCGTGTCGGTGAAATCACGCTCTTCTTTAGTGAAAAAGGAAACGATGCCGAGAGACTCGCCCTTTGCAGTCAGCGGGACTCCGAGATAGGAAATAAACCCCCGCTCGCGAAAGAACTTCGAGCCCCGTCCTCTGGGGTCGGTATGGATATTCCGGATGACCAGCGGGGCTCCCGTCTTAAGGACCCTTTCGGAGAGCTGGCCTCCCCTCTGGCCCGTGCCCGACCTCCATTCCGCTTCATTGATATTGTGACAGGCTACGTACTCGAACTCGCCGCTGTCGCGGTTTTTTAACCTGACCGTGATGGCCGTGTCGGGGAGCAGGCGGCCGATTTCTCGCAGCAGCACTTCCAAGACACCTCGGAGATCGAGTGTAGAGGTGATGGCCAGGTTGATATCGCGCAGCGCGTTCAGTCGCTGCAATTCCAGTTGCCGCCGCTCTTGCGCCTGTTTGCGCTCGGTGAGATCCATGACGGTTCCAACCACTGCGGGTTTGCCGTCTAACCTGATCAGCCCGCCGATAAAATCCAACCAGCGCTCCGCTCCGGATTTTGTGAGAATTTTGACTTCATACCTTGAAGGTACGTCTTCCCGTTGCTGGCGGGCTAGCCCTCGCGTTTTGACAGTCTCCCGAAAATCCGGATGCACCACCTCCCAGAATTTCATGCCGAGCAGCTCTTTTTCCGTATAGCCCGTGAGCGCTTCTGCCGCAGGGTTGACCAGAGTATTGTTTTCTCCCTGGTAGATGAAGATGGCTACGGGAAGCAAATCTATGATTTTCTGTATGCTTGACTGTTCGGTCTTGGGAATTTGCCTCAATGGTTTGCCGGAGTTTGCGCTTCGGCCCATCTTGGTGCGCGGTTTGCGGGGGATTGTTTTCTCGCGGAGACGCGAGTTTTTTTCTCTTCTCATTTCGGCCGTAGCGATGAAAATCACAGACGGACGGGCGGAGATGGTTTAATGGTGCGAGGAGGGGGATTTGAACCCCCACGCCATCTCTGGCACTAGCCCCTCAAACTAGCGCGTCTGCCGATTCCGCCATCCTCGCACGTCTTTGAAAAGTTCTTGGTTTTGAGTTTCAAGTTTTTAGTTGGTTCTCGTTTCGTCTAACTCAAAACTCAAAATTCATAACTCAAAATTGATTAAGGGGTTGTGGGCTTCTGTGGCTGTGGCGCCGGTGGTTGAGGGCTTGCCGACGGCGCTTGGGGCTGCGCAGGCGCCTGTCTAGCGGGTCGCTCCACTTCCGCGCTGCGGCTGTCAAATATGCTCGTGGATAGTCTCTTCCCGGAAAAATAGCCGAGGGTGAGTGACGTGATCATAAAAACGATGGCCATTCCGGTGGTCAGCCGGGTGAGGAAATTTCCCGCGCCGCTGCTGCCAAAAAGGGTCGAGCTCGACCCGCCAAAGACCGCTCCGATGTCGGCCCCTTTCCCGGTCTGAAGGAGCACCACTAAAATCAAGCCGATGCTCACCAGGACATGCAAAGTGGTAACGACAGTAATCATCGCGCTATTTCCGGTTCGGGACGCAGCAGCGGACAATACGCAAAAAATCCTCCGCCTTCAGACTTGCTCCCCCTACGAGCACCCCATTGACTTCAGCCGCCGTGACCAGTTCAACCGCATTGTCAGGACGCACGCTGCCACCGTAAAGAATGCGGGTAGACTCGGCGCGGTTTTTCCCAAAGAGTTCGATGACCGTCTGCCGGATCCAAAAATGCGCCTTACTGGCCTGATCCGGCGTCGCGTTGCGGCCGGTGCCGATCGCCCAGATTGGCTCGTACGCAATCTCGATGTTTTCTATAGCATTTTTCTCCAACCCCTTCAATCCGTGGCGCAGTTGGCGTGCCAGGACTCGTCGAGTCAGCCCTTGGTTTCTTTCGCTCAGGGTTTCTCCGATGCAGAGAATGGGTCGAAGGCCGGCGCCCATGGAAGCGAGGATTTTTTTTGCGATCGCCTCATCGGTCTCGCCGAAAATCCGGCGCCTTTCCGAGTGGCCGATGATCACAAAGCTACATCCCAGCTCGCGGAGCATTCGCGGGCTTATTTCTCCCGTGAAGGCGCCCTCGTTCTCCCAGTGGACGTTCTGACCGGCCAGGCGAACGACGCTTCCCCTGAGAGCGCTGCGGACCGTGCTCAGCGCCGTGAAGGGAGGGGCGAGCGCCACCTCGACGCGGCGGAAATTCTTTAGGCCCCGGCGGATGGAGCGGGCGAGGAGGGTGGCCTCGGCCTGGGTCCCGTGCATTTTCCAATTCCCTACGATAAGCGGGGGTTTCATGGTGTGTCCTCTGGGGTCGAGCTGTTGGACATTTCGGATCATGGGATGGCTTTTCTAGTGCGCGCCCCTCCCGATTTTGCGTGCGCGGGAGCGACGCCCATTTGACTAAATACAGAGGTTATAATACTTTTTCAATTGATCGATTGGACATAATGATGCCCTCCGTTTGGTTGCTTCAGTTGCTGGCCCAACCCGAACTGACCTTGGTGCCACAGCAAGGGGTCCTAGATATGGTAAAGGGTTCAGGGCTGCTCGTTCAACTGGTGCTCTACGTCCTTATTATGTTCTCGGTGGCGAGCTGGGGAATTATTTTTTACAAGTTCCGCCAGGTCCGCGCAGCCAAGAATCAATCGGAAAGGTTCATTGAAATTTTTTGGGATAGCCGTAATCTCTCTTCTATCCACGACGCCAGCCGCGAGCTCAAGTTGAGCCCCGTCGCCCAGGTCTTCCGGGCGGGCTACGAGGAGCTGGTCCGGGTCTCCCGCACTAAGAAGGAGTCTGGGCAAAGCGAGGGATTCAATACCGACCTGGGTGGGGTGGATAACGTGGCCCGGGCGATGAAGAGGGCGACGAGCGTGGAAATTACCAAGCTGGAAAAGTCGTTGAGCTTTTTGGCGACTACCGCTAGCACGACGCCTTTCATCGGTCTGTTCGGCACGGTGTGGGGTATCATGAACGCCTTCCGGGGCCTTAGCGTCACCCACTCTTCGAGCATTCAGGCCGTCGCGCCGGGCATCGCCGAAGCCCTCATCGCCACAGCCTTTGGGTTGGCGGCAGCCATCCCGGCGGTCATGGCCTACAACCACTTTGCCCAGAAGATTAAGGTACTGGCCGCGGATATGGACAATTTCTCGCAAGAGTTTCTCAATATTGCCGAGCGGCATTTCTTGACGTAGGCGGAAGGCAACAGGTAAAACTCAAAATTAAAAACTAAAAATTAAGAGGTTCTAATGGCCGTAGATGTTTCCTCCCAACGCAATGGGACCACCATTTCGCAAATCAACGTGACGCCTTTTGTGGATGTGATGCTCGTGCTCTTGGTCATCTTCATGGTGACCGCGCCGATTATCCAACAAGGGGTCCAGGTGAACCTTCCCCAGGCTAGGGCCGGAGCGCTTGCGGGAAAGGAGGAGCAATTGGTCGTGGCGATCGCTCGCAACGGGAGGATCTATCTCAACGACAACCAGGTGACCCTGTCCGAGCTGGGGCAGAAATTGCGCGCCGTTCGTAAGCTCCAACCTCACAAGGAGGTCTATCTGCGGGCGGATCAGGATGTCCGGTACGGTATCGTGGTCAAAACGATCGCGGAGATCAAGGAGGCGGGGATAGAAAAACTCGGCATGGTTACCCGTCCAACGTCGCGCGAGGGCTAATGGCAAAAAGCCGTGAAGAGAGCGGTTCGTGGCTTTGGAAGTGTGTTTTCTTTTCCGGCCTGCTTCATGTCGGCCTTATCTGGAGCCTTTGGATCATGCCCCACTTGCCGTATCGCAAAACGCCGGTTTACCCGGTCTACACCGTAGAATTGGTGGGTGGGGAGGAAGTCGGTGGGACGACCCTGGGGACAGAAGTCGTGCCTCGGGAACCCAGGGAGGAGACGAAACGCGCCAAAGTTGAAACTCCTCCTAAGGTTCAGAAGGTCGAGAAGCAGACCGCGAACAAAGAGCCTGCCAAGAAGGAGGCCGTGAAAAAGGAAGAAAGGAAACCTGTGGAGAAGGGCACTTCCATGCAAGAGCCGGACAAGCCCGAGAGGGCTAAAAAGGAGGTGAAAGAATCGCCTCCAGCGGCAGAAGGTCTTCCCGAAAGCCTGCGGGAGAAGCTCATTCAGGCAGCCTTGCAAAAAGTTCGGGATCGGGCGGCAGGGGAAAAGAAGGCTGAAACGGGAAAGAAGGAAGAGAAGGAGCCCTTGAGTGCCGGGCCTGGTGAGGGGGTCGGGGCGGCCGCTTTGGGACCTGGCGGTAGAGGGGGGGGGATCGTCAAGGCCTTTGAATTTCTCGTTTATCGCAACCAAATGCTGCGCTTCATCCGGGATCGATGGACGTGGGTGGGAAAGCGAGCCGATCTGGAAGTGACGGTCCGGTTTGGCATCCAAGAGAACGGTCAGATCGTGGGTTTGAAGGTCATCCGTCGGTCAGGAGACCCCTCGTACGACGAGTCAGTCATACGTGCGGTCACGAAGGCAAGCCCGCTCCCACCTCCGCCGGAGAACTACCGGAAGGAGTTTATGAACGTGGAGCTGACCTTTCTTCCGAAAGACCTCGGTGGTTAATGCTATGATCGAACGAGCTCTGGCGCTTTTCTTCCTCTGTTTCAGTTTGGCTGCCGAGCCGCTTCATGCGCAGGTTATTGGCCGGATCATAGGCCCGGGAGCTGAGCGTTATCCGATCGCGGTCTCGCTGCTAAAGGACCTGGGAACCGGCCCCGACGGGAAACGGTTTTCCGAAGGGATTGCGGACGCGATCGCGCGCGACCTGACCCTTTCGGGATGGTTTCGAGTGCTGGATCGGTCCGCCTACATCGAGGACGCTCAGCGCACCGGGATCACCCTGGGAACCTTTGATTTGCGGGACTGGTCCATCATCGGAGCCGAAGCTTTGATCAAAGGCGGGTTCACTCTTCAAGGGGAGGATCTCCAGGTGGAACTGCGGCTCTTTGATGTCTATCAAGCGAAAGAGGTCGTAGGAAAAAGATACACGGGCAAGGCCAAGGATTTCCGCCGCATCGCCCATAAATTTGCCGATGAGATCATCTTTCAGTTCACCGGCGTACGAGGAATTTTCGACACCAGGATTGCCTATGTCTCCAACGCCGGTGGCCGCTTTAAAGAGATTTACGTTTCCCATCTCGATGGCAGCGATAAAATCCAGGTGACGAACAACCGGACGATCAATTTATCCCCCTCCTGGACTCCGGATGGGCGGTCCATCCTCTATACGTCCTACAAAGATGGCAACCCCAGCCTGTACCTCTTTGACCTTTTCGCAGGCAAAGACGCGAAGTTCTTGTCCCGCGGCGGATTGAGCCTGGGAGGCAAGTGGTCTCGGGATGGGCGCTTCGCCGCGGTCTCCTTGGAAAAGGACGGGAACACGGATATCTATCTGTTGGATCGCACGGGAAAGACGGTGCGCCGCGTGACAGATGGCGCAAGCATAGCCGTGTCTCCTACGTGGTCGCCGGACGGGAACCAGTTGGCTTTTGTCTCCAACCGGAGCGGGAGCCCGCAGATCTATGTTCTAGAACTTGCCAGCGGGAAAACGCGCCGTCTGACCTTCTCCGGGAGCTACAACACCTCCCCAGACTGGTCTCCCAGGGGAGACCGCATCGCCTATACCGGGAGAGCCGCAGGCCGTTTTAATATCTTTGCCATCGACGCTAAGGGCGGTGATCCGCAGTTGCTCACCTCGAACGGCGGGGATAACGAAGACGCGTCATGGTCTCCCGACGGGAGATTTATCCTGTTCACTTCCAACCGGAGGGGGCGTTATCAGCTTCATATCATGCAAGCGAACGGAGAAAACCAACAAAGATTGACAGCCTCGGGGGGAGATGATACAAGCCCTTCATGGTCACCGCGAACGGAGTGATTGCAGGTCGGAGCCAGAAGGGTGATTGAGCGATCAAGGAGGAGGGGAACATGATGGGTCGACCGCATAGCGCGATATATGGGTTGATGCTATTGAGCTTTCTCGTTTTCGCTGGTTGTCCGCCGCCCACCACGACGAGGCCTGAAACCGCATCCTCTTCCGCCTCCCAGGCCCCCGCAGGCCAGGGGTCCGTGAGCGAGCAATCGGCGGCTCGGGGGGCCCCTCAAGGGCAACAGGCCAGGGCGCCTTCAAGCCTCGAGGCGCTACGCCGGGGCGAAGGCGCGACGACTCCCGCTTCCAGTCCGTTGAAGGAGATCTATTTTGACTACGATCGTCACGATCTCCGCGCGGATGCGAGAGCGACCCTCAAGGGTAATGCCGACTGGCTCAAGGATAACCCGTCGGTGCGCATCGAGATCGAGGGTCATTGCGACGAGCGGGGGACCAACGAGTACAACCTGGCTCTGGGTGCCAAGCGTGCTCAGGCGGCGAAGGACTATCTGGTCAGTCTGGGGATTACCGCAAACCGGCTGTCGACGATCAGCTATGGCGAGGAGGTGCCCGTGTGCAAGGAACAAAATGAGGAGTGCTGGCAGAAGAACCGCCGGGATCGTTTTGTCATTGTCCCCACACGGCCAGCCTCTTAACCCGGGAAAGCAAATTTCTCCACTCTCACACGTCGCATGATGCGGTATCTAGCACCGCTTCTCCTGTTCGGGGGAGTGGTCCTTTCGGCCTGCGCCATCCCGCAGCAGGTAGATCTGATTGAAAGGGAACAGAGGCGCATGCGGATCGACCAAGCGAACCTCCAGAAGGAGAATACCACTTTGCGCAGCGATCTTGATGGCGCACGGGAGAACCTGGCCGACACGCGCGCCAATCTCCAGCAGGTCCAGGGAGAAATCGGCGTGTTAAAAGAGAAAGTAGAGGAGGTCCGGTTTCAGCTCGACCGCCGGGTAGGCGACTCAACCCGGGCAGGGGATCGGCGCATCAAAGAGCTGGAAACCCGATTGGCCAAGATCGAAAGCGACATTAAACTGCAAGAGACCCTCTTGAAGGCACGGGAGGATGAGTTGCGCTTGCTGCGGGAGACTGTGCTAGCTGGGCGGAAGGCGCAGCCGGCTCCTCCTCCGCCCCCGACCGCCGCCGAGCCGCCCAAGGAGCCTCCTTCGGCTGAGGGGTTGGCGAAAAAAGAATATGAAGAGGCCTTGGGGCTGATGGAGCGTAAAGACTACCGGGGTGCCATTGCGCGCTTTAAAGAATTCCTGAAAAAGCATCCCCGGAGCGAGTACGCGGACAACGCCCAATACTGGATCGGTGAGGGCCACTACGCCTTTAGGGAATTCGATCAGGCGATCCTGGAATTCGACGCGGTTAGACGGAATTACCCCACAGGAGACAAGGTGCCGGCGGCGCTCCTGAAGTTGGGGTTCGCCTTTGCTGAGCTGGGGGACAAGGTAGATGCGCGCCTGATCCTTCAGGAACTGATCGACCGATATCCGCAGTCCGAAGAAGTGCAAAAGGCAAAGCAGAAGCTCAAGACTCTGGAGTCATGATCCGGCCCTGAGCTTGGACCTGACTTTCCCGAGCTTTTAGACCACGTTCTCCAAGCTCTCATTTCGATCCACCCACGGAGAAAGGGCAAAGCCGAGGCCGGAAGTCCGCTCCACGCGGGGTCATGCAAATTTTTCGTCATATCGAGCATCGAAGCCTCTCGATCCCCAAACCCGTATTGACCTTGGGGAACTTCGACGGCATTCACTTGGGGCATCAAGCCCTCTTGCGGCGTGTCGTTCAGGAGGCCAAAGCCGACGGCGGCCAGTCGTTGGTCCTCACGTTCGAGCCCCATCCGCTCAAGATTCTGGCTCCCGAGCGTGCGCCGCGCCTGATCTTGACGCATAAAGATAAGCTACGTCTGCTCCAGGCCTTTGGCGTGGACGTGGCGATCGTTCAAACCTTCGATCCGACATTTGCCAATGTGGAGGCCGAGGAGTTTGTTCGGCGATACCTAGTCGACGTGCTCAAAGTTCACAAGCTCTGGGTGGGCAGGGACCTGCGCTTCGGCAAGGGAAGAAAAGGGCGAGTTGAGGATCTGATCCATTGGAGCACGGAGGCAGGCTTTGAAGTAGGGATCGTCGACCCTATTGAGTTGGGTGGCGTGCGCGTCAGCAGCAGTCAGGTCAGAACTCTGATCGAGCGCGGGCAAGTGGACGAGGCGCGCCGGTTTTTGGGTCGGTGCCATTTCGTCTCTGGGCGGGTCGTGTTGGGTCATCGGAGGGGTAGGCAACTCGGATTTCCAACGGCCAATATTTTGTCTCGGACGGAGGTGGTACCGCCAGCCGGGATCTATGCCACCTTCTTGCAAGTCGGCGAGCGCCAGTGGCCGAGCGTCACGAGTATCGGGGTGAATCCGACCTTTGGCGATGGCCCGCTGACGATCGAAAGTTACATCTTCGATTTCCAGGGAGATCTCTACGGACAGGCAGTGCGTCTCTATTTTGTCAAAAGGATCCGAGAGGAAAAAAAGTTCGCCTCCCCCGAGCTTTTGATCGAGCAGATGAGAAAAGACGTCTCGACCGCGCAAAGCATCCTGCGCGAGGTCGATCCCGCCGGGAGCCTGCGAGAGGCGAAATAGCTCTGCTTCATGTCGATGCTCGTCATTGTCGTCGAATCCGAACATCAGGGTATGCGGCTGGATCTTTTTTTAGCGCAGCAGCTTGGGATCCTCTATCCCCAGGATGGGTGGAGCCGGGCAGCGGTTCAAAAGATGATCTCTGGGGGACGCATTACCCTTAACCGTAGAACAACCAAGCCGTCGGCCCATCTGAGAACCCGTGATCGGATCGAAGTTCGCTCGCCCCCGGCGCGAAAAACCACACTCACGGCGGAGCCGGTCCCGCTCGAAATACTTTACGAAGATGAAGATTGTATGGTGATCAACAAGGCCCCGGGCACGGTAGTCCATCCTGGCGCGGGAAGGTCGAGTGGAACGCTGGTCAATGCGTTGCTCCACCACTGTCCGAGTCTTGCAGGGGTGGGTGGAGAACGGCGCCCAGGGATCGTCCATCGCCTAGATAAGGATACCTCGGGGGTGATGGTGATCGCCAAAAGTGCGCTGGCGTATCAGCATCTCACCCTGCAGTTCAAGGAGCGCAGCGTAGTCAAGGAGTATCTGGCTTTGGTGTGGGGGAAAATGGTTGGTTCCAGGGGTGTGATTGACCGTCCGATCGGTCGGCACCGCACAGACCGGAAAAGGATGACGAGCCTTCGCTACGTCGCGCGGCCGCGAGAGGCCATCACGGAATGGCAGGTGGCCAATGCCTTTCGGGTAGGCCCCGAGGGAAGGTCCTGGTCTTGGGTAACGCTGCTTCGCCTGAGACCGCACACGGGGCGCACGCATCAGATCCGCGTCCATCTGGCAGAGCGGGGAAATCCGGTGGTCGGAGACGGGGTCTATGGGTGGAAGCGGCAGGCCCTTTCCCAGAGTCGCCTCGAGGTGCCGCCATTGCTCGACTTTCCGCGCCAGGCGCTCCATGCGGAAAGGCTCGTGTTCGACCATCCTCGCACGGGGGAGCGGTTGGAGTTTCGCGCGCCCCTGCCGGAGGACATGAGAAAACTCTTACAGTATCTAGCCGACTGGCAAGGTCGAGGAGGCATGAAAAACGAAAGGGGGGTTGACAAGCAGGTCGGTTTTCCTTAACATTAACATTGTTCGGCAACCAATTCAGCGACAATCTTTGGAACCAACCCCACACTAAGGTTATCATTCACTGAAATCCGACCTAGACGTTTGATTTGGACTTCGAGTAAGAGATTCGCCTTCGTGTCAAAGAGCTTGTCGTATTAAAAAGACGTGTCGGAACGTTGTTCGGCTAAGCTGAGCGACAGGGTGGTTGCTTGTCTAGTGGATTTGTTTCCCATCGGTAATTCTGTCTGAGGGAGGAAAGGAGGGGCATCATTATGGCGCGCGGGAGACCACGAGCCGAGATTGAACCGGTAGTCGAGGAGGGTAGTCTTAACCTCAACGAGATGGATCTGAAGAACGGTTTAAACCTGAAGTCCTTAAAGGAGAAAAAGATCGGTGAGTTGGCGCTGATCGGAAGAACTTTCAACATCGAAGGCGCCGCCAACATGCGCAAACAGGAGCTGATCTTCGCCATCTTACAAGCGCAGACCGAGCAGAACGGATATATCCTTGGCGAGGGGGTGTTGGAGACCCTCCCGGACGGGTTCGGTTTTCTTAGGGCCCCCGACTACAATTACCTCCCGGGTCCGGACGATATTTACGTCTCTCCCAGCCAGATCCGCCGCTTCAATCTTCGCACCGGTGATATCGTCTCGGGGCAGATTCGCCCGCCCAAGGAAGGGGAGCGGTACTTCGCCTTGCTCAAGGTGGAGGTCATCAACTACGAGGATCCCGAGCGGGCTCGGGACAAGATTCTCTTCGACAACCTCACGCCGCTCTATCCCAACGAGCGCCTGCGTCTGGAATACCAGCCCGAAGAATATACGACGCGCATCGTCGACCTGCTGACCCCGATCGGGAAGGGGCAGAGGGGGCTGATAGTCGCCGCGCCCAGGACCGGCAAGACCATGATGTTGCAGAACGTTGCCAAGGCCATCGCCAACAATCACAAAGAGGTCTTGTTGATCGTCCTCTTGATCGACGAACGGCCCGAAGAGGTGACCGATATGCAGCGATCCGTAGAAGGGGAGGTGGTGAGCTCTACTTTCGATGAGCCGGCAACGCGCCATGTCCAGGTCGCGGAGATGGTGATTGAGAAGGCCAAGCGGCTGGTGGAGCACGGAAAAGACGTGGTCATTTTGCTCGACAGCATCACTCGGCTGGCCCGGGCCTACAACACCGTTGTCCCTCCGAGCGGCAAGATCCTTTCCGGCGGCGTGGACTCCAACGCGCTGCACAAGCCAAAGAAATTCTTTGGGGCCGCCCGTAATATCGAGGATGGGGGGAGCCTGACAATTATCGCGACCGCGCTGATCGATACCGGCAGCCGCATGGACGAGGTGATCTTTGAGGAGTTCAAGGGGACGGGGAACATGGAAATTCACCTTGACCGGCGTCTGATGGATAAGCGGGTTTTCCCGGCCATCGACATCAATAAATCGGGGACGAGAAAAGAGGAGCTTCTGCTCCTCAAGGAAGATTTGAATCGGATCTGGATCTTGCGCAAGGTGCTGTCGCAGCTGAGCGTGGTGGAGGCCATGGAATTCTTATTGGACAAGATGCATGGGACCAAGGACAATAAAGAGTTTCTCGATTCCATGAACCAGTAGCCTGCCCGCCCAGGCCCTTTGGCCGCCTTGCACAGTTCACGGATCTTTGTTAAAAGCGCAAGATCATTAAGTCTTTTTCATGATTTTCCCGACGACCCTTAAGGGTGTTGGGAGACGGAAGCATTCCAACGAGGATTTCACACCCGCTCTGATCCTCTTCGAGGTGCCCTTGACGGGAACGGGGGGGAAGCGATGAGCGGGGAGGACGCAACCTAAGGAGTTGAATTTATGACCGACCTGTCGATGAAGCAGCTTTTGGAGGCGGGGG
>Ga0209640_10003713_pt1 | contig 13357 bp, 11 predicted proteins | sample RifCSP10_1_FD_184018 | JGI IMG/M metagenome (GOLD analysis project Ga0209640, IMG submission 184018) | Soil microbial communities from Rifle, Colorado - Rifle CSP2_sed 10_1 (SPAdes) (version 2) | ecosystem: Environmental > Terrestrial > Deep subsurface > Rock core/Sediment | place: Rifle...
GAACTGCCCTGACCCTGCTTCAAAACGGTCCCTGCCAAGGAAAATACAGGGCCGGTTATTTCCGGGGCACCCTCGCAACATCATCCAATTTGGAGGTATTTATGAAAAAGTTGCAACAGGGTTTCACACTTATCGAGCTGATGATCGTCGTGGCAATCATCGGCATCCTGGCCGCCATCGCAGTGCCGGCGTATCAGGACTACACGATCCGGTCACGTGTTTCAGAAGCGGCGAGCCTGTCTGGCGCCGTGCGTACGGCCATGGACGTGGCCTTCAGCGAAGGCTACGCGCTGGGTTCTATTCCTGTTACCCACTCCGTGCTCAATCTTTCAGGGACAAACAGTTATAAAAGCAAATATGTGACAAGCGTCGGATATAGCAATTTTGGCGTCATCACCGTCATGCTGACTGGCGAAAAATCACTCGGGACAGCCAAAAGCAAAACCATCGTTTACACACCCACGACGCGCGGCGCTGGCGGCGGCAACCTATCCTGGACCGTAAGCGGTGGAGTACCCACCAAATATCGTCCCAAGAACTAACACCAAAATTTGGGTATCGATCAAGGGCGGCATTGCCGCCCTTGTTTTTTCTACTCCTGATTCACCTCAAGAGAAGTAAGTTTCTTTTAGCCTGAACAAAAAGCGAAGATCGATAACGTTTGTGCTTAACTATAGGATGAGGGATCCCCTTCCTCCTCGGAAGACACCAGCTTAGGGATAATGTCCGACTCACTCCGAAAAACCGCGATCATAATAGGGATTTCCCTGTTGCTGACAATGTCGGGAGCCGTTTTCCTTCCCGGGATATCAGGTCCTTGGATTTTCGACGATTACACTAACATTATTCAAAACACCTATGCGAAGGTAAGGTCACTAGATGCTGTTGAACTTAAAGGTGCCGCTTACTCATTGCAAGCCGGACCATTAAACAGACCAGTGGCAATGATCACCTTCGCCATGAATTATTATTTTGCCGGAAGTTTAGTCGATACCACTCCCTTTAAAATCACCAATCTATTGATTCATATTCTTAACGGTTTATTAGTATTCTGGTTATCGCAACTAATTCTTCAACGCTACGCGCAATTGCACCCGAAAGGGTTTAATTCGAATCCACTTGAAAAAAGCCACAATATAATCCTGCTTGCTGGGGTAGTTTCATTATTATGGCTCGTGCACCCGATACAGATTACTTCCGTGCTATACGTGGTGCAGCGCATGACTTCGTTGTCAGCCTTATTCACTTTGGTTGCGCTAATCTTGTATCTAAGAGGACGTTTGATACTTCTAACAGGCTACAAAAGAAAAATATGGCTGCTCATCGCCGGTATCATTGTATTTTGGTCACTGGGGATGCTATCCAAAGAGAATGCTGCACTTTTACCAATTTATATTCTCACGCTGGAACTCGTTCTATTCTCAAACGAGAAGCCATGGTCAATGTGGCATTATTTAGAGAAGCGGAAAAAATATTACCTACTGGCAGGACTCGTCATAGCAGGATTTGTTTTCATTTCACTGGCGATATACTACTCATTACCAGGATATTCTAAACGAAATTTTTCGATGATAGAACGTGTGATGACAGAGTCACGCGTGCTTTTTTTCTACATTTCGCTCATTCTCGTTCCACGGATTAATCAGTTCAGTCATCAACATGATTATATCGAAATATCACGCTCTCTAATTGATCCATGGACTACCCTTTCTTCTCTTATAGGGATTTTACTATTGCTCGCACTCGCGATCGCTTATCGCAAAAAGACCGCTCTCATCTCATTAGGTATTTTATGGTTTTTTGCTGGCCATTTACTTGAATCGACAATTTTACCACTCGAGATTGCGCACGAGCATAGGAATTATCTCGCGACATTCGGCATACTCCTCGCAATGCTCGGTATTGCGAAGCTTGTTATCCAGCTAAATCCTACAGCAAGACTGGTTGGAGTATTTTTTGGAATTGCACTGATACTTTCCAGCGTCACTTTTTTACGAGCATCCCAATGGGCTGATTACAATTCGTTCTACCGCTATGAGGCCTATCATCACCCTAACTCTCCTCGCATACAGGCAGGATTGGGCGTCCTCTATGAAGCGCAGGGAAAATATGAAGAAGCAACAACCGTCTTGCGACGGGCTTGGGAACTTGCACCTGATGATATTGGATTTATGCTGAGCATGTATCAGCTAATCTCCAAACAGGGAAAAGAACTAAGCGAAGCCGAGAACGATGAGATGTCAAATCGACTCGCATCGACAACTTTAACGCCAACAGCCTATTTGGCGTTTGAGAACATTGCTTATTGTCTTCAAAGCACTTGTCGCTCGCTTCAGAAACCCATGGAAAGATGGATCAATGTCATTCTTAATGAGAGCACTAGACCAGTCGATCGGTCTTACTATTACTACCTTCTAGGCGTTGCTCTTAGCAGCCAGGGACGTATTCATGAGGCCATTGATGTATTTCGGCTATCCTACGAGTCTGATCCGCTATACCTGCATCCACTATTGAATCTTGCGAAGATCTTTATTGAATTGAAACAGCTAGATGTCGCCGAACGTGTCCTTGCAGAATTACACAAAGCAAACAAAAAAACTAGTCATCCGCGTGATAGGGAAATAAATGAGCTTGATGCGGAGCTACAAAGAGCCAAGAAAGATATTTCTGAGGCATCGGGCGCGAATCGTCATCCTGCGACCATACCCCTGCGGGGCGCAATTAATCAGAACTTGTAACTTATGCCACAGCGCTTAAGTCATATTTCTGTATTCTTATCCATATTCTTGCTCGTGTTCCTGGTTTATTGGCCCGGGCTGAATGGCCCCTATGTACTGGACGACGAGGAAAATATCACGCTCAATAAGGCTGTTGCCATTAAAGAAATCAGCCTGGACAGCATCACTAACGTCCTCGTGAGCAATCAAAGCGGGTTATTCAAGCGCCCACTGGCGTCTTTAAGTTTTGCCTTGAATCACTATTTCGCGGATGGATTTGAAAATGTTTTGCCACTGAAGATGACCAATATAGCGATCCACTTGGCAAATGGTCTTCTTCTTTATTATCTGTCACTGTTGATACTGCGAAGTCCAATCGTTGCGAATAAATTATCTGCACAGGAAAGAATTTACATCGCCGCTTTTGCAGCGTTGTTGTGGGTCTTGCACCCTCTCCAGCTCACAAGCGTTCTCTATGTTGTGCAGAGAATGACAAGTCTTTCTGCGCTATTCGTGATACTCGGGCTGATCGTATTCCTGCATGGCAGGCAATCTCTTGAAGATTCGCGGAAAACCGGTTTTGCAACAATGTTTTTCGGTGTCATGGGGGGAACTTTGCTTGGTTGCGGCGCGAAAGAGAATGCCGTTTTATTGCCTTTATTCGCGTTGGTAATGGAGCTGACACTTTATCGGCATGATGGCCTGGCGGCATCAACCATAAAACAGCTGCGCTACTTTTACCTGCTCACCATTGCTGTCCCTCTTGCAGCACTACTGCTTTATGTGTCTATTTTCCCTGAGTTCATTCTTAATGCCTATTCAGTACGCTCATTCACACCGTATGAACGAATCCTGACAGAAACACGAGTACTGTGGTTTTACCTCAGTCTTTTACTCATACCGAGCATCAACAGGATGGGCTTGTTTCATGACGATATTGCCATTAGCACCGGCCTCCTCGATCCCGTCACCACTTTCACATCAGCGACAGGCATCCTGATCCTTCTGGCATTTTCACTTTTCAGGCGCAGGCAATTCCCGGTTATGAGTTTTGCCATACTCTGGTTCTTTGTGGGACATAGCCTGGAATCGAGCATCTTCGGACTGGAAATCGCATACGAGCATAGAAATTATCTGCCCAGTTTTGGCCCTGTTTTTGCCGCAGCCTGCGCCATCATTGTATTCACATTAAGAATATCCAAACAGAAAAGCAATCATGCATTGATAACACTTCCCATCGCGATTGTCATGATTTTTGCCTGGAGCACATGGACATGGGCGAATACATGGAAGGACGCTAATGCGCTTGCAATACATCAGGCCTCAAATCATCCTCTTTCACCGAGAGCAAATAATTTTGCTGCATATGTCGCCATTCGCGAAAAGTCCGACGTCGTCCGCGCGATTGAATTCACAACAAAAGGCATACATATTGCGCCAGAAGAGGCAGGATTCAGAATAGACATGCAGATTTTTCTTGCTTACCTCTCATCAGAAATTAACACAAGCCTGTCTAAGGAGCATATCGATATTTCCAGCAAGAAATTCCGGTTTCCGGGTTTGCCGGATTACATATTGGCAAGAAATGTCAACGGAAATATAAGTCTGATAAACAGCAAATCTGATAAAAAGGTAATATCTAATTTGCTTCGACACAAAACAATTGCTGTGCATGGTGTTGTCGCGCTTGAGAAGTTGACAGAATGCATAATTAACCATGTACCACATTGTCAGTCTTTGAAATCGGATGCCATCGAATGGCTTGAAAACGCCTCTGACAACACAAAGACATCGCCTGACTATCGTGCTTTAATCACGGCGGATGCAGCCAAATTGCATGCATATAATGGCAATTATTTGAGGGCTTTGGATTACATCAGCATTGCCAACCAGATGTTTCCCAATACGCTCTATTATAAATTTGGGAAGGCTGAATACCTGATCAGACTAGGACAGCTGGAAAAAGCTGAATCAATTCTAGATTTTATTCAGAAAAGTGGAATTTCAAATAGCAAAGACCAACATACGCTGACATTGCTAAAGGAGATGCTGAATGATCCTCCCGCCATGGAAAGAAATAATAAACGTAGTCTGAATTAGATTCATGTCATCCTTGACCTTTAACCATATATGACAGCTTGATAAGATATACTGTAATTATGTGTCATTTTCACGCAAATCAAGACTGTCCCTAAAATAGCTAATTTTAATCATGAATTCATTTTCTATTATCATACCGGCAAAAAATGAGGGGGAAAGTCTAGCGCGGATCCTCCCTCAACTGCGTGTCAATTACCCCACTGCTGAAATAATAGTTGTAAATGATAATTCAACGGACAACACAACCGATGTATGCCGGAGAAATAACGTCACACTCCTTTCACATCCTTACAGCATAGGGAATGGGGGCGCTGTAAAAAGCGGTGCAAGAGCAGCGACAGGAAAAACTCTCGTATTCATGGATGGCGATGGGCAGCATAACCCAGAAGATGTTACGCGACTTCTTAATAAACTTGATGAGGGTTATGACATGGCTATTGGAGCCCGAGACAGCCAGTCGCAAGCGACTATTGGAAGAAAAGTCGCGAACGCGGCCTATAATAGGCTGGCAAGCTGGATGGTGGGGCAGAAAATTGATGATTTGACGTCCGGCTTTCGTGCGGTAAAAGCCGACCCATTTCGAAGATTCTTATATTTATTACCAAACGGGTTTTCATACCCTACGACTATTTCCATGAGTTTTTTCCGTGCCGGCTATTCTGTGGCATATGTACCCATACATGCAGAAAAACGTAACGGTAAAAGTCATATTCGGGTGGGGCTCGATGGTATACGTTTTCTTATTATAATCTTCAAGATTGGGACACTTTATGCCCCTCTGAAGTTTTTTCTTCCAATTAGCCTAGTTTTTTTTATCACAGGCTTTTCTTACTATCTGTACACTTTCATTTCATTTCAAAGATTTACCAATATGAGCGCGTTGTTATTCATTACTTCCTTGCTTATTTTCCTCATCGGACTTGTTTCAGAACAGATTACTACCTTGAATTACAAGGATAGCGAAAGATAAATAATGGGTACTGTGCGCAAGGTATCCATATTTGATACTTTGTTAACCCCAGCGCCAAGATATTTGATGCGACTTGCGCTCGTAGAGCAGTTGATATTTCGAATGCCCGGAACTATAAGATCATATCTGGAGATCGGCCCTGGCATGGGAGATTTGAGTCTGTATCTTGGCCGTCGATTTCCGGCAGCGAAAGGTGTCCTCCTGGATTTTTCCAGTGACTGTATAGATATTCTGCGGGAAAGAACCTCAAGCAATCCACGACTGCAGTTGCGTACAGGTGACTTCATGACCATGCCCCATGAAGAACGCTTCGATCTCATTGTTGCCTGCGAAGTCTTCGAGCATATAGACGATGACAAGACTGCTTTTCGGATCGTTTCAAGGCTGCTTAATCCTGGCGGATATTTCATATTTTCGGCGCCGGCTTTCATGCGGAAGTGGCAACGCGTTGACGAGTATTCTGGCCATTACCGGCGTTACGAGCGCGCGGAACTCATCGAAAAATTCACTACACACGGTTTCTGCATCGACGCCTTGTGGTCCTTCGGCTTCCCGATAACGGAACTTCTCTACCCTGTACGTCAAATTTATTACGGCCTCTCCTCCCGCGGGCAAAACTTGTCGAAGGAAGATGCCACAAAGCGAAGCGGCATCGAACGTCCAATAATCGACAGAACCCGCGCGCAGTTTTTGGCAATTCTGCTAAGGCCTTTCTATTTTCTGCAAAACCGGGTTAAAAATACTAATCTCGGTGACGGTTTCCTTGTTTTGGCACATAAGGACCACCCGGAGTGAATTCAAGACGAGTGAGTAAGCTTCTCAGACCGGAACTCGTGGACATCACCATTCTGGGCGTGCACGTGAAATCCGCAGGGTATCCCAATGTCACCTTTCGAATACGCGGCCTATTTGATACACCGTCGCTGAATATACGGGAAATCAATTTCCCGTTTAGCGCAAGGACTTCACACCATGTTTTCCATTCCCGGGCTTGGAGACCGCTGAAAGTAGTCTGGGCTGCCATCCGGTTGATCTATGCACATTTTCATATTCTCTTCGCCTACTTTTGGCACGGGCGTCCGCATAGGCTTTACATTCCCTATCCATCCACCTTCGTGTTGTTATGTCTCTTGCCACTCCCGAGATCTTGGCGGCCTGACCATATTGTCGCAGACTGTTTTATATCCCTATATGACACAGTCGTAACTGACAGGGAGCTAATCTCACCCGTGTCATGGGCAGCTCGGTCACTTAAATCCCTAGAGACCCGGGCTTATCGAACCGCGGACGTTATCGTGGTTGATACGGATTTGAATGCCAGCTATTTCACGGAAACTTTCGGGATTGCTGCATCCAAGATTCTTATTCTACCGCTGAGTATCGACGAATCTGTCTTCCGACCAGTCACTTACTTGCCTCATGACGACCCCTGCACCGTGCTGTTCATCGGTACCTTTGTCCCGTTACAGGGGGTAGAAGTCATAGCGCAAGCAGCTGTCATTCTGAGTACAAGTAAAAATATCCGGTTCCGAATCATCGGTTTCGGCCAGACAGCAGATGCAGTGAGCCGCATTTTCGCCAGTGGGCAGCAGGTGAACGTTGAATGGATTACTAAGTGGATGGACAGCAAGCATCTCGCCAAGGAAATCCGTAGCGCGGATATCTGTTTAGGAATTTTTGGTGCGGGCACAAAGGCACAGCGCGTCTGGCCGCTCAAAAACTATTTATATATGGCCATCGGACGCCCCTTAATCACCGGGGATACTCCGACTGCTCGACACATGCTACAAAAGGCGGATTCTGCGCCTTTCCTGACTGTGCCAAACGGCGACCCGGATGCTCTAGCAGCCGCAATCATCGATCTCGCAAAGGATCTCGATCGCCGAAGAGGGTATGCAGCAAATGCCAGTTTGTTTTATAACAAGCATCTAAGTTCGAGCATCGCTCTGGAACAGATCGTGTCGCGATTGGCTCTTAATCCCGCCAAGGATTCATGACACGAAACCAGTGCCTGGTGAAGCTCAGCGCGAAAGCGGTGCTCGCGTCGCCAAGCCTCGCCCAATTCGGTCGGGAACCTGAGCCGGAAAATATGCACTCGAGGATAAGTATTATCGCTGCATTCATTCCGCTTCAACGTCCGCGATGATGAAACTCGCGTTTTTATTGTTTAAATTAATCATCACAGCTTCGCTGTGCTACTGGTTGTTTTCCAATATAGAGTTCCAGACGCTCCGGGATAGTCTCGAGCGGATCGGGGCGTTCCGGATAGTTGCCGGGGTGCTGCTTCACATAGTCGTCTATTTTCTAGGTGCGTTGCGCTGGTGGCAACTCCTGACCCATACTCACACCACCACGCCCTTCCTGAAAGCGTTTCCCAGTTATTATCTTGGGGTTTTCTTTAACAACCTTCTGCCGACAGGTGTTGGAGGCGACACTGTGCGTATCCTGCATCTGCGAGTCCGCGGTATTAGCACAAAATCGCTCGTGAGCTCGACCATTGTGGATCGGGTGATTGGGATCTCGACCGTAATGATCATGGCTTTGTGTGGCGTGCTTATTTCCGAGAATTTCGGTATTCCCAATCATACTAAGATAGTTCTGGTTGCGTTCTTCGTGGCGGGAATATTAATTGTAGGGATGTTGCTGTCGAACAGGAGTGTCCGGTATGTAGATACTCTCGCTCATAAATATCGTCACAAGCGAGTTCGCACCTGGCTTCTGGACATCGTCCTTGCCTGCTACTCCTACCGTACTACAAAATCGCGTATCGCTTTCGCCTATGCGTTATCTGTCATCGGTCAAAGCCTGATCATCTTGACCTATTATATGCTTGGTCGCGGGTTGGGTCTTGATCTTCCTCTCGCCACGTATTTCGTGGCCATACCAGCCGTCTTCCTGGCCGCCAGTCTGCCGGTATCCATCGGAGGACTCGGTGTCAGGGAAGGCACGCTTGTCGGTATGTTGGTCACCGCCGGTGCTGATCTGAAAACCGCAATCAATCTTTCCCTTGCGTACCTTCTCGTACTGTGGATTTCCTCCGTGCCGGGCGCGCTGGTAATTTTATCCAGCCGCATACGCAAGAATGACCTCATCGTGTCTGATAAAACCAAAAGCGTCTGAAGTTACCAGAACAACCACTAGAATATCGTAAACACCCGTTAGCGTCTTTCCCATTCTGCTAAAATACCAAATGGTAACGACTTATTATCAGAGACCTGCGCCATGCTGATAGCCTTGAGCGATTCGCGCATTCGTGCAAGCGGATAATAAGTCTCAGAAAAACTCGGGCTGAAAATGCTCATCATATAGAAATAGCGGCAGTTTGTTTTCTTAAGGTAAGCATCGAAGGCCGTTTGATCGAGGTTAGGCCCAGGAGGAGCCAGACTGACACGATCTGAAAAATATCCCACGATGGAGGGCTTGATACCGTAAATGCATTCGCCTTCAGGCACGATCGTTCGCAAGCTTAACATGTGCATTGCCAAATCCTTGCTCATGATCACGTTCATGCGTGCTATATTCTGATCGATGTAATACCACTTTGGCGATCTCCGGTAATCAGCGTATTCCACGGGCATAGGCGTTATGAAACGATTGATCGTGAGAGCTAGATCTGGAATAACAATTAAGAAAATCGCGGCAAAAAGTATATATACCGGTCTAAGGTCCAACTTGGCAATTCGCATCTTCGGAATCCGTTCCAGCAACAGGACTCCCTGTACCAGCAAAACAGGCATGATGACAAACAATAAACGCTGCACTTCCGCGGGAAATGGCCAAACCAGAAGTAGTACCAGATACGCGGCCGAATAAAACCCGTCCAGTTTGCGTAGGCACACACGGTAGCCCATGCCTGTCAGGCAAAGTGCACCAAGAAATCCTGTCAAAGGTCTCGCGATGCTGCTTCCTGCGAAATTGCTGACCCAGCCATACCATATTATTTTGAATCCATCAGCGAGGCCTTGGAAAAACATTGTGACAGGATCTGCTTTGTATTTTTCCATGAATGAAGCGAGATAGCCGTGTCCTTCGTGGCCACTGAATAAATTCCAGAGAATGGTGGGCGCGATAGCCACGACGGCAAGACGCAGGAAACTCGGTGGGCGGTGCAACAGAAGATAGAGTACAAAAGCGGCCAGTAAAGCAATGCCTGCGCTCCGCGTGAGCGTGGCAGCAACGAGACAACCCGTGGCGGCCCAAAGCCATATAGGACGCCTGTCATTTTCATGCGCCGCGACTGCCCCCACACAAGCCAGCGTTGACAATAGATAAAGGTTTTCGCTGAGCACTTCCAACGCCAACTTATAAGTTATGGGCAGTAATGCAAACAGTAGAGTCAATAAACCCGCGACCAGTGTGGGCAAACGCAACGCCCGCGACCAGATATATAGTGCAGCTAGTGCGAGAAGCAGACAGGTAACAGTTACCAGATGTGCGGCGAGCAGACTTTCGCCCCCACCAAATATTGCCAGGACGAAGGGATAGAGCGGAGGGTACAAGCTGTTCGCGTAAAAATAGGCGGCAACATCGGAACGTGTATGCCATGGAGAAAAATACTGCGCAATAAGGAGATAGAAAGCGTTATCACCGCCGAAGTCGCCTAGCACATGACTCCATGCCCAGTAATAGTACACAGCACAGAGGAACATAAACCCGGCTATCGGGAAAACTACCTTTGGATGGATGCGGAAGGAAAACATGTTTTCCATAGATTACTTCCCTTTTTTGCACCCGACCATGACAAGATTTTTTCCAAAAGGAGGCGTTATGTTCTTCTCCGCGTGACGCGCAAACGGTACCACCAAGCTATCATATAATTTTGCCAGGCGTGGATTCAGAGTCGAACTTTGCAATACGCGGTTGATCAACCACCATGGAAAAGCGCCGAATATGTCAAAATATCGGGAACAAGTAATTTCGTACCCCGCTTTTCCGCAAACAGCTTCCAATCCTGTCTTGGTATAACGACGATAATGACCGAATTTTCTGTCGAGAGATCCATAAAGGGAGGGCATTGCCGGGACAAAAATTAACAGGTAACCAACTGGCTTGAGCATTCTGTAAATAGTTTTCAATAATCGTTCATCGTCCTGAATGTGTTCGAGGACATTTATTAATATAACGGCATTGAACGCCTCCTTCGCCAGAACGGGATTTCCCGATAACATGGTTTCCAAATCACCGTGATGCAAATGGACGGATGCACAGGCTTGAAATTCTTTCTGAAGTGCGGGAAACAAGTTACTGGCGGGTTCGACCAGATGCAATTCGTCGGCAAAATTGATCCACTTCGCTGCCATCGTACCGATGCCTGCCCCGATCTCAATGATTTTTCCATGAAGGTAAGGACGAAACTGTTCGGCAATCCAATCTTGATATCGAACGGTTTCGGCTAAGGCATCCAGTTCATCTCCGGAATACTCATCCACTCTTCCTGGTTTCATGGAGCACGATTAAAACGCATTAGGCCATATTTAAAAATGCAATATATCGCCCAGACACCGTCTTTCCAGTTGATTTTCTTGCCTTCCAAATACGTCCGGCCATAATACGAAATGCCTACTTCGTAAATACGTACCCCGGGCATCCTTGCGATTTTTGCTGTCACTTCGGGCTCGAAGCCGAAACGGTTTTCCTCAATCTCTAGTCTCTGAATCACTTCGCGTCGGAATACCTTGTAACCGGTCTCCATGTCACTCAGGTTCAGGTTGGTGAACATGTTCGACAACAGCGTTAGAAACCGGTTTCCGATGTAGTGCCAGAAAAATAGTACACGATGTGGATCATGGCCAAGAAAGCGGCTGCCATACACTACATCCGCCTTTCCATCGAGAATGGGCTTGATCAGTCGAGGATATTCCTGCGGATCATATTCAAGATCAGCATCCTGGATAATAACGATGTCACCGGTGGCAACAACGATGCCGCTGCGCAAAGCAGCACCTTTACCCTGATTACGATCATGAATAATTACTCTTTCAACATGCTCGCGAAGAGTTCGGCGAAGAACCTCAGCAGTTCCGTCTGTTGATCCGTCATCGACAACGATTACTTCCAGATTTCCTACTGGCGCACCTCGTACAGCGCGCACTAGCAGTTCGATTGTGGACGCCTCGTTGTAACAAGGGATTACTACAGAAATTCTGTATTCACGCCCCGTGCTGTAAATCATTCAGGGCCTTTCGAAAGTAGGCGATGGTTTCTTTCAGTCCATCCTCCAACGAAACCTTGGGTTTCCAACCTAGCTTGTCTTCCGCCAGAGTAATATCCGGCTGGCGTTGTCTTGGGTCATTTGTTGGCAACGGCTTGTAGCGTAAAACGGATTTCGTCTTTGTCAGGCGGATCACCGTCTCAGCCAGTTCAAGCATGGTAAATTCCGATGTATTTCCCAAATTGATGGGTCCACAGACCCCGGCATCGCTATCCATCATCAGAATAAAACCTTCGATCATGTCGTCCACATAGCAAAAAGACCGCGTCTGCATGCCATCGCCGTAGATGGTGATATCCTCCCCTTTCAGTGCCTGAACGATGAAATTGCTTACCACGCGACCGTCGTTAAGATGCATGCGCGGTCCGTAGGTATTGAAGATCCGCACAACCTTTATGTCCAGCTTGTGCTGGCGATGGTAATCAAAAAACAGCGTTTCCGCGCAACGTTTGCCTTCGTCATAGCAGCTGCGCGGACCAATCGGATTGACTTTCCCCCAGTATGTCTCCTTTTGAGGATGTTCCTCCGGATCACCATAGACCTCTGAAGTTGAGGCCTGCAGAATCCGCCCCTTCACCCGCTTGGCAAGCCCGAGCATGTTAATGGCGCCATGCACGGCGGTTTTTATGGTCTGTACTGGATCGCGCTGATAATGCACCGGTGACGCCGGACAAGCGAGATTGTAAATCTGGTCTACTTCAACGTAAAGCGGGAAGGTGATGTCATGTCGGATAACCTCAAGTCGCGGATGGTTCAACAGATGAGAAATGGTCTGACGGCTGCCGGTGAAGAAGTTATCAGCACAAATGACTTCGCAAGGTTCATTAAGCAAATACTCGCAAAGATGCGAGCCAAGAAAACCAGCTCCGCCTGTGACCAGAATTCTTTTCATTGATATTTCCGAAGAAGATTAATCCCTGACTCTAGCCATTCTTCCTTGTAAATTGACCTTACGTACAGTGTCACAGATAATAATCCGGCATTTACTTTCATGAAGTAACAAGGCCTTCCACTAAATGCCCAACTATTCTAGAATCCCGCAGTGTCATCGCCCGGTACGGGCCTGAACAGCTAGATCAAGCATAGTCGATTCATTACGCACTACAAGCGATAAACGGGGCGGTAGCTCAGCTGGGAGAGCGTCGCGTTCGCAATGCGAAGGTCGAGGGTTCGATCCCCTTCCGCTCCACCAGTTATTCTAGTCACCTGAAAATACGCAATTTCGGTTAAGTATTGAAAAACCGATGTCATCGCTTCAAGGCGTCCCTAGGTGCCGGACCGCGGTATCAGTAACATCCAGTCACCCGAAAATTCAACATCACAGTGCCGAAATTTAATCCGGCATGCGAGATCCTTATT
>Ga0209640_10003714_pt1 | contig 13357 bp, 10 predicted proteins | sample RifCSP10_1_FD_184018 | JGI IMG/M metagenome (GOLD analysis project Ga0209640, IMG submission 184018) | Soil microbial communities from Rifle, Colorado - Rifle CSP2_sed 10_1 (SPAdes) (version 2) | ecosystem: Environmental > Terrestrial > Deep subsurface > Rock core/Sediment | place: Rifle...
ATGAGCGCATCGCGGATGGCCGCGAACCCCCCGATCTCTTTGAGCACTCGCGTGGCGACGAGGACGCAGCCGCCCGCGGCCGCGGCGGTCGCCGTGCCGCGCGCATTGACACGCGCGAACGGGTACAGGAGCTTGAAAAAGAACACAAACGGCGGCGCCAGCAGCCTTTCCCAGATTCCGCGCGTATTGAGCCTCGCCATGACCGAGACGAGCTCGGCTTGCGTGTCGCGCGACTTCGCGAGCAGCGCCGGAATCATGGCGGGCTTGAGCTCGATATCCGCGTCGAGCAGCAACGTGAAGCCCGTCGCGACGCGTGCGAGCGCCTGCTCGAGCGCCCAGAGCTTGCCGCCCCAGCCCGCCGGCAACGGCGCGCCGCGGACCACCTCGATCGCAAGCGCAAAAGCGGGCTCGGGCGCTGCCGCCGCGTGCGCCAACGACACGCGTAGCCGCGTGCAGATTTCGGCCGTTCCATCCGTCGACTCGTCGTCGATGACGAGCACGCGCAGCCGCGGGCCCTGCCGCGCGAGGGCCGTCAACGTCGTCGCAATGTGCGCGGATTCGTCGCGCGCGGGAATCAGAACCGTGACGTCACCGAGATCCGGCGGCAGCTCGGAACTTTCGGTCGCGGGCTCGAGGCGCTCGCGCGTGCGGTGCGGTTGCCACGGCAGCAGCAGGACGCCGAGCCATGCGAGGGCCGCAGCGGTGCTGACGGCTAACGCGAGCACGTGCATCCGGTGTAGGAGCGAGCTTCGCTCGCGACAGAAGAATCGCGAGCGAAGCTCGCTCCTACCAAGAAAAGATCGCGAGCGGAGCTCGCTCCTACAAGGGCGGGATTACGAATCGCGGCGCGGGGCTCTGCCGATCTGATCGATGGGGATTGCGATACCGGGCGCGCGTCCGCCATGCAGCACGGGCAGCTCAGGCGCCATCTCACCCTCGAGCTGCGGGCCGAACATGAATACGGCGAGGGCCTTCAACGGATTCGCGACCGTGTCCTCGACGGCCGTGCCTTCGTAACCGCAGTGGGCCATGCAGTTGTCGCACTTCGGATTGATGCCCGTGCCGTACTTGTCCCAATTCGTCGTTTCCATGAGCTCGCGGAAGCTCGCCGCATGGCCCTCGTCGACGAGGAGATAACAAGGCCGCTGCCAACCGAAAACGTTGTACGTGGGGTTCGCCCACGGCGTGCATTGGTAGGTCTGGTTGCCGGCGAGAAAGTCGATGAACATGCTCGACTGGTTGAAGCGCCATTTGCTGCCGCGCTTGCGCCCCGCCTTGAAGATATCGCGAAACAGCTGCTTCGAGTTGCGCCGCCCCATGAACACGTCCTGCCGAGGCGCGTGCTCGTAGGTGAAGCCCGGCGACATCATCATGCCTTCGATCCCTAAGCCCATCGCGTAATCGAAGAAGTTTGCAACGTCCTCCGGGTCCTCGCCCGCATACAGCGTGCAGTTCGCCGTGACGCGGAACCCCCGCTCGCGCGCCTTCTTGATCGCGGCGACGGCTTTGTCGAAGACGCCGTCGCGGCACACGGATGCGTCGTGCCGATCGCGGTTACCGTCGAGGTGCACCGACCAGGTGAAGTACGGCGACGGAGCATAGTCGTCGATCTTCTGCTCGAGCAACAGCGCATTCGTGCAGAGATACACGAATTTCTTGCGCTCGATGATGCCTTTGACGATCTGCGGCATTTCCTTGTGAATCAGCGGCTCGCCGCCCGGAATCGAAACGACGGGCGCGCCGCACTCATCGACGGCGCAGAGCGCTTCCTCGACGCTCATGCGTTTCTTCAGAATTTCGTTCGGATAGTCGATCTTGCCGCAACCGGCGCAGGCTAAGTTGCACTGAAACAGGGGCTCGAGCATCAGCACCAGCGGGTAGCGCCGATTACCCTTGAGCTTTTGCTCGAGGATATAGCGCGCGATACGGTACGTCTGGACCAGCGGAATTCCCATTCTTCTATCCTGCCTTCTCTGCGATCACGTCCAAAAAGTTGTCGCGAATGTACGCCCACTCCATCTTGAACCAGGGCGTGAAGTGATCCGGCTGCTTCGTGAGCTCCTCTTCGAGCGCCGGGACGCCCACGAATCGCCAGCTCGCGACCTCGTTGACGTTGACGTCGACGCGGCCATCGTAGCGGCCGTAGTAGACCCAACAGTATTCGTGCTCGGCTCCCACGGCACCGTACTGTGCATGGTACTTGAACTTGTACAGGTAGTGCAGCGGGCACTCGAACCCGAGCTCCTGCTCGAGGCGCCGCGACACGGCATGCTCCATCGACTCCCCGCGCCTCGGGTGCGAGCAGCACGTATTCGACCAATAGTTCGGCCACAGCGGCTTGTCGGAGCTCCGCTGCTGCAAGAGCAATTCTTCCGCGCCGTTGAAAATGAAGATCGAGAAAGCGCGATGGAGAATGCCGTTCCCGGCGTGGCACTCGCGCTTGGTGCGAGCGCCGATCTCGCGGTCGAGCTCGTCGACCAAGATGAGCTCCTCGTTCGCATTCGAGACGACGTCTTTACGCGCCATCGAGCTTCGCCCCCAGACTCACGGGCACGGCCTGAAAACCGGCCGCGCGAATGGCGTTGACGACCGATGACGTATCGCCTTCGCAGATCGCGATGATCGAGCCGCCTCCGCCGCCGCCCGTGAGCTTCGCTCCGAGCGCGCCGTTCTCGCGCGAGATATCCACAAGCTTCTCGAGCTCGGGCGTCGATACCTGCAGCGCGTTGAGCATCCCGTGGCAGATGTTCATGAGCTCGCCCAAGAGCTTGAGATCGTTGTCTTGAATCGCCTGCACGCCGCGCAATGTCAGCGCATCGATCTGATCGAAAATCCGCTCGTAGAGCTTTTGATCTTTCTGCCAGGCCTCGCGGACACGGCCCACGGTCTTCGCCGTGAGCCCTTCGTAACCCGTGATGCCGATGACGGCCGGGATCGGCGTCCGAATATTCAACGGCTCCATGAGCGGCTTGTCGCCCGCGCGAAATACGAGCGCGCGGCCGTAACAGGCAAGTGTGTTGTCGAGACCGCTCGGGCTGCCGTGCGCAACTTTCTCGGACTCGAAGGCAAAGGCGTTGACCTCCTCGTCGGTCAGGCCCAATTTGAAGTGCTTATCGAGCGCCCGCACGATCGCGACCGCCATGGCGGCGGAGCCGCCGAGGCCCATGCTGCGCGGAATCTCGGGAAACACCTCGATACGCATGCTGCGTCCGCTCAATCCCATCTTGTCGAGCACGACGCCCGCGGGCCGCTCGAACGAGCGCCGGTCGTGCGGATTCGCAGCAAGCTGATACTCGACGCCCCAGCGGGGAATGATGAGGTGGATGCCCTCGTCGCAATCCTCGACGAGCGCCTTGATCGCCATCGGCACCGGCGCCGCGATCGCATGCCGGCCGTAAACGACCGCATGCTCACCGAGTATCACGACCTTGCCGAAGCCGACGCCCATTGCGGCTTCCTTGCTCGTGCGCATGCGCGAGCTGCTCGTCCGTGGCCGATCCTCGCCGATCTCGTTGATGATCTCCTGCGCCTTCCAGATTTTGATGACACCGCTCTGGATCAAGCGATCCAGCACCTCATCGAAAATTTCCGGCGACGCGCCCGCCGCGGTCACGACACTGCGCGCATGCAGCGTCATATGCCCCTTCTGAATGCCCTCGGTCGCGAGCGCGCGAATCGCGGCAAAGTTCTGGGCCAAGCCGACCGAAGCCATGACTTGGGCGAGCTCGGTCGCCGACTCGACGCCGAGCAGCCGCAGGTTCAACGCCACCGTCGGGTTCGACTCGAGCGGCGCACCGACGATGCCGACCTTGATCGGAATCTCGATGGAGCCACAAAGGTTGCCCTGCTCGTCCGCCGACCAGGTCGTCAGCGACGAATAACGGCCGCCGCGAGCCGCGTAAGCGTGGGCCCCGGCTTCGAGCGCGCGCCAGTCGTTGCCGGTAGCGATGGCGATCGGGTCGACGCCGTTCATGATGCCTTTGTTATGGGTCGCCGCGCGATACGGGTCGACGGTCGCGAAGTCCGCGGCAACGATGATGCCGTCGCGCGCCTGCTCGCCCGTATAGCCGCGGCCGCCGAGCTTGTCGACGGGTATTTTGCAGTGCGCCCGCGCGAGCGACCGATCCGTCAGATTCGACAAGATGCGCAAGAACACTTCGCCGCCCGTGATCGACTCGATGAGCGGTGCCACACCCTCGCACATGCCGTTGACGAGGTTGGCGCCCATGGCATCGCGCGTGTCGACGAGCAAGTGCACGACGAGCATCGGCTTGCCGCTCGACGGCAGCGGATGCACGTGGAGCTCGATGTCGCGAGCGCCGCCGCCGCGCGCGACCATATTCGGATGGAAGCTGTTGGCGAGGTTGATGATGTCGCGCCGGTGCTTGCGCAGCTCCCGTTTAGCGGACTCGATGTCGCCCAAGTTTACGATCTGGATTTGGCCGATCAGCACCGGGTCCGTGGCTTCGGCCCGAAACCCGCCGCACGATCTCACGAGCTTGCACGCCGAACCAAGCGCAGCGACGACGGAAGGCTCCTCGACGACCATCGGCACGACGTATTGCTTGTCGTTGACGACCAGGTTCATGCCCAACCCGAGCGGCAACCCCATGACGCCGACGACGTTCTCGATCATCTTGTCGGCAGCCGAGAGCTCGAGCGTATGTTGTCCCGAAGCGAGCGCACGAAAATCGCTGGCATTGAGCAGACCGCGCTCGTGCACCGTGCGCACGCGCTCCTCGACGCTGAGCTTGTAAAACTCGGGAATTCTCGACCGATCCTGACTCACTCGCTTGGCTCCTCGACGACCAGCCCCTGCCGATCCATCGTCAATTCGACGACCTGAAACCCCAAATCGGCAACCCGGGCCTTGAATGCCGCCAAATCTTCGGGTTGCGATGACAGCGCGAGCCCCAAATCGCCGCCGCCCGCGCCGCTGATTTTGTAAACCACCCCGAGCTTGCGGGCTTCGAGCCCGATCAGGCGATGCTCGGCGGTCACGAGATCCACCCCCATGGCTCGACCCAGTGCCTCGAGCCCTTTGCCGTACTCGGCCACCGCGGCCAAGAAACCCGCGGCATCCCCATCGCTCGCCGCCCGACAGCCCGCTTGCGCCACGCCCTTGAGCGTGCGCGTAAGAGAGCTTGAAGCCGGATCCCCCTTAAGCCATGCCTCGTAACGAGCGATGAGGCCGGGCGTGGATGCGGAGCTGCCGGCAAAAATACCCGCGAATCCTACACCGTTCGGCATCCGGACTGAACCAATTTGGGGCGCCCGCTCGGAGTCGATTGCATAGCGAACCATGCCGCCTGTGAACGATGCTGCGACGTCGATACCACTTCCGGCGCCTTTCTGGAGCTCACGATGAAGCGCGATGAGGCCCGCCGCCGTCGGGCCCGGCACGGGGACGCCATGGGCCCGGCAATACGCCGCCCAGGCGCCTGCCCAGGCGCAAAGCGCCGCCGCGCTCGAGCCGAGGCCGAGCTTCAACCCGCCGTGAAAGAACGCGCCGGAATCGAGCGCGCCGCGCCAGGGCGGCGGCGCCGCCCGAACGGCCGCGCAAGCTCGATCGATGAGCTCGACGCCGGTCGGCGCTCCGGCCGCCGTGCTCGCGCGCTCGACCTGCGCGAGCCGGGTTTCCACGTGCACGCGGCCGTCACCGCTCGCCTCGAGACTCGCGCGCGCGTAGCGCGCGACGGCCATGACCAACGCGGGCGCCCCGGAGAGCACGATGTATTCTCCGAGGATTACAACCTTGCCCGGCGCGCGCGCGCGAACGATCACGTCAGGTCAGCTCCACGCCGGCGCCCAGGCCCGTCGCGAGCACGTCGAGAACGCCCGGCACTTGCTCGAGCTCGGCCAGCACGGCCGCGCGCGCCTCCGGCCGACAGACCGCTTTGACTTGAGGGCCTGCGTCGATCGTGAAGAACACGGGCACGCCGCGCGCCCGCAACGCGCGGATGCGGTGCACGCAATCGAGCGTCGCACCGTTCCAGTAGAGCAGCGCAGGTCGCGCGGACATCGCTGCCGCATGCATTTTGAGACAGCTCGCTTCGGCGACGTCCGCGAGCGCCATGAAATCGCGGCTTGCGATCGCGGCCTTGGCCGCCGCGATATCTGCCGCGTGAGTCTCGACCCACGCCGGGTAGTAGGCCGACGATTGCGCCGAGCGCGTCATACCCCGCCTCGAGCTCACGGACTTCTCGCCGGCGGCCGTGATCGCGACCACGACCTCGAGCGGCCACTCCTCGGCCGCGAGCAACGGCTCCGCGAAGCTGTCGCTGCCGTCGGCGCGCGTCGCGACGTGCATTTCCACGTATCCGCCGAAAATCGAGCGCGCCGCCGATCCCGAGCCGCGGCGCGCGACGATGCTCAACGTTCGCGGCGGCAACCGCAATTCGAGCGCCGCGGCCCCCGCGGTCACGAGCGCGGCGAATCCCGACGCCGACGACGCAAGACCCGCGCCCGTCGGAAAATTGTTGCGGCTCTCGACGCGCGCGCGTGTCGTGACGCCTGCCATATCGCGCAGAATGTCGAGGCATGCCGATACGCGCTCGAGCTGCTCGGGGCGCCGCTGGCCGTCGAGCGTGAAATCGTCGGCCGCGCAGGCGGGATCGAACACGACGCTCGTGTCCGACCACAGCGCCTCGAGCGTGATCGAGATCGAGCCGACCGCCGGTAGATTGAGCTTGTCGTCGGCCTTGCCCCAATACTTGACGAGGGCGATGTTGGCTCGCGCGCGCGCGCCGGCTTTCATGAGCGCGGGCCCACGTACCCGTGGCGCCGGAACCACGCGAGCGCATCGACGATCGCCTGCTCGGGCGGCCGCCACGTGTAGCCGAGCTCTAGTTCCGCCTTGCCGCTCGAGAAATACATGTGCTTCTTGGACATGCGCACGCCGTCGAGCGTGACGCGCGGTTCCTTGGCCGTTAGGCGTGCGATTATCTCGGAGATCACCGCCAGCGGATACACGGCCGCGCGCGGCAGGCGAATGCGCGGCGCGGAGCGGCCGCTGTGCTTCGCGACGAGCCCGAGAATCTCCTTAAGCGTCATGTCCGCGCCGCCGAGGATGTAGCGCTCCCCGGGGCGGCCGCGCTCGAGCGCGAGGACATGGCCGCGCGCCACGTCGTCGACGTGCACGAGATTGAGTCCCGTATCGACGAAGGCCGGCATGCGCCCTCGGGCCGCGTCGACGATGATGCGTCCCGTCGGCGTCGGTCTGACATCGCCGGGACCGATTGGCGTCGACGGGTTGACGATGACGACCGCAAGCTCGAGCTCCGCGGCGCGCTTTCTGAGCGCTTCCTCCGCGAGAAATTTGGAGCGCTTGTATGGGCCGACCATGTCGTCGATCGATACGGGCGAGCTCTCGTCGGCGGGCGTCCGATCGCGATGAATCCCGAGCACGGCTACGCTCGACGTGTACACCATGCGCTCGATGCCTTGCTCGGCCGCGCATTCGAGCACGTTCAGCGAGCCTACGACATTCGCCGCGTACATGGGTTGCGCATCCGGAACCCAGAGCCGATAGTCAGCGGCCGCGTGCAGCGCGAAGCGGCAATTGCGGAGCGCCGTCCGCAGCGAGGCGCGGTCCGTGATGTCGCCCGTGACGATCTCTATCTCCAAGCCGGCGAGATTCCTGCGGTCGCTGTCGCGACGCACGAGCGCACGCACCTCTCTGCCGTCAACGAGCAGCGCGCGGACGATCGCGGCGCCGACGAAGCCGCTCGCACCGGTCACGAGATAGGTCACGATCCGCCTCTCGGGCGCAGCATCGCGGGCAGGAGCAGCAAGGTCGCAAGCAGCGTGATCGTCATGCCGAGCGTCAACACTTGGCCCATGCTCGCCATGCCTACGTGCGGCGAGAACGCGAGCGTGCCGAAGCTCGCGATCGTCGTGAAGGCGCACGCGACCACGGCGCGCGACGTGCTCGTGGCCAACGGGTCGCCGTGTGCGGGCGGTTCCGTGCGCATGCGATGCACGAGATGAATGCCGTTGTCGACACCGATGCCGACGAGCAACGGCAGCGTAATGATGTTCGCGAAGTTGAACGGGATGCCTAGCCATACCGTGGCCGCCGCCGTGACGGTGGATGCGAACACGATCGGCACGAGCACAAGCACGACGTCGCCGAGCCTGCGCAAGAACAACGCGAGCAACGCCACGACCATAACGAGCGCGTAGGCGAACGCGAGCTGGAACGAGCGCACCACGGTCGCGGAGGCCTCCTGGTAGACGACCGGGAGACCGGTTGCCGTCGCGACGACGGAGCGCACGCTCGCGACGAACCGCTTCGCAGCTTCGTTGTCGTTGACGTTCTCGGCGGGAGATATCTCGACGAGCTCTTGCCCGCGGTCGTTGACGTACCGAGCCACCAAGTCCGGCGGCAGATCGGCGCGCGTAAAGGGGCGGGCGCTCATGCCCGCGGCGAGGCGCCGTAACGCGCGCGCGAGACCCGCGGTGAAATCTGCGTCGAGCGCGCGCAGGCGCGCGTCTGCGGTCGGCTCGTCGAGGCCGTCGAGACGCTCGAGAAACGTCGCAAGCGTCGCGAGCAACGCGCTCTCGCTGGTTGCGCTGGAATCACGAGACGTCAAGGCCGCCTGCAACGCCACGAGCTCGCTCAGCAGCATCGCCGCGTCGAACGGGGCCGGGTCGAGCTTCGCAAAGTTCGGGCCCATTACGAGCTCGATGTCCTCGAGCAAGAGCTGCTTCTCGGCTTGGTCGTCCGGTACCAGCGCATCGACCGTGACGACGCGCCGCACCTCGGGAAGCCTGCCGAGCTCGCGGGCCCATCGCTCGGCAGTCCGCCGGTCGTCCGCGAGCGCAACGAGGTCGAGCAACGGCGCCTCGCCGTCGGCGGCGAGATCCTGAATCGCTTGCACCGATTCCGAATCCGGATCGCGCAACTCAATCGGATTGCTGTTGAAGGCGACGCGCGGCAGCGCCGTGAGGCCGATGGCGCCGATCGCGATGGCCGCCGGGAGGACCACGCGCGGATGGCGCAGCCACTTGAGCCACGCCGGGGCGCCATGAAATGCGGCAGCGTTTAGCGCGTCGAAGCGCGCGGGGATCACGCTCACGAGGGCCGGCAGCAGCGTGACGGCGACGACAAGGCTGATCAATATGCCCGTGCCCGTGATGAGACCCAACTCGGACACGCCTTCGAACGCTGTCGGGATGAACGCATAGAAGCCGACCGACGTGGTCGCCGCGCAGATCAGGAGCGACGTGCCGACGCCGCGCGAGGTCTCGATGATAGCGGCGCGCACATCGCTGCCGAGCGCACGCACCTCCCGGAAACGCAAGAATAGGTGCAGGACGAAATCGACGCCGAGCCCGAGATAAAGGACGGCGAACGCGATGGAAAGCAAGTTGAGGTGCCCGACTGCGAGCGCCGCGAACGCCGCGGTGTAGACGAGGCCGACGAGCAACGTCACGAGCGAGATTCCGATCTCGACCGGCGAGCGCAGCGCCCATAGCAGCACCAACGTCACGAGCGCGAAAGAAGACACGGCCGTCCAAGTTGCGCCGCTCGCCATACTGGTGAGCTCGTCGTGCTCCAGCGCGATCGTGCCCGTGAGCCGTACGCGCACCTCGACGTCTTGTGCCGATCGCAGCTCGGCCGCAATCTCGCGAATACGTTCGAGCGCATCCCGCGCCGGTTGCATCAAATTGAAATCGAGCGCGGGCTGGACGAGCACCAGCGCGCGCGTCGAGCCGCCCGCCGTGCCGGCGATGAGCTCGGACCAAGCGAACGCGCGACGCTCGCCGCCGGATGCGGCCACGAGCGTGCGCTCGAGCTCGGCATACAACGCATCCAGCGCCGCCTCGTCGCGCGCAGCGTCTGCCGTCGCCTCGACCGTGGTGCGTACGACGGATAGGACGCCCGCGCCGTTGAACTGATCGCTCAACAGCCCGAGCAAGGGCTGTGCGGCAGCCAGCCGGTCGCCGAGGTCTTCGATTTCCGCCGTCGAGAGATAGAGCAAGCCGTTCCGCTCGAAGAACTCGCCTTCCCCGGCGAGGAATACTGAGTGAAAACGTTCGGGCTCGCGCCGCAGCGCAGCGACGAGATCGGCCGCGAAGGCCGAGGCGACATCCGCGCTCGCTGCGTCTACGACGATGACAACGTTGCGATCGCGGACCGCGAAGCTCTCGCGATAGGCGATGAAATCACGCCGCCATGGGAGCTCCGCCGAGATCATATCGGCCGTGTCCGTGTTGACTCCGAGGTGCCCGCGCACAAACGCGACGCTGACGACGGCCAGGGCGAGAAACACGAGGATCACGATTTTCGGAAAGCGTATGACCTGGCGGACCCAGGACGCGACGGCGTTGTCCATCCAGTGGCTGCCGGGAATCATCGACGGTCAGCTTCGATGCGCTCGCGCCGCGACATGCGAGACGCAGAATCCGCTCGGCAGCAGAGAGCGCGCGACCGCTTCGAGCGTACGACGCGCGACGCGGTAGCGGCTCGCGAGCTTGAGCAGCGCCGGCCACTCGGCCGGTGCGACGGCCGCGCCGAGGAACGGCAGGATGCGACGATTGCCGGACGCATCGATCCATTTGGCGACGTCCGCGGGCAGCGCGTCTGCGCTTGTATCTGCGACGACCCGCACCGCCGCGAACGGGACCCCGGCCTCGGCCGCAACGGCCGCGACGGCCGCCGACTCCATATCCACGGCGATGGCGTTCAAGGACTGTGCCATCGCGCGCTTGTCGCGCGGCGACGCGACCACCTCGGCGGCGGTCACGAGCGGACCCGTGTGGAGCACGAAACTCGCCCCGAGCAGGGCCGTGAGCGCCGCATGCCAGCGCGGCTCGGCGTGCCATTCGCCGCCCGCGGGCACCAACCCGCGTTCAGGCAACACGACGTCGCCCGGAGAAAGGTTCGTGACGAGCCCACCGGCGAGGCCCCAGGCCAGGAGCGCGTCGGCGCCCGCCGCAACCGCGGCGCGGGCGGTAGCTTCGGCACGCTCTGCGCCGGGACCGCTTTGGTGAAACGTGATTTCCGCCGCGCCGGGATGCGTCTTGTCGAGACCGGCGCGCTCGACAGACAACGCTGCGACGACGCTGATGCGCGTGGCGCGACGGCTGCCCATAGCGCGCCCGGTCTCGGCCGCCATCACGAAACCTCGTTCGCGGCTCCGTAACCTTGTCGCTGCTGCCACACATTCGAGCTTGCGAGCGGCAAGCCGTCGGCGGCGCGATCGAAAATCAATCGCAACGCGCGATTGCTCATGAGCGTCAGATTCGTCGTGACGACGGTCGCTTTGACCGTGCGGCGCGACACTTTGACCTCCGCGCCGGAAGTGAACGCGGGATTGCGATGAATTTTCCTGAGCGTCATGACCGCGAGGCCAATCGCCCAAAAGCAGAACTTGCGAATTCCGGTCTCGCGCTTCGGGATCATGCAGGTATATTCCATTGCGTTGCGCAGGTGCGCATGCGCGACGCCCACGAGCTCCCTCAAGCCGGTCGCAAACGTCTCCGACAAGTGATGCTCGTCGAGACGCTCCAGCGGAAACTCCCCGCCGTTGAAAACCGAGCGCGGCAACCAGCATGTCTCGGCTTCGCGATCGTCCCAGATGTCTTTCAGGATGTTCGTCATCTGCAACCCTTGACCGAAAGACACGGCGAGTCGCAGGAGACGATCTTTCTCTGCGCCGAGCTCGGGGCAATGCAGGCAGAAAAGCTCGGTGAGCATCTCGCCGACGACGCCGGCGACGTAATAGCAGTAGGCGCCCATTTCGTCGAGGTCGCGGAGCCCGTTGAGGCTCTTGTTGCGTTGGAACTCCGGCATTCCCGCGCACATGATTCGGACGCAACGCGTCAGGGCCGCGCGCTCATCGGCGGAAAAGCCATGCATGACGCGAATCACCTTGGCGGCATTGGCGACGAGCTCGCGCTCGTCCGCGAGCGTTCGACTCGAGAGCAGAGGGAGGAGCTCCGCCGCGAATGGCTCGGGCGCCTCCGTGCCCTCGACGACGGCAACGAAGCGCCGGTGATAGGCGGACTTTTCGGCGTTGGCAAGCCCGACGTCGTCTTCGATCGTGTCCGCGAGCCGGCACAGCAGGTAGGCGTTGGTGACGACTTCGGCCAGGCGATCCGGCAACACGGGAATCGTCAGTGCGAACGTTCGCGAAACGCCGGGAAGAATGGAAGCCTGATACTCGAGATCATCTCGAGCGACACCGTTGAGTGGCTGAGCTTCGCGGTTCACGAATGCATGCACGACACACGCCGCTTCGGTGTTACGATGGTTCGGTATGATAGCACGAGCCCCGCAGGACGCGTTCGCGGCCCGCATCGACGCCTATCGCGACAGAGTCAACCGACGCTTGGCGCGCGCACTCGCGGAGAGCGACGCCATGCCGCAACGCCTGCGAGAAGCCATGGAGTATTCCGTGCTCGGCGCCGGCAAGCGCATACGGCCGTTGCTCGCTTATGCATCGGCGGAGTCTTGCGGCGTGGACGTCGCGGCCGTCGATTCCATCGCTGCGTCGGTCGAGATCGTGCATGCATACTCGCTCGTGCACGATGACTTGCCGGCGATGGACGACGACGATCTGCGCCGTGGGCGTCCCACGACGCATCGCGCATTCGACGAAGCGACGGCGATTCTCGCCGGCGACGCCCTGCAGGCGCTGGCGTTCGAGATACTCTGCGACGATGCGGCGCTCTCGGCGTCCCCGGCCGCGCAGACGCGCACGATTGCGTGGCTGGCGCGCGCCATCGGGCCGGCGGGCATGGTCGGCGGACAAGCACTCGATCTCGAGGCCGAGGGTCGGCGCATCGACGAGCGAGCGCTCGAGGACATTCACCGGCGTAAGACGGGACAATTGATCCGCGCCGCGATCATGATGCCGAGCGAACTTGCGGCCTTGTCGGCCGAATCCAAACGCAATCTCGATCTGTTCGCGCGCGAGATCGGCCTCGTCTTCCAGATCCGCGACGACCTTCTCGAGATCGAGCAGGACACGGCGACACTCGGCAAGAGGGCCGGCAGCGATGCGTCCAACAAGAAATCCACGTATCCGTCGGTGCTCGGCACGGACGGCGCGCGCCGGCGCGCCGATGAGATCTACGCGCGTGCGCTCGACGCGCTTGCCGCCGCCGGCGACGATCACGAAGGCTTGCGCTGGATCGCCGAGTTCATTCTCACGAGATCAAACTGAGATCTCCAATCCGCCTGTAGGAGCGAGCTTCGCTCGCGATCTTCAATATTCGATGACGCTGTAAACCTGCGTGCCGTCGAGCACGTTGCGGCCGAGCAGGAACGTGAGCTCGATGCAAAAGAGGCAGGCGGCGACTTGGCCGCCCTGCTCGCGCACGAGTCGGATGACCGCCGCCGCCGTGC
>Ga0209640_10003715_pt1 | contig 13356 bp, 13 predicted proteins | sample RifCSP10_1_FD_184018 | JGI IMG/M metagenome (GOLD analysis project Ga0209640, IMG submission 184018) | Soil microbial communities from Rifle, Colorado - Rifle CSP2_sed 10_1 (SPAdes) (version 2) | ecosystem: Environmental > Terrestrial > Deep subsurface > Rock core/Sediment | place: Rifle...
CAAGAAGTCCGGTACTACGATACCGATCGTATTTGCGCTGGCACCCGATCCGGTAGGCCAGGGGTTCGGCCAGAGCTTGGCGCATCCCGGCGGGAATATGACGGGCATGACCAGTACCCATACCGAGCTGTCGGCCAAGCGCATCGAATTGCTTAAGGAGACCTTGCCCACGACCAAGCGCATCGCCGTCCTGTATTTTTTGGCCCCATCGGCAGCAGGCGTGGCGGAGCAGCTGGCAGAAACCGAGCGCGCGGCGAAAATTCTCGGCGTTGCACTCGTGAAGGAGGAATCTCCGCGAGTGGAGGATTTCGAGCGCGCATTCGCGAGCATTCGGACACAGCGTCCCGACGCGCTAATCGTCATCGAAAATCCGGTGTTCTTTACCAACCGGGTGCGCCTCACTGAATTGGCGGCGACACTGCGAATACCGGCGATCTACAATGTCTCGGAATACGTCCATGCTGGCGGGCTAATGAGCTACGGCGCGAGTTATGCCGATTTGTGCAGGCGCGCGGCCGTTTATGTGGTCAAGATCCTGAATGGCACTTTGCCGGGTGACTTGCCGATCGAGCGGCCGACCAAATTCGAGTTGGTGATCAACGCGAAGACCGCCAGAGCCATCGGCCTCACGATCCCCCAATCAGTGCTGCTACGCGTCGACGATACGGTCAGATAGTGCGTCGCAATTCAGGGCAAAATCCAGGCTTCCGGTTTGGCCGGTTCTGGCCGAATTCGAAACCTGGGCGTACGGTGGTGAATGACGCCCAACCCTGCGCTCAACCGGACGGGCCGGTACGCGGCTTCTCGTTCGCGAGCGTCGGCGCGGCCCGCCGGTTAGCTTGATACGTTATGCGACGGGAACGGACTGGCGTCATGGAATTCTTGCTGTCGCTTGTCGCAGCGTATTATCTGTTCAAATTGTGGCGGGACCGCCGCGGTGTGCAGCGCGCCATTTAAATGCATAGCCAAAATAGATTGAAAATGGCGAGAGCAAGAATCTCGCGGGTTGTTGCACTGCCGCGTTAGGCATATGCACGATTCCGCTGCCACCGTCCTCGCCATCACCTTCACGTTTCTGCTTGCAGGAATGGTCAAAGGGGTGATCGGTATGGGTCTGCCTATACTGGCGATGGGCTTACTGGCGCTTGTGATGCCACCGGTCCAGGCAGCGGCACTCCTGGTAGTACCGTCCATGGTCACGAACGTGTGGCAGTTGGTCGCGGGGCCAAGCTTCATCGTCCTGCTGAGGCGCTTTTCTACAATGATGGTCACAATAATATTGGGTACTTTCGCCGGAATCGGTTTGCTTACTGGCGGTGGTGGCGCGATGGCGACTGCAATTCTCGGTGTGGTACTTGCTGCTTATGCAATTGCCGGTCTCCGGGCAACACGCTTTGTGATTTCAAATCGATCCGAGCGCTGGCTTTCACCGGCCGTAGGTCTGTTTACCGGTGTTCTCACCGGCGCCACAGGTGTTTTCGCCATTCCGGCCGTGCCGTATTTCAACTCGCTGGGATTGCAGAAGGAAGACCTCATTCAAACGCTCGGTCTCTCTTTTACGGTGTCAACGCTGGCGCTTGCAGTCGGTTTGCTTGCGAACGGGAAATTCGAGCTGACCGTTGCAACAAGCTCTCTGCTCGCGCTTCTCCCCGCCCTCGGAGGAATGTTCCTCGGGCAGCGCGTTCGCAATCGTCTGAAGCCGGAACTGTTCCGCCGCTGGTTCTTTATCGGGCTACTCATTCTTGGCGCATACATGGTCGTGCGCACACTAGGCGCGGTTTAACATGCCTGACGAGTCTGTAGAAAAACGCTTTTCATGCAGCAATGCTACCGCATGAGCATCACGCGCTCCATCACGCTCAAGGACGGAACACCGATCCGCTCGACGCGGGACTTTCTCGGCTGAAATCCGGCACGTTGCGCTTGGATGTAAACTGGGACCCGGCGGTTTTTGCCTCAAGGAGATTTCAAGAGTGTCTGTACGCCACAGTGAACGACACCGCACGGACCGCATAGGCTGGATACGCGCGGCGGTATTGGGTGCGAACGACGGTATCGTGTCGACCGCGAGTTTGATGCTGGGTGTCGCAGCCGCGCATGCGACTCACAGTGGGGTATTGGTCGCGGGAGTCGCCGGCCTGGTCGCGGGAGCCATGTCGATGGCTGCCGGCGAGTACGTCTCGGTTCGCTCGCAGGCAGACTCCGAAGAGGCCGCGCTCGATCTCGAGCGCGCGGAACTCGCAGCCGACGACGAAGGCGAGCGCAAGGAGCTGACGGCGATCTACGTCAACCGCGGGCTCGATTCCACACTCGCAAAACAGGTCGCCGAGCAACTCATGGTTCACGACGCGCTGGGCGCGCATGCCCGCGACGAACTTGGCATCTCCGAGACGCTCAAGGCGCGTCCGATGCAGGCTGCGTTCACTTCGGCGGGCAGCTTCGCGGTGGGAGCCGCCATGCCGCTCTTGACCGCTGCCATAGTCCCCGCGGCGATTTTGATTCCCGCCGTCTCCGGAACGTCACTGGTATTCCTCGCGATCCTGGGCGGGCTGGCGGCGCGCGTGGGCGGCGCACCGGTGACGGTGGGCGCACTGCGCGTCACGTTCTGGGGCGCGCTGGCCATGGGGCTGACCGCAGGCGTCGGTGCACTGTTCGGAACGGTGGTGTGAAGGTGGAAAAAGTGTTGCAGTGACGAAGTACACCGATTGACCAAACCTGAAAGGATACGACATGGCCAAGACATACTGGATAGCATTCTATCGCTCGATCAAGAATCCTGACGCGCTCGCGGCTTACGCGAAGATCGCCGGACCCGCAGTAATGGGTGCGGGAGGGCGCTTTCTCGTCCGCGGCATGCCGGCAAAGACCTACGAGGCGGGCCTCAACCAGCGCACGGTGATGATCGAGTTCGACAGCGCGGCGCAGGCGATCGCCGCGCACGACAGCCCCGGTTACCAGGAGGCGCTGCGCGTGCTGGGCGACGCGGCCGAGCGCGATATTCGAATCGTCGAGGGCGCCGCCTGAACGTTGTCGCGCGGATCGCATGCCATCAGGCATGGCCGGCGGGCCTAAAGGTCCCCCTCACTGCGGCTGAATGCCGACCAGCTTCACGACACCCGCCTGCTTCGCGATGTCCTTCTTGATGAAGTCCGCAAACTCCTCCGGCGAGCTGCCGACCGGGATCAGGCCGTTGTCCGCGAGGATTTTCTTTGTTTCCGGCAACGCGACTGCTTTCGCCACTTCGCCGGACATTTTGCGCACGATCGGCTGCGGCGTGCCGGCTGGGAACCACATGCCGTGGTAGCACGTCAGCTCAAACCCCTTCAGCCCCGCTTCATTGAATGTCGGCACATCGGGCATATGCGGCTGGCGCCGCGGGCCGCCGATGCCGAGCGCGCGCACGCGCCCGGACTTGATGAACTGCATCGCGAATGTCGGGCTCACCGTCATGGCCTCGACTTGCCCGCCGAGCACGTCATTGAACGCCACTGCCGTGCCCTTGTACGGCACGTGCAGGAGGTCGATGCCGGCCATCGCGGCGAACAGCGCGGCGGTGACGTGCGGGGGGCTGCCGATGCCGGCCGATGCGTACTTGATCATTCCCGGCTGCGCCTTGGCGAGCGCGATGAATTCCTTGACCGAGTGCGCCGGCACCGACGGGTGGACGACCAGCGCGTTGCCGTACGTGACGTTGATCTGCGAGACCGGCGCGAAGTCGTTCACGGTGTCGAACGGCAGCTTCTTGTAGTAAGACGGGTTCGCCGTCTGCGCGCAGTTGGTGATCAGCATCGTGTAGCCGTCCTTGGGCGCCCGTGCGACCAGCTCGGCGCCGATCGTGCCGCTCGCGCCGGTTCGGTAGTCGAACACGAACGACTGGCCCAGCGTCTCTATCATCCGCTGCGTCACGGCGCGCGCCGGCACCTCGATGGGAGAGCCGGCACTGAACGGTATGACCACGCGGATCGGCTTCGTTGGATAGGAGTCCGTCTGCGCACCGGCTGCCGTGGGCAACGCGATGGCGGCCGCGAACGCAATGCCGATGCGGCGGAGCACGCAGTAAATAAGGCTAGGTTGTCGCATGTTTGGCCTTTCCAGAAACTACTTTCGGCCTGCGGAGCTCAGACCTGTTAAGGAAATCGAGCGGGTGATTCGGGGAGATGTTAGGGCGCTGGCTGCATGCAAGTCAATATCTGCCGATGGGCAAACGCGGCGTACGACGTCGGCTCGCGGCCGGGTGTAATCCAGACTGATTCGCACAGGTATTTTGACCGGACGGCACAGCCGGACGCGTTACCGATGGGAAATTCCCGTCACGCATGGCATACTGTTGCCTTAGAATCCCCTATCAAGGAGAACAGCGATGAACTATCGGAAGTCGGAAGCCAAGGCGGCATCCCGGGACCAGTTTCGCGGCGTTTGGGCAGCCATCACCACGCCGTTCACTCCTGATTATCAGGTGGATGAAACCGGCCTGCGGCATAACATGCGGCACCTCACCAAGAACCTGAAGATCGAAGGCGTGTTCTGCACCGGGGTGATGGGGGAATTCTGGGCGCTCACGAAAGAGGAGCGCAAGCGTATCGTCGAGATCGTGGTGGAGGAAGCCAAGCGCGGCGGGTGCAAGGTCATCGCCCACACCGCCCACCACTCGGCCCATGAGACCGTGGAGCTCACCCGCCACGCGCAGGAAGCCGGAGCTGACTTTGCCGTCCTGATGAATCCTTACTATCCGCCGGCGAGCGAAGCAACGATCTACGACTGGTTCAAGTTCGTCGCATCCCGCGTGGACATCGGCATCTGGATGTTCGACGCGGAGTATTCCGGAGTCGGACTGTCGCCGGAGCTGACGGCGCGCATCGCGGGCATCGAGAACGTGTGCGGACTGAAGGTACCGCGTCCGCTCGAACACTACGCCAAGGTTCAGAAGCTGTGCGGCGACAAGATCGTCATGAGCCAGCCGTCGGAGGCGGAGTGGCTGAGGCTGATGCGTGACTACGGCCAAAAGGTCCACATGTCCTCGCCCCAGCCATATTTGTACCAGACGCCCACCTGGCGGCCGATGTACGACTATACCGAGCTCGGCCTGCAGGGCCGCTTCGACGAGGCGGAGGTGATCGCGAAACAGCTGCAGCCGCTGCGCGAGGTTAGCGACAAGTGGCTACGCGCAAACTGGGTGGAACGCAAGCTCATTCCCATTGCCTATATCAAGGCCTGGTGCGAACTGATGGGCATGGCCGGAGGGCCGGTGCGCCCGGGTCTGCCGCAGATAACCGAAAAAGAGCGGCAGGCGTTACGCTCCGAGCTCGAGCAGACCGGTCTGCTGGCGCGGATCCCGACTGCAAAAGCGGCGTAATAATTCTCTGGCGCAGTCCCACCGCAGATCCGGGGGTTAGGTTGTACGCGGTGTGCCATGCAATGCGCCGCGATTTTCCGATCACAGTTTTCATTCTTGTACTGCCGCTCGCGCGACCGGACGGGGCGGCCTCCCGGAAGGCCGCCCCGTCCCGCATATCGAGGGATGGATCCCCGATCAAGCCGCCTTCGCCGTCGGGATGCGGGCAAGCAGCCCCGTGCGCTCGATGTCGATCCGCATCTCCTGCCGCTCCTTGGCGGTGATCTGAGGCAAGCCGGGGCGCACCGGGCCGCCTGCCATGCCCATCAGCTCGCTCCAGGCCTTGATATAAGCGATCGGAATGACTCTCCTGTTTTCCCAGTGGGGGCGAAGCCATTTCTTGTGGACTTCGCGCAAAGGTTGAAGCTGCTTCGCGATCTTTTCCGCCTCTTCGAAGCGGCCCGCGAGACCCAGTTCGGTGTAGTCGCGGAACGGCGCCCACGTTGCGGTCTGGTAGATATATGGACGTTGCGATGACTGATAAACCCTTTGGCCGTAGTCGCGCATCATCATCAGGAAGTCGTCTTCGTTCGGGTTGCTCATGACGATCTTGTCGCCGCACAGCTTCTGCACTTTCGCAAAGTGTTCGACCGTGCGCGGGACCTTGATCCCGCAGACGTTCTCAATGCCCGCGATGCGGGCGGTCAGCTCAGGCGACAGGCCGTATCCGGAATACACCGCGTCGAACATCCAGATGCCGATGTCCACGCGCGAGGCGACGAACTCGAACCACTGGTAGATCGTGTCATCGCTCATCGGTGGATAGTACGGGTTCATCAGGATCGCGAAGTCGGCCCCGGTGTGCTGCGCGTGGCGGGTAAGTTCCACCGTTTCGTGCGCCGAGTGGTGGCAGGTGTGGGCGATGACCTTGCACTTGCCCCTGGCTTCTTCCACCACGATTTCGACGATGCGCTTGCGCTCGGCCACGGTGAGCGACCAGAACTCGCCCATCACGCCCGTGCAGAATACTCCCTCAATTCTCAGATTGTCGGTCACGTGCCGCATGTTGTGACGCAGCCCCGCCTCATCGACCTGCAGATCCGGCGTGAACGGTGTGGTAATGGCTGCCCAAAGTCCGCGAAACTGGGCTCGCGCCGCCTCCTTCGCTTCTGATTTTCGATAGTTCATGGTCGCTCTCCTTGGTTGGTTTGCTGCCACCGCGTCTTCGCTGCCGGACTAATCGGTCAATTACCGGGCAATGTATTCCAAGCACCAAAGCAAAGCAAGCTCTGTCCCGCGCCCCGGCTGCTCCGAGGCGTTTCATCATTGACGGACATCGAGTGAAATTCGACGGCACGGGCGCTGATCAGCGTTGCAGAGCGGCGAAAACACGCCTAGCATAGCCACTCCAACCCGTCACTCCAGACCTTCAACTGAGTTTGTGACATCAATCGGGAGGCATAGCGATGTTCGCCAGTCGATTATCCCATAGCGTTTGCGGTTTATGGTTGGTTGGTAAATCTACTCACGTCCAAGCTTGGTCAATTCAGCTTCGCCTGAAGGCACTGGTACTGAAACTGAAGGGCCGGGAGGATTGATCGCTGGCTAATTTGATTGGGAGGAGACATGACAAAGTATGACCGCATGAGCACCCTTTGTTTTGTCGGTCTGGCGATTGCCGTCAGTCTGGAATCGATCCGGATCGGTCCGGGTTCGCTATCCAATCCAGGCCCCGGTTTAATTCCTTTAGGATCCGGATTAGTCCTCGGAATCTTAAGCCTCATCGGTTTTTTCCGCACTTTTGTAAAGTCGTCAAAGGAGGGGCGTCGGGAAGATGCGGTAAAGCTTGGAGGGCGCACTATCTCGGCGCTCATCTCGATGCTGGCTTTTGCTTTTTTGATAAATACCTTGGGATTTCTAATAGTCACCTTTCTCTGGATGGGCTTCGTATGTCGATGGGTTGCAAGAATGGGGTGGAAGGGAACGATCTTCACCTCGGTGGTCACTCCCTTCTGCACCTGGCTTCTCTTCGAGTATTATTTGGAAATCCGTTTTCCTCGCGGAATCTTGTCGTTTTGACTGGGAGAGTCGAATGGAAACAATAACTAACGTGGGGATGGGTTTTGCCACAGCACTCACCTGGGCAAATATTGCTTATTGTTTCATAGGGGTTCTTGTCGGAACACTGATAGGGGTACTGCCCGGCCTGGGTCCTACTGCCACGATATCTCTGCTTCTTCCCGTCACATACTATCTGGACCCTATTTCAGCCATCATTATGCTCTCCGGGGTCTATTACGGGGCCATGTACGGAGGTTCCACCACCGCTATTCTCGTGAATATTCCGGGTGAGACCGCTTCTATAGTGACTTGTCTGGATGGCTATCAGATGGCCTTGCAGGGGAGAGCGGGCCCGGCGCTAGGGATTGCGGCCTTTGGGTCTTTCATCGCCGGGACGCTGAGCGTGGTGGGCCTCATGCTTGCTGCCCCTCCGCTTGCCGAGTTCGGGTTGCGGTTTGGTCCTCCCGAATTCTTCGCATTGATCTTCATGGCATTCTCTCTTTTGATCTGTCTGGCCAAGGGGGACATGTTGAAGGCGGTGATGATCACCGTCGTAGGGGTATTTGTCGGGACTATCGGGATTGATTTCATTTCAGGCGATACCCGGTTCAGTTATGGCAGTCTTACGCTTTCCGACGGGGTTGGGATCGTTCCTGTGGCCATGGGGCTTTTCGGGGTCGCCGAGGTGTTAGGGAACATCGACAAGCAGGAACAGCAGGCCAAGGTTCTGAAAACCAAACTGAAGGGACTCTTACCCAACCTCCAGGACTGGAAAGATAGTTGGCTCCCCATTTTGAGGGGTTCCGCCATCGGTTTTTTCCTGGGAACGATTCCAGGCGGGGGAGGCGTCATGTCCACTTTCACCTCTTACGCATTGGAGAAAAAGATATCCAGGCATCCAGCACGGTTTGGCAAGGGAGCCATTGAGGGAGTCGCGGGGCCGGAATCCGCAAATAACGCTTCGGTCGCTGCCCATTATGTCCCGCTGTTAACGTTTGGCATTCCGACCACCGTGGTGATGGCCATCATACTCGGGGGACTCATGATCCACGGGATAAGCCCCAGCCCCACGTTCATCAAAGAAAATCCCCAGCTCTTCTGGGGATTGATCGCCAGTATGTATCTGGGGAATGCCATGCTACTGGTGTTGAACCTTCCATTGATTGGACTTTGGGTCCGCGTCCTGTCTATCCCATACCGTGTTCTCTTTCCCCTGATACTCCTTTTTTGCATTATTGGTGTCTATAGCCTGAATTACAATATCTGGGAAGTCGTTATTATGGTCGTCTTCGGCTTTTTCGGTTACCTGATGCGCAAATTCGAGTATGAGCCGGCCCCTTTCGTTTTCGCGCTTCTTCTGGGTCCCATGATAGAAAATGCTCTCAGGCAATCCTTAATCATATCGGAGGGAAGCTTTGGAATTTTTTTTACAAGACCGATTTCCTGCGTCCTTATGATTGTTGGGATCATCCTGTTTATTATCCCCGCATTGCCCGGGTTCAAACGCAAGACGTTTGATGTCGCTGACTAAGATTCTTGTCAAACTTGAATCTAAAGAAGGAGGAAGAGAAATGAAGACAAGAAAAGGATGGACGGTTGTTATCGTTGGAATCGTGATATCGCTCCTAATTGGCGTTTCTCCCGCGCTGGCCGCAGCAGGCTACCCGACACGCGCCATCGATGTGGTAATTCCTTTTGGCCCTGGAGGGGGAACGGATCTCACGGTGAGGCTTTTCAAGGATCATGTTGAAAAGCTTCTGGGGCAGCCAATGGTTATCATTTATAAACCGGGCGCCGGCGGCGTGATAGCGGGTGCCTATGTGAAGGACAGCACGCCGGACGGATACACCTTGTTCGTGATCAGTAATACAAGTCTGGTTTCCTCCATCTTGGCAAGGAAGGCAGATTTTACGTTAGATGATTTTATCCCGATCTGCACTCTGACACTTTCCCCGACCATCTTTGCTGTCAACAAGGACAGCCCGTACAAGACTTTCAAGGATTTCACCGAGGCTGCCAGGACCAAAAAAATGAAATATGCCACTACTTCGCCATTCAGCACCGGCCACGTAATTATCGAAGCGATAGGCAGAAAAGAAGGTTTCGAAGCCCTCCAAGTTCCCAGTGGCGGCGGAGCCAAGGCCGCGACCGCCGTGCTTGGAGGGCATGTTGACGCTTCGTTTGTTTCTCCGGTTGGAATCGAAAGTCAGCTCCGAATCCTTGCCGTCAATATGGCAGATCGGTGGGAGGCCTACCCTGATGTGCCCACCTTGAAGGAACTCGGTTATCCCAATGTGCTGGAAACCTATTTTTCCGTTTTTGCACCAAAAGGAACTCCCAAGGAGATTATCGATAAGATCTATGGGGCCTATAAGAAAGCCTTCGAGGAAAACAAGGAAGAAATCACCAAGATTTCGAAGAATACACATCAAATCGCCCGCGTCCTGAGTCCGGCGGAACTGCGGAAGATTACTCGGGAGAGCCATGTTTTTTTTAAAGACATGCTTTCAAAAATAAAGGCGTCTGGCAAAGCGAACTGAGGTACCCGCGAGGGTTTAATCACAGGAGAACGAGAAATGGATTACGCGAAATCCGAGGCCAAGGCTTATTGCAGGCAACACATGAAGGGTGTTTGGGCGGCGCTCACCACCCCGTTCAAGCCAGATGGAGAGCTCGACGAAAAGGGCCTGCGCGCTAACGTGCGCCGCTGCATTGACGAGCTGAAGATCGACGGCTTCTTCTGCAGCGGACTCATGGGCGAGTTTTGGTCGCTCCTGCCGGAGGAGAGGCGCAAGGTGGACAAGATCGTCTGTGAAGAGTCCCGCGGCAAGGCGCAGGTGATCGCCCACACCGCCCATCACAATATCCGGGAGGCGGTGGCGTTGAGCAAGCACGCGCAAGAGGCAGGCGCTACTTACGTGATCATGATCAACCCGGTGTACGGGGCCAATGAGGACGATGAGATCTACCGTTACTTCGAAACCATCGCCAGCCAGATCGACATCGGCATCGCCCTGTTCAACCAGCCCAAATCCGGGGTCACCTTGAGCCCCGCGTTAATCGAGCGGCTGTGCGACATCGAGAATATCTGCTGCGTGAAGAACGCCGTGCCTGACATCAACCACTCGATGGAGGTGCGGCGGCGGGTGGGCGACCGTATCGTGGTGTCCGACCCAAGCGAGGAACGGTGGTTCCTGAGCCTTGCCTATCTGGGCCAGCAAGTGCACATGTCCTCGCCGACGCCCTACCTCTATCAGGTACCGGGCTACCTGCCCATCAGGGATTACACCGACCTGACGCAGGCGGGGAAATTGGAGGATGCCGTACGCAAGAACTTCGAGTTGGAGCCCCTTCGGGCAGTGCACCGCAAGTACTTCACCACGGGTCCCAACGGACGGACCACGGCCTATCTCAAAGAGTGGACCAAGCTCCTGGGAATGGCGGCCGGTGAACCGCGCCCGGCAGTAGTGCCCCTGACCGACAAGCAGCGCGAGCAGTTCCGCAAGGACCTGGCGGCGACAGGACTCATCGACCGCGTTAAAGGCTGATTCGGCGGAGTTTGCCAGGCGGGCGGCTTCCCCGTTGCGGGGAGGCCACTGAGCTTCAGCGAGACCCCTGCGCCGCGCCGGGAACTCTGTTTCCCAGCGGCGCGCTTTTGAAGGAGGAAGAGCAATGGAAACGAGAAAAGGATGGACAGTTGTTATCGTTGGAATCGTGGTATCCCTCATGATGGGCATTTCTGCCGCGCTGGCCGCAGCAGACTACCCAACACGCGCCATCGATGTAGTAATTCCTTATGGTCCTGGAGGGGGAACGGATCTCACGGTGAGGCTTTTCAAGGATCACGTTGAAAAGCTTCTGGGGCAGCCGACAGTTATCATGTACAAACCGGGCGCAGGCGGCGTGATAGCGGGTACCTATGTGAAGAACAGCAAGCCGGACGGATACACTTTTCTGGTGATCAGTATTTCAAGTATGTCTCTCTCCATATTAACAAGGAAGGCAGATTTCACGATAGATGATTTTGTCCCGGTCTCCACTCTTACGCGTACCTCAGTCATCTTTGCTGTTAACAAGGATAGCCCGTACAAGACTTTTAAGGATTTAGTCCAGGCCGCTAAGACCAAAAACATAAAATATACTTCTACTGGGGTAAACAGCCCTGGCCAATTGTTTATGGAAGCCATAGGCAGGCAAGAAGGTTTCCAAGCCATTCACGTTCCCGGTGGCGGCGGCGCCAAGGCCATGGCCGCCGTGCTTGGGGGGCATGTTGACCTGGTGGCTGTGGCTCCGACAGGAATCGAAAGTCAACTCCGGGTTATTGCCGTCGCTTCAGATAATCGGTTGGAGGCCTTCCCTGATGTGCCCACCTTGAAGGAACTCGGTTACCCCATCGCGCCGGATAACTATTTTTCCCTTTATGCACCAAAAGGGACTCCCAAAGCGATTGTGGATAAAGTCTATGGAGCCTATAAGAAAGCCTTCGAGGAAAACAGGGAAGAGATCACCAAGATTACCAAGACTACACATCAAGTCCCTCGCGTCCTAAGTCCGGCGGAACTCGGGAAGATTACTCGGGATTCCTTTGATGTTTTTAAGGATATGGTTTCAAAAATGAAGGGGTCTGGCAAAGCGAAATAAGGTTCCCGCGAGGGTTTATCTAAAGAAGGAGGAAGAGAAATGGAAACAAGAAAAGGATGGACAGCTGCTATCGTTGGAATCGTGGTATCCCTCATCATTGGCATTCCTCCCGCGCTGGCCGCAGCAGACTATCCGACCCGCTCCATGGATTATGTACTTCCTTTTGGCCCTGGAGGGGGAACGGATCTCACGGTGAGACTTTACAAGGATAAAGTTGAAAAGCTGCTGGGGCAGCCGATTATCATGAACTACAAACCGGGCGCGGGCGGCGTGATAGCGGGTACCTATGTGAAGGAAAGCAAGCCGGACGGATACACCTTTTTGGTGATCAGTAATACCAGTCTGGTTTCGTCCATGCTGACAAGGAAGGCAGATTTCACGTTGGATGATTTTGTCCCGGTCTCCACTCTGACGCTTTCCCCGACTATCTTCGTTGTTAACAAGGATAGCCCATATAAGACCATGAAGGATTTCACCGAGGCTGCCAAGACCAGGAAGATGAAGGTTGCTGGTACTACCCCACTCAACATCACCCAGTTGGTTGTCGAAGCCATAGGCAGGCAGGAAGGTTTCCAGGCCATCCCCGTTCCCATGGGCGGCGGAGCCAAGGCCATGGCCGCCGTGCTTGGGGGGCATGTTGACATGGCGGCCGTGGCTCCGACAGGAATCGAAAATCAGCTCCGAATCCTTGCCGTTGCTCTACAAGACCGGTGGGAAACCCACCCGGATGTGCCCACCTTGACGGAGCTCGGTTATCCCAGCGGGCCGGCAACCCATTTTTCCATTTATGCGCCAAAAGGGACTCCCAAAGAGATTGTCGATAAAATCCATCAGGCCTATAAAAAAGTCTTGGAGGAAGACCGGGAAGAGATCACCAAACGTGCCAAAAGCATCAATCAAATCGCTCGCGTCTCAGGTGCGGAGGAACTGGGGAAGCTGTCCTGGGATACCTATGATTTTCTGAAAACAATGATTTCAAAAATGGAATCGCCCGTCAAATAGAGGACTGATGACAAAATGTTCAATCTTCACCTCACTTCAGAGCAGCAGGCAATTCGGGACACGGTACGCAATTTCGTCCGGCGCGAAATCAAACCCATCGCGCTGGAACGCGAGCGCCTGGAAAATTTCGACGCGCGTTTTCCGTGGGAAGTGCTCGACCAGGCTTCGCGCATGGGGTTGCGCACGCTGGCCCTGTCCGAGGAAGCGGGGGGTGCGGGCGCTGACAACCTGACCTGTTGCATGGTGATCGAGGAACTGGCGGTAGGCGACGTCGGCATCGCTGCGACTCTGGGGCAAACCCTCGCGCTCGCTCACGTCTG
>Ga0209640_10003716_pt1 | contig 13356 bp, 15 predicted proteins | sample RifCSP10_1_FD_184018 | JGI IMG/M metagenome (GOLD analysis project Ga0209640, IMG submission 184018) | Soil microbial communities from Rifle, Colorado - Rifle CSP2_sed 10_1 (SPAdes) (version 2) | ecosystem: Environmental > Terrestrial > Deep subsurface > Rock core/Sediment | place: Rifle...
TCGGCTCGACGTCTCGCCCGCCGTCGCACGCCTGGGCTCGCGTCATCTGCTGCAGGCCGGCGCCACCGTTGCCCGCAACACCGCGGTGACGTCCGCTGGACCGTCTCCGTCTGTCGCCGAACTGGTCAACGGCATTCCGGCCAGGATCTGGGAGTACGCGCACGCCGGGCCCGACACGCACTGGGCGTCCACCGAGCTCACCGCGTATATCAGCGACAGCCTCACGCTGGCCGACCGCGTTCGCGTGAATGCCGGTATGCGGGTAGAAGCCGCGCGCGGTTCGGCGCGCGGCGCCGGCAACCGCATTTCGTGGCTCTCTTCGGCGCCGCGTGTCAGCGGTCGCTGGCTCGTGGCGAATCGAGGAGGCGTCGCGCTGTTCGGCGGCGCCGCACGGTACGTGCACCGGTTGCCGCTCGACTACTTTGCCTATGGCGACCCCGCGGCGGCGACCGGCCGGGTGTACCGCTGGAACGACGTCGACGCCGATCGGCTGCCAGGATCTGGCGAGCGCGGCGTGCTGATTGCGGGCGTCGGTCCGTGTTGTACCGTCGCGGGGCCCAGCCGGATCGATCCCAATCTCCAGAGGCCCCACACCGACGAGTTCGTCGCCGGTATTGAAAGCCGTATCGGCGCCTGGTCAGTCAAGCTGACGGCCGTGAAGCGGCTCGAGCGCCACCTTGTCGCGTCGGTCAACACGGGGGTGACCAGCGCGGACTACGTGCTCCGGTACATCCCGGATCCTGGAGAGCCGTTTCGCGACCCGCCCGAGGAGCGCCTCCTCGAGGTGTACGACCGCCAGCCCTCGAGCTTTGGCCGGGATCAGTACGTGCTCGGCAATCCCCCGGACCACTCCGGCTCGTACGACGGCATCGACGTCGCCATCGAGGGGGCGATCGCGACCCGGTTGCGCACGCGGTTCGACGGCTCGCTCTATCACGGGTTTGCGACGGGAGGGAGCCGCGGCTTTCGCGCCGTCGAGAGCGATCCCGGGACGATCGGCGAGCTGTTCGAGAATCCGAACGCACGGACGTACGCCAACGGCCACCTGTTTTTCGATCGCGCGTACGTGATCAAGTGGTGGGGAAGTTACCTCGGGCCGAAGGACTACGTGGTAAGCGCCGTCGCCCGCTATCAGGACGGGCAGCCGTTTTCGCGTGTGTCGGTCGTTCCGGATCTCAATCAGGGCCCCGAGGCCATCCACGCCTATCGCGTCGGACGGACCCGCTTCACGTTCACGCTGTCGGTCGACCTGCACGTGGAGAAAACCATGAGGCTCGGCAAGGCACGGGTGGCGGGAGTGCTCGAGGTCTTCAATCTGTTGAACACGAGCAACGAAGTCGAGGAGGACGCGGTCACGGGCCCCTCGTTCCGCAACCCGACGGCCGTTCAGCCGCCGCGCGCGGCACGCATCGGTCTTCGCGTCGCGTTGTGACGCCACGAGACGTTCCAGGAAAGACTCCATGCCATGACCGATCCGACGCGTAGCGCCATCGCGGTGATCCTGCTGCTGGCGCTCCTCTTTGGCGTGGAGCGGCGCGCGGCGCTGCGCCGGCGGCGCCGGCCGCTGCTCGGCCGGCTGCTCGTCAACGGGGCGATCGCCGCGCTGGCGTTTGCCGTGGCCATGCTGCTGGTGCGCCCCGCGGCGCTGGCTGCCTTGCGATGGGCATCGGACGAGCCGTTCGGCCTGGTCCACGTGATTCCGATGCCTGGTGCCCTTCAGTTCGTCGCCTCGTTCCTGCTCATGGACGTCACGTTCTACTGGTGGCACGTGGCCAACCACCAGGTGCCGTTCCTCTGGCGCTTTCACAACGTCCATCACATCGACCCCGACCTGGACGTGTCGACCGCGTTTCGATTTCACTTTGGCGAGGTGGCGCTGTCGGCCGTGTTTCGCATCCTGCAGGTGAGCGCGATTGGCCTGTCCGCATGGACGTTCGTCGTGTACGAGCTTGTCTTCCAGGCCAACACTTTGTTTCACCACAGCAACGTCCGCCTGCCGATCGGGCTCGAGCGGTGGCTCAACCTGATTCTCGTCACGCCGCGGATGCACGGCATCCATCATTCCCAGGTTCGCGACGAAACCAACTCCAACTACTCGGTGGTGTTCTCGTGGTGGGACCGGCTGCACCGGACCCTGGGGCTCAACATTCCTCAGTCGGACATCATCGTCGGAGTTCCTGGCTACTCGAACCCGGCGGACAACAGGGTCTGGAACGCCCTGCTGCTGCCGTTTCGTCGGCAGCGGGACTACTGGCGCCGGCCGGACGGCACGACCGTTCTGCGCGGTCGCGCGGACTCGCCGGGGCGGCGAACTCGTCTGGCTGAGTAGACGGAGGCTCCTCGCTTGCACAAAAAAACAGACGCCGTGAGCTATACTGCCTCTTGGACGTCATGATTCGGGCAGCCGTTTTCGCCGTCGTGATGAGTCTCAGCGGTGTACCGGCTGTGGGCGTCGTCTGCGGTCTTGCGTGCGAGTCGGACGCCAGTTCGTCGGCGCGCCATTTCGGGTGCAGCGAGACGACAACCGGCTCGTCAGGCGCCCGGCTGGCCGCCGCGCATGCGTGCGATCACCCGACCGCCATCCATCCCTTCGTCATCGAAGCGGCCAAAGGTGTGGTCGCTCCCCAGACCGTCGCCGCAACGGTTGGAAACCTTTCCGGTGTCGCGTCCGACCGCGTGCCCGTTGCCGAACGGTGGCTCGATGCCTCCAGGGGCGCTCTCTCACCACCGCGCGTCCACGCGCCCATCCTGCGCATCTGATCCTCTCTGCTCGCTGACGTGACCCGTACGGTCACGTGTCTCCTTCTTCAATGGAGTTGTCATGCAACCGAGCAGACGTTCGTTTCTGCGTGGCCTTGCGTCGGTCGCCGGAGCAGCTACGGCGGCGCCACAGGCACACGCCCAGCACGTACACGAGCCCCCCGCGCGCGCCGCCGCGCGCCCGGCCGCGCCCGCCGGGCCGATTCCGCCCGGAGAGCTGGGCCCCGGTGTGATCCCGGTCGCGAGCCCCGACGTCCCTGACATGCCCTGGCGCGTCGAGAACGGCGTCAAGGTGTTCGACATCACAGTGGAGCACGTGCGCACGGCGTTCATCCCCGGACGCGTCGTCGATGCCTGGGGGTTCAACGGCAGCGTGCCGGGCCCGACGATTCAGGTCAACGAAGGCGATCGTGTCCGGCTCATCGTCGAAAACCGGCTGCCGGAGCCCTTTTCCATGCACTGGCACGGTCTGGAGATTCCAAACGACATGGACGGCATGCCCGGCATCTCCCAGGACCTTATCGCACCGGGAGGCACGTTCACCTACGAATTCACGGTGCGGCAGAACGGCACGTTCTTCTATCACTCGCACATGGCGATGCAGGAAATGATGGGGCTCATCGGGTTCTTCATCATTCATCCGCGCCAGGCGCATACGCCTCGTGTCGACCGCGACTTCGCGCTGGTGCTGCAGGGATGGGCGCTCCTGCCGAACAACACGGTCCCGAACTCGCTGGCGATGGAGTTCAACTGGCTGACGTTGAACGGGAAGGCGGGCCCCGCGACGACGCCGATGCTCTGCAAGAGGGGCGAGCGCGTGCGCATCCGTCTGGTGAACCTCGGCATGGATCACCATCCGGTTCATCTGCACGGCCATCAGTTCTATGTGACAGGCAGCGAGGGCGGGCGAATCCGTACGACGGCCGTCGAGCCGGCGAACACGGTGCTCGTCGGGGTGGCGCAGGCGCGTGACATCGAGTTTGTCGCCGATAACCCCGGCGACTGGCACCTTCACTGTCACCTGCCGCACCACATGATGAATCAGATGGTGTCGATGGTCGGCCCGCTCATGACGTCTCACGCGAATATGGCGCAGCCGGCGGCAACCAGCGCGCCCAATGCCGGGATGTTTCCGGGCTACCCGCAGGACATGTTCATGGTCATGGACGATCTGGTTGCCAAGCCCGAGACCTTTGGCATGCGGCGCGGGTGGAGCGGCGGCACGATGGGCATGATGACCGTCGTCCGCGTGCTCGAGCCGGAGTTGTTCGATCGGATCCAGGCGCTCAAGGCGGAGCAGGCGCAGCAGGCAGGTGCGCGATGAGGCGCGCCGCCTTGTGCCTGGCCGTTGTGGCGTGGTCGACCGGCCTTGTCCGCGCGCAGCAGCCGGAGCCGGCCGCCGGGCCGCCGTTGACCCTGGTGCAGCTCGAGGCGATGGCGCTGGCGAACAACCCGACGCTCGGCCAGGCGGAGGCCGGCGTGGAGGCCGCGCGCGGGCGCGCGCGCCAGGCCGGCACCTGGCCAAACCCGGTGGTGGGCTACGTTGGCGAGGAGATCGCGCGGGGCGAGACGATCCGCTGGGGCGAGCACGGCGCCTTCGCGGAGCAGACGGTTCTGCTGGGCGGGAAGCTCCGGCTGAGCCGTGCGGTGTTCGAGCGGGAGATCGCCCAGGCCGAAGCCCTGCAGGACGTGCAGCGGCTCCGGGTCGTGAGCTCCGTCCGCGCCCTGTTCTACGGCGTGCTCACGACCGAACGTCGCGTCGAGGTGCTGGAGCGTCTGGCGCAGCTCGTCACCGAGGCGATGACGGTGTCGCGGCAGTTGTTCAACGTCGGCCTCTCCGATCGTCCTGACGTGCTCGGGTCGGATATCGAGGCGCGCCGGGTGCAGCTCATGCTGACCGCGGCCAAGAATGCGCTCAACGCCGCGCGCGCGCAGCTGGCCACCGTCGTCGGCGATCTGGGTGTCGCCTCGCGTCCGCTCGCGGGATCGATCGACCAGGCGATTCCCGAGCTCGAACGCGAGCCGACCATCCGCACGCTCACCGAGCAGAGCCCGCAGGTGCGCGCGGCTCGGGCGTCGGCCGAACGCGCCGGCGCCGTGACGGCGCGGGCCCGCCGCGCGACCTATCCCGACCTGTTCCTGCGCGGGGGTTTTGCGTACAACAGGGAGCTTCTCGAGGCGGGTGCCCGGCCGGTAGGCTGGGAAGGGATCGCCGAGGCGGGGATCAGTATCCCGCTCTTCAACCGGAATCAGGGCGGCATCGTTGCGGCGCGGGCGGACGAGTCGCGCGCGCAGGCGGAACAGCGGCGGCTGGAGCTGGAGCTGCGGTCGCGCGCCTCCACCGTCTTCGACGAGTATCTCACCGCGCTGCGGGCGGTGGAGGTCTATCGCGACGAGATTATCCCGTCAGCCGAAGAGGCGTATCGGCTGCATCTGGCACGGTACCGGGAGGCGGCGGCCCCGTATCCGCAGGTACTGGTTGCGCAGCGGACCCTGTTCGAGATGACGAGCGAGTACTTCACGAGTGTCGAAGCCGCGTGGCGAACGGCCCTGCGTCTTCAGGGGTTCCTTGTCGGAGACGGGCTCGAGGCGCCGGCACCTGCCGGTGCGGACACGGAATTTCGCGGCGGGATGATGCCGGGAGGCGAATGATGATGTCAGGACGATCGGTGAAGGCAACGGCGTTCGCGGTGATAATCTCTGCAACCGGGGCGGCATGGGCGGGGCAGCAGCCGGCGTCGCCGATGGCCGGTGTCGCGCAGGCGGCGCTCCTCCAGTGCGCGCAGGCGCACGCGATGGCCGAACGGACGCTCGACACCGCCAGCCGGCGGCTGGAGGCGGCTCGTCTGGCGAACAGTCCCACGGCGATGCGAACGGCGCTCGACGACCTGCAGGGGGCGCTGCGCCAGCTTCGCGCGGACATTGCGCCATGCGCGGCGCTGCGGGCGCCGGAGCCGGCGGACCCGCACGCAGGGCATGTGATGCCGCCGGCCAGGCAGTAGGACGACATGAACGCGGTCTTCAAGGCGTTTCTGTGGCTCGTCGCCCTCCTCATCGTGGCGGGCGCGGGTCTGGCCGGATACCTCATGTGGACGGGTGTGAGCGCGCGAGGCGAGCCCGGAGCCGTCGAGCGGGTTGTCGCGCGAGGCGTCCGCAACCTGGTGGTCGCGCGCCGCGCGCGGGCTCTGCGGAATCCCGTCGAGCGGGCGCCAGAGGTCATCGCGGCCGGTCTGGCGCATTATGCCGATCACTGCGCGAGCTGCCACGCCACCGACGGCAGCGGAAACACGGAAATGGGGCGAAACCTGTTCCCGAAGGCACCCGACATGCGGCTGCCGGCCACGCAGGATCTGACCGACGGCGAGCTGTTCTGGATTATCGAAAACGGCATTCGATTCACCGGCATGCCGGGATGGAGCACCGGCACGAAGGAGGGCGAGGACGCCAGCTGGCATCTGGTACACTTCATCCGGCACCTGCCGGATGTCAGCGAGCCCGAGCTCGAGGAAATGGAAGCCTTGACCCCGCGATCGCCGGCGGAAATCCGACAGGAGATCGAAGCGGAGCGATTCCTTCGCGGCGATGACGTCGCGCCGCCCGAGCCGGCCCATGCGCATTGAGGAGAGACCCATGACGAGACGCACTGCAATACTGGCGGCCGCGACCCTCGTGCTGGCGGCACCGGCCGTGTGGGCCCACGACGGCCACGCCCATATCATCATGGGGACCGTCACAGGGAAGGACGCCAAGCAGGTCAAAGTGAAGACCCCGAGCGGAGAAATACTGTCCATCGCGATCAACGAGAAAACGTCGGTCGTGCGCGACAAGCGCAAGGTCGCCGTTGCTGACGTGCTGGTTGGCCGGCGCGTGGTCGTGGACATCGGCAATGGCGAGGATCCGCTCATCGCCCGCGAGATACAGGTTGGCGTCGCGGCACCGGCCGCCAAGTGACCGCCGGCTGAGCTAGGGGGAGCTAGGGGAGGCAAACGTGCGTACAGCGCTGATCGCTATTGTGTTGACCGTGTCGGCCGCCGTGGTCGATGCACACGTGACCGTCTGGCCCCGGGAGTCGCAGCCGGGTGCCGGCGAGCGGTACACCGTGCGGGTGCCGACCGAGGGGAAGGTGACGACGACGGCCGTCGAGCTCGAAGTGCCTGCCGACGTGCGCGTGTCCGGCGTGCTCGCGGGCGCTGGATTCACCTATGACATTCGCCGCGACGGCGACCGCGTTGCCGCGATTACCTGGAAGCAGGACATCAAACCGGGCGAGTACGGCGAGTTTGTCTTTTTCGCGCTGAATCCGAAGTCCGAGTCGATCACCTGGAAGGCGCGCCAGCGGTTCGCCGATGGCACCAGCGCCGACTGGATTGGCGTCGAGGGCGACCGCCGGCCGGCCTCGGTCACGCACTTGAGGGCTGCCCACTAGCGGGCCGCGTAGAGTACGGTTCCCGCCGTTCGGCGATAATGAGGCGGTCCCCATGGCCGCCTCCGAGGAGTCAGATCGCCGCAAAGCCGAGCGCGTTTATTTCGAGCCCCTTCGCGTACGCGTGTACGGGACGCGCGAGGGGATTCTCGTCGACCTCAGCGAAGGCGGTGCGCTCGTTCTGTTTCCGGTCGCCCTGCCCGTGGACCAACAGATCGCCTTGCAGATCGAATGGAGGGATCGGCCGCTGAACGTGCAGGCGCGCGTCAGACGATGCCTGCCGCACCGCGTGCAGCTGGCGGCGGCGACGCTGGCGCGCACCGAGTACGACGTCGCGCTGGAATTCGTGGACCTGCCGCCTGACTCGGCGGCAGCCATCCGGGGCATCATCCAGAGTAATTCGTCGCCTCCCGCGGCCTCTTCCGGCTGAAGCCGGAAGCTACATGCAGCTAAAGCCGGACGCGACATGTGGCTTCCGCCTTCAGGCGGAAGATCTAGCGCCGGACGCGACATGTAGCTTCCGCCTTCAGGCGGAAGATCTAGCGCCGGACGCGACATGTAGCTTCCGCCTTCAGGCGGAAGATCTAGCGCCGGACGACATGTAGCTTCCGCCTTCAGGCGGAAGATCTAGCGCCGGACGCGACATGTAGCTTCCGCCTTCAGGCGGAAGGGCTGGCGCTCAGTTGATCGAGCAGGCGCCGGGACCGCGCGGGTCGCCACACGCGCCGCAGGGGCCCGGAGAGGTGGCGCGCGGCGACGTGCCGCCCGTGTGGGCGGCAAAGACCGACAGCTGTCGTTCGAGCGTCGTGCCGTGGCACGCGGGGCACTCCGGGCTGTCACCGGGACGGACCAGCGCCTCGAAGCGGTGTGCGCACGTCGTACAGGCGTATTCGTAGAGCGGCATTTAATGAACAGTCTCCTCTGTGGCCTCGACCAGCACCCTGCCGAGCGCTTCGGCAATCTGCGGGTCGAACTGCGATCCGCTGCAGCGCTCGATTTCGCCGATCGCCAGCGCCGGCGGCATCGGCGGCCGCTGCGTGTGCGGGTGCGTCATCGAGTCGTACGCATCGGCAACGGCCAGAATGCGCGCCCCAATGGGGATCTGGGTCCCCTTGAGGCCGCGCGGATAGCCGCTGCCGTCCAACGCTTCATGATGGGCCAGCACGAGATCGGCGGCGCCGACAAAGGTCGGCAGCCTTCTCAGCAGATCATAGCCGAGCTGAGGGTGCATCCGCATCACCTGCCATTCGTCGTCGTCGAGCGGCGCCGACTTGGAGAGGATGGCGGTCGGCACGTCCAGCTTGCCGATATCATGGAGCAGCGCGCCGTGCTCGAGATGGAGCAGCCGGCCGCCGTTGAGGTGGAGCGCATCGGCCAGGGCCAGCGTCAGACGGGCCACGCGGGTCGCGTGGCCGCGGCCGTCGCGCTCGTGGAACTCCAGCATCGAGATGAGCCCGTCAAGGGCGGCGACGTGGGTGGTCTGCGCCTCGGCGAGCAGCGCCGCGAGGCGCGCGCGGCGGGTTCGCAGCCGGTCCTGCAGCGCCTGGTGCAGCTCGTCGGCGCCGGCGGCGGCCGCGTGCCAGTCGAGGGCCAGCGAGAGCGCCTCGTGCAGACGTGCCTGATTGAACGGCTTGAGCAGGTAGTCGACCACGTCGTTGCGCAGGCTGGAGACGGCGGTCTCACAGTCGCGCAGCGCGGTCGCCATGATGATGGCCGTGTGCGGATGCCGCTCGCGCAGGCGCCACGCCAGCCACACCCCGTCCCGGCCCGCCATGCTGACGTCGCAGAGCGCGATGTCGCACGGCGCGTCCTCCATCTCCTCGAGGGCGGCGTCGGCGCTTGTGGCTTGGTGAACCTGATAGCCGAATGATTCGATCCAGGATGAGGCCGTGCGCCGCAGCGCGAGGTCGTCATCCACGACGAGCACGGAGTGCATCCGATGGGTCTCCCTCTGGCCGGCGTCTTCTTCGATGGTAGAGAGGGCGGTGGCCGCGCGCAACGAAGAACGACCGTATTGATGAGGCGTCGTCATTCTCAGCTCGGCCGTATCGGCCGTTCCGCCGCGGCGCGATAGCGATACTACGAACATGCCACACCAGAAGTCGCGACAGATCGCCAATCCGTACCGACGCAACGTCGCGATCGTCGCGCACGTCGACCACGGCAAAACCACGCTCGTCGACGCGCTGCTGAGGCAGAGCGGCGTGTTTCGCGCCAACCAGCAGGTGGCCGAGCGCGTCATGGACAACACCGACCTCGAGCGCGAGCGCGGCATTACGATCCTCGCCAAGAACACGGCCGTGCACTTCGGCGAGTACCTGATCAATATCGTCGACACGCCGGGACACGCCGACTTCGGCGGCGAGGTCGAGCGCACGCTGTCGATGGTGGACGGCGTGATGCTGCTCGTGGACGCGTCCGAGGGTCCGCTGCCGCAGACGCGGTTCGTGCTGCGCAAGGCGCTCGAACGCGGCCTGCCGCCGATCGTCGTCCTCAACAAGATCGATCGTGCCGACGCCCGCCCCAAGGAGGTGCTGAACGAGGTCTACGACCTGTTCATCGACCTCGACGCGACGGAGGACCAGATCGAGTTTCCCGTGCTGTACACGAACGCACGGACCGGCGCGGCGACGCGCGATCCTGACGTGGCCGGCATCGACCTGGCGCCGCTGTTTGAGGCGATCGTGGAGTACGTGCCGCCTCCGCGCGGCAATCCCGAGTCGCCGCTGCAGATGCTCGTCGCCAACCTCGACGCCAGCGAGTACCTCGGGCGTATCGCGATCGGCCGTATCTTCAACGGCACGGTTCGCCTGAACGATGCGGTGGCCGTGCTGAAGCTCGACGGCACGGCGCAGGAGACGCGCGTCACGAAGCTCTTCGCCTTCGACGGTCTCAAGCGCGTCGAGATCGATCAGGCCGCCGCCGGCGACATCGTCTGTCTCGCCGGAATCGAGGACATCACCATCGGCGAGACGATTGCCAGCCCCGAGCACTGCGTGCCGATTCCCCTCATCGCCATCGACGAGCCGACCGTCTCGATGATCTTCGGGGTCAACACCTCGCCCGTGGCCGGACGGGAAGGGCAGTACGTCACCTCACGCAACCTGCGCGATCGGCTGGCGCGCGAGCTGCTCGGCAACGTGTCAATACGGCTGGAGGACACCGAGACGCCGGAGCAGGTGAAGGTCGTCGGCCGGGGCGAGCTGCAGCTGTCGATTCTCATCGAGATGATGCGGCGCGAGGGGTTCGAGCTGCAGGTGTCGCGGCCGGACATCGTGACCAAGGAGATCGAGGGCGTCAGGAGCGAGCCCGTCGAAGATCTCGTCATCGACGTGCCCGAAGACTTCCAGGGCGTCGTCATCGCTCAGGCGGGCACGCGCCGGGGCGTGCTGACCAAGATGGTGAACCACGGCAGCGGGCGCATCCGGGTCGAGTTCCGCATTCCCGCGCGCGGCCTGATTGGCTTCAGGTCGCAGTTTCTGACCGACACGAAGGGCACCGGCATCATGAACCATCTCTTCGCGGGCTGGGAGCCGTGGCACGGCGCGATTCCGGCGCGCCCGGCCGGCGCGCTCGTCGCCGATCGCACCGGCGCGGCCACCAGTTACGCCATTTTCAACCTGCAGGAGCGCGGCGAAATCTTCATCGAGCCGGGGGCGCAGGTGTACGAAGGGATGATCATCGGGGAGAACGCACGCCAGAGCGACATGGACGTCAACGTCACGAAGGAGAAGAAGCAGACGAACATGCGTGCCTCGACGGCCGACGAGGCCATCCGGCTCATTCCGCCGCGCGTGCTCAGCCTCGAGCAGGCCATTGAGTTCATCAATGACGATGAGCTCGTGGAGGTGACGCCGAAGGGCATCCGGCTGCGGAAGCGCATCCTCGCCGCGAATATGAGGCCGAAAAGGACGGAAGCGTAGGGACGTGTACCTTTTTGGTGCGTCCGCTCGCCAATCTGAGGAACGGGCGTGCGTCACCGCGTGACGTCCTGAGCAACACCGCGGACAGCGCGTGGGTACGGCACTTGCCCCAGACGCGGCGCGTCCTGCGCGGCCCGGCAGGGCGCTATACCTCGGAGGTTCCCGTGTTGCTTGGCGCCTTTGCGATCTTTTCCAACGACCTGGCCATCGATCTCGGCACGGCCAATACCTGCGTCTTCGCGCGCGGCCAGGGCATCGTGCTCAGCGAGCCATCCATCGTGGCGTTCAACACGGTGAACGACAAGATTGAGGCGGTCGGCAGCGAAGCAAAAGCGATGGTCGGCCGCACGCCGGGCTCCATCACGGCCGTCAAGCCGATGCGGGACGGCGTCATCGCCGATTTCGACGCCGCCGAGAAGATGCTCGGCTACTTCATCAGGAAGGCGCACGGCCGGCGACGGTTCGTCCGCCCGCGCGTGGTCATCGGCGTGCCGTCGCAGATTACCCAGGTCGAGCGCCGCGCGGTGAGAGACAGTGCCTTCCGTGCGCGGGCGAGCGAAGTGTATCTGGTGGAGGAAGGGATGGCGGCGGCCATTGGCGCCGGCCTCCCGATCACCGAGGCGTGCGGCAACATGATCGTCGACATCGGCGGGGGCACCACCGATATCGCCGTCATCTCGCTGGCCGGCGTGGTGTACAGCCGATCGGTCCGCGTGGCGGGCAACGCCATGGACGACGCGATCGCCCACTACGTGAAGCGGGAGAAGGATCTCCTCATCGGCGAACGCACCGCGGAGCAGGTGAAGATCGAGCTTGGCTCAGCGGCGCCGTTGCCCGAACGCAGGGACATGGAAGTGAAGGGGCGGCACGTCGTCCAAGGCATGCCGACGACCGTCATGCTCGACGACAGCGAGGTGCGCACGGCCCTGGAGGACCCGATTCGTCAGATCGTGCAGGCGGTGCACAACGCGCTCGAGCAGACGCCGCCGGAGCTGGCCGCCGACATCTGCGACCGCGGCATCGTGCTGAGCGGCGGCGGCGCCCTGCTGCGCAATCTCGACGAGCGGATCCGGCAGGAGACCGGCGTTCCGGTGCAGGTGGCGGAGGACCCGCTCTCCTCGGTGGTGCTCGGGGCGGGGAAGATGCTGTCGGACTTCGACCTGCTGCGAAAAATCTCTTTGGATTAGCGATTCGCGATTAATCACTAATTACGAATTGATCGTCGTCCACTCGGGCGGCGGTTGAATCGTCGGCAGCGGCGTGCTGCCGGGATCGGGGCGTCCACTGCCCGCGAGCCGGCTGATTGCCCGGACCGTCATGTCGTGGTCGCAGACGATCTGACAGGACAGCCGCACGCCCGTCAGGCCCCGCTCGGCGAGGCGCGTCTTCTCTGCCTTCGTCATCGCCTCCGGCTCGCCGCTGACAAACTCCACCCGGCACGTCGTACAGCGCGCGTTGCCGCCGCACGCGTGCAGAATGTCCACACCGGCGTTCTGCTCGATGGCGAGCACAAGACGCGTTCCCGGCTGAACCTCGACAGTGTTGAACCCTTCAACGGTGAGCTGTGGCATGCGGCTATGTTACCTTTGACCCTTGCTTTTGGCTTCTGCCTTCTGATTTGTGATTTGTGACTTGTGACTTGTGACTTGGACGTATGCCCGCACCGTCCCGCCCCTCACTCCTCTGGAAGCAGTTATCCGCCGAGCGCAAGCGGCTGGCGGCGGATGCCTTCTGGCGTGATGACAACGCCGTGGTCGAGCAGGCCGAGGCGGTGGCGACGATCGCGCACCGCATCAAGTTTCGCCTGAAGAGCGTGCAGACGATGCCGCTCGACAAGAAGACGCGGCAATTGCTCTCGCTTCCCGCGGTGTCCGAACCGGTTGCCGCGCGGCTGCTCGTGTCGTACCACCTGGAGCACCAGCGGCCGATGATGGGCCGCTTTCTGGATGCGCTGGGCATTGCGCACGACGACGGCCTCATCGCCGACGAGGCGTTGGCGCCGCCGTCGGCGGATCGCCTCACGGCGGCGGCGCGCGAGCTGGCCGCCTCGTGTCCCGCGGAAGACGTGTCGCTCTATTTCTCGACGCTGCTGTGGCAGGACCCCGACACGTGGGGTGCCCTGGCGGAGCTGCCGCAGCGTCCCTAAGGCGTTCATCATGGAATGGATGACGACGGCAGAGGGCTGGGTCGCCCTGCTGACGCTGACTGTGCTCGAAATCGTCCTTGGCATCGACAACATCGTCTTCATTT
>Ga0209640_10003717_pt1 | contig 13354 bp, 8 predicted proteins | sample RifCSP10_1_FD_184018 | JGI IMG/M metagenome (GOLD analysis project Ga0209640, IMG submission 184018) | Soil microbial communities from Rifle, Colorado - Rifle CSP2_sed 10_1 (SPAdes) (version 2) | ecosystem: Environmental > Terrestrial > Deep subsurface > Rock core/Sediment | place: Rifle...
TCGAAGTAGCCGTTCTGTCGGCCCACGATGAGCACGCCCGGGTAGTCGGCCTGCATACGGGCCACGGCCTTGTCCAGGACCTCGTCGGTGGCGCCGAGGCAGAACACCCGAAAGCCCCGCGCGGCGCCCCGCGCCAGGATGTGCTTCATGAGATCGATTCCCGCCACCCGCTCGGGCAGGGCCCGTCCCAGAAGGCGGCTCGCCCAAACGACCGCCATGCCGTCCGCATAGATGACGTCGGACGACAGGACATCCGCGCGTAGGAGCGGGTCGCGCCGCATGTTCACGATCTTCGCGGCGTTCACGACGCCGATCTGGAGGCGCTCCCGGCGGTAGATCGCGGCCTCGACCCGATCGAGGGCCTGCTCCATGGTTGCCGCGCTGATGGGAGCGCCGAACAGATCCCGGACGTCCTCCGGGCGCGAGGCGGGGCGGGCCGCGAATGCCGGCGAGGGCGCGGTCACCATCGGGCGGCACGCGCCGGAGGAAAGGCGTAGAAGACCCATCCCAGGTGGTAGGGCCGGTCCTCGTAGTCCACGGCCCGGGGCGGCAAGAGGGCGTCGAGGCCTGGCACGCGCAGGTTCTTGTGGACGCGGCTGGCGAAGGCCTGAGCGTAACGCGAGAGCTTGTTCGGCTCGCGGCGCGCCACCTTGCGCCAGATGAGGTCGGCCCGCTCGTCCACGAGCGTCCCCCCTTCGAGCTCGGGACTCCTCTCGAGCCAGAGTAGGCCACGACGGATCGCTTCGTCGTACGACTGACCGGTGGCCGCCGCCGCGGCGAAGAGGGCCATCGGCGCCATCGAGTCCTGATGGACGGCGTAGACGGGATAGCGCTCGAGCACCCTGCCCGTGCGGTAGTCGTAGTGCCACCACCACTGCCCGTCGGCGCCTTGCATGCGGCACATGTAGTCGGCGGCGGCCCCGGCCGCGGTCCGCGCCTCGGTCGAGCCGGTGAGCTGGGCATAGAAGGAGAGAGCCTGGGTGGGATAGACGAGGTCGGCGAAGCAGGAGACGTGCGACGCGAGCGCGCCCTGTCGTTCCCCCCCGACCACGTGGGGGAACACGCCCGTGTGTCGATTGAATGACGCGAGGAGACGGCGGGCCGCGGCCTCGCGTACGTCGTCGGCGGCCCCCTGGTCGAGGGTGAGAGCGGAAAGGACCCAGGCCAGCTCCACCGTGGGGTGGGCTTTCGTCTCCGGATGCAGGGTCCGCAACCGCTCCGCTGCGAGGTGGCGGTCCGGGTGGCCGATGGCGGCGCCGGCCCATAGGGTGAGGGCGACGTCGCCGAGGTTCGTGGCTTGGGCGACGTCCTCGAGCAGACGGCCATAGACCGTGCGCAGGTCGTGGGCCCCGAGGACGGCGGCCACCGTGCGCGGCTCTTCCTCGGCCAGGCCGATGAGGGTGATGGCCGTGTAACGCCGGCTCGAGCCTTCGGCGGCAATCCCGCCGCCAGCCCGGCGAAGCCGAAAGACGAAGAGCCTCTCCTCGGGCCGGTACATGCGGTTGAGCGACCGGACTGCTATCGACCGGATCCGCTCGACGAAGGCCATTCCCGTTTCAGGCGCCGCGAGCGAGGGATTGACTGACGTCGCTGCCGGAACCGCGACGGCTCCGGCGTCGGTCATGGTACTTGTTGCGCGAGAGGATCCAGTCGAGAGGGACACTCCACTTGCCTCCGAGAGTGACGATGGTCGCGAGGACGATCTTGAGATCGACCAGAAGAGAGGTGTTCCGGACGTAGAGAAGGTCGTAGTAGATCCACTGATGGAAATCGCCGATCGACCGGTCGTGGCGGCAGACCTGCCAGAGCCCGGTGATTCCGGGGCGGACGGAAAGTCGCCCTTCACGCCAGGGAACACACATCTGGTTCTCCCTGAATGGAGAAGGGCGGGGGCCGACGAAGCTCATCTGGCCGAAGAGGACGTTGAAGAACTGGGGAAGCTCGTCGACGCTCAAGGGGCGCAAGACGCGGCCCGTCCGGGTGACGCGCGGGTCGTTCTCGAGCTTGAACTGTGGCCCGTCCATCTGGTTCTTGGCCAGGAGCAGGCGCTGGCGCGCGTCGGCGTCGACGATCATGGTCCGGAACTTCCAGCAGCGGAAGACCCGGCCGCCCAGCCCCTCCCTCTTGTCCCCGTAGAGCACCGGGCCCTTCGATTCGAGCTTGACGATGACGGCCACGAGGAGCAGGAGCGGCGAAAGGAGGATGAGCACCGCCAGGGCGAGGAGGGGCTCGATCCACGCCTTCAGGGTCGGGTAGAGAGAGGGCCGCCGACGGTCCTCTTGGAGGTCGAGGAGAGCCACGGGTCCGCCGAGAGGGGCCGCGAAAGGATCGAGGGCGTTCGCGGGTGGTCCGGCCGTCACCGCGCCATCTCGCCCTTCCGCCAGCACACGGTGGCGATGGCTCGTGCCCTCCGCCACCCTGGTCCCCGGGACCACGACGCACTGGGCGACGAGGGCGTTCCGGCCGATTCGGGCGCCCCGCCCCACCACCGCCGGGCCGGCCACGGTCGCCCCATCTTCGATGATGGCGTTCTCCTGGATGATCACCGGCCCCAGGATTCGGGCGTTGGGGTGGACTTCCGCGCCGGTTGCGCGGGTTGCGCCTCCGGATCCGGAACCGGGCGACATCCCGAGGACGAAGCGCTCGCAGAGGGTCAGGAATGCCTGCTCGTGCGAGAGGTCGAAGGTGCCACCCGTGATCGGAGCGTCGCGGCTGGCGACGCCCTGGCCCGCCAGGCTCGTGCGGAGGTCGGGCAGCGAGTGGAAGGGGACGTTCCCCGCCCGTTGCGTGCAGGCCACCGGGACCAGCGAGCACGTGACCCCCGAGGCGAAGGGCCAGGTGACGTCCTCGTAGTAGCGCTGAATGCGGGAGACCCTGCCCTCAGGATCGAACTGCACGCACTCCTGGGTTCCGGCCACGGTCGCTTCCAGGGTGACGAGGTGACGCACCCACCGCGATGCGCTATCCAGGTTGGTCACGAGTCCCTGGAGGTCGAGCCCTTCGACCGGGAGCTGCCGCGAATCGGTGATGAGGAGCCAGTCGGAAGGCTGGTAGCCGCCGAGGCGCCTGCCGAGGTCGGCCGCAGGGAGGACGGCCTCCACGGTCGGACAGGCCTTCCGGATCGCCGCCAAGTATTCCGAGGATGGCAGGAAGTTGGCCAGGACGATGGGCGGGTTGCGGGTCACGGCCGAGAAGCTCGTTCGGAGGTAGTCGAGTAGCGTGCCGTGGCCCAAAGGCATGAGCAGGAGAGAGATGTCGCTCGCAGAGTCCGCCAGATAAGGCGGCCGGAAGTCTAGCGCTACCGGAAAGAGCCTCATATGCTAAGCAAGATACGCACCCAAGGCACACGGTGGCTGTTGGGCAAAACGACGGTCCCGGTCGGTGGAATCCCGATCCGCATCAGCCGTTGTTCGTAGCCTTTGTGGGAGTCTAGGCTGACCCGACCCGCTCGGCCAACCGAGCGGGCACCGTTCCGGGGAGGGCGGCTCGGCGTCCACGGTCTTGCTCTCCCGCCAAGTCCCGAAGCGACTGGTTGATCCGACGCTCGGGAGCGCGAAGAGCACTGAACACGGTGGCGTTCCGCTCGACCAAGGCTTCGTCGGCCAGAAGGCTGCGATCGACGACTGCCCCCGCGCCCACCGCGCAGCGATTCCACGCGACCGAGCGGGAGACGAGCGCCCCCTCGTCAATCATGGACGATGCGCCGATCGCGGCAGGGCCCACGACCGTGGCCCCCGCCCGGATCGTCACGTCGGGGCCCACGAGGACCGGACCCACCAGCCGCGCTCCGTCGTCCACCCTCGCCGAACGATGAACGAGGGCTTCTCCGCGAGCCTCGTGATGTTCGGGCGCGTTCGAGCGATGGGCGAGACGCTCGACCATCCAGTGGTTGACGGCCAAGTAGGTGCGCGCGTTCAACACCCTCGGGCACGCTCCGTAGGCCGTGTGGGTGACGATGCGCTCTCCGGCGCCGTAGAGGCGGGGGATGAGGGTCTCCTTGATGTCCTGGAATCCAGTGGCCGGCACGGCGTCGAATACGCGACGGTCGAAAACGTAGATGCCGCCCGGGACCATGTTGGAGCGCTCGGCCCCCGGCTCGTGGTGGACGAGGACAGTCAGGGCCGCGTTACAGACGGCGTGGGTCTCGAGCAAACCCTCCAGGTTGACGGTCGGAATCACCGTGCCGTCCGCGATGACGTAGGTCTCGGCGCCGGACAGCAGGCTCGCGTCGCGCGCACAGCCGGCGGGACCGCGCGGAGACCAGTCTTCGTAGTAGCTGAGGGTCATGTTCAGACTGCGGCCGTCCCCGAAGTGCCCGCGGACGGCGCGACCCGCGCTGTTGGCGCAAATGGTGACGTCGAGGACACCGCCGTCGCGCAGCCACTCGAGGGTGTAGCTGATGAGGGGTGCCTGGGCTACCGGAACGAGGGGGCGCGGCACGAGAGTCTCGAACGCTGTTTCCCCCCATTGGTACGTGCCGGCGAGCACGACCCCCTTGACCTTCTCAGTTCCACGCATGACGCGAAGCGACCTTCCTTGATCTGAAGCCGTACGGGCTTGATTTCCCCGTCGAAGGACCAGTCCAGAAAGGCAAGTCGTGGTGCGCGGGGCTCGGGGGGGGGGACCCCGCCGCATACCAGTCCAAAGACTGCCTTTTATCTGGGGCTGCCCTGAACCTGGGGGGAACTAGGCTCGTGAGACTCTTCACTTTAGCGGCCCTTCCGGCGGGTGTCAACAGAAAAAGAGCGACACCGCTCGAGACGCCCTGACGACGTTGGTGCGGCGGGGGTGGCGTGCACGTCAACTGAGCATCCTCTGCAGGACCATGCACTTCAGGTACTGCGTTTCGGGAGCACCGAGGAGCGCCGGGTGGTCGCGCGACTGCCGGCGCTTCTCGAGGAGGATCATGGCCACCTGAGCTTCTGCGGCTGCGGCCACGAGGATGTTCTCGAAGTCGGGCTCGTGAACATGATTCGAGCACGAGCAGGTGATGAGGGTCCCGCCCGGAGAGAGGAGCTTCATGGCCCGCATGTTGATCTCGCGGTAGAAACGCCGTGCGGTCTCGACCATGTCCTTGCTCTTGGCGAGGGCGGGGGGGTCGAGGATGATCATGTCGAAGGCGTCGGCGCGTCCAGCAGCTTCCCGGAGATAGTCGAGGGCGTTGGCGGTCTCGACGCGCACGTTCCAAAGGTCGTTGCGGAAGGCGTTCTGGCGCGCCTGCTCCACCGCTTCCGGCGAGATGTCCAGAGCCACCACTTGGTCCGACGACTTCGCGACGTGGAGGGCGAAGCCGCCGGTGTAGGTGAAAGCGTCGAGGACTCGCCCACGAGCGTAGGCCCGAGCCATCAGGTGGTTCTCGCGCTGATCGAGGTAGAGGCCGGTCTTGCGGCCCTTCCACAGGTCGACCTCGAGACGAATGCCGGCCTCGTCCACGTCGACCTTGGCGGGCACGTGCCCGGACAATAGCTCCAGACGCAAGGGCAGGCCTTCCAGGGTCCGGATCTTGGCGTCGTTGCGCTCGAGGATGCCTCGAGGCCGAGCCAGCTCGTCCAGGAGCTCAACCAGCCGTGGCTTGAGGCGCTCCATGCCCTCGGAGAGCGTCTGGATGACGAGGTAGTCCCCGTACCGGTCGACGATGAGGGACGGGAGACCGTCGGCTTCGCCGTGGACCATGCGGTAGGCGTTGCCGATGCCGCGCCGGTCGCCCACCCAAAGAGCCTGCCGCCGCTGGAACGCCTGGGCGAGGCGATCCTGCAGGAAGGACTCGGAGAGCTCAGGGGACCGCTGGATGAGGCGTAGTTGGATGTCTGATTTCGTGGAATAGAACGCGTAGCCAAGGAACAGGCCCTGGGGACCGTGCACCCTTACGATCGCCCCGGGAGCGAGGCTCGGACTCGCCTCGACGTCGGGGCGGAACACCCAGGGGTGGCCACGGAGAATGCGGGACTCGCCCTTGCGGCTGACGGCCACCGAGCCCTCGGAGGCGATCAGGGTGGGCCGCGGGGCAGGCCGCACCCGGATCGGCATCGGCCTGACCTTGGCGGCTCGGTCTTCCGCAGGGGAGAGATTCATTGGGCTTGCCTCGGTGGGACTTGGTGACAGCAAGAGAAATGCCAGTTCCAGGGCCCAAAAGAGGGCCCATTCTGCGAAGTTGGCCGAGCCCGCTGTCCGAGTCTGTGACGTCAGCGCCGTATTTCGGACAAGGTGACGGGCAGGAGCCGGGCGCTCTCGGGTCAGAGAATCAACATGGCGTCGCCGTAGCTGTAGAAGCGGTAACCGTGGGCAATCGCGTCGGCGTACGCGGCCAGGATTGCCTGACGACCGGCGAACGCGGCGGCCAGGAGGAGGAGCGAGGACCGGGGTAGATGGAAGTTGGTGACCAGAGCGTCGACCACGCAGAACTCGAAGCCCGGGATGATGACCAAGGAAGTCTCGCCGCGGCGAGCGGACACGGTGCGTCCCGGGGCGGCGGCGGTTTCCAGGACGCGTGTCGTGGTGGTCCCCACGGCCACGACACGTCGGCCGTCGCGCCTGGCTTGGCGGACCGCCGTCGCGGTTTCTTCGGGCACGAGAAACGGCTCAGGGGCGACCCGGTGGTCCTCGACTCGTCCGACCTTGACGGGTTGGAACGTGCCGGGTCCAACATGGAGGACGACGTGGGTGCACTTCACGCCTTTCCGGTCCAGACGGTCCAGGAGGGCATGAGAGAAGTGGAGCCCGGCCGTGGGGGCGGCGACGCTGCCGGGTTCGCAAGCATAGACGGTTTGATAGCGTTCGCGATCGCTCGGCGTGTCGGGCCGGCCGATGTAAGGGGGAAGCGGCACCCGGCCCAGACGCTCGATTGCCGCCTCGGGGTCGCCGTCCCTGGACCAGAGGTGGACACGGCGCAAGGGGGCGCCAGGCCCCAGCGCGAGGCCAACCGCCTCACCAACGGTCACCTCGAAGTCGGCGTTCATGACGACTCTAGAGCCTGCCTTCAGCCGGTTCCCCGGGCGCACCAGGGCGTCCCAGTCGCCGGCGCCGCGGGATCGCACCAGCAGAATCTCCGCCTTCCCGCCGCCGCGTCGTCGACCAAGGAGGCGGGCGGGTCGCACGCGGCTTCGGTTCCCGACCAGGAGGTCGCCCGGATCCAGGAGGTCAGGCAGGTCGCGGAACCTGCGATGCCGGCGCCGCCCCGTGGCGCGATCGAGGACCAGGAGCCGGGAAGCATCGCGTTCGAGGAGGGGTTCCTGCGCTATGGCCGAAGGAGGCAGTTCGTAGTCGAAGTCGGCGATGTACATGGCCAGCGTGACCCTTATCAGAAAGAGGGGTCTGTTGTCATCGGCGATCCCGCCACCACGCGTCCTCGCGACCGCGTCGCTCTTTGACGAGGGCGAAGACACGGCGTAGAGTCTTCCTTCTCTTGGCCCGTAGAGTCAGCCGCTGGCCTTGACGAGGAAGCATGCCCAAGAGAGCAGACATCGGCACGATTCTCCTCATCGGCTCGGGCCCAATCGTGATCGGACAGGCTTGTGAGTTCGACTACAGCGGGACCCAGGCGTGCAAGGTTCTTCGCGCCGAGGGCTATCGCGTCGTTCTGTTGAACTCGAACCCGGCAACGATCATGACCGACCCGGGATTCGCGGACCGCACCTATGTGGAACCGATCACGGCCGACTTCGTGGACGCGATCCTCGCCGCCGAGGCGGCCCGGGGCCGGAAGGTCGATGCGCTCCTGCCCACCTTGGGCGGTCAGACCGGGCTCAACTGCGCGATGGAAGCGCACGAGCGCGGCATCCTCCAGAAGCACGGAGTAGTTCTCATCGGCGCTTCTCCCGAGGCCATCGCCAAGGCGGAGGACCGGAGCTTGTTCAAGAAGGCGATGCTCGCGATCGGGCTGGACGTTCCCCGGAGCGCGGTCGCGCGGTCACTGGACGAGGCAACGGCCGCGTTGGCCGCGGTGGGGTTGCCCTGCTGCGTGAGGCCCGCCTACACCCTGGGGGGTGAAGGGGGTGGGTTCTGCGAAACCCAAGCCGATTTCGAGCGGGTGGCGGCCCAGGGTCTCAAGCTGTCGCGGATCGGCGAGGTCTTGATCGAGGAGGGCCTTTACGGCTGGAAGGAGTTCGAGCTCGAGGTCATTCGTGACCGCAAGGACAACGTGGTGATCGTGTGCTCGATCGAGAACGTCGACCCGATGGGGGTGCACACCGGCGATTCGATCACGGTCGCTCCCGCCCAGACGCTCACGGATCGGGAATACCAGCAGATGCGCGACGCGACCAAGGCCATAATGCGGGAGATCGGCGTGGACACCGGGGGAAGCAACGTCCAGTTTGCGGTCGATCCGCGAAGCGGACGTCAGGTCGTGATCGAGATGAACCCCAGGGTCTCCCGATCCAGCGCCCTGGCCAGTAAGGCCACCGGCTACCCCATCGCCAAGGTCGCGGCCTTGTTGGCGGTGGGTTACACCCTCGACGAGATACCGAATGACATCACGGGGACCACGCCGGCCGCCTTCGAGCCGGCGATCGACTACTGCGTGGTGAAGATCCCGCGCTGGGCATTCGAGAAGTTCCCCGAGGCCGACGAGACCCTGACCACTCACATGAAGAGCGTGGGTGAGGCCATGGCCATCGGGAGGACGTTCAAGCAGGCTTTCCAGAAGTGCATCCGAAGCATGGAGATCCAGAGGGCGGGATACGGTCTCGACCGTAACGACCAATGGCTGCTCGCGGCGCACCAGCGGCACGCGGCCGGTGCCGCGGACGCCTATGCGTCGTTGCAGGCGCGACAAGAGGGGATCGTGCTGGGTAGTCGCCAGGGAGAGGCCCCCCCGGACACCGACGAGTCGTCGCTGGCCGCATGGCCGGTCGACCCTGCGACCCTGCGCGACAAGCTGCGACGACCGTGTCAGGGTCGGCCGTACTACATTCGATATGCGTTCAAGCTCGGCTGGACGGTCGACCAAGTGCACGAACTGACGCTCATCGACCCCTGGTTCTTGGATCAGATGGCGGAGTTGGCCGAGTTCGAAGCCCAGCTGCTGGGCAGCGCCCCCGAAATCCGTGATGCCCTGGCGGCGGGGGCCGAGGGCACGGCGGTGCCCCTCTTGCGCGAGAGCAGACTCCTCGGCTACAGCCGGCGCCAGATCGAGGTTGCGCTGCAGTTGTCGGAAGACCAGGCTCGGGAGCTTCTCGAGCGGGACGATGATGGTTGCTTCAAGCTGGTCGATACGTGCGCCGCGGAGTTTGCCGCGGTCACGCCCTACTACTACTCGACCTACGAGGTTCCATTTGTGGATACCGGCCAGGGGCCAGTCGCCCAGGTCGACGATGAGCTTCGAGCCGGTGAGTCGCCCCTGGTGGTAGTGGTTGGCAGTGGTCCCAACCGAATCGGCCAGGGAATCGAGTTCGACTACTGCTGCGTGCACGCCGCCCAAGAGGCTCGGCGTCTCGGTTTCCGGACGGTCATGATCAACTCCAACCCGGAAACCGTGAGCACAGACTACGACACTTCGGATCTACTGTTCTTCGAACCGCTGACGATCGAGGACGTGGAGCGCGTTCTCGGGGCCCTGGGGCGCAAGGGAAAGCTCCACGGCGTCATCGTGCAGTTTGGAGGGCAGACTTCTCTCAACCTGGCGGAGGGTATCCGGCGCTTCGGCGCCCCCATCATGGGTACGCCCGTCCATTCGATCAACCTTGCCGAGGACCGCGACGAGTTTCAACGGATCCTCGCCGAGCTGGGCTTGCGCCAGCCCGCCAACGGTGCGGCGACCGATGCCGCCACCGCGGGGCGGATCGCGGATCAGTTGGGCTACCCCGTGCTCATTCGCCCCAGCTACGTCCTTGGGGGCAGGGCCATGCAGCTGTGCAACAACCGGGAAGACCTGGACCGGTACCTGGGGCCGGCCTTCGCCGCCACTGACCGGACGCATCATTCCCCGGGCGCTCACCCCGTCCTCATCGACAAGTTCCTCCTCGACGCCACGGAGATCGATGTCGACGCGGTGGCCGATTATCGACGGCCGAGCGACCCGGAAGGGGAGTGCGTGGTCTGCGGGATCATGGAGCACATCGAGCAGGCCGGGATCCACAGTGGAGATAGCGCCTGTGCAATTCCTCCGCACTCGCTCTCCCCGGAGCTCGTGGAGGAGATGCGGCGGCAGACTCGGTTGCTGGCCCGGCGGCTAGGCGTGTGCGGTCTCATGAACGTTCAGTTTGCCGTGGCTGATGGAAGCATCTTCGTGCTCGAGGTGAACCCCCGTGCGTCCAGAACCGTCCCCTTCGTCAGCAAGGCCACAGGTGTACCCTGGGCCAAGGTCGCCACCGCGGTCATGCTGGGCCAGAGCCTGCGGGATGTCCTCTGGGAACGCGGAGTGGCACGCTATCCGAGACCCCTGATGACCTCGATCAAGCTGCCGGTCTTCCCGTTTCACCGGTTCCCGGGCGTGGACGTGGTCCTGGGCCCGGAGATGCGCAGCACCGGGGAAGTGATGGGGAACGACGACTCCTTTGGTCTCGCCTACGCCAAGGCGGGATTGGCAGCGGGAATCAAGCTGCCGTCCTCGGGAAACGCGCTGGTCAGCGTAAACGACGCGGACAAGCGACGTATCGTGCCCGTGGCGCATGAGTTGCGCGAGTTGGGGTTCAAGCTGTTCGCCACGGCCGGAACCCATAGGACGCTGCAACTTGCAGGTATCGAGTCGGTGGTCGTATCGAAGCAGGCGGGCGCGCCTGAAGGCTTTCTCCTGGACCTCATCATGCACGGGGTGCTGGACCTCTTGATCAACACTCCTGTCCACTACGGTGCCGCCCGCGAAGAGGGTCGCTGGCGGTCAGCGGCGGTCGCCCGGGGCCTGCCCTTGATAACGACGGTCCCGGGGGCAGAGGCGGCAGTCGCCGCGATCAGGGCCTTGAAGGCGCATGGCGGGAGTGGATCGTTGGGGGTGCGTGCTCTCCAGGACTACGCGGCGGGCTTGCGATGACCAGAGCCTGCCTTCTCGCGCTCGAAGATGGATCTGTGTACGGGGGCCGTAGCTTCGGCGCCGTCGGAACCGCATCGGGCGAAGTGGTCTTCAATACGGCAATGACCGGATACCAGGAGATCCTCACGGATCCCTCCTATTGCGGCCAGATCGTTGCCATGACCGCGCCCCATGTCGGCAACTACGGGGTCAACGCAGAGGACGTGGAGTCGGAGCGTCTGCATTTGACGGGCTTCGTGGTCAAGGAGGTCGCGCGCCGAGCGAGCAATCAGCGGGCCCAAGGGCAGCTATCGGAATACCTGAGGCTTGCGGGCGTCATCGGCCTCGCCGGCATCGATACCCGAGCCCTGACGCGACGCTTGCGCGAGAGCGGGGCCCAACGGGGGGTGATCTCGACCGAGATCCTGGATGCCGACGCTCTGGTCATGCGAGCCAGGGCTTCCTCGTCGATGGAGGGGCTGAACCTGGTCGAACGGGTGACTCCTGAAGGCGAGGTCGTCTTCGCTCCCAGCGGCGGAGAAGGGCCGGTCGTGGCGGTCCTCAACTGCGGGACAAAGCTCAACATCGTCCGCAAACTCGTGGGGCTCGGCTGCACGGTCCACTTCGTACCGAGCGGTCGGCCCGCCGAGGCGATCTTGGAACGGCGTCCTCGGGGCCTTCTCGTGGGTAACGGACCGGGAGACCCCGCCGTGGTGACGGGTACGATCGCGGCCATCCGCGCCCTGATAGGACGGTTGCCCATTTTCGGCATCTGCCTCGGGCACCAGCTCGTGGCTTTGGCCCTGGGTGCCAGCACCTACAAGCTGAAGACGGGCCACCATGGAGCGAACCACCCGGTCTTGAACGTCGAGACCGGCCGAGTGGAGATTACGAGCCAGAACCACGGGTTCGCGGTGGACGCGCGCAGCGTGGAAACTGTCGGTGCGCGCGCAACCCATGTCAGCCTGTACGACCGGAGCCTGGAGGGCTTCCGTCACGACGACTACCAGCTCATGTCGGTTCAGTACCATCCCGAGGCGTCGCCCGGACCGCACGATTCCGAATACCTCTTCGACGCTTTCGTGCAGAGCTTGAGCCTTCGTTAGGGCGCGCCAACCTGGCGGCCCTTGGACGCATCGGCTTTTCGGACTATTCATGAGGAAGGCCAGAACGGCCTCATGAATAGTCCGGGCTAGAAGAGCGTGTAGATGAAGGGGGCGATCGCCGAGCCCTGGGTGAACACGACGAGCAGGCCGAGCAAGGCCAGCATCAGGACGATCGGGCCTAGCCACCACTTCTTGCGGACCCTCATGAAGACCCACAGCTCGGCCAGGATGCCGGCCTTGTCCCTTGCCTCTTCAAACGCCATCGGTTCTCCTGAAACTCAGCATTGACCACTCAATCCGGTTCGAACAGCGTCCGCCAGTCGACGTCTTCCCTGAACGCCGGCTGTTCTTTCTTGTCGAGGAGGTAGGGCCCGAGGACGAGGTCGTCCATGTTGGTGCGCATGAAGCAGACGTAGGCGTCGTGAGGGGTGGCCACGATGGGCTCGCTCCTGACGTTGAAGCTGGTGTTGATGATCACGGGCACCCCGGTCAGGCGCTCGAACTCGCGGATGAGGTCGTAGTAGAGCGGGCTCGATTCCCGCCTCACGGTCTGGATGCGAGCCGAGTGGTCCACGTGGGTCACGGCCGGGATCGTGCGCTTGCCTTCCCTGACCGGCGCCACCAGCAGCATGAACGGACTTTCCGCGTCCAGCTCGAACCACTCCGCGCACTTGTCCGCGAGCACGGACGGGGCGAAGGGCCGGAAGCCCTCGCGGAACTTGATCTTCATGTTGAGGGTGTCGCGCATCTTCGGATCGCGCGGGTCGGCCAGGATGCTGCGCCCGCCGAGGGCCCGCGGCCCGAACTCCATCCGCCCCTGGAACCAGCCGACCACGTTCCCTTCGGAGATGCGCCGCGCCGTCCTCTCGAGCAGCTCCTGCCGCGAAAGCGCCCGGTATTTCGCCCCTCGTCCGTCCAGGTAGGACTTGATCTCGTCGTCGCTGAAGCCGGGGCCGAGGTAGGCGTGGGTCCAGGCCTTGCCGCGTGGCTTCTTGTCGATCGTGTTGTAGAGGTAGTGGGCCACCCCCACCGCGCCCCCCGCGTCGCCCGCCGCGGGCTGGACGAAGAGGCTCTTCATGGGGGTCTCGCGGATCACGCGCCCGTTGGCCACGCAGTTGAGGGCGACGCCACCGGCCATGCAGAGGTTTCTGAGCCCGGTCTCCTTGTGGATGTAGCGGGTCATGGCGAGGACGACCTCCTCGCAGACCTTCTGCACCGAGGCCGCGATGTCGAACTCGCGCTCGCTCATCCAGCTCTCGGGTTTCCTGGGCGGACCCCCGAAGAACTCGTCGAAAGCCCCGTT
>Ga0209640_10003718_pt1 | contig 13353 bp, 13 predicted proteins | sample RifCSP10_1_FD_184018 | JGI IMG/M metagenome (GOLD analysis project Ga0209640, IMG submission 184018) | Soil microbial communities from Rifle, Colorado - Rifle CSP2_sed 10_1 (SPAdes) (version 2) | ecosystem: Environmental > Terrestrial > Deep subsurface > Rock core/Sediment | place: Rifle...
ACGAGCCGTGAGCCGGGACCGCTGACCCGGATCTTCGTCATCTTCTGCTTGTTGCCGTCCTTGTCGGTCCACTCGTCGTACTTGATGCTGCCCTCGAGATAGACCTGCTTGCCCTTGGAGCAGTAGTCGCGGACCACCTGGGCGGTCTTGCCGAAGACCTCGACCCGGTGCCACTCGGTTCGTTCCTGCTTCTGGCCGCTCTTGTCGGTCCACCTCTCGCTCGTGGCCAGCGAGAAGTTGGCGATGGGCTCGCCCTGCTGGGTGTACCGGATCTCCGGATCCTTGCCCAGGTTGCCGATCAGGATGACCTTGTTCACGCTGGCCATGGTGCTCCTCGTGTCTGAACGTCGCCCCCCGGTCCTTCCGGTGGCTACGGGTTGAGTCGCTCGCGCGCGATGCGCGCGGCGGGGGAGTTGGGGAATCGATCGATGACGTAGCGATACTCGACGAGCGCCTGGCTCCTTCTCCCCAGTCGTTCGAGAGCCATGCCCTTCTTGGCCCGCGCGTCCGGGAGCTTGTCGCTCGAGGGATAGTCGCGGAACAGGGCGTTCCAGGCTTCGATCGCCTCCGCGAACTGCTTCTTGCCGTAAAGCGACTCGCCGATCCAGTACTGGGCGTTGTCCGTGAAGTCGGTGGTGGGGAAGAGGCGGATGTATTCCGTGAAGCCCTGGATGGCCAGGTCGTAGTTGCCGCGCGCGTAGTCGGCATAGGCTTGGCTATAGAGCTCGCGGGGGGCGGGGGGCGTCGCCGAGGGAGACGCGGGCAAGCCACCCTGGGCCGATCCCGTGGTCGTGGCCGGGACGCCTGAGGGAACGCCGGGAGGAACGACGCCCGGCTCGGACGGGGTGGCGGCCCGCGCGGCCTGGGCCCGCTCGCCCAGCTCCGCGAGCTTTTCGGTCAGCTCCTTGAGGGTGCTGGCGAGGGCCTCGTCCTGGATCCTCTGGTCTTGGAGGCTCTTCTTGAGGCCGGCGTTCTGCTCCGCGAGGAACTCGTTGAGACGCCGGACCTCCTTCAGGTTCTCTTCGGCCAGGCGCTGCAGCTCCGAGATCTGGGTCTGCAGGCCCGCCATCTGGACCTGGAGGCGCTCCAGATCACGGTTGGCGCCAAAGACCGGAGCCGCGAGGGCCAGCAGCACGCCGGCGAAGAGGGTTGCGCGCGTCACATAAGCCTCCGTTGCGAGCGGATCATACCAGAGGGGCGGTCCCCTCCCGGTCCGACACGTTTCGGACTATTCATGAGGCAGTCCTGGTCTTCATGAATAGTCCGAATGCCGTTCTGGTCAGGCCATCTTGTCCTCTGCTCCTGAGACCAGTCAAAGCCGGTTCGATGGCACCGGAGCGGATCATTCGCTCGGAAGCTCGCCCGGCCCGAGCGAATGATCCGGACTCTAGCCCGCCACCACGAAATGCGCCCGGCGGTTGCGCGCCCAGGCCGCCTCGTTGCTCGCAGGATCCAGGGGCTTCTCCTTGCCGAACGAGACCGGGCGCAACCGGTCGGGAGCGACTCCCAGCCCCACGAGGTACTCCCTGGCGGAGCGGGCCCGCTGCTCCCCGAGGGCGAGGTTGTAGTCCACCGTTCCCCGCTCGTCGCAGTGGCCCTCGACCGTGACCCTCGCGGTGGGGTGGGCCTTGAGCCACTCCGCGTGCTGGCCGAGGGTCTGGCGCGCGGCGTCGCCCAGGGCGGAGGAGTCGAGGTCGAAGTGGATGTCCGCGAGGGGTCCGCCCTCCGTGTTGGCGTCGGCGGGGGCCAGGGTGTCGCTGCCCAGCGCGCCCTCGTCGGCCAGCCGGTCCACGTCTGGCCGCGTGTCGGCAGGCTCGGGGGCAGGTGGCGCCGCCTTGGTCGAGGCGGACGCGTCGCCCGCGCCGGACAAGACCGGGGGGCGCTTCTTTCCCCCGCATGCGACCAGCGAGGCCGCGACCAAGAGCACGATCCCCGTCGTTCTCCAGCGTTCCGGCCCAAAGCTCAGTGTCATCGTTCCCCTCGTCCTCACGGCCCCCAGTCGGGCTGCACGTTGTTGCCGGCCCCGGTGGACAGCGTCGAGAGCGCGCTGCCCGTCCGGTCCGAGATCGTGATCTGCCAGTTCCTTCCTCGGTTGCACGAGAACACGAGATGGCGCCCGTTGGGCGCCCACGAAGGGTACTCGCAGCTCCCGCGGCCCTGCGTGACCTGACGCACCTGGCGGGTGCCGAGGTCGATCACGGCGATATCGAAGCCGCCGGCCTCCAGGCGCGAGGTGTAGGCGATCTCGCTGAACTGCTTCGACGGGTTCCAGGCGGGCGCATCGTTGTAGTTCCCGATCGTGGTGAGGCGCCGGACATTCAGGCCCTCGCTGTCCATGATGTAGATCTGGGGTGAGCCGGCTCGGCTCGAGGTGAAGGCGATCTCCTGGCCGGTCGGGCTCCAGACGGGCGCCGTATCCTGACCGCTCCGGGCGGTGAGGTTGCGCGCTCCGCTGCCGTCGGCGTTCGCGACCCAGATGTCGAGGTTCCCGCCGCGGTTGCTCGCATAGGCGATCCTCTTCCCGTCGGGGCTGAACGCGGGGGCGAAGGCCTGGCTGTCCTTGCGCTCTCCGGTGAGGTTGGCCGTGCTCTTGCCTTCGAAGATGGAGGCCAGGAAGACGAGCGGGCTGCCCTGCCGGTAGGAAACGTAGGCCAGCGACTTACCATCGGGGGTCCAGTTCGGGAGGATGTTCAAGGAGCCGTTGACCGTGACCCGCCGCGGATTGAAGCCGTCGTAGTCGACGATGTAGAGCTCCTTCGCCCGGCGCTCGGCGGTCGCGTCCCGGTCGGACGAGAACGCGATGCGGGTGCGGGCCACGCCGCGGTATTGGGTGAGGGCCACGATGTCGTCCGAGGCCTGGTGAGCGAAGACCCGCGGGTTGTCGGCCCGCCCCGTATAGCGCTTGGACAGCATGGTCTGGCCGCTGTCGACGAAGAAGGCGCGCGCCTCGACCGTCAAGTCCCCGCCCGTGACCTCGGCACGAGTCACGATGAGGATCTTCGCGTCGATGCCCTTCCAGTCGTCGAACCTGGGCGCGTCGGGGTTCATCGCGGGGATCGCCTGGATCAAGCTGTCGGGCACGAACTGGAAGAGGCCTTCGAAGCGCAGGTCGTTCCGGAGGACCTCGGCCACGGTCCGGCAGGCCTGGGCGCTCGCGGCGTCTCCCTTCCGCGGAATGCAGTCGGGAATCGCGAAGCGGGGCGTGACCCCCCCGATGACGATCTGCGCCTCGCCGGGGGTCGGGGGAGGAGTCACTGACTCCTGTGGGCGCGCCGCCTGAGCGACGGCGCCGGCGCAAGCCCCGGCGAGGGCGACCGCGAGCGCCAGGCTATGACGTCGGCTTGAAGAGAGCCTGGATCGTCTTTCGAGTGGTTCCATAGTCCTTTGGGAGCGGACCGAAAGGGGCCGCCGAAATGACGGCGCGCTGGGCGGCCAGATCGACCATGGTGGCGCCGCACGACTGCGTCACGCGCACGTCCGCCACGCTGCCGTCCGCCAGGATGGTGAAGCTGATGGCCACCGGCTGAGCGAAGCCCACCTTGAGCTGCTGCGTCCAGATCATCCAGATCTTCTGCTGCACGCCGGCCAGGTACCAATCGCCGCCGGTGTCCGTGCCCTCGGGGACGCCGATGCCCGGAGGCGCGAACTCGAGGCCCGGTGTCGCGGCCGACGTACCGGTTCCGCCGCGGACGCCGCTACTCGAGGCCTCGCGGCCGGTCGCCGGCGCCACGGCCTTGGGCACGGCCTCCGGTTTCCGGCGTGACCTCTTCGACTCCAGCTCGGGCAACCCTTGCCGCGGCTCTTCCGTCGGAGGCTTCAGGACCTTGCTCACCGGAGGCGCGGGGGCTTGGGGCGGTGCTTCCGTTGGCTTCGCCTGGGGGGCCGCAGCGGGCGGCGCCGCCGGGGCCGACGAGCCTCGGCCGCCGCGGGGGAGGGGCACGACAAAGCCCTCGGCGACCTTGAGCACGGGCCCCGCCGGGAACACGAAGGGCGCCGCGACCGCGACTCCCACGAGCATCAGGTGGCCGACGATGGACAAGACCACGCTGCCGGGGAACCCAGCGTCCATCCTCTCGCGCTCCGTGAGCAGGTGGGCCACAGGATCGTCCACGGCCGCTACCGCTTCTCCTGGGGCAGCACGTAGGCGAAGCCGATCTGCTCGACGCCCGCCTGCTTGATCTTGTCCACGACCTCGATCACCTTGCCGTAACGCAGCGCCTCGTCGGCGCGCAGGTAGACGACGCGCGCGGTGCGGCCGGCCATGAGCCCACGGATCCGGTCTTCGAGCAAGACGAGGTTGACCGGACGGTCTCCGACGAGGATTCGCCCCTCGGCGGTCACGGTGACCGTGATCCGGTCTTCCGGCGCGATGTCGGGCTGGTTGGCCACGGGGAGGGAGACGTCGACGCCGCGGCTCATCATCGGGGCCGTCACCATGAAGACGAGAAGGAGCACGAGCACCACGTCCACGAGGGGGGTGATGTTGATCTCGCCCATCATGGCGAGCCCGCGGCGGCCCCGAAACCCCTGGTAGATGGAGCCTGCCTGCCGGGCGTGTTCCCCGTTGCCGGTGGCCTGCATCTAAGTGAAGTTACGCTCCACGATGTTCAGGAATTCCAGGGCGAAGTCGTCCACCATGGAGTTCAGCACCTTGATGCGGCTGCTGAAGAGGTTGAAGAAGACCGCGGCCGGGATCGCGGCCAGGAGGCCCATGGCGGTGGTGATCAGGGCCTCGGAGATCCCGGGCGCGACCACCACCAGGTTCGCCGAGCCGGCGCGGCCGATGTCCCCGAACGCGTCCATGATGCCCCATACCGTCCCGAAGAGGCCGACGAAAGGGGAGACGCTCGCGGTCGTGGCCAGAAAGCTGAGACGGCGTTCGAGACGCGTGCCCTCCACCGTGGCCGCGCGGATCAGCGAGCGCGAAAGCGAGTCGAGGCTCTTCACGGTCGGCTTCCCTTGCGCGGGGTTGCCTCCGGTCGCCCGAACCTGCTGGTTCACCTCCAGGTACCCCGCCTGGAAGACGCCGACCAGAGGGCTGCCGCGGAGCTGGACGCAGACGGAGTTGACCTCGGAGAACTTGCTGCTCTTTCGGAAGACCTGGAGGAAGGTGTCCGATTGCGAGTGGGCTCTCCGGAGCACCACGAACTTGTAGATGATGATGGCCCACGAGACGAGAGAGAGAACGAGGACCACCAGCAGAACGACACGTGCCACCCAGCCCACGTCGGACAGGAGGCCCCCCATGCCGCCCGAAAACGCCGTCGTTTGAGCCAACGCCGTGGTGCTCCAGGGCATCAATCAACCACCTCGCCAATAGCGCTCGTCTGTGAGGGTGCCACAATAGGTTGTGGACTGTCAACGATTTCCCGAACTTCGCCTTGGCCTGCCCTGTCCGCGAGGGATGTTAGACTCGCGCGACCACGACGTAGTGGCTGAAGGCGCCGAAGAGAGATGATCAAGTCACTCAAGATCAGCAACATCGCCATCGTCCGCGAAGTCTCCCTGGACCTGGAGGGCGGTTTCACGGTCTTGACCGGCGAAACGGGCGCGGGCAAGTCGATCCTCGTGGATGCCCTCGGCTTGCTGCTGGGCGCACGCGCGTCCGCCGAGGCGGTGCGCACGGGAGAGGAACGTGCGCTGGTCGAAGCCGCGGCCGAGGTCGCGTCCGCGGAAGCGGTCCTCGACCGGCATGGGCTTCCCGCCGACGGCGAGGAGGTCGTGGTCCGTCGCGAGGTCCTCGCGAACGGCAAGGGCCGGGCCACGGTGAACGGCTCGCTCGTCTCCCTGAACGTGCTTCGCGATCTCGCGCCGCGCGTGGCCCTCATTCACGGCCAGCACGAGCCACAGGGGCTCTTGAACCCGGCCACGCATCTCTCCCGGCTCGACGTCTACGCCCGGTTCGAAGCGGATCTCGTGACGCTGGGCGAGACCTTCGGGGCGTGGAACGAGACGGTGGCGGCCCTCGAGAGCCTGCGGCGCGACCGGCGCGAAGCCGAGCGCCGCCGGGAGATGCTCGAGTTCCAGGCGCGCGAGATCGAGAAGGCCGGGCTCGTCGCCGGAGAAGAAGGGGACCTGCGCCGCGAGAAGATCGTGCAGGCCAACGTCGGCCGCCTGGCGGCGCTGGCCGAGGAGAGCTACGCGCTGCTTTTCGAGGAAGAAGACGCGGTCCTCGCCCGGCTGGGCCAGGTCCAGAAGCGGCTCCTCGAGCTCGCCGCCATCGATCCCGCGCTGGCGTCGGCGGTCGAGGGCCTGCCTGCGGTCCGGGCCCAGCTGGACGACCTCGCCCTGGCCCTGCGCGACTATCGCGATGGCCTCGCGGTGAGCCCGGGGCGCGTGGACGAGATCGAGTCGCGGCTTTCGATTGTCGAGCGCCTGAAGAAGAAGTACGGGGCCTCGGTCGAAGAGGTCGTGGCCTTTGGCCGGCAGTGCCGCGACGAGCTCGCCGCGCTCGGAAGCCCCGAGGAGCAGGAGCGGGTCCTCGACGAACGGCGCGCGAAGCTGGCGGCCGAGTTCCTCGCCGTGGCCCGCCGGGTCTCCGAGGTGCGTCGGCGCGCGGCATCGGGCCTCGAAAAGAAGGTGCAGGGGGAACTGCGCCAGCTTGCCATGGAGAAGACCCAGTTCAAGGTGCGGTTCGACCCCGAATCGGCGGCCGAAGCGGAGGCCGACCCCTCGCGGTGGACCGCCCTGGGCCTCGAGACCGCGGAGTTCGTGATCTCCGCGAACCCCGGCGAGGACCTGCGGCCGCTGGCGCGCATTGCCTCGGGCGGCGAGCTGTCGCGCGTCATGCTGGCCTTGATGTCGGCGGCGAACCTGGAAGGCCTGGGCGTGACCCTCGTCTTCGACGAGGCGGACGCCGGAATCGGTGGGGGAGTGGCCGAGGTGGTCGGTCGCAAGCTCAAGGCCATGGCCGCCCGACACCAAGTCCTGTGCGTGACCCACCTGCCCCAGATCGCCTCTCTGGCCGATCACCACTTCGTCGTGGAGAAGCGGGTCCAGGGCGGCCGGACCGTGGCCGAGGTCAAGCGTCTGACGGAGGCGCAGCGTGTGGAGGAGATTGCCCGTATGCTGGGGGGGGAGACCGTGACCCAGCGGGCTCGCGACCACGCCCGAGAGATGCTCAACCAGGGTCTACAGAATTAGGCTGATCATTTGATGGAACCACGAAGAAAGCGCTTCAACCTCCAGACGTTCGGGTGCCAGATGAACGTCAACGACTCGGAGAAGCTGGCCGGGCTCCTGGCCGAGGCCGGCTACGAGCCGACGGACCGTGCCGACGACGCCGATTTCGTCTTCGTCAACACCTGTGCGGTGCGTGAGAAGGCGACCGAGAAGCTCTACCACCAGCTCGGTCGGCTCAAGAAGCTCAAGGCGAAACGGCCGTCGCTCAAAGTCGGGGTCGGCGGATGCGTGGCCCAGCTCGAGACCAAGGGTGTGCTCGCCCGCGCGCCCCACGTGGACGTGCTCGTCGGCACCCACACCCTCGCGCGCGTGACGGACCTCCTGGCGCGGGCCGAGACCGAAAGCGGGCCCCAGGTCGACCTCGACCGAAAGGCCGATGCGTTCAGCATTCCCGATGCGGCCATCGCGCATTCGAGCCGGGTGCGGGCGTTCGTCACCGTGATGGAGGGCTGCAACCACGTGTGCAGCTTCTGCGTCGTGCCCAGGACGCGAGGGCCCGAGGTCAACCGCGACCCGGCGGCGGTCGTGGGCGAGGTTCGATCGCTCGTCGACCGCGGCTACCGCGAGGTGGTTCTCCTGGGCCAGACCGTCGATGCCTATCGTGCAGGCGACGTCGACTTCGCAGGTCTCCTGGCGCGGGTCGACGCGGTCCCCGGCCTGGAGCGCCTGCGCTTCACCACGTCCCATCCCGAGCACGTGAGCCCCCGCCTTGCGGACGCGCTGCGCGACCTGCCCAGGGTCTGTCCCTATCTCCACCTCCCGGTCCAGTCGGGGTCCGACCGCGTCCTCTCCTCGATGCGCCGCGGGCACGATCGGGCGCGATACCTCGACACGATCGCCCTCTTGCGCGACCGAGTGCCCGACCTCGCGATCTCGAGCGACGTCATCGTCGGCTATCCCGGAGAGAGCGCCGAGGACTTCGAGGCGACCGTGAGCCTGGTCGACCAGGTGGGCTTCGACGGTCTCTTCGTATTCGCGTACTCGCCCCGGCCAGGGACCACGGCTCGTCTCCTGCCCGACGACATCTCGGCCGAGGAGAAGTCCCGGCGGCTGCAGGCGCTCAACCGGCTTCAGCAGCGGAGACAGCTCGCCGCGAACCATCGCCGGGTCGGGAGCCACGAAGAGGTGCTCGTGGACTCCGTCGAGGCCGAGCGGGCCTCGGGACGAACTCGGCACTTCCGGATCGTTCACCTCGAGGGAGGCGGCGACCTCCTGGGGCAGAGGGTCTCGGTCGAGATCACGAGTGCCGGAGCGAATTCACTCCGTGGTCGGCTTCGCCAGCAAGCGGTTCATTGACATCAAGTTCCGCAGTTCCTATATTGCGGGCAGGTTCCGCGGAGGCGGCATGCAGATCGAGATGAGCATCAAGGGCCTGATGATCGACCCCATCACCAACATGCCGATCATCGTCCTTCGCGACGAGGGTGGCCAGCACCTGCTGCCGATTTGGGTCGGCGTCTTCGAGGCCAACGCCATTGCCCTCCAGATCGAGAACGTCCAGACCCCCCGGCCCATGACGCACGACTTGCTTCGGAACGTGATCGCCGACATGGAGGGCACCGTCGAGCGCATCGTGGTGAACGACCTGAAGGAAAACACCTTCTACGCCACCATTCACATCCGATCCCAGCAGCGGGCCTGGGCCATCGACGCCCGCCCTTCCGACGCCATTGCCCTGGCCCTTCGTGCGCAGGCCAAGATCTTCGTCGAGGAGGCCGTGATTGCCGGCGCCCAGGGGGTGGAGGCCAGCAAGGACGCGATGGACGTCGGCCGCCTCCGAAAGTGGCTGGAAGGCCTCTCGGACGAGCAACTCGGCAAATACAAGATGTAGCTGTCGGCCGTCGCCACACCCATTCCTTTTGTGCTTGACCCCTCGCCGCGCGATTCCATAAGATCGCGAACGAGCCACGGACTCTCCGGAGAGGGGTTTCTTGCACACAATCGCAATCGCGAACCAGAAGGGCGGCGTCGGCAAGACCACGACGGCGATCAACCTCGCCGCGGCCTTGGCGATGCGAGGCCAGGCGACGTTGCTGGTCGATCTCGATCCCCAGGGGAACTCGTCGATGACGTACCTCGACGTCCGCTCGCTGGAGCGCTCGATGTACGAGGTCCTCACCGGCGCCCTCCCTCTTGCCGACATCATCGTGCCATCGCCCGTCAGCAAGCTCGACATCGCCCCGTCGCGGATCTCCCTCGCGAAGATCGAGGCCCAGCTCGTGGGGGAGCTGGACAGCCACTTCCGCCTGAAGGATCGCCTGGAAACCGTGAGGGAGAAGTACGAGTTCATCGTCGTGGACACTCCCCCGGCGCTTGGCCTCATCACGGTCAACGCCTTGGTGGCGGCGACGCACGTCCTCATCCCCGTGCAGTCGAGCTACTTCGCCCTCGAGGGAACGGACGATCTGTTGGAGACGGTAGAGAAGATCAGGGCGCGTCCGAACCCCAATCTCAAGCTCTTGGGTGCCGTCATCACCCTTCACGACAAGCGGACGACGCTGGCGCGAGACGTTCATCGCGCCGTTGCCGAGGTATTCGGCGGACGGGTCTTCGAGACGACGATCACCAAGAGCATCCGGTTGGAAGAAAGCCCAGCCCACAAAGAGCCGATCTTCAGCTTTGCCCCTCAGTCGACGGGCGCCTACGAGTACTACCGTCTCTGTGAGGAGGTCATCGAACGTGTCTAGCCCGCGCCGAATCGGGTTGCCCGTGTCGGTCCGCATGCGTCACGACACGCACTTCGTCGATCAACTCGGCCGCCCCGAGGGGGAGGCCATTGGGAAGTTGATCCCGATCGAGGATATCGAGCCGAATCCGAATCAGCCTCGCCGGCATCTTGGAGAGCTGGCCGAGCTGACCGCGTCGATCCGGGAGAAGGGCATCCTCGAACCCCTCCTGGTGAGGGCGATCGAGGGTCGGCGCTATCAGATCATCGCCGGCGAGCGCCGCTATCGCGCTGCGATCGACGCCGGCCTCGACGAGCTGCCGTGCGTCGTTCGCGAGAGCTCCGACGCGGAGACGATGGAGCTGGCCTTGATCGAGAACCTCCAGCGGAAGGACCTCTCGGCCTTTGAGGAGGCGGATGGCTTGGTGGCCCTGGCTGAGAGCCATGGCTACACGCACGAGCGGATGGCAGAGAAGCTGGGAAAGAGCCGCTCCTCGATTACCGAGGCGCTCTCCCTCGCGGCCATGCCCGAGGAAGTGCGGCAGATGTGTCGGCTGGCCGACATTCAGTCTAAGTCATTGTTAATTCAGATAGTTAGACAGTCAGATCCCCGGAAGATGCTGGCCCTGCTCGAGCGATTCGAGAAGGAGGGAGTGGCCACGCGCCAGGAGGCCCGGCGCGTGACCAAGGCGCGCAAGGCCACACCAGGCCGGCCCAAGAGCTTCGTCTTTCGCTACCAGCCGAAGGAGAAGGGCTTCCGCCTGGCGTTGCAGTTCCGCCGGTCCGAGGTGGACCGCGGCGAGATCATCCGTACGCTACAGGCGATCATCGAAGAGCTCGCAAGGGCAGAGTCGTAGCATCCCGCGGTTGAGGCGAGCGGATTTGTGATCACGCGGCACGGTGCTTCTGCTATGATCCCGCGCCGTAGGCTCCAGGGTTAGAGGATGCGCCTCACTACAAGAGTGAAGAGACTGGCCCGCGGAGTGCCCAAGGCGCTGGGCGCTCTCTTCGACCGATACCACCCGCTCCTCGTCCACATCATCCCGACGCGGCGATGCAACCTCGCCTGTGCCTACTGCAACGAGTACGACTCGGTCTCGGCTCCGGTGCCCACCGATGTGATGCTGCGGAGGCTCGACCATCTGGCGCGGCTCAAGACCTCCTTTCTCACGTTCAGCGGCGGCGAGCCGTTGCTCCATCCCGAACTAGACCGGCTCGTGGCGCACGCGCGGGCGAAGGGCATTGCGGTCACGCTGATCACCAACGGTTACCACCTGTCTCCCGATCGCATTCGCCGCCTCAACGAGGCCGGGCTCGATCACCTCCAGATCAGCATCGACAACGTGGAGCCCGACGGCTCTTCCATGAAGAGCCTCCGCCTGCTGGAGCCCAAGCTTCTCTGGCTCCACGAGCACGCCGACTTCTCGGTCGCCATCAACTCCGTGGTGGGGAGCGGCATCAGCCATCCCGAGGATGCGCTGGCGGTGGCCCGGCGCGCACGGGCCCTGGGGTTCATGACGTCGCTCGGGATCATCCACGACGGCCATGGTCAGCTGAAGCCGCTGGGCGCCCGAGAGATGAAGGTCTACGAAGAGCTGCGCGCGCATCGCCAGCGTGGGCTCGTGCGTCTCAACCGCCGGTTCCAGGACAACTTGGCCCGGGGGCAGGCCAATGACTGGAGCTGCCGAGCCGGGGCTCGCTACCTCTACGTGGACGAGGACGGGATCGTGAGCTACTGCTCCCAGCAGCGTGGCGCGCCCGGAGTTCCCCTCGAGTCCTACGGCCTCGAAGAAATCCGCCGCGAGTACGCAACCAGGAAGGACTGTGCCCCTTACTGCACGGTGAACTGCGTACAGCAGGTGGGCTTCTTCGATAACTGGCGTTCGCCCCAGAAGCACCTCGTGCGTCTATCCGTGCGGCCGGCGGCGTCCACCCCGGCCAACGCGACCTCCCAGGACGGAGCCCTCGTCGGTTGAGCGGGCCGCCGCGTGCCCTCGTCACGGGGGCGTCGAGCGGCATCGGGAGCGCCTTCGTCCGGGCTCTTCACGCGCGGGGCGAGCGACTGGTCCTGGTGGCACGACGTCGGGACCGCCTGCAAGCCCTCGCCGCCGAGCTCGGGGAGGACCCCGGCTCAGTGCTGGTCGCCGACCTTTCGGAGGCCGGAGCGGCGGCGGAGATCGCTGACGAGACGGCCCGCCGGGGCTTCGAGATCGATCTGCTCGTGAACAACGCTGGGCTCGGCCACACGGCGCGTTTCCACGAGGAGTCCGCTGAGCGCATCTCCGCGATGCTGCAGGTGAACGTGCGGGCCCTCGTGGAGTTGACACACGCCTTCCTTCCGGGCATGGTCGCGCGGGGCCGGGGACGGATCATCAACGTGGCGTCGAACGCGGCCTTTCAGCCGGTTCCGTTCCTCACGGTCTACGCGGCTACGAAGGCCTTCGTTCTTTCCTTCAGCGAGGGCTTGGCGACCGAGATGGAAGGAACCGGCGTCCGCGTCCAGGCCCTGTGCCCGGGCCTCACCCGGACCGAGTTCCTCGAGGTCGCGGAGACGCATACGCAGGGTCTCCTGGTGAACCGCATGCCCACCATGGCGGCGGAAGATGTGGTCCGTGCCTCCCTCCGCGGGCTCGACCGCGGCCGGGTTCGGGTGGTGGCAGGGGTGGCGAACCAAGCGCTCGCCGTTCTCCAGGGTCTAGTGCCCCGGGCTTGGGTCCGACGGATCTCGGCGTCCCTGTATCGTCCCCCTGGGGGTTGACTCCCCGCTACGCACAAGAGCTGGGGGTACAACGGGTGCTTTCGCTCGGGACCCGGACGCTGGTATACTCCGAAGGTTTCGGCGATGAGGTGTGTGCGCGGCCGGGGCGCAGGGCCGTGGCGCGCAGAAGGGGAGAGGCATGGAGTCGGCGACGAAGAAGGAACCCGAGAGCACGGTCTTCTCGGACTACGACTACAGCAACTTCTACTACGGTGCGGGCGACGATCCTCTGAACCTCCTGGGGCCGTTCAGCGGTTGGTACCGTGAGGCACGGCCGGCGGGTTACTACCTCTACTCGGAGGCGCTCAGCAGCGCTCCGACCACCAGGGTCCAGGTCCGGAACGGCAAGAGCGGGAAGGTCCAGGACCTCATCAACCTCGCGTCCTACAACTACCTCGGCATCTCGTACCGGCCCGAGGTGGTGGAGGCCGCCGTCGAGGCCACCCGCAGGTACGGCCTCGGGGCCTCCGGCTCTCCCATCCTCTCGGGCACGTTCGACGTCCACCAGGAGCTGGCGGCCGAGGTCGCATCCTTCAAGGACAAGGAAGCCGCGATCCTGTTTCCCACCGGCTACAGCGCCAACGTGGGCTTCATCTCCGCGATCATGCGCGCCGGGGACACGATCCTCCTCGACCAGTACTCGCACGCCTCCATCGTGGACGGGGCGATCCTGGCCAAGTCGAAGACCGTGTTCTTCCGCCACAACAACCCCCTCGACCTGGAGCGAAAGCTCTCCGGGGTGAAGGGG
>Ga0209640_10003719_pt1 | contig 13350 bp, 13 predicted proteins | sample RifCSP10_1_FD_184018 | JGI IMG/M metagenome (GOLD analysis project Ga0209640, IMG submission 184018) | Soil microbial communities from Rifle, Colorado - Rifle CSP2_sed 10_1 (SPAdes) (version 2) | ecosystem: Environmental > Terrestrial > Deep subsurface > Rock core/Sediment | place: Rifle...
CGATACCTGGCCGTAGTGGTCGGTTGGGTTGGATTCCTCGGGCTCTGGTGGGGGCTGTCGGCCTGGCTCGGCTCCGAGGCTCGTCTTCCGTCGCCGCCGCGGGTCTTCCAGGAGATCCTCACCATCCTCGAGGGCGACTTCTGGAACCAGTTCTGGGCCAGCATCGTCCGGGTGGGGGCAGGCTTCGTTGCCGCGGTATTGATCGGAACCCCGCTCGGGTTCGCCATGGGCAGAAGTCGATACTGGGGCAACTTTCTCCAGGCGCCGGTGGTTGTGGCGGGCTCGATCCCCGGGCTCACCTACGCGGTGATGGCATTTGTCGTGTTCGGGATCTCGTTTTGGGGACCGGTTCTGGCAGTTGGGTTGATCTCGATGCCTTATGTCGCGATCAATGTGGCCGAGGGGGTCCGTGGAGTCGACCGGGGTCTCATCGACATGAGCACGTCCTATGGTCGGACCGAGAGACAGGTGTTCCGCCACGTCGTCGTTCCGTCCGTTCTCCCGTTCATCTTCGCCGGGGTGAGGCTCTCGTTCTCGCTCGCTTGGAAGGTGGGCACCCTCACCGAGGTGTTCGGCTCGTCGAAAGGCATCGGATTCCAGGTCCGCCGCAACTTCCAGCTGTTCAACATGCCCGCTGTGATCGCCTGGGTGCTTCTCTTCATCGTGTTCATGCTCCTGTTAGAGCGTCTGGTGCTGGTACGCATGGAGCGACGGTTGTTCCGGTGGCGTCAATGGGAGCGGGACCAGTGACCGCCGCCCCGCTGGTCCTTGGGAAGGGCCCTGGCACGCCGGGGCGCGTGAGGCGGATCCTGACCAGCTCGCAGGGAGCCCAGGTCACCGCCATCGTGGTGTTCATCGGAGCCTGGCAACTGCTCACATTGGTCGCTACCAGGGTGCCAGGCCCGGTCGAAGTCACGCAGTTTCTGTATACCGAGATCACCGGTGGGTCGCACGGAGGAATCGTCACAGGTCAGTTTGCCGAGCACTTCGCGGTGACGCTCAGGCACTTCTCGATCGGCTTGTTCATCGGTTTCACAGCCGGTCTGCTGGCCGGGGTCCTCGTCGGCTCGTTCGTCATCGCCCGGGCGCTGCTCAATGACACGGTTCTGGTGCTCCTCGCCATGCCGGCCTTCGTCTGGGCGTTTCTCACCACGATGTGGTTCGGGATCGACTGGCGTGCTCCTGTGCTCACGGTGGCGTTCGCGGCATTTCCATTCGTCGCTGTCAATGTGGCTCAGGGTGTTCGCTCGATAACACCGGAGCTCAAGAACATGTCGTCGGCGTTCGGGGTCAGCCGATGGAAGCAGTTCAAGCATCTCACTGTGGCCGCGGTGACCGGCTACATTTTCGCCGGGCTCCGATTCGCCATCATCGTCGGGTGGAACGGGATTCTGCTCTCGGAGTGGTTCAGCGGCCAGTCCGGTGTCGGCTTTCGGACTCGCTATTGGTTCGACGCCAACCGCTATCGCGGCTTCGTGGGATGGGTCATCGTCTTCATCGTTTTCATCGTGGTCCTGGATCGAATGGTCCTGAACCGCCTGCAAGCACGTGCGTTCCGCTGGAGAGACCCGGTCGAGGTCAAGGCCGAGCTGTCCAATCCCGACTTCGATCAGGTAGGTGCATGAGATGGCCCGACTGGATATCCAACGACTGAGCAAAGTCTTCCCCCCGCCCCAGAAAGGCGCCGACCCGGTCACGGCGATCGGGGAGATAACACTCGAGGTCGAGGGCAATGTGTTCGTTTCGATCGTGGGCCCCTCGGGCTGTGGCAAGAGCACGCTGCTCAACATCCTGTCTGGCGTTGAGACACCGACCAGCGGTACGGTGTCAGTCACGGAAGGGGGGCGGCCCGCCCGTCTCGGGTATGTGTTTCAGGACGCTCGCCTCCTTCCCTGGCGAACGGTCATCGACAACATGCTCTACGTCCGCGACGACGACGGAGCTTTGGCGTCGGACACGGCTGCCCGGTATCTGGAGATGGTTGGGCTCGAGCACACGCATCAGATGTTCCCCGGCCAGCTCTCTGGTGGCATGCAGCAACGGGTTGGGATTGCCCGGGCATTCTCTGTGGACCCCGACTTGTTGTTGATGGACGAGCCGTTCAGCCATCTCGACGCCATCACAGCCCGCTCCTTGCGTGATCATCTCCAACAGTTGTGGACCGCCACCCGGAAGACGGTGCTCTTCGTGACACATGATGTGGTGGAGGCGGTGCAGCTTTCGGATCGCATCATCGTGCTTGCTCCCGGCGGTCGGATCTTCGATGACATCGCCATTGATCTGGATCATCCCCGCCGGGCTGCCGACCCGAAGGTGGCGACCCTCCAGGCAGAGATCCTCGGCCGCTTCGAAGAGATGTACCCGTCGAACGTCTCGGGTCTGACGCCCGGAGACGTCAGTACATGACCACACCTGAGTTCACGTTGAGGTCGGCCCCGGTGATCCCACCGGCCGCATCCGAGGCGAGGAAGACCGCAGCCTCGGCCACGTCTTCGGGCTCGGTCAGACGTCCCATGGCCGACTCGGCCTCGAACTCTCGTTGAACCTCTCCGACACCGATACCCCGAGCCTGGGCCTGCGCAGCCATGACCCAGTCGAGGCGCGGCCCGGACACGAACCCGGGTGAGATGAGGTTCACCCTCACCCCATGCCCGCCGGCCTCGACGGCAAGCGTCCGGGTGAGACCGATCAGCGCGGTCTTGGTCGCGGTGTAGGCCGACCGTCCCAGAAGCGGTCTCTTGCCGCTGATCGATCCGATGATCACCACTGACCCGGATTGCTGGCCGATCATCACCGGCAGCACCGCCCTCGTGGTCAGGAAAACGCCGAACACATTCACCTCGAAGGTGGCGCGCCACTCCTCGGGGTCGACCTCCCACAGAGTGCCGCTAGGCCCCCCGACGCCGCTGTTGTTGACGAGCACGTCAATCCGGCCATGTCGGTTGGTCACGGTCTGGACCATCTGTTGGATCGAGTCGGAGGACGTCACGTCGGTCTCGACGACCAGGGGCACTCCTCCTGCCTCGGCTACGAGGTTGGCCGTCGAGTTCAATCCGTCGACGTTGCGGGCGACGAGGGCGACGACATCGCCTCGGGTCCCAAAGGCCTGCGCTATCTCGCGCCCGATCCCCTGACTGGCTCCGGTGACCACGGTGACCCGGCTATCTCCCATCGGAGCCCTCCAGCACATCGGGGAAGAATTCGGGGTTGAGCCGTAGTCGAGCGCTGATGGCGTGACCGGCCATGAGTTCGGCATCGGCGACGATGGCAGCAGGCTCTGCCACCAGACGTGACCCCGCAGCCTCGCACCTCTGAGTGGTCACCGTCTTGAGGAACTTGCCCACCCACAGTCCACCGGTGTAACGGGCGGCACCACGTGTGGGCAGGGTGTGATTGGTCCCGATTGCCTTGTCCGAGTAAGCGACGGTGGCGTGGGTTCCGATGAAGAGACTGCCGAAATTGGTGAGACGCGGAACAAACCAGTCGGGGTCCGTGGTTTGGACCTCCAGATGCTCTGGGGCGATCTCGTTGGCCACCTTCACCATCTCGTCGTCGTCCTGACAGAGGATGACGGTGCCGAAGTCCCTCCAGGCTGCCCCGGCGACATCGGCGGTAGGCCAACGTTCCAGCCACCATTCGATCTCCTCGAGAGTCGCCTTGGCCAGGGACTCGTCAGTTGTGGCGAGAATCGCCGGCGAGGTCGGGCCATGCTCGGCCTGACCGAGCAGATCACAAGCCACGATCGCCGGGTCGGCACTGGTGTCGGCTAGCACCATTATCTCGGTGGGGCCGGCGAGGAGGTCAATGCCGACCCGCCCGAAGAGCTGTCGCTTCGCCTCGGCCACGTAGGCGTTTCCGGGCCCGACGATCATGTCCACCGGCTCGGAGTCCTCCAGACCAAAAGCCATCCCGGCCAGGGCCTGGACTCCACCCACACAGAAGATCTCGTCGGCTCCCGACTCAACCATTGCCCACAATTGCGGTCGATGCATCCCGAGATGGTCACGCGGTGGGGCCGCGGCGACGACACGGGGCACTCCCGCAACCTTGGCCGTCGCCACTGTCATCACCGCCGAGGCGATCAGGGGATAACGCCCACCGGGCGAGTAGGCGCCCACCGATCCGACCGGGATGTGCCGCTGACCGAGGATGACCCCGGGAAGCGTTTCGGTCTCGAAGTCAACCAGTGTGTCGCGTTGGAGTCTGGCGAAGTTGGTGACCTGCTCGATCAAGAACCGGGAGCCGCCCTCGACCTCAGGGGTCATCTCTTCGTAGGCCCGTTCAATGTCGGTTGCCGTCACCCTGAAGCTGGGCGGGTCCCATCCGTCGAGACGCTGCGAATGGCGACGGACCGCGTCGGTGCCTCCCCGTTCCACGTCGGCGATGATCTCTGTGACCGTCTCGGCGACCTCGAGGGTCACCTCCACCGGGGTGGGCTGGGGCTGCTTCAGGTAGTGCAAGAGAGATTCCGGTGGGCAATTCTATATCTTGCAGGATGGTCGGAATCCGGCCCGACGGAGAATGATGAACGTTGACCCGCCTCTACTTCTCGCGGGTCAGACTTGGGCACCCTCACGGGCCAGCAACGATCCGAGCGCTTCCCCCCAACGATGGGCCCGCTCGTACTCACCCTCCAACAGGGGCCCGGTGGTGCCATCGACATAGAAGCTCTGAGCCGCCACCGGCATGCGAAACCCGAGTCGTCGTAGCTTCCCGTGCGCTCCGACCGCCGCGGAACCCGGAAAACGTGGCTTGTTCACCCTGGTGTCGAAGGCAGCCGCACTCACGCGGCCGGCCGGTGGTGTCAATCGGGTGAGCCATTCCCGGATCCCGATTCCGGGGGAGACCAGCGCTTCCTCGGTCTGCTCCGCCGCCGACTGCCGGGTGGCGGGTCGGGTCATCCCGAAGGCATGGGTTGGCCCGCCAACCACAACCAAATCCAGGTAGGCCACGATGTCCGGGCAGTCCCCCACCTCGACGGCCTCCACCTCGAACCAATGGGTGAGGCCACCAGCCACCGCCTCGGCGATCAACCTCGTGTTACCGAACATCGATTCATAGACAACGAGCGCTTTCATAGCCAACCTCCACATTCATCCGGTGCGGCGGGCGATGCGATTTGGGTAGAAGCCCACTGTCGTCCACGTCACACAGAGGACGAGAACGCCGATCCGCAGCCATAGCTCCCATGTTGTCCGGAGAACGGCAACCGCGATCATCACCGGCAGCAAGGCAATCCACGCGACGACCTGAAGCAGGGTCGATTGGGCGCCAAACCAAGTCCACATCTCGTCGATCGTCCCTGGGGAAACGATCATCAGAAGGCCGAGTACCACCCAGGTAGCCACGAAGAAGGTCCATACCGCCATGGCCAACCAGCGGGGTGGAGCCCACGTCGATGGCCGCGCCTGGGTCGGGACCTTGGGAGCAATCCCGGCGGGAAACGGTGTTCCAAGAGTCATGAGTGATTTCCTTTCCGAACCATGATCTTGACAAGGATCGGATTGGGCGGGTAGAGGCAATCGGCCCGATCCGGCGGGCCATCTGCGGCGAGAGAATGGCTGGTGTCCTGTCCGGTGGATTCGCTTTGCTATTTCGGCGAGCAAATGTCGATCCTGGCAAGGACGCAGGAGGAAGGCGCACTGGTCCGTTCGTCAAGGACGAGGACGCCGCCACGGGGGACAAGGGCCGTTGAAATACGAGCACGATCTGGCGGACATGGCACTAGATGAGCCGGCCCTGGTGCTCGTGCAGTGGCCGATTCTGGACCACCCGCTCCGGGCCGAGCCGCCGAAGATCCAGTATGTGGTCGAGGCCGAGCACGAGCTCGCTGAGATAGCGGCCGACCGCGGGCGACTGCTGGAAGCCGTGACCCGAGAAGCCGGTGGCCAGGTAGAGACCTGTCATGTGGGGCCATTCACCGAGGATCGCGTTCCCGTCGAGAGTGTTGACCGCGTACAGACCCGCCCACGAGGTCTCGACTCTCAGGCTGTCGAAGGCCGGGAGATGCGCATAGAGCTCCGGCCAGATCAAGTCCGTGAACCGTTGGTGCCCCGCAGGCGTGAAGTCGTACCCGACGGGATCCTCCGGGCGAGACCAGGCGATCAACCACGTCCGGTCGTTCTCGGGCAGCGCGTAGACCCCGGACGGGAGGAAGACGCTGGGCAGGCCATCGGTGGGGACCGTGGTCGTGACGACGTATACCGTCCGCATCACCGGCAGCACCGGCAGCTCGACGCCCAACGGCCGTGCCAGGTCGGCCGACCAGGCTCCCGCGGTGTTGATCACCGTGCCGGAGACCACCTCGTCACCGGAGGAAAGCCGGGCTCCGGTCATCACGGCGTCGTCGGCGAGCAGTTCGACGACCTCGCCTTCGATGTACTCGGCGCCGAGCTCAATTGCCTTGTTCCGGTAGCCGCGGAGGACCGCCCCCGGGTCGACCGAGCCGTCCTTCTGGTGAAACGTCCCACCGGCGAGCCCGACAGATCGGTAAGGAGCGAAGCGGTGGCCGATCTCTCCGGCTTCGAACCATGTCACGTCGCATTCCAGGCTTCGTTGCAGCTCGAGCCCGGCCAATGCCGTCGCCATGCCCTCGTCGTTGGCCAAGAACAGATTCCCCTGGTGTCGGGGAGAAACCACCGGTCGATACCCCGGGGTTGCCATGTCGTCATCGAAGGTCTCCAACACTTCCATGGCGTACTGTGAGATGCGTATGTTCTCCTCGAGGTTGAACTGGATGCGGACGTTGCCATCGGAGAGGACAGTGGAAGCCCTTTGGTAGCGGGCGTCCGACTCGATTACCGCGATCGAGAGGGATGGTTCGGCGTCGAGAAGGTGATAGGCGGTCGACGATCCCATGACCCCGCCCCCCACGATGACCACGTCGTACCTCAACAGGCCACCGACCCTGATCCAGGTCGACGGGTCGTCAAACCGCTGAGAACAGGATCGATATGCAGGTCAGTCCTCCGTCGGCTGCCTGGATCTGGGACACGTCGATGGGGACCACTTCGTGCCCCAGCGTGGAAATGGTCTCCGCCGTGGCCGGAGCATTGGCGGTGACCAGCACCCGATCGTCACGCAACGGCAATGCGCTGAATCTGTGCCTCTCGCTATCGGCCTCATAGACGATGCGCAAACCCTCGAGCATCCTCTCGTCAACTGCGTCTCGGGTGACCACCACCGTCTCGATGTCGATGGGGAGCACTGCCGATTTCAGGTGCAGTGTGTTGTGAACGTCGACCGTCACCAGCTCGAGGTCCTGATCGGAGGCGACCTCTCGCAGTTGGTGGATTCCCTCTCCGTTGGTTCGAGCAGACCTACCGACGTAGACAACGTCGCCCATCATGAAGACGTCTCCGCCGTCAACGGTCCCTGGCTCGCGCACCTCCACTAGCGGGAAATGGGTCGACAGCATGCGAGCCACCGGGTCGGTCTCGCCGCGTCGGGAGGGGGCACCGGGACGAGTGATCACCGCCACCGACCCGACCACGACCGCGGTGTCTTCGATGAACACGCAGTCGGGATGGTTCTCGTCAGTGGGCACCACCACGATTGAGTACCCGGACCGTTCCAGGGCCTCGCGATAGTCGTGGTGCTGGGCTCGGGCAAGGACAACATCGAGTTCGGGCTGACGGTCCCGCACCAGTGCGCCGTCGAAGCAATCGGGCACAGGGCGGATCAACGCGGTAGGCACTGACATCAAGCCATGGTATCCGCGGAGTCAGGCGCTATCGACTGCCTCTGCCAGCCCGGCCAGGGAGAAGAAGACATGATCCGGCTGGGGTCGTTCGTCGACAGGTTTGGTAGCGCCCCAATCGCCGTCCTCAGAGAGCCGTTGCCTGTCGATCCAAGCCGTATCGAGCCCGGCGGCCTTGGCCGGCGCATGGTCGTGGAACAGACTCTGGGCAACGTGGAGGATCTCCTCTGGTTGTATCCCGAAGTTCGTCTCGAGACCACCGATGAGATAGTCGAAGTTGGCGGAATCCGGTTTGTAGGAACCGATGTCTTCGGCGGTGTAGACCGCGTCGAAGACGACCCCCAACTTCTGGTTGGAGGCGGCAAACCCCCGGCGGTCGACGTTGGAGAGGATCACCAGTCGGTATCGCTCGGCGAGATCGGAGAGAGCGCCCGCCGAGTCGGGAAACTCGGGCCAGTCGGGCACGGATGACCCAAACGCCCGATCGAGCGCGTCGGTTGTGGTGAGGCCCAGCCTGGTGGCGAGATCGCGGTGTACCCGCGTCAGAATCTCCGGGTAGAGGAGGCCGGGGGTCAATGTCTCCTGCTCGTACTCCAATTCTCCATATGCGGCCAGCGCCTCCGACCGCTCGATCCCGGCGTCGTCGGCGGCGAGCAACGGCTGAAGCGCGGTCCAGATCCCCGCTTCCCAATCGATCAAGGTCCCGTAGCAGTCGAAAGTGAGCACCTGGTAGTCGAGCAGGCTGTTGGTCATGCCCTTGATTGAACCACCCTTCGCTTACCTGAGCTACCTGGCGCCGTTTCTCCCCCCAGCGAACGAAGTGAGCCGTTTCTCCCCCCAGCGAACGAAGTGAGCGTTGGGGGGAGTACCCCGAAGGGGGGGAGGGGGGTCTTGGGGGGGGAGTACCCCGAAGTGGGGAGGGGGGTACTCCTGGCGCCGGCAGGACGTGGAACGTCCAGAGGGATCGTGGCTTTGTCATTCTTCGACCGTATAGCGTCAGATATGGCGCTACGTACCTCAGGTAAGAGGAGGACCCGATCAGGTCCCCACGCTGACCGTGCGGTGCATGCCGCCTTCGAAGTGATCGATGAGGTTCCCCTCACCGTCCTGGGACACGATTCGACAGCTAAACACGTACTTGCCCGGATCGAGGTCCACTCGAAGCGAAGTCTGCTCGCCGGACTCCACCAGACCGGTAGCCGCGATCACCTGGCCGGTGTCGTCGGTGATCACGAGCGTGTGGGAGAACTCACCCGTGTTCTGCACCCTGAAAGTCTCCTGCCCCGCAGCGGAGAGTCGATCCGGGCCGTCGATGGCACCTTCACGCAGGGCGTAATGGGCATCAGCGGCCGTCTCCACGGAACACCCCACCATCAGGAGAAGCACCGAGGCAAACATGAGTCTTCTCATGTGGCCACCACCGCCCGCTGTCGGACCGAGACGGCGGGAAGGGCGATCTGGAAGACGGATCCGGCCGGGGAGGTCTGAACTGAGAGAGAGCCATCCAGAGCCTCGATGATCATCCTCGCCATGTAGAGACCGAGACCGGTCCCTGAGCTGAAGCTCGACTTCTCGAACTTCTCGAAGACCCGCGGTAGGAATTCGTCGTCGATGCCCGGGCCGTCATCGGTGACTGTGATGAAAACCGCTTCCTCGGGCCGATCGCCCACCTCGAGCTGAGGCTCGATCTGGCTGCGGGTCGAGCATCCCACTGCAACCGAGTCTGCGCCATGGGTGAGGGCGTTGTCCACCAGCGAAGCCGCCACCAGCCCGAGGGCCCCAACGTCAGTCCTGACGAAGACCTCGGGAAGAGACTCGCCCGGCAACACCGACACGCCCGCGTGGTGTGCCGAAGCCATCGCCGCGCTCAGCTCATCGAAAGAGACCTCCGTCAGGTCGTAGGCGAGCCCGCGGTTCTCGATCCGAGCCACAGCGAGGATCTGGTCGATGATCTCCTGCAGCCTGGCGCCGTCGGCGACCATCGCATCGAGCACCAAGGCGCGCTCTTGCCCCGACAGTTCGGTTGACCTGAGCAACTCGGCTCCCGTGACCACGCTGGTCAGTGGGGTCCTCAGCTCGTGATTGATCATGAGCACGAACTCGGAGCGGATCCTTATCTTCTCCTCCGCCAGGGCCAGTGCGTCCTCGGCCTGATGGCGCGCTTTATCGAGGCTCTTGTTGGCTGCCTCGAGCTCCTGGGAGTGGCTGCGCAGGAACTTGGACTCCTGGGCGACCTCGCGGTAGCGGCGGGCCGCCCTGGCGTGCCCGACGAAGACCACCGCCGCGAAGACACCAAAGAGAGCGGCCAGTCCGAGTAGTTGGATCGCATCGGACTGGATGACACCTGGCTGCGCCCGACGACTGAGGAGGCGTGAGACGTCGTAGTGCAACATGACCGAGCCGTCGCCGTCATCCAGTGGTGAGATCACCTGGTAGAGAACGCTGCCCGCGGGCCACTGCACCACCCCATCGAGCCACAGGTCCTGGTCGACCGAGCTGGCAACGGCCACGAAGCGGTGATCGCTTGCTGCTGCCGCGATGAGTTGGTCGTGCGCCGGCTCTCCGACAAGCGGGCCGGAGGTCGAGGCGATGACGACACCCTGATCGTCGAGAAGGGAGACCGCCTCTATTTCCAGGGCGTTGCGGGCCCTTCTCACTGCAGTATCGGGATCCGTCGACTCGGCGATCATCCCTGCTGCCGTTGCCGCGTCGGCAACAAAGACCTGGCCCTCCCCGATCGGAGTGGTTGATTGCCGCTGGACGACGATGGCCGCGATGGCCGATGTCGCCGTCAGCGCGGCGCAGACTCCGGCCAGCACGAGCCACCAGCTCGAGGGCCGGCGGTTGAGCACAGGCGGCAATAGATGCACAGACCGAAAATCGGCAGAAGTCGTGTGTTCCTTGAGGCATGCCCGGATTCAGATGGGACCGGTCGCTCAGCTGCTTTCTGGTCGTGGCCAGGCGATTCGAGCAATGGGTCGCGACATGGTCAGGCTGGGCAGGACGGCTCCGACTGCGGTGACCCAGGCCGCATCCACCGATCACAGACACTGTCCGGCGTCACTCAGCCCACGTCTGCATAGCGGGGTTCTCTCCACCAGCTCGGCGCTGAAGCCGGCATCAGCTTCCTTGGCGGTGACCCTGACTCGATAGCCTTCCACCGAGTCGTCCCCCAGGCCAATGACGTCGTAGACCACCTCCAGGGTGGATGGCTCGGCGACCAGGACGATTTCGGTCGCTTCGATCTCGCCGGCGATCTGAGCTCCTAGGTCTTCGACCGACTCCGAGTTGAGCGTGGCGTACAAGTCGGTCACGTCCTCGGGATCTCCGATGAAAGCCAGCATCGATCGGGGGAAGAAACCCTCCCGACCGGCGAAGGCCAGCCGTTCCCAGAGCACGTTGTCGACTTGCCAGGCGATGCCAAGAGCCTCGAGCCCGGTGTCGGTTGGCTGGACCTCCCGCGCAACGCTGTCCTGGCCGGGAAAGTCAACCAGCCAGTGGGTCACGCCGTCGTCCGCACCGATGACTCCGACCAGGTCTCCCGGCTGGAAGGTGGACTCGGTCTCCGCTCCGGGCAGGGTGAAGGTCGTCTCAACGGGGACAGTGGTGGTTGTGGAAGAGGTGGTGGTGGGGACGACGGCTTCTCCACTGCACCCCGCGACCAGCAATAGGACGACACCCAAACCGGTGACTGGGGTTGGAAGTGACGTCCGACCACTAGCTTCCCGCCTCTTGCGAGAGTGGAAGCAAGTCACATCAGGTGCCAGTCGAGGAACCGCTCCAGACGTCGATAGAAGTGGAGCTGTGGCTCTCTGCGCAACAGTCCGTGGCCCTCACTGGGATAGGTGATGTACTCGTAGGTGGCGCCAACTCGACGGAGGGCATCGACCAGTTCCTGCGCCTGTTTGGGGTGGACCCGAGCGTCCTGTTCGCCGTGGGCGACGAGTATTGGTCGTGCGATCTTCTCGATGTTGTTGATCGGGGATGCCGCCCGGTAGCCGTCGCGGTTCTGCGACGGGTGACCCATCATGCGCTCCAGGTCCTCGACTCCCTCGCGATCCCCTTGGGCCCAGGAGGTGAGGATGTCACAGTCCCCGTACTTGGCAACCGCGCAGGCGAAGGGGTTGTCCTCGCGGACCAGCGAAGCCAACGCCAGGTAGGACCCGTAGCTCGCGCCGAAGATTGCGATCCGGTTGGGGTCCACCCAGCCCAAACCAGCGAGATGACGGGCTGCGGCGATGCAGTCGTCGACATCGCCCCTGCCCCAGTCCCTGTGGTTGGAGCGCTCGAAGCCGCGACCGTAGGAGGTCGAGCCTCGGAAGTTGATGGCCAGCCAGGCATAACCCTTGTCCACGAAGTATTGGGCGTAGCCATCCCATTCGTCGGCGTAGTGAGACGTGGGCCCACCGTGGGGATATACCACCGCAGGCACCGGATTCGGGGTGTCTGCAGGCCGGAGAAGAAAGGCCTCGATCTCGAGGTCGTCGGTCGAGGCGAATGAGATGCGCTCGAGCTTCGCGTACGGAGCAGTCCTCACCGCCCCAGGGGCACCGTCGTAAAGGACACGTCGCTCGCCTTCCTCGTCGATCAGGATCACCCGTGGCGGCGAGTCGGAAGCTTCGTGGACGGCCACCACCCCGAGACTGGTGACCACCGGTGTCTGCCAGGTCCCGCCTTCGGCCAGGACCGCCACCGCCCCCTCGCGGGTGATCTGCACCAGGTCGCTGCGTCCCCTGGCTGTCGCCACACCAATCCAAGTCTGGTTATCGGACTGCCAGCACAGATTCGAGAAGTCGCGTTCCCCGCCGGCGAGCCGGAGGTGCTCGCTGCTGTCGACGTCGGTCACGAACAGACTGGCCCATTCGCCGTCTTCGAGCACGTAGGCGATCCGTCCCTCGCTCACTACCGGGCCCGACGCACGACGCTGGGGATGGCCGACCAGAGTCTCCCAGTCCCCGCTCGGATCGATGACGACGATGTCGCTCCGACTGAAGTCGTCTTTCGGCCAGTTGGTCGCCAGCAGCCGCCCGTCCGGCAAGACCCTGGGTTGACCGGTGTCACCGGTGGTCGGTCCGAGCGGCAACGGCCACGGGTCGTCGATGTCGATCACGGCGAGTCGTGAGCAGCGGTCACGCTCGATTGAGACAACAAGTCGTTGATCGTCGAGCCACGCCCCCACCGATCCTGCCACCAGACGGCGTGTCGGTCCCCCGGATGCCGAAACCAGGCACACGTAGCCCGAGCTGTTGTAAGCAAGTGTCGTCCCGTCCGGAGACCAGACGGGCGGGGAGTCCTCCCAATAAGCGACGAGACCCCGATCGGTGGTGACCCGGGTGAGCGCGCCGTCTACGACGGTCAGGGCCCAGACGTCGGTTGTCCCTTCGAGGTCCAGCACGAAGGCGACACTCGACCCGTCGGGCGACGCAGACAGATGATGGGGGCGAGCTGTGGCAAAGACCGCTTCCGGTCGCCAGTGTGTCGGCGGCTTGTGGTCAGGGCGGCTCTCGCTGGCCACACCCCCAAATTCGTCAATGCCCAGCCATCCGGGTTTGCTCAAGGTCGGGATACCTCCAGGGAACAGTCCGATCAAGTTAGCCCTGGCGGACGACTTTCTTCACCAGCAATCCACTCAGAGGAACGCGGCCAGAACC
>Ga0209640_10003720_pt1 | contig 13350 bp, 10 predicted proteins | sample RifCSP10_1_FD_184018 | JGI IMG/M metagenome (GOLD analysis project Ga0209640, IMG submission 184018) | Soil microbial communities from Rifle, Colorado - Rifle CSP2_sed 10_1 (SPAdes) (version 2) | ecosystem: Environmental > Terrestrial > Deep subsurface > Rock core/Sediment | place: Rifle...
GGAGGTGCGGGAGCGCACGGCTCCTGCCGGGCGGCAGCGGCGTGCACGCCAGGCAACGATTCCACCGGCAGTGCTGGAGCTGCCTTTGCTCTGAGCTGCGGGTCGGCGATGACCCGGGCGAGCGCGAGGCGGACCACGGCGCAGCGGCAGGGCTCACGATGTCCTGCAACCCCGAAACCCGCACGAACCGTATTCCGGGAGTCCCGCCCGGAAACGTGCTGCTTTCAGTTTCAGCGGGGGGAAGGCCTGGTCCGGAAACTTGCCAGCTTCAGTTTGCGGGCAGGGGGAAGGCCTGGTCCGGAAACTTGCCACGGACTTGTCGGAAGAATTCCTGCAGCGCGTCGAGATCGGCGTCGGCGTCATCGGTCGGGGTGAACAGCGGTCCGAGGCGGACGGTGCGGGTACCCCAGTCGAGCGCGACGGGCCAGATCGGGACGGCGGCCTCACGCGCGATGTGATAGAAACCGGACCTCCAGCGGTCGACTCTGCGCCGCGTTCCTTCGGGTGCAATCGCCAGGACGAGCTGCGGCATTCTGCGGAACCAGGCGGCCGCCTGCGCGACGACGCCGTGCGTCGCACTGCGATCGACGGCGATTCCACCCATGGCGCGCATGAAGGGGCCGAGCGGGCCCCGGAAGAGCGTGTGCTTGCCCAGCCATTTCGCGTCCACGCCGACGGCGAGCTTGGCGGCGTAGCCGATCACGAAATCCCAGTTCGACGTGTGCGGCACCACGCACGCGACGTAACGCCGCGGCTCGGGCACTCCGCCCTCGATGCGCCAGCCCGCGAGCGCGAGCAGCGCCTGGCCGAAGCTCCGCGACACGGGGTTGCCCGAGCGGGTCAAGCCGGTCGTTCCGTCCGGCGGGATCCGATCCGCGCGGGATATCGGGAAAACCCGGGATGTCGAACGAACCTCGACGGCCCGACCCCGCCGGCGGCCGCGAGCCTGATGACGGGGGACGGGATCCGGGTGCATGACGGGCCGGCCCGCCGCGCCCGCCGCGGACCTGCCACGAGTGAAGGCATCGCCATGTTGGACGCTTCGTTCGGGTCGATGGAACCGTCAGGGCCGGGGGACACCGGCCGCGCCAATGTACACGCTCGGCGCAATTCGCAGTACCACCCAGTGTTTCATGCCGTGCGCCCGGGGGAGCAGGCCGCCGCCACGACGATCTTGCGGCCGTGGAACGCCTCGGCCCAGCCCTCGACAGCCGCGCACTCGACGCCGCGCAGGCGCATGAGGGCGTCGAACGTCGACTCCGTGAACCACGGCCGGGTCCGCTGGCTGGGAAACGCGGACATGAGCAGGCGGAGCTTCGCTCGACGGATCCGGTCGGGCAGCGGCACGAAGACGTTGGGCCGACCGAGATCGCCATCATACTTGGGGATCTCGTACTCGAGGATGGTGTGGTCGCGGAAGGTGTTCCAGGTCAGCTCCGCCGCCAGGCGATGGTCCTGGTGCGCATCTTCCCTGCAGTGCGTGAACACGATGTCGGGAGCGACCGCCAACTTGAGTTGCTCGAACACGTGCTTGACGGCGCCACCTTCCCATGGCATGAAGCTGTCCCGGAAATGCTCGATCCGGATGTGTCGCGCGGCGGCGCGGCGCAGGAAGCGGGCGGCGCTGCCACGGGCCTCGCGTTCGCGGACCGCGTCGGCGCTCAGAACGACCCAGTGGACGGTGACATCATTCCGCTCGGACAGGAGCCGGAGCACCGTTCCGCCGCAGCCGATCTCGATGTCGTCGGCGTGTGCGCCAATGCAGAGGAGGGTCAGCGGCGCTGCTGCCTGGATGTCCGGCGCGAAGCGGAGCATGCGTTCTCTCAGCCGGCCAGGCTCGTGGGCATGGAGAGAGAAGCCAGGACCGATTCTGCGGCGCGTTCTCCACTGCTGAAGGCTTCATCGGTCCAGAGGTAGCCCCATTCGCCGTAACGGCCGCAGCACGTCACGCCAATCTCCTCGAGGTAGCCATGCACGGTGGCGAGGGCGTGCGCGCGATCGAGGTCGAAGATGACGTTCGCGTAAGGAATGACCATGGCATTGCGGAACAGGATGCGGTCCTCTTCGCGCAGGATGCCGCAGCGGCGCAGGTCCGCGAGAACCGGCTCGATCAGGTCTTCCGGATGCCCATGGAACGGGCGGTATTTCTTCGAGAAGTAGACCTCCGCCTGGATGCTGCCCGCGCCATCCGGCACGTTGCGAGGCGAGAGCATGTGCGGAAAATTGACGCGCGTGAAGCAGATGTCCTCGTCGTAGAAGTAGGTCATGTGCGCGTCCGACAGGTCTTCCCGGTCAACGCCGATGTTGACCAGGACACACGTCGAGCATGCCAGTCGGCCGGCGGCCTCCACGACGTCGGGCGGCGAACCCGTGATGCGCGGGATGAGTTCCGGCAGGGGCACGGACGAGATGAGCGCGTCGAAGCGCTCGCGGACCCCGTTCGCGAAGGTGATTTCGCGGGTCCGCGGATCGAGCGACACCAGCTCGTGGCGGAGGTTCAGCTCGGCGAGCTGGTGGAACGGCCGCAGGTACGACGCGAAACCGCCGCGAACCGGATACCGGAAATGCGTGATGTAGTGCGTGTGCGGCGCAGCCGGCGAGAGGGCGCCGCGCAACACTTCTTCGAGGTTCGGCCGGTAGATGCGCGGGCCGAGCCAGTCGGTCGTCATGTTGTCGGCCGTCGTGAGGTGGTACTTCCGCGTGTACGCCATCGGAAACGTCTCGGCGAACGAGCGGCCGAAGCTGGCCACCAGCCAGTCCGCATAGTTCCGGATCTCGCGATCGGCGGTCTGGCGCTCGGCAACGAAATCGCTGATGACATCGACGATGACGTCGGCGGGCAGGCCGTGCAGGTGAAGCTGCACGGGGTGTTCCGGCCAATACCCACGCCAGTAGTTGTTCAGACGGATCTGTACGTTGCGGAACCGCTGCTCGACGTTGGCCGCCAGCAGCTCCTGCATCCGCGCGTCCTTCGTAAACGAGATGTGGGGTCCGATATCGAATACGAACCCCTCGTCGTACTCGAATGAGGCCGTGTGACCCCCGGGCCACGAATTCATGTCGTACCATTGAGCCCGGACCCCATCGGCGCTGAGCCGGTGGATCGCGCCGCAGCCGGCCATTCCGCTGCCGACCACGACGATCTTCGCGTCGCCGGTATCCCTCTCGCGCACACTCATGCCGGCGCGTCCGTGATGCCATCCGTGGAGCGTACGCTGGCAGGCACGCCCGGCCGGATGCGGGAACGCCGGCGCCGTCGCGGCTGCGGCAGCGGAGTGCTGCCGGGCCGGGGAAGCGGCTGGCCGCGACACCAGAGGGCCCACGGCGGGTCGCCCGCAGCGAACAGCTCGTCGAACTGCTGCTTGTCCTTGAACGTGTCCATGCCCTTCCAGAAGCCGTCGTACTCGTACGACACCAGCTGGCGCTCGCGGATCAGCCGCTGGAACGGCGCGTCCACCATCTCATCGCCTTCTTCCAGGTAATCGAAGATCGACTGGCGGAAGACGAAGAAGCCGCCGTTCACGCGCAACGGGGTGCTGCGCGCGCCGGTGAGAGCGGTCACGATGCCGTCCGTCGCCGTCACGTAGTGCTGGCTGACGGCCGGCACGACAGTGACCAGGCCGGCGATCCGGTCACGCTCCTCGAAGTGGTCGAGGCAGGTGTCGAGGTTCATGTCCGTCAGGCAGTCCGAGTAATTGGCGAGGAACATCTCCTCGCCTTCGAGATGGGGGCGGGCCTGGCGCAGCCGTTCACCGATCGGCGATGATGGGCCCGTGTCCGCGAAGGTGATGCGCCAGTCGTGGATGTCACTGTTGAGCAGCTCCACGCGCTCGCCGCCGCCGGACAACACGAAGTCGTTCGACAGGCACTCATCGTATTCGAGGAAATAGCGCTTGATGACATCCGCCTTGTGGCCGAGGCAGAGCACGAAATCGGTGTGGCCGAAATGGGCGTAGTACTTCATGAGGTGCCAGATGATGGGACGGTACCCGATCGTCACCATCGGTTTCGGCAGATTCTCGTCATAATCGCGGAGCCGCATTCCGAGCCCGCCGCAGAAGAGAACGACTTTCATGGAGCCACGCCTCCAGCCGCCGGTTCGCCGGTGCGCGCGGGCGCCGGGTCGGTCGGCCATTTCAGTTGCTGCTCCGCCCAGAGCCTGTCCGCGAGACGGAACGGCGGCATATCGACGTCATCGAGAGTGAGCATCGTGTCCCTTGCCACGGCGCGGCGGAGTATCGCGCCCTCTGAAAGTCCGATCGGCAGGGCATTCGCCAGGCGCGCGGTGAGCGCGTTGTCGATCAGTCCGTAGGCGCAATAGCCGCCGATTCCATCGAGTCGCTCTCCGGCGCACAGATCGCGCTTCGCCATGGTCACGACCTCGCAGCGCGGACCGTCCAGCGGTGCGACGGTGGCGTCGCGGTACAGGACCGCGCGGCCAATGGTGTTCGCGATCTGCAGGTGAGGCAGATGGAACGGCGTGTGGAACACGTAGAACGGACCGTCGCCCATCTTGTAGTAGGCGAGTTGCCGCCGCTTCAGAGGATTGTCCTCGTGAACGACGACGAAGGCGCCGGTTTGCGGGGCCGCGCCCAGGGCGTAGTCCACGATGCCGGTATCGAGCATGGGCTCGGGCGGCAGCCGCGTCGCCATTTCCTGCACATGCGCACAGGCGGGCCCGTACATTCCTCGCCGGCCGACCTGGAATCCGGCGGCATTGGCGAGAACCGTCGTCTCCATGGACAGCTTGGTCGCGTCGGCGAACGACGTCACCTTGCGAACATCCTGGTCGTTGGCCAGTGCGAACGCCTGCTGCGTGTCCGGGTTCCGATAGTGATCGACCATGCCCTTGATGTTGCCCGCAGCGACGGGGCGGAGGCCGAGCGTACGGAGATAGCGCAGCAGCGTCATGGCCACGCCCGGCTCATCGCCGTCGGTATTCGTCAGGACGACGCCCGCCCGGTCCGCCGTTGCCTTGAGGATGGGGCCGAGGGTCGAATCGAGCTCGGCGTTGACGATGATGATGTGGCGGCCCTGCTCGATCGCGCCGAGGACGATGCCGGCCGCATGATCGACCGTGCCCGTCACTTCGATGACGATGTCGATGGCCGGGCAACGCAGCAGCAGATCGGGGTCATCAGTCAGCGCGGGAACGCCGCGCAGAATGCCGGCCTCGACACGGGCGGGCGAATCGAAGCCGGTCCATTCGGCGATGCCCGCCTCGAGGAAGGCGCGTTCGGCGTGCGCGGGCGTGCGATTGGCGATGCCGGCGAGGCGAATGCCGGGAACGGGCGTGCCGAGCTGGAGCGCGATCGCGCGACCGGTCGCGCCCGCTCCGACCAGGGCGACCCGGATCGGCCGGCCCTGGCGCTCGCGTCTCTGAAGCATCTTGTCGATGCTCATGGCGACCGCGAAGTGGCAGGGTCCAGGTGCGGCCAGCGCCCATCCTGCTCGGACAGCGAGGACGGCGCGAGCGGCCAGCGGATCGCTACCATGGGATCATCGAACCGCAGACCCCGCGAGGCGGCCGGCGCGAACGCCGCCGACGCCATGTACAGGATCTCGGAGTCGTCCTCCAGCGTCTGGTAACCGTGGGCGCAGCCGGGCGGCACGAACAGCATGCGGCCGTTCGCCTCCGTGAGCTCGGTGCCGAACCAGCGGCCGAAGGTCGGCGATCCGGCGCGCACGTCGACGAGAACGTCGAACACGGAACCGCGCGTGCAGCGCACGAGCTTCGCTTCGAGGTGCGGCTCCACCTGGTAGTGCAGGCCACGCAGAGTGCCCGCCCGCCGGCTGCAGCCCATGTTCGACTGGACGGGCACGAAATCGATGCCGTGCGCGGCGAATTCGTCGAGACACCAGGCACGCATGAAACGGCCGCGCTCGTCGGTGTGCGGCTCGGGATCGATCGTCCACGCGCCCGCAATGGGCGTCTCACTGAAGCGCACGCGCGTGCTCCTGCCGGCCACCAGAGCATGCGGCTGGCGCCGCCGGACCCGGTAGCGGACCGGGCTCGCGTTTCAACCGCCTGAACAGTCCTTCGAGCGCGCGCTTCGGATTCAGCACCAGGTCCGAGAGAGGGGCGGCGACGTGGAACGTGAGCAGCGGATAACGGATCAGATAGCCCATCGACTTCAGAGTCGCGTGCGGCGATGCAAGCGAAAACGCCTTGTTGCGGTTTTCGAGGACGGACACGAAAGTCTTGTTGTCGTGAATCCGCGCACGTGCATCGGCCGACGCGAAATGCGCGGCGATTTCGCGCGTCCGGTCGGTATGGCGGTTGTTGACTACGGTCAGGTCGAAATGCGCGTACGTCTGGCGGAGTACGCTGCGGATCGCTGTCGCAAGGAAAGCTTCACCGTTGCAGACCGGGATCAGAACCCTGACCCGCGGCCGGGGGGCCACTGCCATCTTCGGCAATTCCGTTTCTCGAGCATTCGGGCGCCCGTCCGGGGATGAGCGGGAACCCGAAACGCCCCGGAATTGCAAGAGTCAGACTACCGGGAGCCGGTTCCGCCGTGCCTGTGCAAGTAGTTGAAATACCGGCGGTTGACGCCGCGGCCACGGAGCCACGCGGCCTCGGAACGCCACGCGGGGAAGGCAACGGTGTGGCGGCCGCGCAACGAGAGAATGGACGACGGTGCGACAACCGCCGTTCCGGCAGGGCGGCGCTCCGCGGCCAATCGGCGGGTACGGCGTGGTGTCCCGGACGGTCGCGATGCGCACGCGTGGACTCGGACTGCGTGTCGCGCTGGGCGCACGCGCCAGCGATCTGTTCGGCATGGTGCTGGCCCGGAGCCTGACCGTGGCGGCGGTCGGTGCCGCGGCCGGCCCGGGCTCGAATCCCTCTTGCGCCGGCATGGCCGAACGGGAAACGTTCGCAGCTCACGCTGCGTCCGCCCGTCGCATCCCCGTCGCACGGAGGTGAACCATGGTGCCCGTGATGTCGCTGTGGCTTCCGATCCTGCTGTCCGCCGTCGCGGTGTTCTTCGCCAGCTTCATCATCCACATGGTGCTCACCTACCACCGCAACGACTTCACAGCCGTGCCGGACGAGGACGCCGTGCTCGGCGCACTGCAGCCGTTCGCCATTCCGCCCGGAGATTACTTCGTGCCCTTCGCGGGCAGTCCCGAAGCCATGAAGAACCCGACCTACGTCGAGAAGGTGAAGCGGGGACCGGTGCTCGTCATGACCGTATTGCCGAGTGGCATTGCGAACATGGCGCCGCAACTCGCCCAATGGTTCGTCTACTGCCTGATCGTCAGCATCTTCGGAGCTTACGTCACGGGCCGGGCTCTCGGCCCCGGCGCCGGTTACATGGAGGTCTTCCGCTTCGCCGGCACGACCGTGTTCATGGGCTATTCGCTGGCCCTGCTGCAGAACTCGATCTGGTACAAGCGCAATTGGGGCTTCACCTTCAAGTCGATGTTCGACGGCCTCCTCTACGGCCTCGTCACAGCCGGCTTCTTCGGCTGGCTCTGGCCGGGCTGAAGTCGTCGCACCCGCGGAACCGTCCCGCCGCCCGGTCACTGCGACCCGGCGGCGGTGTCGTCGGACCCATCGCCGTGGCCGGCCACCGTTCCTGAAGTAGTCTGCAGGCGCGGACCAGGTAGAATTCTGCTCATGGCCCGACTCTTCAGCCTGACCTATCCATGGAGGAGGCGAGAATGACGGGGTTTGCCGGGGATCTGAGGTACGCGTTGCGGAGCCTGTTGCGGAAGCCGGGCTTCACGGGCGTTGCGGTTCTCACGTTGTCGCTGGGCATAGGTGCGACGACGGCGGTGTTCACGCTGCTGGACGGAGTGCTGCTGAGTCCGCTGCCGTATCCGGAGCCGGACCGGCTGATCTCGCTGGACCACGCGGGTCGCGAGGGGCAGGACCAGCTGCCGATCTCGCCCGGTCTGTATCGGATCTACCGCGATCAGGCGCGCACGCTGGAAGGCGTGGCGATGCACGGACCGACGGTCGGCAATCTGGTGGTGGACGGGGAGCCGGAGCGGGTCACGGGCCGGAACGTAACGCCGAGTTTCTTCGCGGTGCTGGGCGTGGCGCCCGCGCGCGGGCGTACGTTCGTGGAAGAGGAGGGCGAGCCGGGCGGCGAGCGGGTGATCGTGCTGAGCGATGGGCTGTGGCGCACGAAGTTCGGCGCGGACCCGGCGATCGTCGGGCGGAGCATCGATGTGAACGGGATGGCGAGGCAGGTAGTGGGCGTGATGCCGGCGGGCTTCGGGTTTCCGGATGAGGAAGCGCGATTCTGGGTTCCGCTGATCGTGGATGCCGCGCAGGCGCCGATCGCGGCATTCGGCGCGTCGGGCATCGGCCGGATGAAGGCGGGTCAGACGATCGAGAGCGTGCGGACGGAGCTGGAAGGCATGCTCGGCCGGCTGACGGAGCTCGCGCCGGGCGGCGGCTCGGAGTTCCTGATGAGTGTGCAGATCCACACGCGGCTGGCATCGCTCAAGGAATCACTGGTCGGTGAGTTGAGCACGACGTTGTGGATCCTGTTCGCGACGGTGGGGATCGTGCTCCTGATCGCGTGCGCGAACGTCGCGAACCTGCTGCTGGTCCGTGCGGAGTCGAGGCAGCGGGAGCTGGCGCTGCGGGTGGCGCTTGGCGCCGGCCGGCTGCAGCTGGTGCGCGCGTTCATCGGCGAGAGCGTGGCGCTCACCACGGCGGGCGGTGTGCTGGGAGTGGTAGTGGCGGCGGCATCGCTCCGCCTGACGACGGGGCTGATCCCGACGAACCTGCCGCGCGTGGCGGAGGTCGGGATCGACGGTCGCGTCCTCGGGTTCACCGCGCTGATCGCGGTCGGCTGCGCCCTCTTCTTCGGTTTCTTCCCGATGCTGCGCCACGGCATGCGCGATCTGTCGCGCGATTTGCACGGCGGTGCGCGCGGCGCGACGGGCGGGCGCGAGCGTCATCGTCTGCGGAACGGGCTGGTCGTCTCCCAGGTCGCGCTGGCGCTCGTGCTGCTGATCGGGTCGGGGCTCATGCTGCGCAGTTTCATGGCGCTGCGATCGGTGGATCCCGGCTTCGATCCGGCCAACGTGCTGACGGCGCGCGTTTCGCTGCCTGCGGCGGAAGTTCCCGACTGGCAGGCGGTCGACCAGTTCTACCGGCAGCTGCGGCAGCAGCTGGAGGAGAAGCCGGGCGTCAGCGCGGTCGGTCTGGTCACGGCGGTCCCGCTGGGCGGCGGTGGCTGGTCGTACACCGGCATCGAGGTCGAGGATCATCCGCGGGCCGACAACGAGCTGCCGATCTTCGCGCTCTGGCCGCAGGCGGGCGCGGGCTACTTCGAGGCGATGAGCATTCGCGTACTGCAGGGTCGCGGTTTCGAGACGGGTGATGGCGCGGCCGGCAACCGCGCGGTGGTCGTGAGCAAGGCCTTCGCGGAGAAGTGGTGGCCGGGCGTGAACCCGATCGGCCGCGGCATGCGCCTCGGCGCGCCGGACGAGGACTGGTACCGCATCGTCGGCATTGTCGACAACGTGCGGCAGCGGGATCTGCAGCAGCTCGAGCAGGAGACGGTCTACTTCCCTCTCGTGACCGATGGCGGCGGGCAGGTCGGCATCGCGCGCACCGTGGACGTGGTGATCCGCACGAGTGGCGATCCGCTGGCGCTCGTGTCGGTTCTGCGTGACGAGATCCGGGCGCTGAATCCGCGGATCCCGATCGCGAACGTGCGCACGATGACGGCGGTCTTCGAGGGTGCGACGGCGAGGACATCGTTCGCGGCGGCGATGCTGGGGGCCGCGTCGGCGATCGCGCTGCTGCTCGGCCTGGTCGGTATCTACGGCGTGATCTCGTACGTCGTGTCGCAGCGGACGCGCGAGATCGGCGTACGCATGGCGCTGGGCGCCTCGCGTTCGGTGGTCCGGGGCATGGTCGTGCGCCAGGGTCTGGCGCTGAGCGGCGGCGGTGTCGCACTGGGTCTGCTCGCGGCCGTCCCGCTGAGCCGGCTGATGCGCACGCTGCTCTACGGCGTCCGGCCCGTCGACCCGACCACCTACATCGCGGTCGGGCTGAGCCTGATCGCGGTCGCGCTGGTCGCGAGTCTGATCCCCGCGATCCGCGCGGCCGCCGTGGACCCGGGCCGGGCGTTGCGCATCGACTGATTCCCGGCCACAGCCCGTGCAGGACGAATCCGCCCGTCACCCCACTTGCCGCGGCGATCCGCGCGGCTGACCTTGCAGACATGAGGCTGCCGTCGATCGAACAGGCTTCGCGCGAAGCGCGCGACACCGTGGTCCGCTTCCCATTCGCGCTGCTGGCCGCCGGTATCGCGGCGGCCGCGATGCTGGTCATGATCGAGCGGACCGGCCCGGACCGCCAGTACGGTCGCATCATCCTGCCGGCGCTGGCCGCGATCCCGCTGCTCGTCGCGCTCGCGACGACGATGGAGCGGCGGCAGACGAGGCCGCCGCTCCGGCTGGCCGTGAGTCTGGCGGCCGTGGCCGTGATGGTGCCGATGTGGTTCGCGTCCGCGCGCTGGACGGACATCGTGATGGTCACGCACTACGTGCACCTCGATGTCGCGTTCCACCTGCTGGCCGCGACACTGCCGTTCGCGGGATTTTCCGCCGGCCGCGCGTTCTGGCACTACAACCGCATCCTCTTCCTGCGGTTCCTGCTCGCCGGACTGTATGCCGCGGTCCTTTTCGCGGGCCTGGCCATCGCGTTGCTCGCGATCGACAAGCTGTTCGACCTGAATGTCGACGAAGACTGGTACTTCCGCCTGTTCGTCGTGCTCGCCTTCGTGTTCCATCCGTGGTACTTCCTGGGTGGCGTGCCCCGCGACATCGATGCGCTGAACGAGCGCGGCGACTATCCGGGCGGCCTCAAGATCTTCGCGCAGTTCATCCTGATTCCCGTCGTCACCGTCTACCTGCTGATCCTCAGCGCCTACCTCGTTCGCGTCGTGATCACGCGGACGTGGCCCAGCGGCTGGATCGGGTACCTCGTGTCGAGCGTGGCCGCGGCCGGGACGCTCGCGCTGCTGCTCGTGCACCCCGTGCGCGAGCGAACGGACAGCCGGTGGGTCGATGCGTACGGCCGCTGGTTCTACGTGCTGCTCATGCCGTCCGTTGCGATGCTGCTCATGGCGATCTGGCAGCGCGTCGACCAGTACGGCATCACCGAGCGCCGCTATTTCCTCGCGATCCTCGCGTTGTGGCTGGCCGCGATCGCGCTGTTCTACGCCGTGAGCGCGTCCCGCAACATCCGCTTGATCCCGGTGTCCCTCTGCCTCGTCGCGCTCGGCACGTTCACCGGGCCGTGGTCCGCGTACTCGATCTCGAGTGCGAGCCAGGCCAGCCGGCTCGGCGCGATCCTCGAGCGGACCGGGCTGCTCACCGGCGGAGAACTGCGCACCGCGGCCTCGCCTGTCGCCTTCGAGGACAGGAAGGAGATCAGCGCGACGGTGCGTTACCTCGTGTCGACGCACGGGCCGCGCTCGCTCGGCCGCGTTTCCCGCGACATGGCCGCGGTCGCCGACTCGGTCGCGCGCGCCGACAGCCTGGTGGCAGCCCAGGATGAGCCCATCGCCCGCGCCGTCATGGACCGGCTCGGCGTCGAATACGTCAACCGCTACGAGGCCGTGCCGGAGAACTGGCTCAACTACTACGCCAACAACATCGGCGTCGCGCTCCCGGTGGCCGGATACGACTACGTGCTGCGGACGAATCTGATCCAGCGAACGGCTGTCGAAGTGGCGGGCGACTCGCTCATCCTCGAGTTCACGCCTTCGCCGCCCGTGATGACCGTCCGGCGAGGCGCGACGGCGCTCGTGATGCCGCTGGGCGAGCTGCTCGTCCGGGCAAGGCAGTCGATGGACGAGATGGCGCGGGGGCCGTCGAACACCCGGCCGCCGATCGTGCTGGACGCGGAGGGCGGCGGTCTGCGCATCCAGCTGCGGGTCTGGAACGTGTCGGGTCGCGGCGGAGGAGCGGAGGCGCAGCTGAACTCGGCGGAGGCCGACGTGCTGATCGCGATCCAGCCGGGTCCGCCTTCATCGAACTGAATCCGGAGCCGCGCAGAATCGACGTGCGCTTTCCCGCTTCAGATCACGCGGATGTTGCCGCCGTCGATGGGGATCTGTGCGCCTGTCGTGCGAGCGAACGCGCGGCCGGCGACGGCACAGGCGAGTTCAGCGACATCGGCTGAGGTGACCTCCGTCCGCAGCACGTTGTCGCGCCTGTACGCGTCAACACTCAGTCCGTAGTTCGCCGCGCGCTTCTGCAGAATTTCCTCCGACCACAGTCCGGTGTCGAACACGGCGTTGGGGTGGAGCACGTTGACGCGAACGCCCGCGGGCCCCAGCTCGAGTGCGGCGATGCGCGCGAGTTGCGTCGCGCCGGCCTTGGCGACCGAGTAGGCGGCGGCGCCGGGGCCGGGCGCGGGCACGTTCTTCGACGCGATGAGAACGACGGCAGGGTCCACGCCGGTCCTGAGGAACGGCGCGGCTGCCTGCAACAGCGATTCGTGGCTGGTCAGGTTGAGTGCGAGGCTGCGATCCCAGACGTCGGCCGGCAGCGACTCGATCTCGTGACTCGCCGGGAAGTTGCCGGCATTGCTGATGACGATGTCGAGGCCGCCGAATGCGCGGATCGTGCGCTGCACGGCGGTGGCGACATCGCCGCGATCGGTCACATCGCAGTGAACTGGCAGCACGGCGGCGGAGCGGATCGACTCGATCGAGGCGTGATCGATGTCGAGCGCGGCCACGACGGCCCCCCGGCGGACGAGCGCATCGACACAGGCGCGGCCAATGCCCGAGCCCGCGCCGGTAACGAGGGCGATGCGGCCGGCGAACTCGGGCTTCGCGCCCGACTTCCTGAGCTTGGCCTGCTCGAGATCCCAGTACTCGACCTCGAAGATGTCCGATTCCGGCAGGGCCCTCCAGCCGCCGAGCCGTTCCGCGGCGACAATGGCCGCGCACGTATGCCGCGCGATGTCCCGGACGATGCGCGCGGCCGGGGCGTCATCGCCGAACGAAATCGTGCCCCGGTCGGGCCAGATGGCCCAGCGAGGCGCTGGATCGAGACGGGTATGTGCCGCGCCGCGGTTTCGCTCGAAGCAGGCCGTGTATGCGCGCGCGAACTGCTCGACGGATTCGCGTGCGTCGGGGCCGACGATCATGGCCGTGCGTTTCGTGCGGATGACGTGGTCGGGCGTCAGCGGTCCGCGCGTCGCCAGGGAAGCGACATCGGGCAGGGACGCGAACGAAAGGGCGGCTTCCGAGTCGTCCAGCAACGCGATCATGGATCGGCCCCGTGCATCACTGACCGCGCGGCGGAGCCGTGCGAGTGCGAGCAGCTCCGTCGATGCCGGCAGCGCCGCGGTGTCAGCGG
>Ga0209640_10003721_pt1 | contig 13349 bp, 12 predicted proteins | sample RifCSP10_1_FD_184018 | JGI IMG/M metagenome (GOLD analysis project Ga0209640, IMG submission 184018) | Soil microbial communities from Rifle, Colorado - Rifle CSP2_sed 10_1 (SPAdes) (version 2) | ecosystem: Environmental > Terrestrial > Deep subsurface > Rock core/Sediment | place: Rifle...
ATCCAACCCTGAAAAAACGTTAACGCAAAGGCGCGAAGTCGCAAAGAATTCAAACTATTACTTAATGCAACCTTAACCGCTGCCAAACGCGGTGGGCCGCCCTATCCAGAATCCAAAAAACAGTACACTACAGTTCGTAACTACTCACCCCGTGTGCAGCATAGGTCAAAGCGGTGCCGGTGTCTCCTGCCGGGGGCGTCTGCGGCCAGGGATGGCCGCAGTCGAGCCTAACAGGGACGTACTTGTGGCGTCCCCCGGCAGGAGACACCGGCGCCGCCCACGGGTGAGTAGTTACTACAGTTCTTTAAAAATAATCCGGTTTCCTGTGCGTCATGGCGTCTTTGCGTTGAATACCGGCGTTAAGCTACCCACTGATTCTTCGGAAGACCCTTAAATATCTATTTTATATCCGACACCATAAACTGCGCGGATGGCGTTTTCGCCCGGCGCGATTACCTCCAGTTTCTTGCGCAGATTTTTAACGTGTGTATCTATAGTACGCTGGTTTACAATCCTATGGTCACCATACAGTTGATCCAGCAGTTGATCCCTGGAAAAAACCTTCCCACGCCGGGATAACAATCGTTTCAATAACCGAAATTCCACAACGGTTAAGCCAAGCAAACAGCCGTGATAACTCGCCTGGTATTTTTCATCATCGATACAAAACGCATCCTGATCCTGTTGTCCGGAATCCTGCAATTGAGCGCGTCGCAATACGGCTTTAACACGGGCCACCGCTTCACGCGGACTAAAAGGCTTACAGATATAATCATCTGCACCAAGTTCCAGCCCTAGCAATCGATCAATCTCTTCCACTCTCGCGGTTACCATTATAATTGGCACCTGAGAAAAAGCCCTTATCTCCCTGCAGATAGCCATACCGTCCTTACCTGGCAACATAATATCCAGCAATATGAGCGCTGGCGCGTTAGATTCAACCCATGGCACAACGTTAAGGCCACTTTGGATGATGTGGGTACGGAAATTCGCCTGAAGCAGATACTCACTCAGCAATTGCGCAAGTTTGGGTTCGTCTTCCACTATCAATATTAAGGGATTTTGCATTGTTGTCCTTCCATGAACCCTGTTTTTTAATATATCTGATGAGTCTTAACGAAAGCCGCAGGAAAGCTGATCTTAAACCACAACCCCCCAATTGACGAACGTTGTACGGTAATCTTACCATCATGGGCTTCGATTATGTTCCTGCAAATTGATAGCCCCAGTCCTGCTCCGCCGCTTTCCCTATTTCGTGATTCTTCGGCGCGAAATAGTCGGTCAAACAATCGATCCAGCAAATGATCGGGCACACCTGGTTCCGAATCCTGCCAGTTTACCGTCACTTTCCCGTCGGATTCCTCACAACTGATGTCACATCGGCCCCCAGGATTTGTATAGCGCAAGGTGTTCTGCAACAAATTGGAAAATAACTGGTACAACCGCTGGATATCCGCAAAAACCAGGTACGGATGACCGGTATCATACTTAACCCTGGCTTGGATCGATTTGTTGCGTAACTGTTCGTTAAACGACGTGACCACGTCATCCAGGACCGCGGTCAATTCTATCTCTTCCTTGCGGTAGTTCAACGCACCGATGTCGGACATCGACAAGGAATACAAATCATCTATCAACTTGTTAACACGGACTATTTCTGAATGTAACGAAAGTATCTGGGTCTCGGTGGGTTTGCGTACCCCATCCTGAAGGGCTTCCACTTCCCCCAGCAATACAGCCATTGGGGTTCGCAGTTCATGAGAAATATCCGCAATCCACTGCCGGCGGGATTGTTCATTTTTCTCCAAGGTCAATGCCAGCGAGTTAAAATCGTTCTGCAACTGTCCCAATTCATCTACACCGGTAACGTCAATTCTCGTATCGAATTTTCCAGCGGATAACTCCCTCGTTGCATGCGCCAGTGATTTAATCGGGCGCAACAAATGTTGCGCAACCCCCACGGCAATAAGCGCCGCAAGGAAAACACTAACCACACTTATGGCGATTGCTATCACTTCCTGCTGTTCGGTAAATTGAATATCGACCGTATCAACCAGTGCGGTTGACGGCATAATACTAAGCCAGCCGATAATTTCTTCAGCGCTATTGTAGATTGGTTTTAACTCGGCGTTATCGCCAAATTGAAGGTTACCGGCAACAAATGTTTTTTCTGAATCGAGCAAGGCCAGACGCAAACCGAGGTCGGTAAGATCAAGAGACTGTTGATCTTGGTTGTTGTCAAAATTTTCCAGCGTATATTTCCCGCCTTTGGCGGAGCGCAAATGCGAAATAATTAAACGATGCCAGATACCTTTTTTGTGTTTTATAAATCGCCAGTCGCCTTGGTTCTCATATTCCTCCGCTATGGTCATCGCCAAAGCGTCCAGGCGCTCAAGTTCCACGCGATTGACGTAATCAAGGAAACCAGACTGAAAGCTGTAACGCACAGCAACCGCCATCGTCAGGATAACGATGATACTGGTAATAAAGAAAGCGAGATATAATTTTAGGGTAATGCTCAGTTTCATTGGCGAGCCATTGTGTGAATCTGGCTCGAATTATATCAATCCTGCACGGCTAAAAATAGTACTCCGGCCGTTCCTTGATGACTTTGGTGTCGTCATGCAGGACATAAACCGTCATTTTCATTTCCGGATGGAGCTGCGATTTGATGTCGTATAGGCCCGGACTATCCAACACAATCACCCGGCTGGTGCCGGGCTCTAAATCGGCGACCATCTGTTCCTGGTCCTTATACAGAAACAATATTTTATGGTTAACCGAGTCCAGATTAATAATTTTGATTTTATCCTTGCTGGCGACTTTGAGGAACACTTCCGAGAATTTGTTATTCTCCTGATTAATCACATGTTCTCTTGCGCCGGAAATACTTGCCAAACAAAGCAGAACCATTCCAATTATTGTGGCATGAATTTTTATCATCGCGCCCCCGTTCAAATGTTGGGTATTTACCTCTGAAGAACGACAACACAACAAAGCGTTATCAGCGTTGTGAAATGTCACCAGGTGTATCGCAAAGTAAGGTATAGGCTAAAGAAAATGCACTAACTAATGGACCAGCCACACATAAAACGCAGGAATTGATTTTCTACTTCCTGTGATAGTCTAGGAAACAATTATTACAACTCAATGAAATATAAAAAACTTCACTAAATGTTCATATTGACAAACATCGAGTCACTTGCTCAGGATTCGTATTTCCACCGCTGAGCTTTGAACTTTTCCCGCTAATTACGCCGTTTTTATCATAAATAAAAATAAGCATGAACAAGCCACTAACACTTCCTGATTAAATATGGCAGACAATGTGGAATAATCCAGGGATTTTAAATAAAACACTTACCTTACGCGGATACTTTGACTAGAATACGCCTATTTGAAAATCAGCCCCGTCAACACCATCACGAAAGAACACGTTGCGCCAGTTGAAAGTAACTCGCGTCAGACCAATAACAAAAATGAACTAAACGGGTAACGCGAAGCTCTACTGAGCAGTCCAGCGTATTATTCTATTCCGTGGACTACTGTTACATCAAAAGGAAATCTGCCACATGCCAGGTAACACTATTTCTGAATCAACAATGCGCAATCACCTGTTGCTCGACACAGGGCTTAGTCCCACTCATTTATTGGTTGAGAGTAATTCATTACTGAATAAAAATGCCATTGTTGCAACTAACGCGGTCGACAACAACGCCCCGGTTGCTTTCCAGCAATTTGACATAGACAGCGCCAGCCAAATGTTAGCGCATAAATACCCAACGGAATATGTCGCAGAGAATTACCAAAAGGCCTTGCAAGAACTTTATTATGTCTTGTTGGGTGTCGGCGCTTTTTTGTTTTTGGTATACCTGGGATGGGCCATGGTGCAGAAAGTCAATTATCTCGCAGGTGGAAAGTTCGTTTACAATGCCGGCCTGATCGGCGGAATTCTGATGCTGGTTGCGCTGTTATATTCCGTTTTAAAACGGGTGCGCTTTTTTAGGCGTTATACCACATCTGACACATGGTACTATTTGCACATCGCTTCCGGCTCCCTGGGCGGGTTTCTCGTAATACTCCACTCGTCCTTTGATTTGGCGTCAATCAACAGCTCGGTGGCGTTTATCAGTATGCTGCTGGTCATCATCAGTGGCGCGCTGGGCCGGTATCTATTAACACTTATTAACATAGTGCAGCACAAACAATACGCGGAAATTCGCGGATTGGAACCTGAACTTTTCTCACACCTCAGCCTGGCTACTGATAGCAACCGCATAGAACTTATCTCCGATCACTTGCCCAGATTTGTTATACGCTGCCTGAGGCAACCCGTTGGAACCCGTAAATTCCTTGCCCGCATCGTATTGCTTCCCTGGCACGGAATCCGTTTTTACTTAATGTCCGCGTGGCAGCTACGCGCTGCCATAAAAAACTTTGCAAAAAGCGCCGGCCTTAGCATGTTTGAAATCAGAGCTGTAAAAAAAATCAAACAGCATCAATTACGCCAGTATGTGTTTTATATTGTCAAAATGGGATACATGTCGTTATTGGAACAGATATTTCGCCGTTGGCGGATTTTGCACGTACCACTGCTGTATATTCTGGCCATTACTTCAATAATCCATGTCGTGGTTATTCACATGTACTAGAATAAAAACCAGGTAACTACTCACCCCGTGTGCAGCATAGGTTAAAGCGGTGCTGGTGTCCTCCTGCCGGGGGCGTTTGCGGCCAGGAATTGCCGCAGTCGAGCCTACAGGGACGTACTTGTGGCGTCCCCCGGCAGGAGACACCGGCGCCGCCCACGGGTGAGTAGTTACAAAACCGGATTAATTGGATATGCGCGTTTTAGCGTTTGCTGGTAAAAGGTACACCGACAGCGATACCAAGTATCACCTTGGCGCTTTCGGACATCGGCGGCAAGAAATAAGATATTTTTAAACCACAACTAATACCTAACGATGCAATTAGGTAACTGGCATAATATCGTCAAAGTGATAAATGGCGTTAAAGTCCTCAACATTTTTTTCATCCCGGCGGGTGTCAGGTTTTCGCACCGCTAACAGGTGCTCAATTCCGTAATGTTGCGCCGCCCTCAGCACCGGCAGACTATCATCAACGAGCAATGTTGATTTATTATTGTAGGGTTCCACCGTTTTGAGCTTGTCCCAGAATTCATAACTTTCCTTGGCGTGACCCAGGTCATGGGATACGACAATATGGTCAAAATGCCCGGCTAACCGGGTCTGCTCCATCTTGATTTCCAGACTTTTTACATGCGCGTTGGTAACCAGCAGCAGGCGCCGCCCGCTCTTTTTCACGGCTTCAAGGAACTCCAGCACGTGAGCATGAACCGCGATTAAATGATTCACTTCCTTTTTCAGCTTCTCAATGTCCAGCTGAAGTTGCGACGACCAGTAATCGACACAATACCAGTCTAAAGTGCCTTCGGCGTCACGGAACTTGGCGTACAATACGGACTTGGATTCCTCGATACTCAGATTATGCAACTGCGCATAGCGCAAGGGAACGTACTCTTGCCAGAAGTGGTTGTCAAAATTCAAATCCAATAGCGTACCATCCATGTCGAGCAGCACGGTTTCAATATGCTTCCATTTAATATCAGGTTTAGTCATGTATTTTCACGCTTTAGTTTTGCTATAAAAAATTGTCGATGAGTCTTATACGGACAATAACCTACCGGCAACCGCCTACCGGCGACTATGCCGCACTTAGAGCAAGCGGGCCGACGCAATATCTACCGATTCAAAAATTTCGCTTAACCAGCGATACACGGTATTGGCGGCGTATTTTTCAAACCCTTCCTGCGGCGGTTGTTTCTGCAACACGCTCACCACCATCTCAAGCTTTAGTATGTTGGGCGTGTAATGTTTCGATAGCGCCGCACTAACGGCGGGCAGATTTGGCCTGACGCCGGGTAAGGCGTAAGCCAGGCATTGAATGTTATTGATTTTTACATTACTGAATATCGGCACCAGCACATCATTGATCTTGTGCGCCGCAATTTCCGCGGCCAGGTTTGCCACTTCATCCACGGCATCCAGCAGATAATCCGGAAACGTTTCCTGATCCCTGAAAAAATCCAATGCCGGATAATAACCTAAACCGGCTTGCCCTACCCGCTTTTGAATTTCGTTAGAGAGTTGTTCGCCCAGCTTATCGATCGGCGCGGGCAGATGTTTCTGCAACAGGCTAATCGGCACAACCACTTTAACGCTTAACTCCACTCGCGTAACATGCAAGCCGGACATATTTGGCAGTTCCGTTCACATCAATCGTTGAATATTTTCCGCAATCGGCTGAGTCACGGATTGCAGGCGCTTGCGCATCACAGAACCTACTGCATCGGTTTGTGAAAATATTGGGTCCACCAGCGCTTCACAAACACAGGCCAGGCTTAGCATGGCATACACTGAATCATGGTATTCCGGAAAATTCTCAAGCAGGGTTTTTAAACCGGTGTTGCCGTTATTGTTGAGCACCTCGTCCACGGCTGCAGCAATCGCATCAAAAGTGCGGTACCTCGGATCGGGAACAATACATACATCACGAAAGTAATTTTGTATAGCTTTCAGGAATAGCACCACCACATGCTGATCACTTAGCTTGTCCAACGTCCTGCTGATGGTGGATAAATATACCTGTCCTTGCGCGCTCAACAATTGCATCAGCAATTTCGCATAGGGATTTTCACCACACAGCGATTCCAATTTGGATTTACTCGCCTCAAAGCGGGAACTTGCAGGCATCTGCTCTGGCAAACTCTCTGGGTTGGCCAGCAGAAATCCTACATAAAACACACTCTTGCGATTGGCCCGCGACCAAAGGCTGCGTATTGTCGAATCGTCCACCAATCCGGGCTGCAATACCAGACGCACGGATTCCGCAATATCAAACGCCTCATTTTCGAATGGCAGATACTCCAGCAGAAAAACCGCCAATTCTTTGCCAATGCCGCTCGCGGCGATGCGCGGATTGCGCAGCATGCGGCGGGCAATATCAGCGTCCGGCATCGCCCACCAGGCGCGGTGCGCGACTTCTTCAGAAAGGTGAGGTGAATTGGCGACAGCGACAATGGCTTCCGGCTCGCCCAGCAATAACAAACCCTGCAGGCTATCTTCGCGCATCTGGCCCATACGCGTCCAACGCCGTAAATACACCGGGTAACCGCCGGGTGAACCCAAGGCGTGCGTGGAGAACATTTCGCGCACCATACGTAAATATTTATCGTCACGGCAGGTGGGATTCAAAGGCACTCTCGCCTCACCGCATTGTGTCAGCGCATACACCACCATTTTTGATTCATCGATCCTGACCGCATGCAGGTCCTGGTGGATGAGCACGTTGAGGCGCAAACTGTCTTCGCTGGATAATTCCATAGTCAATCGCAAGCCAATAGCGGTAATTCCCGTATAAACCCTAATTTATGCCTCGTCAGTAAATACCGTGGGTAACCCAACGCCCAAACCAATTAACGCAAAAGCGCCAAGACGCAAAGAACTCAACCAATTACACGTCAAGCAGCCAGGTCAGTCGCGTAATGTTATTGGTCTGTTATGCCGGAATTCAACATCCAAACCGTTACAATTCTTTATAAATGCCCGGCGCGCTTTGCGCCACTGAGTCTTTGCGCTTACTATCGGCGTTGAGCTGCCTGCTGACTCTTCGAAAGACCCGTATTTATCAGTTGAGCTGGACGCGGATGCCCCACGGCACACTCTCCTTTCCCTTGACCAGCCACATCACGGGATATGGGGGTGGTTGTTCCGGAATGCGGCCTTTGGCGTCGGTAAAGTATATCAGTAAATCCGGCGGATTATGCGATCGATCAACCCATTCGAAAACCGGCGCGAATTCAGTGCCCCCGCCCCCAATAAATTTTTCGGGTATCAGGAATTGCTCCCAGGGCTCGTAAATCCACGGTCCGCCTTCCACCAATTTGGTGTCACAAGCGTGCAAAGTAACGCGGGCGCGCACCTGGCTTTTTATGGCATCGATTTCCGAGACAAATCGCCGCATGTCGTCGTCGCTGATCGAACCGCTGGTATCGAGTGCTACCGTAACATTTATCTGGCCGCTGCGCAGGCTTGGATAAATCGCCGGATCGCCGCGACGCGCGGAGGGCCGCGCGTAACTATAGTCATCACGCGCCATGGATGACATGTAATGAGCCAACACACTGCGCCAGGGCAATTGGGGTTGCAGCAAATAATCCACTAGCCGCGCCATTGTGCCGCTGAGCTTTCCCGCTTGTATCGCCTGCTGCGCGGCGCCGGCCAGACGTTGTTGCCATTGGGTATTGAGGTTTTCCCGCTCGGTTTGCGTCAAGGGTGGTGGTTGCGGTGCGCCTGCGCCGCCTGATCCCGCATTGGGCTTGGCCGACTGCTGCGAAGCATCATGTTGCGGACGCCGTGGAGTTTTCTGGCCAGGCAACTGGCGGGGCGATGAACCTTCTCCACGATCCGCTGCTTCGGGATTAGGCTTTATATCGCTCTCGCTGTCGTAAATATGTTTGTCGTGACATTCTTCTTGAAAGGAATCCTCGATGGAAGGATAGATTTCCTCGGCGGTCATGCCCTCAAATCCATCCAGCATCAAGGCGCCGGCCGGCAGTTTGAATCCTTCACCGCGCAACAGCGGATTTATGGCCAGATCGCAGGCGATGTCCCACTTGCGTTTATCCCGATGGCGGCGGCGCGCGAAATGGGACAACGCGCAATGCAGGGCTTCGTGCACCAGCGCGAATTGGGTTTCTTCCAGGTCGAGCGCATCGATATAGGCGGGATTGTAATAAATTTTGCGCGCATCGGTAGCTGTGGTTTCACACCAGCCGGGATTCGCCGCAACCGCCGGCAAGCGCAACACCAATGCGCCCAGAAACGGTTTCTCGATTATAAGGCGCGTGCGCGCGGCGCTCAATTTTAGCTCGATGCCATTTTCGTCGGCTGACATCTTTTGTTACCTTATCACTTGCTGCCTGACAGAGACCATTACGCTTAATAATTACATGGGTGAAGGTTTTGGGTTATGTTGCCATCCGGTACTTAGTAAATCATGACGTCTGCAATGGAATCAGCCCATTGCGCAAATTGTGGAACACTAAACAGGTCCTGACCGATGGCGCGATGCATATCGGACACCAGCATCACGCCCATTTCGCGCTGGGGAAAGCGGATCGCATAATCCAGGATGCGGCCGTGCAGTTCGCGGGCATTTGCCAGGCTGCGCGCGCGAATGGCGTGCCCGACCAGGGCGGAAGCGACGGCATATTGCAGATCCACGTCCTTGGGAACCCCCACCTTCTCGCCCCGCAGTATCGCTTCAATATCGGGCAATTGATCCAGGTTTTGCATAAACGCATGCAGTTCAATACCGGCCGCTTGCCCGACGCAGGCTTGCAGGCTTTCCAGCAACAGTTGCGGCTGGTGTTCAAACTTTTGTACCGCGCGATGCGCGTATTCCCAGGAGCGCGGTGATGGAAAGGCCACGGGATTTTGCGCGGGATCGAAATCGAATAACAACTCCGGCCGGAAACGCACAAACGCAATAACGCGATCGTCAATGCCGTTTGCATACGCCCAGGTCGCCCAGTCATCCAGATGGGTATCCACGGTGTAGTGCGAAAAACGGTTGGCCAGTGGCGACGGCATGGCATAAGTAACACCGCTATCGCCCTGCCGGTTACCCGCCGCGATAATAACCCAGCCTGCAGGAACCCGGTAATTACCCAGCCGGCGATCGAGTATTAACTGGTAGGCGGCCGCGGAAACGGTCGGCGCCGCCGAGGTGATTTCATCCAGAAACAGGAATCCCTGTTTTCCATGCCGTTTGGCGTCGGGCAACATGGAAGGCACGGCCCATTCCACGCGTTCGTCCACGCGAAAGGGAATCCCCCGCAAGTCACTGGGTTCCATTTGCGATAAACGAATATCAATGACGGGCACATTATGCTTTTGCGCGACCTGGGCAACCATTTGCGACTTGCCCACACCCGGAGGGCCCCACAACATTACCGGGGTGTGGTGGCCATGTTGAGCACTGGTAAATTCTTTTTCGATAACGGCTAATAAGTGATTGGGACGCATGGGCGGTTAGATAAACGTTGATAGCGATAATTTCTTTAGCGGAACCGTCGGGATAAGGTAACTTGCTGAGAGTATATGGCTTAATAACGCGAACGTATATCCCCTAAGAGAGACGGATACCGAAAAACACCGGCAGTGTTGGATGGCCCGCAACGCTGCCGTTGCAGTTACGTTCCGGACCCGTCCGCGAAAATCGCGGGTGGTTCAGTGGGCCAATGGAACCCATTAACCGGGGTGACACAAGTCACGTCACGAACCACGACACCTGGTTTCAGATTACGTTTTCCCGGTCAGTCCTCAAAACCTTCAGCTTGGATCAACCCCGCAGGGCAAATCCCGCCCGGACACCTTCGACAAAAAAACCAGGCTAGCCTCGAATGCGCCAGCGACCTTAGTATGCACCTGGAAGCCACTGTTAACTAAGAAATTATCGTATTTTACTACCAGCCTGAATCGCCACCACAATTAGCGAATTCCGGCAAATCTACCCTTAAATATAAGTCTGCGTTGCCGATATTAAAACTAAGGCTCTCGACCTGTAGCCCGCAACAATGGAGCAAGGTCCTCAATCATTTTCTTATCTACCCATTGAGGGTATAGGGAGTGGCAACATGGTTAAAACAGGATTCAAATCATTGGCGGTGACACTGTTGGTGTCATTCGTTTGGGCAGTCCAAACTTTTGCCGATACCAATGCAGATTCGCAAGCGCTGGTGTTTGGGGTTCCGCCACAAGGCGGGAACGCTGACAGCAACGCGCAATGGCAACTTCTGATCGCACAGCTCAGCGTGCACAGCGGGCACAAACTACGTTTTGAGCCGGCTAAAGACCTCGAAGAATTCGAGCGTAAATTAACAAGAGGCGCCTTTGATTTTGTACTGCTCAACGCCAACCTGTACACCAAAGCCCATGATAGCGCCGGTTACCGGGCATTCGCCAAGGAATCCGGCCAGACAAATAATGGCGTGATTGTCGTGCACCGCGATAGCCCGATCCAGACCCTCGCGGACCTGAGACACCAGACTCTAACCCTGTCAGGCCCGAACCGTTCTCCATCGGCCGTGTTAACCAAGGCGCACCTGAGTAGCGCCGGTATCGACGTTAATGAAGAATACGTGGAATCTGACAGTTCCGTTTATCGCGCCGTGGTAACCGGCCATAGCGTGGCCGGCGGTGGAGAAATCAGCACCTTGAACAGCATTAATCCCAACGCGCACGCCAAACTCCGCGTCATCTGGAGTTCGAAACAGTATTCCGCCAATGCTTTTGCGGCGCATCCACGCGTCAAAACGGAGTCGCTGGCAAACGTGCAACGGGCCTTGTTAAACCTTAACAATGACGCCAAAGGCAAACGACTATTAAACAATGTGAAATTCAAGGGAATTACCGAGGCATCGGACCAGGAATGGGATGATATACGCGCGCTCAAACAGCAATTCGCCAAGGAATGACGAATCATTCAAAAACGGCCGGATTACGTTATCGATTTCGGCGGCCTGAAAATCGCTTGCACGCTCTCAGTCACCCAGTTTCTTTAGCAAGCTGTAATCAAAGACTCGAACCAGCACTAGTGTCAATCCGGCAAATAAACCGATGTTATTAATAACCGGCTCACCGCATGAAGAATTCGCTACGGCCTCCAGCATGCCGCGGTACTGAAAGTGCAACAATCCAGGATTCAAGTTATTCAATTTGCAACAGGTTTTTAATTCACACTATGATGTCCATATTGAATTCGTTATCGGCAAAGACACTCGTAATAGGGCTGTTGTTGGCCGCACACGCCTTGCCAGGCCTGGTGCGGGCGGATACCGCCAATGCGGCAAAGCCAGGAACACAAGCAAGCTCCAATGCACCGGCGGTTATGGCCCCGTTAAAAGCAAACAATGCGCGTGTGGAGAGTCCGGCTGCCAGGCTCCCCGATAACCCGTTTACGCGGCTCCACAAGGCTATGCCGTATTTGGAGCAGGCGCTGATTATTTTCACCAGCGCCAACGGGTTTGTTATTGTTTGCGGCGCTGTGCTGCTTTTTCTTAAAGCACGGATGCAACGTCAATCCGCGCTCAGCTTCGCAACAGCAAAGGCGCCGCAACGGACGGAGTCAAAAACCGCCGCTGACTTCTTCAAGCCCAGCGAAACTCACAACCAATGAAGCGCGCAATATTCCAGTAACAGCCAGCCATGTCATTAACACTGACCTTAGTCATTCTGTTTATTATCGAGCTGATTATCATATCCGCCCTGGCCGCCCTGTTGCTGGCGAAAAAGAACCGGAAACAGGACGCGTTGCTGGAAATTTACCGCAATCGCGCCGCTGAATACGAAAAGAAGCTGGAATCCGAATTACTGGAACTGGACAATATCGGAGAAAAACTCTCCAAATTGCTGGAGCCTGTTAAAAAAACCCATTACCGGCACCGCAAAAAAGAAATCGAACTACTGGAAAAAAGAATTCAATTTATTCAATCCGAAATCAATGCCATCGTCAACAAGGAGGATGGTGAGGAGTATTGGGACAACTTGTGTGTGCGTTTGAGTGACTTAATGCCTTCACCGGTGGTGGACATCGCCGATGAACAGCAGCCCGGTGATGAAAGCGGGATTGCGCCGCGAGTCACGGACGATATGGACGATGTCCCCACATTAAGCCAGAAAATCCGCATCGATAAAAACTCGCCCACTATTGCCTACATCACGCTAACGCCTTTGCAAACCGAAATCAAACGGCTGAAACGTATCGTCGGCAGGCATTTCGGCATGCTCAGTGATATGAAACAGGCCATTGTAGAGAACAAAAACGATGTGGAAAATTTTACGAAACTGCCCAAGGCGCTGCGAGAACTGCAAATCGTCCATGTTCAACTGACCCGCAGTGTCAAAGCGTTAAAGGAAGAAAATGCGCGTTTGACCAAAATCCTCACCACGGAAAACAGTATTACCGGTGATTCAAACGACCTGATGGATGACAGCAAACGCAAGGCATTGGCGGCGCTCAAACAAAACCAGCCTCCGCCGCGCCCGTCCCGGAAACGCTCCGCCGAAGGCTAGCCCGCATTTCTCACCAGGCGGCCGCTAACGATCAAGAAAAGATGGAAAAACAAACGGCGATGCATCATAAATCGAAGACAAACTGTTCAGCTTTCTGGCCTATCGCGGTTCAGACTGGTCTTCGCGTCCGTAGGCTTGCTCTTCACTCAAGCCATAGCTACGGCTATGACTTTCGCTCCAGAGCGGCGCCTA
>Ga0209640_10003722_pt1 | contig 13348 bp, 11 predicted proteins | sample RifCSP10_1_FD_184018 | JGI IMG/M metagenome (GOLD analysis project Ga0209640, IMG submission 184018) | Soil microbial communities from Rifle, Colorado - Rifle CSP2_sed 10_1 (SPAdes) (version 2) | ecosystem: Environmental > Terrestrial > Deep subsurface > Rock core/Sediment | place: Rifle...
TGTTGGCCGCATCGTCGCAGCAGTAGACGATCGGGCCGATGATCGCCCCGGCCCGCCGGTAACCGTCCTCCTCCGTGCGCTGGCCGACGTAGGCGTTGAGATCGAACTCCTCGCCGGCGAGCACGATCGCTCCATTGACCTCATCGGCGATACGGTGGATGTTGTTGATCCGATTGAGGTTCTTCTCGTCACCGCAGCACGGGTAGTAGGTCGTCGCGGTATACAGCAGCTCCTTGATCCCCAATGCCTCGGCATCCTCGGTGGTGAAGGCCGGGGCGACGCCGGACCGCACCGGAAGCGGCGCGGTCCGGGTGACCGAGTTGGCCGCGGCCCATACCGCGTCGGGAAGCGCCCCATCGTCGACCACAACGCCGTCGGATCCCGGCAGAACGAGGGGGACATCGTCGGGTCGGATGACCACCTGCGCGTCGATCGGCTCGGTTTCCACCGAGTCCCTGATCGGATTGAGGTACTGCACGAGCGGCCCGATCTGGAAGAACAGGTCTAGCCGCGGGTCGTCGGCGGGGCCGACGATGCGGCTCTTGATCGAAGCCCCCAGCACGTCCGGTGGGAAGGTCACGGATGTCTGCGGGAGGATCTTGGCGAGGGTGACCGGCTGAGTGACCAGGGTGCGTGCCCTGGTCACCGCCCGGTCCACGTCGGTGTCGGTGAGCACGGGTACTCGGAACTCAGTGACGGCGGTCACAGGTGATCGGTCTCCGAGGATGGAGGCTCCGACCAGGTCGGCAGTCGCCTCGAAATCGAGTCCGGTGCCCGCAGCCGGGTAGATGGCGACGATCGCGCCGTCTTCGAGCCGGATGCCGCCCTCGGTCGGCGGATCGGCGACGGCCTGGTTCTCCCATGCTTGGAGGACCGCGATCAGCGAGTTCCGGTTGTAGGTCGCCGGCATGGGCAGCACGTCCGGCGAGCCGCCCGCGATGTGACTCAGCCACCAGGTCATCTGGCGGGCAACGCCACCGTCTCGTCCGATCTTCAGGGCTTGGTCGATGACGGCCTGCTCGTCGATGTCGAACCCGATGTCGTAGGGCAGCAGGGTGAATTGGGTGTCGACCACCGTCACCGTGATCGGCTCGCTACCGAGTTCGGTCTCGACGTTTACCAGCGCAGACCGTGCCTCGGCAGCCGTCAGTCCCCCGAGGTCGACGTCTCCGATCGTGACCCGTCCGAGGATCTCACCGGAATCCGAAGCGCGGTCCATGGAAAACACCACCCCGATCCATGCAAACAGGATCAGCGGCACCGCGGCCGCAATCAGGGCAATGCGCAGGGGTCGTGGCATGACACTCGGGGGGAGGCGGTGGGCGAGTGTACTGCGGCCTGTGACCAGCGAGGTCGCGGCGGATAGCATCGCCGCGATGACCCTCGATCCTCCGCTGCGGTTCCCGCCGGTCGCCCCCGGCGAGGACATCACCGTGTCTGCCACTACCTTCGTCTCATTCGAGCGCTGTCCCGAGCAGGCAGCAGCCCGCTTGCGCGGTGTCTACGGCCCCGAGTCACGGGTGTCGTTCGTTGGCGGGTTGGCTCACCGGATCTTCGCCCGTCACCTCAACTCGGGGCCGATCGACAGGGCTGGGCTGGAGTCAGCCTGCCGGGAGGAGATCGGGTCGGCCATGAACGCCAAGATGACCGCCCTCGGGCTCAAGCCCAGTGCCCTCGCCGAGATCATCGAGGAGGTTGGCGACCTGTACGACCGGTTCAAGACGCTGGGCACCGAGGGTTTCGAAGGCGCCGAGGTGAGCCTCGAGGCGACTCCGGTGGAGGGGGTGCTGCTCCGAGGATCGGTCGACGCGGTATTCCAGGCCGGTGAGGCGGGGGTCAGGCTGGTCGACTGGAAGACAGGCAACCTGGGCGATCCGGGCCTGCAGCTGTCGTTCTACTCGTTGCTTTGGGCTCTGGACCGTGGGGAGATTCCCGGCCGGGTCGAAGCGGTGTCGGTCGGGTCGGGTGAGCGGATGGAGGAGGTGCCCACTAGGGCAGGGATCGAAGAGACGGCCGCCAAGGCCGCCAGCATGATCACAGCGCTGCGCGAGTCGTGGAGGAGCGGGTCGGACTTGGAGCGCCTCGGGGGGCCGTGGTGCCGGTGGTGCCCCCTGCTCGAGGAGTGCCCGGAAGGGCGCGCCGCCACTCGTCTGCTCGAAGGGTGAGTGCGCGTTCTCAGTCCTCGTCCGGCCAATTGACCGGCTCGGTGAACGGGTCGGCGGGAAGCGTCTCGACGTGTGGTGGGAGGGTTATCACCTCTCCATCCAGACGGGCGGCAAGCAGCCGGTTGAGAGCGGAGGCGACCTCCGGGTCGAACTGGGTGCCGGCGCATCGGTTGATCTCCGCAATGGCAACTGCCGGGGGGAGTGCTCCTTCGTACGGTCGGTTCGAGGTCATGGCGTCGTAGGCGTCGGCTACCTGGACGATGCGAACAGTGAGTGGGAGGCTGCGCATGTCCGTGCCGTGGGGATAGCCCTCGCCGTCGACCCGTTCGTGGTGGTACAGGACTGCTGCGGCCACGTCGCGATGGGTGATGTCGACTACCAGCCGGTGACCCTCCTGGGGGTGGGCGCGCACGGCCCGCCATTCCGTCGCATCGAGCCCACTGGGCTTCCACAGCACTGCCTCAGGAACTCCCATCTTGCCGAGGTCGTGAAGCAAGCCCCCGAGGTAGGTGCGGTCGACTTCTTCGGTGTCGAGCCCCATCTCGCCGGCTATCGCCGCGGCCATATGGGCTGCGCGCAACCCATGGTCGGCCAGGTCGGGATCGCGCAGGCGCATGACCTCGAGCAGCTTTTGGGTCGCCGCCGACTCGGCTGTGTCGGTCGTTCCTGGGATCACGACGGCACCGACCGTTTCCTCATCGAGACTCTCGGGCTGGTCAGCGGTATCTCCACCTCGTGCTGGACGCCAGGTTACGGCGCGGACCCGTCCGGATCGCGCCTTTTCGATCAAGCTGGAGGGCGAACTGCTCGCTCGATGGCGGATGCACGGTCCAGGAGGTCGGCTCGCAGCTCACCGAGCGTGTCACCGAGACCGTCGACCGACTTACGGACGCCCGTCAGCACGGCACGCGCCGAGCGCAATTGGTCGGCGAGCTTGCGGATCGAAGAGACTTCGTCGCTCACCGCCACGGTGTCGATGTCGTCGATCGACCCTTTGGCTGCGGCCGCAATCGCGGCCTGCGCAAGGGTGAGCGCCACCCCGGTCATGGTCCCGTCGTCGTCGACGGCGAGGATGCGATTGCCGTACAAGCCGAGCGCGCCCACCTCGGCGGGGTAGGCGTCTCGGCCGGAGATGCACACCGCGGCTTCCGCATGGCGGTTCGCCAGTGCCCGATCGAGCTCCTTGAGGATGCCGTCCTTGCCGCCGAGGCCGATGGTCGCCTGGTTCTTGGCTTCGATGACGATACGCGCGTCATTGGGAAGGATTACGACGACATCGCCCACCTTGGCTCCGCCACCGAGCGACCCGGCTACGAGCCCGGTCCGCTCGACAACGCATCCGCCCACCCGATTCGCCCACGCGCGCGCCCAGGCCTCGACCCGGTCTTCGAATGCGATGCCATGCGCCGTTCCGCGTGCGGCCTCGGCGCTTGTCCCCTCGTCGACGCCGCGCCGATGCACGATCACGTCGCGTAGCTCGGCGAACCGGCGATCGATCGAAGCAGACACTCTGTTGAGTGCCGACCCGTCCGCATCGGGGTCGAGCGCCTCGGCGAGGCGCTGCTCGAGGTCGCCGTCGTGGCCGAGCAATTCGGCTAGCCGGGCGAGGAACGCGGTGGCGGCCGAACCCTCCACCGCCGGGTCGAGGCGACCGAGGAGGTCCTGCTGGAGGGAGGCGAATTCCGCCATCGCCTTGGCCATGAGGGAGGTGCGTTGCTCCGGGTCGAATTGCCTGGTGAGGGCTTGCTGGGCGGCATCGAGCAACGAGGCGATCCGTCGCTCGGCCTCGTCGGCTACGGACACCAAGGTTTGGCGCACGCGGGTGTCGACGGCGGCAACATCGATTCCGAGGCCCATCGTGATCAATCCCCGTGCGCCCACCGAAAGCGCTCGGGCGACCACGTCGACCCGTTCATCCTCGGGAACGCCCTCGACCAGGGTGAGCACGTCCCTGTCGGCGACCACCAGGTGGTCGATCACCATGCGACCCTCCTCGAGGAGGATGGCTGTGTCCGGCCGGCGCAGCGTGCTGACGGTCATGAGTGGAAGGTACGACGGGGGTATGACAGAAATCAGCCACGAGCCACGAGTAAGAGGCGAAACCCGATCAGACCGGCTCGAGCATGGCCTTCGGCGGCGAGGTCGACGGACCGCCGGACCCCGCGTCGCCGCCACTCGTCTTCCGTGCCACAATCGGCGCAATGTTCGACCGCGCTCCGTCACCGGACACGATCGACCGAATCGGGAGGGCTCTCGGTCGGTTCGACCTTCGCCTGCTCGGTGACGATGAGGAGCGACTCCGTATTCACACCCAGCACCTCGCGTCGGAATACCTCGCTCCCCGGCTGCGCTCACCGGACTCCCCACTGGTCGTCGCCGTGGTTGGGGTGTCGGGGTCGGGCAAGTCGACGCTGATCAACTCGATCGCTCGCCGCCGGATCAGTGCGGAGGGGCGCCTCCGTCCCACGACCACCGAGCCCGTGGCCTGGGCCGGCGACGAACTGCCGGGAACGCTCGATGCGCTCCGCCATCGTCTCCCCGGCCGCCTGGTCGACACCCTCCGCCCGCCTCCCAAGAGCCTGGTGATCGTCGACACGCCTCCACCGGGGGTCACGGGCCCCGACGGGGATTCGATCGCCGCGCAGATCCTCGACGTTGCCGACGCCTGCATCCTCGTCACCGGCGGAACCCGGTACGCCGACGGAGCCGGGTTCGATCTGGCGGCGCGGGCCCAAGCGCGGGGCATTCCCACGGTGTTCGTGCTCAACCGTCTCCCCGCGACTCCGGAGCTCTCTGGGGTGATCGTCGGTGACTTCGCCGCCAAGCTCGCCGCCCGCGGGCACATCGAGCGTGCAGCCTCCGAGCTGATCGTCCCGATCTCCGAAGGCCCTGTATCGGAGGACTCGGGAGGCCTGCCCGGAGACTGGATCACCGGGTTGCGCAAGGAGGTGGAGACCCTCGCCGACCCTGAGAGCCGGCCATCGCTCCTCGAGCACGTCGTAGCCCGATCGACGCTGATGCTCGTCGGTGCTCTGGCCTCGCTCCGAGCGATGTTGATCACCGCAGAGGCCCGCCGTGCCGATCTCACCGACCCGGTGCGCATTGCGTACGGGCGAGCGGCCGACGATCTGTTGCTGGCGGTGCGCAGCGGCGAGTACGCCGAGACCGGCTTTGACCCAGATACGTTTGCCGACACGCTCGCGGCCGCGGCGGCGAGACGCGCCTCGCGGGCATCGCGAGAGGTGACCGACCGATGGGCGGAGATGGCGCCCGAGTTGGTCGACTCGTCGAAGCTGGGTCACGGACCGGACGTCCCCGCGGCGGCCCATGAGCGGATCAGCTGGTGGGAGGCCGACCTTCCCAGCCTCGCCGCCGAGCTGGGATCGAAACGGCTGCGGGACAGAAACGCAGGTCGACTGATCGACACGGTCAGGCTCAGCATCGCCGACCGCCACCACGTGCCCCGCGGCAAGTACGCCCGGTTGATGCGCAAACTCCCAGGGATGGTCGATGCAGCCCGCCTGCTATTGGAGGAGGAGTTGGTCGGCATCCTCGACGCCGACTCGAACCGGTTCACCGCCTCGCTCGGCCCGAGCTTGCCCGATGGACTGCTCGCCGACTTGACTCTCGAGGTGGGGCAGTGACCGATGTCGCGTCAGTGGTCGAGGGACTCGACCTGGTGGTCGGTCTGGCCGAGGGGCACCTCCATCCCGACGATTTCGAGGCCGTGCGCCGAGCGGCCATCACCGCCCGGCACCGAGTCGGGCACCTCGGCGCCACGCTGGTAATGGCCCTGCTCGGTGGCACCGGCGTGGGCAAGTCGAGCCTGTTGAATGCGCTGGCGGGCGAGCGGGTCGCCTCGACCAGTGCGGTCCGGCCTCACACCACTGAGCCGCTCGCCTGGATACCCGAGGGCGCCGAGGCGAGCCTGATGAACCTGCTCGAGTCGCTCGGGGTCACCTCCGTGAAACGGCAATCCAAGTTCCCCGGGCTTGCCGTGCTCGACATGACCGACGTGGACTCGCTCGAGTCGTCACACCGCCGTCGGGTCGAGAATCTGCTCCCCGTGGTCGATGTCGGCGTGTGGGTGCTCGACCCCCTCAAGTACGCCGATGCCCTCCTCCATGACGAGTTCATCGCCCCCTCAGCCGATGCCTCCGACCGGCTGATCTTCGTGCTCAACCAGGTGGACACGATCCCCGTCGACGAGCGAGCGATGATCCGCGACGATCTCATCGAGGTATTGCTCGCCGACGGGGTGGTTCGCCCCAAGGTCTTCGAGGCGGCCGCAGACCCCCCCTTCGGCTCCCGAATCGGTATCGATGTGTTGTCCGCCCACCTCCGCAGCCGTCTCGACGAGAAGCGGGTGCATCTCGGCCGGGTGATCGAGGACGCCCGTCGCACGGCCCGGGCAGTGGCGGGCGCCGCAGGGGTGAGCGGCGGCGGCTCGCTCGACTTCGAGAAGCGGTGGAGCGACTTCCGGGCCACCACGGTCTCGGCGATGTCGGTGAGGGGGTCGACCGTGGCGGTGTACGAGGAGGCGCTTCGCTCACTCGAGCAGCTCATCCTTCGCCTGTCGGCGATCGCGGGCGGTCCCTTCGGGTTGCGGGTTCGCCAGACCTTCACGCCCGAGCGCCTCGACGTCGAGCTGCAGGGAGCGGTCGATGTGATGGAGGGGTTGGTCCCTCGGATAGAAGGCAAAGACGGCCGGCCTGGTCCGATCGATCCGGAGCAGCGCGCCGACGCAGCCGAAATCCTCGACACCCAACTGCAGGCCAGGATCGGGGCGCCCCTGCGGGAGATCATCTGGGAGCGCGCCTCGCTGGCGGCGGTGGTCGCGGGGCTGGCGGTCGACGCCTCGATGGCCGAGGTCCATCTGGGCATCGACGTGCAGAAGGACGACAGGGCATGACCGGCTGGATCGACTGGCCTTCGTACCGGCGACTCGAGTCGCTGCTGCGGTCCCCCGAGGGCGGCGCGGCCGAGGTCGGTTCTGAGGCGGCAGCCAACGTCGCCGAGTTCGTCGATCGTCTGGTGCGGTACCACGCCAAGGCGTATCCCGATGCGGTAGCCCGGGTCGCCCACCACATCGCGAGCAGCCAACCGGCGTTCGCTCCGCTGGTGCTGCTCGCCAACACCGTGTTTCTCACCCTCGACCGTGGGCCCGAAGTGGTGATCGCGGAGGCGCGTGCCTTTGAGAAGCGGATGGCGGTGTCGACGGAGATCGTGTCCACGGTTGGCGCGGCGCTGATCCCCGAGGGGGGATCGGTGCTGACGCATGGGGCGTCCTCGACGGTCCGCTCCACGCTCATCGCAGCCGCGGCTCGGGGAGTTCGGGTTGTGTGTACCGCCTCGACCCCCCTCGGGGAGGGCCGTCGCCTCGCCGCCGACCTCGTATCGTCGGGTATCGAAGTCGAGATCATCCCCGACGCTGCCGTCCCCGACGCCCTCTACGCCATCGACATGGTGCTGCTCGGGGCGAACGCCCTCGGGCCGGAGTCGGCGGTGAATGTGGTGGGCACCGGGGCCATCACCAAGGAGGCGTTCAACCTCGGGGTGAAGAGCCTGCTCCTCGTGTCGGCCGACAAAGCGCTTCCCGGGCCGCTCTTCGAGCGGGCCGCCGCCGTGGCCACGGCATCGCCGATCTTGGAGTTGGTGTCGCTGAGCTCACTCGGGTCGATCGTCACCGAACAGGGTGTGCTCAACGCCGAGGCGGTGAGGCGCCTCGCCGAGAACAAGCCGGTGGCGCCGGAGCTGACAACCTGAGATGGTGCGCGGATACGCGCCCACTACGACAGACCGCTAGGCGCGCACGTTCTGGACCGCCACGACGCACAGGCCCTCGGTGTTGGGGGTGGCGGTTAGCGTGCTCACCTTGCCGATCAGCTCACCGTCGGCCTCGAGCCATTCCGCCGGCTCGGCGCGTGCCGTGAGCGTGGCGAAGCCCCTCCACAGCCGGACGCCACGAATCCGTCCGACGTCCCCGCCGCGGGCGGCCCGGGCGACGAGTCGGACCATGCGTGCGGTGGTGACTCTGCGCATCGTCAGGGCAAGCGGCCCCCCGGAGGGCGACAGGGTCAGGCGCCGCCGGCCGAGAAACGTAAACGTGTCGTGGACCTGGAACACGAGCGCCACCGCGTCGGCGCTGCGTCCCAACCCTTCGACCCGGATCGCGGGCAGGCGACCCCGGTAGCCCTTCATCGTCACCGTGGCGGCGCTTCGGGCGTAATGGACGAGGCCAAACCCGATCTTGCGGAGCGGCCGCCGTTCGGACTCGCGAATCACCTCGGCATCGAACCCGAGGCCGGCGGCGAAGGTCACCACCCGGGAGTCGGGACCGTCAGGGCCGTCGTAGGCGAGGCGCAACGTCGGGATCACGCGCGTGGACGTTGAGGCCGCGATCGCCTCGGCGGCATCGCGCGGCTTGCGGGGCACGCCGAGGATTCTTGAGAACACGTTGGTCGTTCCGGCAGGAACGACTCCGAGTGCGGTCCCGGTGCCTGCCAGTCCGTTGGCGATCTGGTGAACCACTCCATCACCACCCATCCCGACCACGGCCTCGTATCCCTCGGCGGCGGCGTCGATCGCGGCGGCGCGAGCCTGCGTCGGCCCGTCGGGCCAGACGGGCGTGACCTGATACCCGCCTTGGAGGATCTCGACCACGTCGCGATGGAGCAGGGAGGTGAACCCCGACGCAGCGGGGTTGGCGACGAGGAGAAGGCGCCGCATCTCCGGAGCGTACCCTCAGGGGACTGGGTCGCCGTCGGCGGTACCCTGCGGACGTGCGAGCGTTTGTCGACCGTGCCGATGCCGGGCAGTCTTTGGCCCGACAACTCATCCACCTGAGCGGCACGAATCCCCTCATCCTTGGCATACCGCGGGGCGGTGTCGTGGTAGCGGCCGAGGTGGCGCGTGCCCTCGATGGCGAGCTGGGCGTAGTGATCGCCGGCAAGGTGCGTGCCCCGGACAACGATGAACTGGCGATCGGGGCGGTGGCGTCGGATGGGATCGCGATGCTCGACGAGCTGTTCGTCCGCCGGCTGGGGATAACCGAGCATGAGGCGCACGCTGCCGTGTCGGAGGCGATCACCGAGATCCATCGTCGCGAGCAGGTGTTCGGGCGGACCCCGTCCGTCGAGGAGCGCACTGTGGTCGTGATCGACGACGGCGTTGCCACCGGATCGACGCTGCGGGCCGCTCTCGGATACGTTCGGCGAGGCGGCCCCGCCCGGCTGGTGTGCGCGGTTCCCGTGGGACCGCCGACGACCATCGACCTGATCTCGATGGAAGTCGACGAAATCGTGTGTCCCGTGCAGCCAGATCGGCTGCGTGCCGTCGGGGAGTGGTACGACCGGTTCGATCAGGTGGGGGATGAGACCGTTGTGAGGTTGTTGGGAGGTGGCTGACGCCGCCGTATGACGCCGCCGTTGCCGGTTGCACCAGTTACGTGAGTGGCGAGTAGCGACTCGTTGTTCGTTGTTCGTTGTTCGTAATGCGCAATGCGCGACGGGCAACCGATGACCGGCGTAGGCCACGGTCAGCTGGACCACCTCTCCCGTGGTCCGCTTCCAGTCGCGTGGCGCGTTCGGGTCGATCGTGTCGGCCGAATCGAGCGCGGCGAGACAGTCTTGCGACAGGTCGTCTATGAGGGGGAGCAACTCGGACGCGTCGGAAGAACTCGGCGTCGCGATCTCGCTTGGGGAGGGGGAGGCCCATCGCGACGTGGACCCAGAAGCGGGTGCTGTGCATCGAATGGGTGACGAGGATGGCTATCGAGTCCGTCGACGACGGCTCGCAGATCTGTGAAGGCTTCGGTGGCGAGTTCGCGAGCGCCGACGAGGACGGCATCGGTCATCTCGGACTCCTAGGTGACGGTTCCGCAGGGTATCGAACTGTTACGCGTCGAGGGCGCTCGGATCGGCGGGGACGTCGACGGCGTGGAGGCGGAGCACCTCGAGCGGGATGGTCTCGAGGGCACGCTCATGGGTCGAGGCCAGCACCACGGGCGCGGCGGTCCCGTCGACGTGGGCTCGCAGCCAATTGGCCGCGGTGACACACCACCGGTCGCCGGGGTTCAAGCCGGGGAACCGGTGCTGGGGCATCGCGGTGATCAGGTCGTTGCCGATGCTCCGCTGATGCTCGAGGAACTCGGCCGTCACCACGGCGCACACCGTGTGGCTGCCGAGATCGTCGAGGCTGGTGTCGCACGACCCGTCGCGGTACCACCCCGTCATCGGGTCGGAACCACAGGGCTCGAGGTCGGTGCCGAGGACGTTCTTGGCCATCCCGCGAGGAGGTTACCGGTTTCCCGTTCCCCTCCTCCCAGCCCGGATTCCGGACTCCAGAAGGACGCGCCAGAAGTCTGGCGTCTGGAGCCTGGTGTGCGCGCGGCAAGCTGAACGCCGCATGCGAATGTCGGATGTCCCCCCGGAACGCAGGCCCGCGGCGGTTTATCTGTCACACCCCGTGGGTAGGTTCTCCTCATGGACACGATGACACCGATCACCACGACGCCGGTCGAGGCCTGGCTGGCGAGGCTCGGACTCGAGGCTCTCGAGGTCGATCGCTGCCCGGATCCCCGCTGTGCTTTGTGCGCCCCGGTCCCGGTGATCGCCGCCGCCTGACACCCCGAAGGGGGCGCTGCGGCGACTGGTAGCGTCGCCCGGTGAACGACTGGCGGCCGAATCGACTGAGCGTCGTCTCGTGGACGATATACGACTTGGCCAACACGATCTTCGCCCTCGGTGTCGGGTCCCTCTACTTCGCCGACTGGCTCACGGACAACGAGGCAGGCCTTCCCGGGTGGCTCACTTCGCGGTTCGACAATCCCGCCGACCTCGCCCTGACGATCGCCCTCGACATCGCCATGGTCGTGGTGATCGTCCTCGGCCCGTGGATCGGCGGACGCAGCGACCACCGTGGCGGGCGGATCAGATACCTGGTCCCCCTGACGTTCGTCGCGGTCGTCCCCACCTTCTTCCTGGCGACGGCAGGGGTCGTGGGGTCGCTGGCGCTCTTCGCGCTCGCCGTCATCGGGTTCAATCTCGGGTCGGTGGTGTACGACGCGCTGCTGCCCGATGTGTCTACCCCACAGAACGTCGGGATGGTCTCGGGCGTCGGGATCGCAGTCGGTTACCTCGGATCATTCGTGGCGGTCGCCATCGGCGTGCTGTTCCTCGACTCCAACGGCCATGCGTTCGTGTTCAAGGCGATCGCGGTGGCATTCCTCGTGTTTGCCATTCCCACGTTCCTCTTCGTCAAAGAACGGCCACGCCAACGCGAATCCGGGCGTCCGGCGTCGTTCGCCTCCAGCGTCCACCGCCTCATTGCCTCGTGGCGCAAGACGCGGGGGTATACCGGGGTCGCCCGCTTCCTGGTCGGGCGCTTCTTCTACACAGATGCGGTCAACACGCTGATCGGCGGCTACCTCACGATCTACGCCAAAGAGGAACTCGGGTTCACCTCCGGCGATTTGCAGGCTCTCCTCACCGTTGCGATCAGCGCCGCCATCATCGGAGGCTTCGTTGGCGGCCGATACGTCGACCGATTCGGCCCGAGGCGGCTCCTCCACGGGGTCCTCTACGCGTGGATGGTCGCCATGACGATCGGGGTCGTGGCCGGGGCGTCTGGGACCAGGTCCCTGGCCTGGCCCCTGGGCGGCCTCGGCGGTCTGGCGCTCGGCGCCACCTGGGCGGCCGACCGGGTGTATATGCAGCGAATCTCGCCGCCCAGGTACCTCGGAGAGTTCTACGGCCTGTACGCCACGGTGGGCCGCTTCGCCACGCTGCTCGGTCCGTTGGTGTGGGGTATCGCGGTCACCGTGCTCGGACTGCCCAGGGAGTTCGCGCTCGGCGCGCTGATCGTCTTTATCGCCGTCGGGCGATGGGTGCTCCAGGGGGTCGACGATGTGCCGCGGGAATGGGGAGCCTCGGATCTGGCCCCAGCGTGAACGCCGTCATCCGCGATAATCGCCCTGCGACACACCAGCGAGGAGCCTGATGTTCGAGCCGTACTACCCAGAGCCGTACTCCGACTTCACCATCCCGGCCAGCAGGGCCGCTTTCGAGTTGGCACTTGCCGGCTTCGGGGAGAGACTCGGCGCCTCATACGGCCTCGTCATCGGCGGCGAGATCGTCTCGACCAGAACCACCATCGAGAGCGTCAACCCGGCCATGCCCAGCCAGGTAGTGGGCACGATCGCTTCCGCAGGCGCTGCGGAGGCGGAGCGCGCCCTGGAGGCGGCATGGGCCGCCTTCCCAGGGTGGGCGGCGTTCACTGCCGCCGAGCGCGCACGGGTCGGCGTGAAGCTCGCCGCGGTCATGCGCCGGAACAAGTACGAGCTGGCCGCCATCGAGGTGTGGGAAGCGGGCAAGAACTGGCTCGAGGCCGAGGCCGACGTAGCCGAGGCGATCGACTTCGTCGAGTACTACGCCCGCCAAGCGATCCGCTTGGGTGAACCGCTGCCCACCGTCCACTGGAGGGGCGAGGACAACGAATCCCATCTGATCCCGATGGGTGCCGGAGTGGCGATACCGCCGTGGAACTTCCCGGGGGCGATCCTCATCGGCATGGCGATGGGGCCGGTGCTCGCCGGAAACACCATCGTGGTGAAGCCGGCGTCGAACACTCCGGTGATCGGGGCCCGGTGGATGGAGATGGTGGCCGAGGCGGGCGTTCCCCCGGGCGTCGTCAACTATCTGCCCGGTTCGGGTGCTGAGGTGGGCGACTACCTGGTCGACCATCCGAGGACGCGTTTCGTCAACTTCACCGGGTCCAAGGAAATCGGGCTGCGTATCGCGGAGCGGTCGGCAAAGGTCGGGTCGGGCCAGAGGTGGCTGAAGCGCGCCTACCTGGAGATGGGCGGCAAGGACGCCATGATCGTCGACGAGACGGCTGATCTGAGAGCGGCAGCCGCCGACGCGGTCCGCTCGGCGTTCGGGTTCCAGGGTCAGAAGTGCTCGGCGGCCTCGCGGTTGATCCTGGTCGACGAGATCCACGACGAGGTGCTCGATGGTGTCGTGAGCGGCGCCGCAGCGCTGCAGGTGGGGCCTCCGCTCGAGAACCATGCGATGGGGCCGGTGATCTCGGCCGCCCAGCACCGCTCGATCCTCGGCGAGATCGACCGGGGCAAGGCCGAGGCCAAGCTCGTGACGGGCGGGTCGGCGGTCGACCGCGACGGAGGG
>Ga0209640_10003724_pt1 | contig 13341 bp, 11 predicted proteins | sample RifCSP10_1_FD_184018 | JGI IMG/M metagenome (GOLD analysis project Ga0209640, IMG submission 184018) | Soil microbial communities from Rifle, Colorado - Rifle CSP2_sed 10_1 (SPAdes) (version 2) | ecosystem: Environmental > Terrestrial > Deep subsurface > Rock core/Sediment | place: Rifle...
CGTCGTTGAACCGCCCGTGCTGTTCGCGCTGCAAAAGGCAGGTCTCACGATCGTCGACGGCCAGCAGCTCATGTCCGACGCGCGCGAGATCAAGACCGAGGACGAGATCTCGCTGCTGGCGCAGTCGGCCGGCATGGTGGACGCCGCCTACTTCGAGCTGTACAGGGCGATGAAGCCAGGCATGCGCGAAAACGACGCCGTTGCGCTCGTCGCCAAAGTGCTCTACGAGATGGGCTCGGAATACGTCGAGGGCGTCAACGCCATCTCCGGCGAGCGCTGCAGTCCGCACCCACACGTGTTCTCCGACCGCGTGCTCCGCCCGGGAGACCCGGTCTACTACGACATCCTCCACTCCTATATGGGCTACCGGACGTGTTACTACCGGTGCTTTGCCGTCAGCTCCGCGTCGCGAGCGCTGGTGGACGCCTACAAGCGCTGCCGCGATTACCTCGATGCGTCGATCGAGCTGATCCGGCCGGGCCGAACGACCGCCGAAGTCGCCGCGGTCTGGCCCTCCGCGACTGAGTTCGGCTTCCCGGATGAGGAGTCCGCCTTCGCGCTGCAGATGGGACACGGGATCGGTCTGGCCATCTGGGAGAAGCCGATGATCAGCCGCCTGGTCTCGCTCGAGCACCCGCACGAGATCAAGCCGGGCATGGTGTTCGCGCTCGAGACCTTCTGGCCGTCGACCGATGGCTGGAGTGCCGCGCGCATCGAGGAAGAAATCGTGGTGACGGAGATGGGGCACGAAGTGATCACGCGGTTCCCGGCCGAGGAGTTACTCATCGCCGGTGCACCGTTCGTCACGGTGGGCGGGACGCTGCCGACGCTGCGGGAGCCCGAGCCGCCAGTCAACATGCAGGTCAAGGAGATGATCGCAGCGGCTGCGCGCGCTGAAGTTGGCAGGCCCAAGGTCGGAGCTCTCTGATGGCGGTCAGCGTGGTGATGCCTGCGCTCGAGATGGCGCAGGAAACGGGCAAGCTGGTTTCCTGGAAAAAGAAGGAAGGCGAGCAGGTTGCCAAGGGCGAGATGCTGCTCGAGGTCGAGACCGACAAGGCCGTCGTCGAGATCGAAGCCGCCGGCGACGGCGTGCTTGCCGGCGTGACGGCGAAACACGGGGATGTCATTCCGGTCGGGCAGACGATCGCCTGGCTGCTGAAGCCGGGTGAGGCGCTGCCGGCGAGCGGGCCGCAGGCGCAGAGCGGCCGCAAGATGGAGACGGCGGCCGCACCGGCCGCCGCTGTTGCGACAGCCGCGGCTGCCCCCGCATCGATTGCCGGGCCGCGCATCTCGCCCAAGGCGCGGCGCCTGGCCAACGAGCACGGCGTCGACATCGCGACACTGCGCGGGTCCGGACCGGGAGGGGAAATCCTCGCGGACGACATCTTTAGGGCCGCTGGGGCAGGTGGGGCCAGTAAGGCGGGTGGGGCAGGAACTGCCCCGGCGACCCCACTTGCCGCATCACCCCCACTCGCCCCATCACCCCCATCCGCCCAAAATGCCGCCACGGTCAGCTCCATCGGCCGCATCATGGCCGAGCGGACCACGCAGAGCTGGACGACCGTCCCGCACTTCTTCGTCGCTCGCGACGTGGACGCCACGGCGCTCACCGTGACGCGCGAGCGTCTCGTTCCCGTGATCGAGCGGTCGCACGGCGTGAAGGTCACACATACCGACCTCCTCGTCGCCGCCGTGGCGCGCGCGCTCCGTCAGCACCCGCGCGTGAACGGCAGCTGGACGAACAACACAGTGGCGCTCAACGCCGACGTCAACGTGGCCCTCGCCATGGCGGTCGAGAACGCCGTCGTGACGGCCGTGATTCGGGGCGCCGATCGATTGCCGGTGGGTGCGATCGCGAAGCACCGCAAGGAGCTGTCGGAGCGGGCCCGGGCCAACAAGCTTCAACCGGCCGATATCACGGGCGCGACCTTCACGATCAGCAACCTCGGCATGTTCGGCGTGGATGCCTTCACTGCCATCATCGTGCCGCCGCAAGCGGGCATTCTGGCCGTCGGCGCCATTGCTGATCGCGTCGTGGCCGTAGGCGGCATGATCGGCGTGCGCCCGATGATGACCCTGACGCTCTCGTCGGACCATCGGATCGTCGACGGCGCCAGGGCCGCCCAGTTCCTCAACGACATCGTCGTCGCGCTGGAGGCGCCAGACAGCTGGGCGGGCGCATGATGAGGTCAGTTGTTCGCACTTCTCGGTTCTGACTTCTCGGTTCGTGTTCAGTTTCACGTTCGGTTCGGGGTTCGTCGTTCGCTGTTCATCGTTCGGACCGTGGTGCTTGGGAACGGCGCCTGTCAGTGCCCGCCGAACCTGAAACTGAACACGAACCGAGAAGTGAGAACCGAGAAGTGTGAACGACACTATATGAATCTCGGACTGAAGGGACGTAACGCCCTCGTCACCGGTGCCAGTAGAGGCATTGGCAAGGCGATCGCGAGGGGGCTCGCGGACGAGGGCGTCAACCTGGCGCTGCTGGCCCGCGGAGCGGAGGCACTCGAGCGTGCCGCCGGTGAAATCCGTGACGCAACCGGCGTTCGTCTGCTGGTCCTGCCAACCGACATCCGCGACGCGACCGCGGTGAAGGCGGCGGCCGACCGTGCGGGCCGCGAGCTCGGCGCGGTGCACGTGCTCGTCAACAACGCCGGCGGCCCCATCAAGCGCCAGGAACGCCAGATCACCTGGCCGGACACCGACTGGGTCGACGACGTCAACACCAAGACGATTGGGATGCTGCGGGTCACGCAGGCGGTGCTGCCCTTCATGCCCACCGACGGCACCGGACGGATCATCAACATCAGTGGGATTGCCGGCTCGAGCGTTCTCTCCTCCGCGTTGACGCACGGGTTGAACAACTCCGCCATGAACCAGGTCACGACGTACCTGGCGCAGGATCTCTCGGCGGCTCGAATCACGGTCAACGCCGTGATCCCTGGACTCATCGCCACGGAGTGGCGCCAGGGCTGGGCCGAGAACATGGGCCGGCAGAAGGGTCAGACGACGCAGCAGTTCCTCGACGAGACCTGCCGTGACTGGGGCATCGTGTCCCGGCGGTGGGGCACAATGGAGGAAGTCTCCGACGTCGTGGTCTTCCTGGCATCGGACCGCGCCAGCTACGTCAACGGCGCGAGGATCACGGTCGACGGCGGCTACACGATCAACACGCGGAACTCGTAAGGCAGGCACGCGATGGCAACGACATCCACGACAGTCCCGGCTGGCGTCACTCTGAGCGACTCGAAGCTGTTCCGGCAATCGTGCTACGTCGACGGCGCGTGGACGAGCGCGCAGTCGGGCGGCACCATCGCCGTCGACAACCCGGCAACGGGCGACGTGATCGGGACCGTGCCCAGGCTCGGCGCGGCCGAGACCCGTGCGGCGATCGAGGCCGCCGATCGGGCGCTTCCCGCCTGGCGGAAGAAGACGGCGAAGGAGCGTGCGGCGCTCGTCCGGCGCTGGTACGAGCTGATGATCCAGCATCAGGACGATCTGGCCCGGCTGATGACGACCGAGCAGGGCAAGCCGCTGACCGAATCCAAGGGCGAAGTGCTCTACGCCGCGGCCTTCCTCGAGTGGTTCGCCGAGGAGGCCAAGCGCATCTACGGCGACACGATTCCCGGCCACCAGGCCGACAAGCGGATCGTGGTCATCAAGCAGCCGGTCGGCGTGGTGGCGTGCATTACGCCATGGAACTTTCCACTGGCGATGATCACGCGCAAGGCCGGGCCGGCGGTCGCGGCCGGCTGCACCGTCGTGCTGAAGCCTGCGTCGCAGACGCCGTTCTCCGCGCTCGCGCTCGCCGAGCTCGCCGAACGAGCCGGCATCCCCAAAGGCGTCTTCAACGTCGTCACCGGCTCGGCCTCCGAGATCGGCGGCGAGCTCACGTCGAATCCCATCGTGCGAAAGCTGTCTTTCACGGGGTCGACCGAAGTCGGCAAGGTGCTGATGTCACAGTGCGCGGCGACGGTGAAGAAGCTCTCCCTCGAGCTGGGCGGCAACGCGCCCTTCATCGTGTTCGACGATGCCGATCTGGATGCCGCGGTCGAGGGCGCGATGGCCTCGAAGTATCGCAACACGGGCCAGACGTGTGTGTGCGTGAACCGCATCTACGTGCAGGACAGCGTGTACGACGTGTTCGCCGCGAAGCTGTCCGATGCCGTCAAGAAGCTGAAGCCGGCGCCCGGCCTCGAGCCGGGGGCCACGCAGGGGCCGCTCATCGACGACAAGGCCGTCGGCAAGGTCGAACAGCACATCGCCGACGCTGTGACCAAGGGCGCACGCGTCGTGCTGGGCGGTCGACGGCACGCACTGGGCGGACGGTTCTTCGAGCCGACGGTCATCGTCGACGTCACCGACGCGATGATGGTGGCCCGCGAGGAGACGTTCGGTCCGGTGGCCCCGCTCTTCCGCTTCAAGACGGAGGACGAAGCCATTGCCATGGCCAACGCCACCGAGTTCGGTCTGGCCGCGTACTTCTACGGGCGGGACATCGGGCGTGTCTGGCGGGTGGCCGAGGCGCTCGAGTCCGGCATGGTCGGCATCAACACCGGGATGATTTCGACGGAGGTGGCGCCCTTCGGCGGCGTCAAGGAGTCGGGCCTCGGTCGCGAGGGATCGAAGTACGGCATCGAGGAGTATCTCGAGGTCAAATATCTCTGCCTGGGGGGGATCCAGTAGCCCGCGCCGGGACCCTGCTCGGCCGCTCCGCCCGGGCGGGCGGGCGGTCCTTGACGTGGCCGCTGATCATGACCAGAATTATGGTCATGTCGAAGGCCAACATTTTTGAGGTCAAGGCCAAGCTGTCGGAGTACCTCGAGCGGGCTGCGCGCGGCGAACGGATCGTGATTTGCCGCCACAACCGGCCCATTGCGGAGCTTCGCGCGGTGGCCGACGTCCGCACGGAGCCGCGGCCGGTCGGCCCGCTTCCCGGCCGCCCCACTTTCGAGCTGCCGGCGTCCTTCTTCGAGCCTCTTTCTGCCGACGAACTGGATCTCTGGGACCGCACGAGCGCCGGCGATCCACTCGCCACGGGCGCGCCACGTGCCCGCGGGCGCGGCGCGTCGAAAGTTGCCGAACACAAGGTGAAGTACCAGCCCGCACGTCGTCGGGGCACGCGTCGACGGTCGTGAGGCTGCTCCTCGATACCTGCTCGTTTCTGTGGCTGGCCGGGGGAGGGACGCTGTCGACGGCATCTGCGGCCGCCGTGCGGGACCCCTCGAACGACGTCTACCTCAGTGCCGTGTCGGTGTGGGAGATCACGACGAAGCATCAGGCCGGGCGGCTTCCGCTCCCGGAAGCGCCCGACCGCCTGATTCCGACCGAGCGCCGGCTGCGCGGCGTCGAGCCGCTCGCCTTCGACGAGGAGTCGGCGCTGCAGGTGTTACGTCTGCCGCCGCTGCACCGCGACCCATTCGACCGCATGCTGATCTCGCAGGCGATCGCCGGCGGCCTGGCGATCGTGACGCCCGATCCGTTGATCTCGCAGTACCCGGTCCGCGTGATCTGGTAGTCAGGATCGGGCCGGCGCCGCGACGGCCTGGCTGCGGCTCAGCACCAGCCACACCGCGACACCGACCACGGGACACAAGGCGACCAGCCAGAACGCCTCGGCCCACTGCTGCGCGCCGAAGAAGCGTCCGATGAACGGGGCCAGCCCGGCGTTGACGAGCGACCAGGATCCGGACGCGATGCCCGACATCATCGCGGCCTGCTCGCGGGGGAACGCATAGGAGCCGACCTTCAGCGCCAGCATCTGGAAACCTCCGCCGATGAAGCAGGCCCACGACATCAGCGCGATTGCGGCCGGGACCGATGCGAGATACGGCGTGACGCCGAACGCGAGCGCCGCCACGGCCAGCAGCACGAACATGCCAACCGGTCGCCTGTTGTCGGCGGCGAAGCGGTCCGCAGCCCAGCCGCCTACGAAGTAGCCGACGCCCCACGCGGCGGGCGGTATCCAGAAGATCCCCCCGAGTTCACTCTGCGACAGGCCGAGGCCGGAGGTCAGGTAGAGAGGGAACAGGTTGAGTATTGGTCCGGGCGCAATCGCCGGAAGCGCGTAGCTGAACACGAGAGCCCAGAAGCGCAGCTCCAGCAGGTTGGGCCATTCCAGCCTCGATGATCGCCGCTCCGTGGCCGGGAGGAACGGCGGGCGTGCGATCGTCGCCCAGAGGACCAACCACGCGACGCCGAAAATTCCGGTGACGATGAACGCCGCCCGCCAGCCGTACGCGATCGAGATGGGCACCATTATCAGTGGAGTGACGATCGCACCGATGGTTCCTCCGCTGAACGACGTGGCGATACCGCGGGCCCGCAGGTTTGCGGGCAGTGATTCGACCGCCGTCCGAAGTCCGCCGGGGAAGGTCGCCCCCTCGCCGATGCCCAGAAGAGCTCGTGCGAGCGCGAACCCGAGGAATCCGCCCACGACGGCGTGCGAGGCGCTGGCTGCCGTCCACAGCGCGACCGCGATCAGCATACCGACGCGCAGGCCGACGCGATCGAGAATCGAGCCCCACAACGGGTTGCCGAATGTGTACGCGAGGAAGAAGTAGAACACGACGTCGCCCAGTTGCGCGGGCGTCATACCCGTGTCCTTGAGGATCGTTGGCGCCAGCACACCCAGAACGCCCCGGTCCACGAACGACAGCCACGAGCAGAGCGCCATGCCGATGCACGGCACCCACATCCGCCAGCCGGATGCTGGCGAGACGGTGCCGGTGGTCCGAGCAGATGTCTGTGTCATCGTGTCTCCTGCTATGCGTCGAGCGCCTGACCGCTCCGGTCGGGAAGAGTGAAGACCAGGATCGCCGCCAGCAGAAAGAACGCTGACGTGATTGACAGGGCCAGGCCGATGCCCATGCCCGGAAGCGCCGCGACCGCGCCGATCGTGTACGGCGCGATGGCGCCCGCCATGCGGCCGATGTTGTAACTCGTCCCCTGGCCCGTGGCGCGTACCGCCGCCGGGTACAGCTCGGCGACGAAGCTTCCGAACATGCTGAAGTAGCCGTACCCGAAGTAGCCGAGCAGCGGCCCGAGGACCAGCAGCAGCATCGGCGTCCGGGCCATCTGTCCGTAGATCGGCACGAGCAGGGCCGCCGCGAGCATGTAGAGCACGAAGGCCGCCCGTCGCCCGAGCCGATCGGCGATGAAGCCGAATGTCAGGTACCCGAGGTAGGCGCCAATCTGCACCGGTATCAGCCAGCTCACCGATCCGACGATGCCCATGCCCGCGCCGCCCTGGTCGACCGGGCGCGCCAGGAAGGCCGGCAGCCAGAAGAAGAGTCCCCAGTTGGCGAACTGCACCGCGCCGCCGAGTGCGATGATGCGCAGCGTGCGACCGAGGAGCGCGGGGCCGAAGATCGCGGCGAAGGGCTTCTGCGCCTCGGTGCTCGCGCGCCGGCGTGTCCAGGCCTCCGGCTCGCGGACGTACCGGCGGATCCAGAGGGTAAAGAACGCCGGCACCACACCGGCGACGAAAAGCCACCGCCAGGCGTCGCTTCCAAGAGACGGCGATCCGAGGATGAGCGCGGCCGTCAGCGCGGCCATCATGTAGCCGAGGGCCCACCCCGACTGCATGATGCTGATGGCCTTGTTCCGATGCGCCGCGGGCCAGGACTCGCTCACGAGCACCGCGCCCGAGGCCCACTCGCCGCCCATGCCGATGCCGAGGAGGGCACGCCAGAGGAGCAGTTGCATCACGCTCTGCGACGTGGAGGCGCCGAGCGAGGCGAACGAGAAGATGAGGATCGTGCCGGTGAGCGCGCGCGTGCGGCCGAATCGATCGCCCACGTAGCCGAAGATCGTGCCGCCGACGCCGGACATGACGAGCGTGGCCGTGCCGAGCATGCCCGCGGTCGCATCGCCGAACCCGAAGTAGGTGCGCAACTGGTCGATCGCCATGGCGTAGAGCCAGAAGTCCATGGAATCGACCATCCAGCCGAACTTGGCGGCCACCAGCACGCGCCACTGCTCGCGCGTGATCGTGCGATACCACGCGACGTCAGACGTCACAGCCGATGACGATGCCGCGACTGGAGCTTCCATCGAACCGAGAACCCTCCAAGGCCCAGGTCCCACGAGACCGAAGACCGAAGACCGTAGACCGTAAGCCGAAGGCCATGATGCGGTCAAGCCGGGGAAACCGCTACAATGCCTCCTTTCCCGACGTGTGATCCGGGTGTGCCCGGAAAGGAGTGAGGAATGTCCGTAGATGTGGGCGCCAAGGCGCCGGATTTCACCCTCCCGAATCAGGATCGAGAAGCGGTGACGCTGAGCGATCAGCTCAAGAAGGGCCCCGTGGTGCTGGCGTTCTTCCCGGCCGCCTTCAGCGGCACCTGCACCACTGAGATGTGCACGTTCCGCGATGCCTCGGCCGCCTTGAACAAGGTCAAGGCGACGGTGTTCGGCATCAGCGTCGACACGTTCTTTGCGCTCAAGGCGTGGGGGGACGCGCAGTCGTTGAACTTCCCGCTCCTGAGCGATTTCAACAAGAACGTCATTCGACAGTACGGCGTGGTCAACCCGGACATGATCGGCCTCAAGGACATCTCGAAGCGCGCCGTGTTCGTCATCGATCGCGGCGGCGTCGTCCGCCACCGTGAAGTGCTCGACGATGCGCGCAACGAGCCGAACTACGGGCAGGTCACGCAGACACTCGCCAGCCTGTAAGCGGTCTCCGGTCTGCGGTCTGCGGTCTTCGGTCTTCGGTCTTTGGACCGAAGACCGTGTCTTCAAGATTCTGTTACACTCGTCGTTTCCGCGAGTATCCCACGCCGTTCATGGCTGACACCGCTGTTGCGACTGCGGAACGTACGCTTCCGCACAATCTCGACGCCGAGCGCTCCGTGCTCGGCGCGATCCTGGTTCACAACGACGCGTTCAATCTGGCGGCGCAGGTCATCGACAGCGGCGACTTCTACCGCGACGCGCACCGCCGCATCTTCGATCGCATGGTCGCGCTCAACGAGCGGCACGAGGCGATCGATTTCGTCACGCTGAAAGAAGAGTTGTCGCGTGCCGGCGAGCTGGACGAGGTTGGCGGGCCCGCCTACGTGGCCGCGCTCGCCGACGGCGTGCCTCGCGCCACCAACATCGAGTACTACGCGCGCATCGTCAAGGAAAAGGCGACGCTTCGGAACCTGATCTACGCCGCCAACAAGATCCTGACGAACGCATACGAGGCGGACCAGGATTCGGATCTCGTCCTGGACGAGGCGGAGAGCGCCATCTTCGCCGTCGCCGACGACCGCGTGAAGGCCGGCTTCGTCGCCATGCGCGACCTGGTCAAGGACAGCTTTCCAAAGATCGAGCAGCTGTTCGAGCAGAAGCGGCTCATCACGGGCGTGCCGACCGGCTTCGTCGATCTGGACGAGATGACGCGCGGGTTTCAGCCCGGCGATCTGGTGATCGTGGCCGCGCGGCCCTCGATGGGGAAGACGAGCCTCGTCCTCAACATCTCCCAGTACGTGGCGGGCCTCGGCAGCCACGTGGTGGGTCTCTTCAGCCTGGAAATGTCGAAGGAGGCGCTGTTTCTCCGGCTGCTCACATCCGAGGCGCAGATCGACGGGCACCGGCTGATGAGCGGCGCGATTGGAGGGAACGACTACCACCGGATTTCTCACGCCCTCGAGAAGCTGAACGCGATGAAGCTGTACATCGACGACACGGCGAACGTCGGCGTCCTGGAGATGCGGGCCAAGGCACGCCGGCTCCAGGCCGAGCACGGTCTCAGCCTGCTCATCGTCGACTACCTTCAGCTCATGAGCGCCCGCGGCCGGTACGAGAATCGGACGCTCGAGCTGGCCTCCATCTCGCGCTCGCTCAAAGGGCTGGCCAAGGAGCTGAACGTGCCCGTCGTGGCGCTGTCGCAATTGAGCCGCGCGCCCGAGGCGCGATCCGATCACCGCCCGCAGCTCTCCGACCTCCGCGAGTCAGGAGCCCTCGAACAGGACGCCGACGTCGTCGTGCTCATCTACCGGGACGATGCCTACAACAGGGATCCGAACAGCCCGGATGCGGGCACGGCGGAGCTCATCCTCGCCAAACAGCGCAACGGCCCGACCGGTGTGGTCCGCCTGGCGTTTCTGCGCGAACAGACGAGGTTCGCCAATCTCGCTCAGGGGGCGTAGACCGTGAACGTGTACGGGAACGCTGTCGTTCACGCTTCACGCTTCTCACTTCTCGGTTCGTGTTCAGCTTCATGTTCGCTTCCGAGTTCGTGGTGCAGCGTTCGAGGTTCGAACCAGGGTTCAGGGAAGGACCGCTGCACAGCGCCCCCCGAACGTGAACACGAACCGAGACGCGAGAAGCGAGAAGTGTGAACGCATGGTTCGCAGTACCGTCGCCCGCGTCGATCTGAGTGCGCTGAAGGGCAACTTCATCGCGATTCAGCAGTTCCTGTCGGGCGGAGGCCCCGTTCCACCGGTCGTCATCGCCGTCGTCAAGGCCAACGCATACGGTCATGGCGCGCCGCGTGTGTCCCTCGCGCTCGAAGAGGCCGGCGCGACGATGCTGGCGTGCGCGGACATCGAAGAGGGCATCGTCTTGCGTGAGGCGGGCGTGCGCGTACCTATTCTGGTGTTCGGCGCGCTCAGCGTCAGCAACCTCGACGGCCTGTTCGAGTTCGCTCTGACGCCGACGATCTCGACGCCCGGCGCCGCCCGGGCCGTTCAGGCGGCTGCGGCGCGCCACAGGTCGACGATCGCGTACCACCTGAAGATCGACACCGGCATGAACCGGCTGGGGTTCCGTCACGACAACCTCCGGCGCACTCTTCCCGAGCTGCTCGCCAGTCCCAACCTGCGGCTCGCCGGCGTCTATACGCATTTCGCCTCGGCCGACGTTCCGGAGAGCGACGGATTCAGCGGCCAGCGAGAACGTTTCGAGCATGCGTGGAACGTGGTCCAAGAGCTCGTCGGGTCCCGGATCCTGAATCCCGAATCCCGAGCCCCGAGTCCCGAGACCCGGGTAGTGCGGCACGCCTCGAACAGCGCGGCCCTGCTGCGCGATTCACGCGTCTGGTACGACGCGGTGAGGCCCGGCCTGCTGCTCTACGGCATCGTGCCGCCGCCGCTCGCCTCGACCATCGCACTCACGCCTGTGATGTCGCTCACGAGCCGTGTGGTCGCGGTCAAAGGACTCAGGCCGGGCGAGGGCGTGGGCTACGGTTGGCGTTTCCAGGCCGAGGAGCCGCGCAGCATCGCCGTCGTGCCAGCCGGCTATGCCGACGGCCTCGACACGCGCCTCTGCGGGCGTGGCCACGTATTGATCAGGGGGCGCCGTGTGCCGATTGTCGGAGCCGTGTCGATGGACATGCTGACGGTCGATGTGACCGGCCTCGACCAGGTTCAGCCGGGCGACGAAGTGGTGATCCTCGGACGGCAGGGGACCGAGACGTGGCAACACATCGACGCGCGGGAGATGGCCGCAGCGATCGGGACGATCCCGTGGGAGATCGTCTGTCGACTCGGCACCCGCATTGAAAGACAATACGAGTAGTGTAGGCCTCAGGAATCAGGCCCCAGGGATCAGCGCTGGGCCAGGCACAAGGCCTGAGACCTCGGACAGCCCTGAGGCCTGGGGCCTGATCCCTGGGGCCTGACAGCGAAGTCATGAAATCAGCGAGAGTCGTCTTCGCCTGCCAGGAGTGCGGCGCGCAAGCGCCCAAGTGGATGGGCCGCTGTACCGAATGCGGCGCCTGGAACTCGCTGGTCGAAGAGCGCGCGCCTGAGTCGTCGCCCACTGGCGCCGGCGGCAACCGGTTTGCTCAGTTCTCGACGACCTCCTCGGCGAGGCTGTACGCGGAAGTCGACACAGCGCAAGGCCTGCGTCTGTCGACTGGCATCGGCGAGTTCGACCGTGTACTCGGCGGAGGCGTGGTCCCGGGCTCGCTCATCCTGCTCGGCGGCGAGCCGGGCATCGGCAAGTCGACGCTGCTGCTCCAGGCCGCGGCCTTCTTTGCGCGCGAAGTCGGTCCCGTGCTGTACGCCTCCGGGGAGGAATCCGAGCATCAGATCAAGAGCCGTGGCGACCGGCTCGGTGTCGGAGCCGCACCGCTCTACCTGCTGTCGGAGACGTGCATCGAGCGCATTCTCGAGGAGGTGGCGCGTCTGAAGCCGGCGCTGGTCGTGGTGGACTCGGTGCAGACGGTGTGGTCCGGCAAGTTCCAGTCGGCGCCGGGCAGCATCGGCCAGGTCCGCGAAGCAGCCACGCAGTTTCTGTTCGCCGCCAAGAGCCAGAACGTTCCCACCGTACTCGTCGGTCACGTCACCAAGGACGGCAGCCTGGCGGGCCCGAAAGTGCTCGAGCACGTCGTCGACACGGTGCTCTATTTCGAAGGCGAGCGGCATCACTCCCACCGGGTCGTCCGGGCGGTGAAGAACCGGTTTGGCGCGGTGAGCGAGCTCGGCGTCTTCGAAATGACCGGCAGCGGTCTGCACCCCGTGCCGAATCCTTCGAAGCTGTTCCTCTCTGAGCGTGCTTCTGGGGCGCCAGGTTCGGCGGTGCTTTGCTGCGTGGAAGGGTCGCGGCCCATCCTCGTGGAAGTGCAGGCGCTCGTGAGCACCAGCTCGTACGGCAACGCGAGACGGATGGCGATTGGCATCGACCAGAACCGGCTCTCGTTGCTGCTGGCCGTGCTCGAAAAGCGGGCCGGCCTCTCGCTCGCCGGCGACGACGTCTACGTGAACATCGCGGGCGGCATGAGCATCGACGAGCCGGCCGCCGACTTGAGCGTGGTGGCGGCAGTCGCGTCGAGCGTTCGCAACAGAAGCCTGCCGCCGTCGACGGCGGTCTTCGGCGAGGTCGGTTTGAGCGGGGAGATCAGAGGGATTCCGCAGGCGGCCCTACGCATTCGTGAGGCCGCCCAGATGGGCTTCAGGCGAATCGTCCTCCCGGCGGGCAATGTCGATCAGTCCGACCGGACTTCTGGAGAAGATGGGTGTGAGCTCGTCGGCGTCCGTACGGTGGGCGAGGCGCTCGACGAGTTGATCGCTTGATTTTCGGCGCCGCCGGCTCTAACGTTCCACCATTCATAGCGGTCGGTGCGTGCCCGCCCCTGGAGTGGTCATGGCTTGGTTCGTGCTCGCGCGTGTCCTGTTCATTGCGGCCGTCGGTTATTCCGCCTATCAGCTCCGGCCGCTCGTCGGTGGGCCCACTGTCAATGTCCTGTTCGGCGGTGTCCTCGGGCTGCTGATTGTCGTCTTCGAGCTCCGCCTGAAGAAGATCTCGGTGACGCATCTGGTCGGTGCCCTTCTCGGCGGCGCCGCCGGACTGCTCGCTGCCAAGACCATCGGCGCCGCGCTGTACTGGGCGAACCTGGGCGACGGGCGC
>Ga0209640_10003726_pt1 | contig 13333 bp, 14 predicted proteins | sample RifCSP10_1_FD_184018 | JGI IMG/M metagenome (GOLD analysis project Ga0209640, IMG submission 184018) | Soil microbial communities from Rifle, Colorado - Rifle CSP2_sed 10_1 (SPAdes) (version 2) | ecosystem: Environmental > Terrestrial > Deep subsurface > Rock core/Sediment | place: Rifle...
CCGTGATTGGAGATGTACACGCCGTCAACGCCGTTCTGAATCGCCAGCTCGGCGTCCTCTCTGGTGACGATGCCCTTGACCAGCAGCTTCATGCCGGTCGCATCCTTCAGACGCTTCACGTAGTCCCAGGTCGGCGTCCCGATCTCCGGCTGCGGCGTGACGGGCTTGGCGAGCGCGTTGACCATCGGCCGGTTGCGCAGGTCGGTCAGCGGCTGGCCGTTCTGGTGGCAGGCTACGCACTGCTGACGGTTGCGCTGGAACACTCTGTTGAACTGCTCCATGTTGCGCCCGCCGAGCAGGTCGACCGTGAAGACCAACGCAGGACACCCCGCCGACTCGACGCGCTTGAGCAGCTCGCGCGTCTGTCCCCAATCGTCGCGTTGATAGAGCTGGAACCACACGGGCTCGCCGCGCGCCGTGTTGACATCCTCCACGGCGGTCGTCGTCATCGTCGACAGCACCTGGAGATGCCGCCGCGATCGCGCGGCACGCGCCGTGGTGAGCTCGCCTTCGGGGTTGTAGGTGCGGTGTCCCGCAACGGGGCTCAGGAAGATGGGTGTCTCCCAGGTCTTTCCAAACAGGGAGACCGACATGTCCGTCTTGCTCACATCCACCAGACGCCGAGCACGGAGGTGATAGCGCTCGAAGCCTTCACGGTTCGCCCGAATCGTGCCGCCGTCGTCTCCGCCGGTCGACAGCCACGCCCAGTGCCACGCCGCCACTTTGGATCTCGCCACCGGCTCGAAGTCGAGGACCGACAGGGCGTCCGCCGCGCTCGCGATCAGCGCGTCGTCGGTTGAAGCCGTCGGGTTCTGAAGAGCCGCCAGCAGGCGCGAATCCAGATAGGGCACGAGCGAGCTGGACGCAATCAGCTGGAGCAGTCGGCGGCGGCCCTTCGACACGCTCAGGGCCGTCCCGAGCGGCGTCGAGGGACGGCTGCGCCGATTGTTGGGGGGCATCGTCATCGTCGGCGCGGGCGATACGCGGGGGCTGAAGCCCGGTCCACTTCGACCGCTACTTCTCCGGGCCTTCTTTCGGCGCGCCGGTGCCAGAGGAGCCCATGAACAAGCGCTGGCCGTTGGACAGGATCATGTCCGCGCCGTTGGCCCGGTTGGCGCCGTTCTTCGCCCGATATCCCTCGATCGTGACCTCGGTGCCAGGCAGCAGCGACGCCTTGGTGAAGCCGCGGCGGACCAGCGTGTTCGGCGTACCGCCTTCGATCATCCACTTGGTGACGGTGCCGTCGGCGTTCTTGACGTCGAGGTGCATCCAGGTGTGCGGGTTGATCCACTCCATCTTGGTGACGGTGCCCTTGAGCGTCACCGGCTGGTTGGCGTCGAACTCGGCGGCAAACGAATGATGCGCGCGAAGCGATGACGAGGCCACACCGGCGACCACGATCATGGTGGCCACTACGACTCGTGCTCTGTCCATGGCTGTTGGTTCCTGTCCGTAAGTCCGCGATCAGCGAGCCGGCTGCGCGGCGGCCGGCGTCTGGCCGGGAGCCTGGCCCTTGGCAGCGGCGGCCTTCTCAGCATCGCGGGCGACCTCGAGGAGGTTGACCATGCTCAGGTTGCCCTCGTGGCACGCGTACTCGATCATCTCGCCCTCGGTTGGCCGCATCGGCAGGAGCACCGTCCACGGCTTCTCCCAGGTCGTCGGGTCGCTGACGGTCAGTCGGAGCTCGAGCCGGTCCTCGCCGACGCGCGTGTAGCGCTCGGTAAGGTGCAGGCCGGTGGTAGAGCCGCGGTAGTTGTTCTGCCCGGAAAAATTCGTCGTCTCGACGACCAGCGTGTCCCCTTCCCACCGGCCGCGCGTCGACCCGATCCAGCCCCTGAGGTCGTCGGCCAGCCGCGGCCGGCCGTCGACCGGGACGACCCGCGCCTCGTGAATCATCTCGTGCACGATCACCACGGAGTCCGGCGACTGCACGATCTGGATGTTGTTGTTGTAGAGCGTCGGCAGGCTGGCGCTCGGCAACCCGTAGGTGATGCAGCGCTCCTGGTTGCCGCGGTCGAGCCACGACGCGTTCTCGGTACCGGCGCGGTTGGGCGCACGGGCCTGCCGAGCGCGGCCCTCGGCCGTCAGCGCGGGGATGCGGCCGTCGGGCGGGTCCACGACGAGCGACGTGCGGTAACCGTCAGCGATGAAGCGCCCCGGATCGGTCCAGTACTGGGCGTGCGTGAGGCCCGGGCGAATCTCTTCGGGCGGGCCGTCCATCCGCCGGCCGGCGCGGCCCTCGAGGGTCTTCTTCTCTTCCTCGGTATAGAACTCGCGTGTGCCGAACTCGCGCGGCCGTTCGAGCGGCGTGATCGTCCGGTAGTCCCAGGTGCCCTGGAGGTCGGGATGCCCCCATGGAGTGCGGGGTACCTTGGCCGTCGCCGCGGAGGCGGTCGGGGCCGCGGCCGGCTTCTGCGTCTGCGCCGTCACCACGCTAAAACCGAACGTCGCGGCGAAGGTCGTGGCGACAAGGCCAGTAACCCGGATCCTCATGGCGGTCTCCTTTCCGTCTGGGGAGATGGTACATCAACCCGTCAACTCCCAACAGCCATCGTAGCCAACTCCCAACTCCCAAACCTCCAGCCCGAACTGCTGGGCACTTGGGAGTTGGGCAAGCATCGATTGGGAGTTGGGAGTCGCGTTGCCCTAGTGCGTGCCCACCGTGCCCTTGCCCACAATGGCGTGCATCACGGCATTCTCGAAGTCCACACGCACCTGCTCGTCGCGGGTCTGGGTCATCAGAATTCCGACGATCCGCTCCTGTGGATCCACGAAGAAGTGCGTGCCGAACAAGCCGCTCCAGCCGAACGTGCCTGCAGACAGAAACGAACTCCGCGCGATGGGCTCGTTCACCACCCTCACGCTGAGGCCGTAGCCTTCGCCGCGCGGCCTGCCAGGCAACGTGTCCGGCGCGGCAACCGAGGTCATCACCTCCACCGTCTTCGTACCCAGCAGCCGCTTGCCGTTCAGCTCTCCGCCCGCAAGCAGCATCTGCGCGAACTGCAGGTAGTCTTCGGCCGTACTCATCAAGCCGCCGCCACCAGAGAAATAGGCGCCGTTCATGAAACTCGGGTTGTCCTGCTTCTCGAGGCCCTTCGCGCCGCGGCGGTAGAGCGTCGCCATCCGCGGGTTGCCTTCGGCCGGATAGAAGAAGGTGTCCTCCATGCCGAGGGGGCTGAAGATCCGCTGGCGGGCGAATCGGTCGAATGGCATACCGGAGGTCACCTCGACCACGCGGGCAAGGGCGTCAAAGCCGGCCTGTGCGCTGTATGCCCAGCGGGTACCAGGCTGGAACTCCAGCGGCACGCTGCCCAGACGAGGCAGGTAGTCGGCGAGCGATTCCTTCCCCTTGAGGGCCACCTTCTGTGCCTCGCGGTTGCTGATGCCGCCGCTCGCGAGGCCGGAGGTGTGCGTCAATAGATCGCGGATCGTGATCTCACGTTCAGCCGGCACCGTGTAGAACCGAGGGGCGGCGGGCGCGGCGCCGGCAGCCGGCGCAGGGCCCGCCGCAGCCATCGTCACGGCCACTGTCAAATCCTTGAGCTCCGGGATGAATTTCGAGACGGGATCGGTGAGGCGGACCTTCCCTTCCTCGATCATCATCATGATGGCGACGCCGACCACCGGCTTGGTCATCGACATGATGCGGAAGATCGCGTCGGTTTGCATGGCCTTCCGCGACTGGATGTCCATCAGCCCCTGGGCCTGGAGGTGCGCAATCCTCCCGTGACGCGCGACCAGCGTCACGGCGCCCGAGAAGGTCCCGGCTTCGATATGGCGCTGCATCAGCTCGTTGACTCGCTGAAGGCGTTCAGACGATAGGCCGACTTCTTCGGGTTTGGCCGCTGGCGCCGCAGCCGAGACCGGCCAGTCGAGCGTCGCGGAGAGCAGCACCACCAGAACCGCGGATCCCATCGCCATCTGACCAATTCGTCGCATACCTCGCCTCCTGGCGCTTGAATGATAGCGGGCCTCGACCCACGGGTCTACCGGGCTCTGGGCTTTGGGCTATCGGGCTCTCGGCTTTGAGCTCTCGGCTTTTCGGATCTCGCTGGACCCTCGGCGCTCGGCTTTGGGCTCCCGGCTCTGGGCTTCGCATCCCGCATCCCGGATCCCGCATCCCGGATCCCGCATCCCGGATCCCGGGTCCCCGGGTCCCCGATCCCCAATCAGTCCACCCTCTCCGCGTTCAGCTCGATGACATTCCCGTCCGGATCGGTCACGTAGATCTGCGCCCATGGGGTCGGGCTGTGCGGTACCTCAAGGCATGCGACACCGTGGGCGCGCAGGTGCTCAACTGTGCGCCGGTAGCTGCGGACGCGAAGCGCGAAGTGCCCGTCGCGACCGTCGATGTCGGTGGTCCCTCGTAGCGTGCGCGTGGGCGGATGCACGATCAGGTGCAGTTGTCGGCCGCCGAACTCATACCAGGCGCCGCCGAAATCGAACGGCGGCCGCGCGATCTCAGGCAAGCCAAGCACGACGCCGTAGAAGTGCCTGGCCCGCTCGACGTCGGTGACGCAGACAGCCACATGATGCAGCGCCTCAACTTCGATCACTTCTACCTCCCGCCCTTCTCCATTTCTACCGCCTACTGCCTACCGCCTACTGCCTTCTGCCTACTTCCCACTTACTTTGAACTTCGACCTTCCCACTTCGAACTTTCGCCGGTTCACAGTAATAGTATTAAGGTTAGTCCCACCCACGAGACTTCATCGAGGTCCCCATGGATACCACCGACAAGACGCCCTCACGCCGGTTCCTCCTCAAAGCCGGGCTTGCCGCGGCGGGCGGGATCGCGATGGCTCCGCAGGGCGGTGTGCGCGCTCAAACGACGGGCCCAGGCATCGTCACCGGCCAGCGGTTCCGCGGCTGGGTCTCGCGGGGCAACGGGCCCGGCCGCACAACGCTGCAGGAACTCACGTTGCGCGCGATCAGCGGAAGGCAGGTCGTCGTCCGCACGGAAGCGACCAACCTCTGTTACTCGAACGTGGGGGTGGTGCTCGGCATCCAGGCGAATGCGGGGCCTCCCCCCGGCCCGCCTCCGGGGGCGCCGACGAACCTGCCGCGACCCAACACCCCGCCACCCGCGCCAACCGGATTCGGCCGGCTGAATCAGATGGCGCTCATTCAGGGCCACGGCGGCGTTGGCGTGGTCGAAGCTGTTGGCCCGGACGTGCGGCGTGTGCAGGTCGGCGATCGCGTGTGCGTGTCCGGCACGCCGCAGTGCGGCGCGTGCTACCAGTGCCTCCGCGGGCGATCCGACATGTGCCAGTTCCTGGGCCGGCAGGGCCCAGACGACCTAGTGCCGATCGCGGACACGAGGGATGGCACGCCGGTCTATGCGAACTCGCACATCGGCGGCCTGGCCGAAAAAATGGTGACGTTCGAGGAATGGGTGGTGCCCATCTTCACGAAGGCCACCGCCGCCGAGCTCGGCATGGTGTGCAGCTGCGTGGCCGTGGCGGGCCTCGGTGCCACCACGTCGCAGAACACAGCCCTCGTCGAACCCGGCTCCATCGTGGCCGTCGTGGGATGCGGACCGCTCGGACTGAGCGCCGTGCAGGGCGCCCGCATCTCGGGGGCCTCGACGATCATCGCCATCGATCCGATCCGCGTGCGCCGGGAGCTCGCGTTGAAGGTCGGCGCCACACACGTGCTCGACCCAAACCTCGAAGGGACTCGGCTCGTGGAGAAGGTCCGTGAGCTCTCGAGCGGCCCCAACAATCGACTCTGGGCCGGCGGCCGCGACTCGGGTGGGTTGCTCGGAGGCGCTGGCGCGGACTTCGTTATCGAAGCAGTTGGCGCCGACGCCGTGGCGCCGAAATTGGAGGCCGGGCCCGATCCGACCGGCATCCTGCCCTTGCGGCAGGCCTACGAAATGACCGCACCTGGCGGCCACATCGTCACGACCAGCCTTCCGCGCGGAACGCTCTCGCTGCCAGCAGTGATGTTCACGATCGGCGGACGGACCCATCATGCGGGCCAGGCCGGCGGCTGCAACCCCATGCGGGACATCCCGCGATTCGTCGAGTTGCTCGACAAGGGGCAATTCAATGCCAGGGCGCTGGCCACGGCCGTGGTGCCCCTCGAGCGGATGCTTGAAGCCTACGAACAGGTCGCTTATCGTACGACCGTCACGGGCATCATGACCGCCTAGCGGGTCGCGCCTCGGCCCGCACGGAGAACACGATGAGACACGCCTTCGTCCTCTCTCTCGCCCTGGTGCTGCTGTGGGCACCGCAAGCACCCAATGCCCAGCAACCATCGGCCGCATCCCCGCCCAAGCTCGTGAGCAGCTGGACGCTGACCTCGATTGAGCGCGATGTCTCGAGCGGCACGCCCGAGCGGCTGACGAATCCGCGCGGGCTACTCATCTTCGACGCGGCGGGCCACGCGTACGAGTTCGCCACGAGCGCCAACCGACAGCTGCCGGATGCGCCGCTCGCGGACCCGGTGCGCACCTTTGCCGCGTACGGTGGATTTTGGGGCGGATACCGGGTTGACACGGCACGGAAAACGATCGCCTTCAAGGCCGAAGGCGCGATCAGCCCGAACGTCACGGGGAAAGAGTTCTCCCGAACGTTCGAGCAGACCGGCAACCGCCTGACGATGACGTCAGTCGACGAGCCGCATGCGCGTGGCGGAATGCGGTGGACGTGGGAGCGCGTGCCAACCATCGACCATCTCTCACCGCTGTACCGACAGGTCGTCGGCTTCTGGCAGCACGTCGTCGAAAGACGCGTGAACCTCACGACTGGCGCGGTGCTCTCCGAATCCAAGCGCGGACCGAGCGTCATCGTCTACACGCCGGGAGGCTTCGTGGGCGTACACTTCGTGCCGCTTGACCGGAAGCCATTCGCCAGCGACGCACCCACTGCGGAGGAGGCACGTCGCGCGCTGATGGGATACATCGGGTACTACGGCGCGCTGACGGTGTATCCCGGGCAGGTATTCCACAACATCCTGGCCGGCGTGAACCCGGCGCCCGGCTCGATCTTGAGGCGGTTTGCCGAGATCTCCGGAAGCGAACTCACCGTTCGCCTGCAGCCCGCTGCGGTCCAGCAGGGGCAGCAGACCGCGACGCACGTCACGCTGCGGCGGCTGAGCGGTGTCGACGAGATGCTGCCACGGTAAATGCGGTAAATGGGGTCAGATCTTGATTCTTGCGCGGGACATGGGTCGCGCAAGAATCAAGATCTGACCCCATCCTACTGGTAGTACTCCGGCGCCTTCCTGAGCGCGGAGTGAGCCGTGAAGTCGTGTTGAATCCACAGCTGCGCCTTTGTGCGAGCGAGAAACCTGTCGAGCGCCGCCCGTGAGACGCGCGTCCGGGCCTGATCGAACTCGAAAGTCGGCAGTCGGTCCATGGTGCGTTCCTGCGGATAGTGATACAAGTCGCCGGAGAGCACGACGCTCCCAGTCTTAGGCAGCTTCAGATAGAGCACCTGATGCCCGGGCGTGTGCCCCGGTGCGGCGACGAGGATCACGGCGCCGTCGCCGAACACGTCGTGCTCGTCTGCGCTGATGATTTGGGTGCGGCTAGTCCGGAGAGACGCGTAGGTCGTTGGCCGGCCGGCGCCGACGAGCTTTTCCGCGAACATCGCGTCGCGCTCCTGCTGCCGGACAAGCCATGTGGCTCCGGCGAACAGGTTGGCATTCGCGGTGTGATCCCAGTGATAGTGCGACAGCGCCAAGTGGGTGATCTGGCTAGGCCGGTACCCGGCAGCCAGGAGCTGGGCCTGTAACGGCCGCGTGAGCGTCACCCGCCGCTCCTGCCCGTCCGGAAGCGTGAGACGCTGCTGAACAGGACTGCCCGTCGGCGCCCACTCTTCGTCCGACACGCCCCCCGCGTCCCACATCAGCACTCCCTTGGGATGAACGACCAAGTACGCCGCGACCGACAGCTCGGTAACGCCGACATCTTGCTTCGTCAACCGGTACCGCGTGGGATCGGATTCGAGCGTGCCCCCGTCGAAGACGTACAGCTTGATTGCAGTCGCTGCCGGCACTGCTCCGCCCGATCTGGATGCCTGCGCCGCGCCTGGCTCGGACACCGACACGGTGAGTGCGGCGCCAAGCACCACTGCGGTGACCAACGTGTGCTGCATGCTCATCACATCCTCCGATCGAACGGTTCGGTCAAGGCTGGTTCATCTCTCGTCTGAGTTCACAACGATTGCCCGGCTCATTTGCGCTCCGCTCGCAGGTAGGCGACCCAGTACACGCCAGCCACCAGGAGGGTTCCACCAACGACGTTGCCTGCGGTCACCGTCGCCAGATTCCGGGCCGCGCCCACGACCGACACCGTCGCTTGCCTGTCCAGCACTACACCGAAGGGCAGGAAGAACCAATTGGCGATCGAGTGCTCGAATCCCATCACCACGAACGCGGTAATCGGGAACAGGACGGCCAGTATCCTATCGGTGACGCTGCGCCCACCCATCGCGAGCCAGACGCCCAGGCATACAAGGGCGTTGCAGAGCACGCCACGCGCGAAGGCCTCGCCAAGAGGCAGACCGGCCTTCGTGCGAGCGATCTGAATGGCCGTCTCGCCCACAGAACCGTCGCCGAGACTGGCGATGTCGGCCCAGGCGACCAGCAGCACTGTCGCCAGGCACCCGATCACGTTACCGAAGTACACGAGCAGCCAGTTCCGCAAGACGTCCCGCGTGCCGATCAGGCGACTCGCCCAGGCCATCGCCAGGAGGTTGTTTCCGGTGAAGAGTTCGGCGCCGGCAACAACAACCAGCACGAGCCCGAGACAGAAACTCACGCCGCCAAGCAGGCGGTTCACACCGAAGCCAAGGCTGGCCCCCGTCACCACCACGGTGAAGAAGAGGGCGCCAAGGGAAATGAACGCCCCGGCAAGCACCGCCAGCACGACCAGCGTGACGGCGTCGGTCCGTGCCTTCGACACACCGAGGCCCTCAACGAGACGAGCGATCTCGCGCGGAGCGTGGGCGTCGCCTACGTGCTGCTGCGCTTCATCCATACGTGAGGGGACCAGTCAACGAGATCCCCCGGATCACAGCACGCGCGCCTGACGCATGACCGCTTCCGACTTCCGCCGGATTTCGCGAGCCACCTCGAAGGAATCGCCTTGCTGGAACTTCGGCAGGAAGAGTTCGACCGAGAGCGGACCTGCGTATCCCTTACGTGCGAGCTTCCGAAGCGTCTCGGTCACGGGCGCAACGCCGTCGCCGGGAATGAGCCGCGTCGTGTTGTCCAATAACTCTCGCGGCATCGCGGGGACATCCTGAAAATGCACGTGTCCGATTTCGCCAGGACGGATCTGGTCGAGGTCTTCGAGTCTGTTGAGGCCAGACCAGAAATGATAGAAATCCAGCAAGGGCGCCATGTTCGGATGCGCGGCTTCGCGCGTCATGCTGAGAAGCGTCGGCAGCGTCGAGATGAACGTCGAGCTGCGCACGGCCTCGGCCATCGCGATCAGGCCGAACTGCCTGGCAATCTCGCCCACTTCGCGCATGTTGTCCGCGCCAGCCTTGTAGTCGTCCCGCGTGAATTTCTCGGTGGTGGCGGTGGGAGAGTAGATACGAGTCAGCCCGAGCGCGGCAAACATCTCGCAGCGTTTCCTGAAGTCATCGAGCAATGCGGCGCGCTTCGGGTTCGGCTCCCAAAGGCCGAATACGCCACAGGCGCCGCAGACGGGCGTCAGTCCCAGGTCCGTCAGGACCCGACGCGCGGTCGCCAGGGAATCGGTCTTGAGAAACCCGTCCAGCAGCGTGTTCGTGAGCTCGACGTATTTGATCCCGGCGCGAGACCACCCGTCGAGCGACCCACGATACCCTGCCCCAGCGGAGGTGTTCTGGTGAATCGCGAGCGTCATCTTCCCGGCGGCGGATGCCACGCGTGCGGCCATCGCCGCGACTGGAGCCAGGAGCATCGCCCTTCTGGAAATCACTGCGTGCGATTCTAGCTGGAAAGGCTCCGCCTCCGCCCCGCGATCAGCGGCCGGCGGCTTCGTCTGCGCGAGCTCCCGCCAACATGCCAGGCAAGCTGTAATTGCCCTCGTGGCACGCGTACTCGTAGACCTCACCCTTGGCCTGTTTCCAGTTGATGACCGCCGTCCACGGCCTGGTCCACATGGTCGGGTTGTCCACGGTGAAGGCGTACTCGAGTGTGTCGGAGGCCGTGCGCCGAAAGCGCTCTATCAGGCGCAGGTTCCGGTCCGACAGCGTGAAATATCCTCCCATCGGATTGCCGTTCGGATGGAAGTTGGTGGTTTCGACCACCAACGTGTCCCCCTCCCAGCGTCCGCGGGAGTCTCCAAGATACTGACGGTGGGAGGACGCCACGCGGGGCCGCCCATCGAGCGGAATGATGCGCGCGTCGTGAATCTTCTCCAGCTGGATCGCCACGTACTGCGGCGTCTGGACGATGCGGTACACGCTCATGTAGGCGGCGAAGAGGTCCGGAAACCCGTAGTGGATGCACCTGTCCGTGAGGGTCATGTCCTGCACGGCGTTGGGGCGTTGATCAAACCGACCCACATTGGCGGCGCGCGCCTTGGCGCCCTCCGCGGTCGGCGGTGGCAACCTTCCATCAGCAGGGTCCACAATCAGCGACGTGCGATGCTCGAAGAACCGGTCGGGAAGCCAGTTCTGACTGTAGGTCCCCGTCTGGCCCAGTCCGCCAGGGTGCGTGTCCGCCAGCAAGGCCAGGTACAACCCGTCACCGAAGACCGCGTCCGACTCCGGCGTAAACCGCTCGCGCGCCCGGCGTTTGAGCGTGGCGAGTTCCTCGTCTGTCAGGACCGGCTTGTTCGCGAGCTGACGAGGCCGTTCGAGCGGTGTCGCGCTGTTGTTCTCCCACACGCCTTCGAGATCAGGGCGGCCGTCAGCGGTGCGCGGCAAGACCCACGCGCCGGCACGGGCGTTCGCCGGAGTTGGAGTCGATTGCGGCTCTCCAGCCGCCACGGGTGCGAGCGAGGCGACCACCACGGCGAGTCCCACACCGCATCTCCCAGCACGTCGCGTCATGACACCTCCGATTCGCGCCACCAGGTGATAGACGGTTGCAGGCTCCGGACGAAGTCGGTTCACGTCTGGACGCGTAGTCCTGATCGTCCGAAGCAGCCGCTACACCTAGCCTTGCTCCCCCGGCGGCCGATACTTGATGGACGCGGCCTTCTGAAGTGCGGCGACCGTGTCTTCCACCGTGAGTAGCACCGTCGTGTGGAGCGCGCTCAGCGCCCCCCCAGCGCTGATGGCGATCGCCGTGGCAGCCATCGACACGTTGTCCGGCGCCTCCCACAGGTTGTAGGCGTCGTGATCGCCGAAGGCGTACCAGAAGCCGTGCAGCTTTCCGCCCACGGATTCGATGTACTGCTGGGCGGCAGCGCGACGGTCCTCCGGATTCTGGACCAACCGTGCCCACGTTTCGGGCGTGTAACTGAACCGCGTGAGATAGAAAGGCATGTGTGTTTCTACCCGATTTAGTTGCGACGCTGGGCCACAAAGCTGGAATCTCGAGCCTCGCAGTTTCCAGCGCCGTATAACGCTGCAAATGAGCCGCGCGCCCACGGCGACCTGTCGCACTCGCTGACGGGCGCGTCGGCTCCAGTTGAATGGTTAGCCAGCCGTGCGAGAGGCTCTTGCTACCGTGGCGGTCCGAAGCCTCGGATCCGTTTCGCGAGCCAATCGTAAACCGTCGAAGAGTAGCCCGGTACCAGTCCCTGCAACGACGGCCCTTCCGCGTTGCTCCCAACTTTCGCCTCGAACTGCGTCATTCGCCTTCGGGAGGATGGCCGGAACACGCATCATCGCCACGACCAATAGCCAGGCCGCCGTTTCTGATGCGCGACTGCAACGATGTTCAGCGTGTCCGGCGTCACTCGGTAGTCAATCGTGAACGGAAACCGATCGAGAAGAATCCGACGAGTGCCTGCTTCCGCCATGGGGTAGCGGTGTGGCGCCTGCTGAATCCGTTGAACCGCAATGGAAAGCTCTCGCAGGAAGGCCGATGCCGCAAGCCGACTCCGCTCCTCGTACCACGCTTGGGCATCCTCGACCTCCCGCAGCGCTGCGGGGTGAAACTCAACGCGCATTCAGCCGATCAACAAGACGCTGTCGAACCTGCTCCCATGGGATGCTTTCCACGGTACCGGCGTCGAGTTCGGCCACACGCTTCTCGATCTCAGCCGCCCAAGCCGCTTCGACGTCCAGATCCGGTTCCCCTTCGAGGGATTCGATGAGCAGCCCGGCGAGCGTCGCCCGATCCTCGTCCGAGAGTTCCGCCGCTTCCTTCCACACGTCCGTGAATGTCCGGCTCATAGCCCGATTCTACTCCCGCTCCGATCGAGGGCCTCAACTGGCGCGATGTACGACTCACGGGGCCGAGGTCCAGGGCGCTCGCAGGGGTTCAGCCGGCGAAGGTCAAGACGCAGTAGTTCGCATTTTCGAGAACCCATGCGCTGTTCAGCGGTCCAACGGCTTGCCGTTCAGCCGCCGCGCTCCTCAGCGGTCGGCTGCAACGGCGGGTTATGCCGCACGACCTTTCAAGGCGCACCATTGCGGTGTTGGCCGGCACAATGCTAGCATTGTGCTTGCATTGGAGTAAAGAGATGCCCACGCTTACGATTCGCAACGTCCCGCCGAAGACCGTGAAGTCGCTCAAGGCTCTGGCACGCCGCCGCCACCGTTCGATGGAGCAGGAAGTGCGCGAGTTGCTCGAAGGACACGTCGTTGAACGGCGGTCGGTACTCGAACAGATCGAAGCGGGATGGGCCCGCCAGACCCGACGACCGACCGCCACTGAAGTCGACGCGTGGATTGGCGTCGGTCGCCGATGAAAGCCGTCGTCGACACGAATGTGGTCGCGTATCTGATACTTGGCACCGACCGATTCGTTGAGGAGGCCCGTGGCTTCATGGCCGCCCTCGACGAGGCCTGGGCCCCCGCGCTGTGGGAGGCGGAACTGGCCAATGCGATCTGGATGGCGGTTCGTCACAAGGTACTGCCGCTCGATGAAGGGGCGAAGCGCCTGACCCTCGCCGACGGGCTCGGCATTCATTCCGTGCCGAACCGAGCGCTTTGGCAAGGCGCCCTCGTACGCGCGCACGAGGCCAACGTGGCCGTGTACGACACCTTGTTCGTCGAATTGGCGGTCCGTGAACAGGTCCCCCTTGCCACCTTCGACGGCGGTGTGCTCAAAGCATTCCCACGCATCGCTGTCCGGCCAGGCCGTCTCTTGTCGAAGTAGTTTCTGTCCGGCTCGACAGTATGACTTCGGTGTTTCGAGACGGCCGACCTCCGGGACAATTCGCGGGTTGGTCCGAATCGGGCCAGAGCCGCACCCGGCGGTGGTCGCCGGC
>Ga0209640_10003727_pt1 | contig 13331 bp, 13 predicted proteins | sample RifCSP10_1_FD_184018 | JGI IMG/M metagenome (GOLD analysis project Ga0209640, IMG submission 184018) | Soil microbial communities from Rifle, Colorado - Rifle CSP2_sed 10_1 (SPAdes) (version 2) | ecosystem: Environmental > Terrestrial > Deep subsurface > Rock core/Sediment | place: Rifle...
CCCAGACTGCGCGATGACGCAACGGCACGCCAATGCGGTTGCCGAACCGCGCTGGAGCATGCCTTGATTACCGCCCCCGAGGCGCGTGATCCGGAATTGGTGGCGAAACTCGATGCCGTCGCCGGCCGCTTGCTGAAACATCAATAATCTTTGCGAAGCAATCCCATGTCGATCAAATCACTCATACGCACCGTGCCGCATTACCCGAAGAAAGGGGTGATGTTCAGGGATATCACGACCTTGTTGAAAGACCCGGTGGGCTTTCGCATCACCATCAATGAATTGGTGAACCGCTACACGGGATCCAGGATAGACAAAATCGCGGCTATCGAGTCACGCGGATTTATCATCGGCGCGGCGCTGGCGTTTCAGCTGGGCGTAGGATTCGTGCCGATTCGCAAGCGGGGCAAGCTGCCTGCCGAGACAATCGGGCATGACTACGAACTCGAATATGGTTCGGACCGCATCGAAATGCACGTCGATGCCGTCGCGCAGGGCGACCGGATATTGCTCGTGGACGATTTGATCGCCACCGGCGGAACCGCCGAGGCCGCCGTAAAACTCATCGAGAAAATGCGCGGCAAGATCGTCGAATGCTGTTTCGTGATCGATCTTCCCGACCTGGGAGGGCGCAAGCGGCTGGAAAAACACGGGCAGAAAGTGTTTGCCCTGTGCGAGTTCGAGGGCGACTGAACAAATCGGCCGCAAAGCCAATATCCATGAGCATTACCGGGTTATTAATCCTACTGCGTCAAAAGACGGACTCCCCTCTCCCACGAGGGGAGAGGGGACCAGATGATTAATCTCTGCTTTTCGCATGAGTTGTGACGCAGTAAGATTAAACAGGGGTACTCGGCACGCTGTCACTTGACGGCGGCGCGCGGTAGGCGGAAGCTTACGCCGGAATTTGCCGACGTACAAGAAAAACAGCGGTACACGGCGTGCCCGGCTGGCGACGTGAATCCACAACGATAAGGAGGTGGCCATGTTCAAACACATACTGATGCCCACTGACGGCTCTGAACATTCCGAAAGGGCCATTGAGCGCGGCATCGAGCTTGCGAAGCTTTGCGGTGCGAAAATCACCGGGATTCACGTCATGCCGGATTTTCGCCTGGCGATGGCGGAAGAAAGCTCATTCAACCCGTCCATGCAGGATCAGGCGGAAGAGGAAGCGCGCGCCCGGGCCGACAAGTTCCTGGCGTTCGTTCAGAAGACGGCGGATGCAGCCGGAGTGCCGTGTGACACCGTGGTTGCAACCAATGATCGGCCTTACGACGCCATTGTCAATACTGCCAATGCGCGTGCCTGCGATCTGATTGTGATGACCGCCCGTCACCGTAAGGGACTTGCCGCCCTGATTCTGAGGAACGAATCGAGCCGCGTGCTGCATCGAGCTTCCATTCCCGTACTGGTGTTCCGTGCGTTGATGAGCGTTGATCATCCAGACAAGACGACGCCCAAATGAACAAGCTCATTAGTGCAATTTGTTGCGGATTATCGCTGGCGGCATTGTCGATCGCCGCTAACGTTAAAGCGGCGGACGACTACCCGGCGAGACGCATCGTCTTCATCGTGCCGACTGAAGCCGGGGGCGATGGCGATCTGCTTGCCCGCGCACTGCTGGAAGGCGTTGCGGCGCGAATCGGCCAACCCATCGTCATTGTCAACAAGTCAGGCGCGGCCGGGGCGCCCGGTTACCGCGAGCTTCACGACGCAAAGCCCGATGGCTATACCGTCGGCCTCGCGTTTCCCACGCTGTTCATGAACAAGATGCAGGGCCTGATGCCGTGGGACCACCGTGACTTTACGCTGATTGCGCAGCACGGCTCATTCGTCCCGATCGTCGTTTCCTCCGCGAAATCGAATCGTCCGCTGAAAACGATCAAGGAAGCGATTTCGTACGCCAACGCGCATCCCGGAGAATTGAAGTTTGCGTTGAGCGTCGTCGGAGGCAGCTGGTGGATGGCCGGCATGATCCTGCAGGGCAATACCAAGGCGAGCTTCAAGAACATCCCTCAGGAAGGCTCGGGTGCTGTCGTGATTGCGCAACTTGCGGGTGGACACACCGACGTTGGGGTATCCGGCCTGGCATCAGCCGCAAGCCAGATCGCGGCCGGAAATCTGAATTTCCTCGCGACCTTCGGTCAGGCGCGTTTGCCTGGAAAATACAGCAACGTGCCTACGCTGATCGAAAGCGGCTACGATGTCTCATGGGACTCGCCGAACTTCATCGTCGGACCGCCGCGCATGCCGGGAAACATCGTGGAGAAACTGGCGAAGGCAATCGAGGCGGAGGTGAACAAACCGGAGTTCCAGAAGGCCGCGCTCAATGTCAGCGCAACCCCGATCCACCGATCATCCGATCGACTTCTCAAATACCTCGATAACCAGCGCGACGTTTCTCGGGAAATACTGCTGAAAAACGGGGTCATCAAAGAGAAGTAGCGGTCCTGCAACACCCGCTATGAACAGAAGATGGGGGTGGGTTGGCGAGGTGCTGTTCGGCTGCCTGATCCTGGCCTTCGGCATCGTCGCGCTCACGGGTTCCGTGCAACTGGGCTTCGGCAGCCTCTCCCGGCCGGGTGCGGGGATGTTCCCCTTTTTCGCCGGATTGATGATCGTCATTGCAGCGCCCATCGCGATCGTGAATTCCATCATCGGCAGAGGAAGCGAGTCTGAATTCATCCTGAAAAAGGATGCTTTCAGGACGCTTGCCGGAGCAATTGCGGTATTCGCCGGATGGATCCTCGCCATGCCCACGCTGGGTTACGTTGTAGTGACCTTCGCAGCGGTACTGGCGCTGGCCAAGCTGCTCGGTCTCGAGAGATGGCTGAAGCCGCTGGCATTGTCCGCCGCGACCTCCCTCGCAACCTACATTCTGTTTGATCGCCTGCTCTACCTCGACTTGCCGCGCGGGCTGCTGGGCTAGTCCCCATGGACGCGACGGACCAGTTGCTGCAGGGTTTTCTCAACCTGCTGACCGTCAAAAACCTGCTCGCCTGCTTCATCGGCTCTTTCGTCGGCACGATCGTCGGCGTACTGCCGGGCGTGGGGCCGGCGGCGACGATGACCTTCATGCTGCCGTTTACCGTCGGGATGGGGCCGGAAACCGGGCTCATCATGTTGACCGGAGTGTGGTTCGGTTCCCAGTACGGCGGCTCGACCACGTCGATCCTCGTCAACATCCCGGGCGAGGCTGCCAGCGTGATCAGTTGCATTGACGGCTATCAGATGACCAAGCAGGGCAGGGGAGGCGCGGCGCTTGCGATGGCGGCCATCGGTTCCTTTGCGGCGGGAACCATCGGCATCATCGGCCTGCAATTCTGCGCGCCGTTCCTCGGCGCCGCCGCGCTGAGCTTCGGTCCCGCCGAGTATCTTACCTTTATGCTGCTTGCTTTCATCCTGCTGCTGGGCCTGGCGGGAGAGTCGCCGGTCAAGGGCATGGTCATGTTCGGACTGGGTTTCTGGATCAGCGGAATCGGGTTGTCGCCGCTGGACGGCGTTCCGCGGTTCAGTCTCGGCTCCGAGGGTCTGATATCCGGCATCGAGTTCGTGCCGCTCGCGGTGGGGCTGTTCGGCGTCACCGAGATTCTCATTGTCAGCATTCAGACCTACGTGCCGCCGATCATGGCGCAAGTCCGCCTGCGCGATCTGTATCCGAATCGCGACGAGGTACGGCGCTCGGTGACACCGGCGCTGCGGGGGGCTGTCATCGGTTTTTTCATGGGACTGCTGCCGGGCCCGAGCACGATTCTTTCCACGTTCCTGTCGTACAGCGTCGAGAAGAAGATCTCGAAAACGCCGGAGCGGTTCGGCACGGGAATGATCGAAGGGGTCGTCGGTCCGGAATCCGCCAACAACAGCGCCGTCATGGGGTCCATGATTCCGCTGCTCGCGCTCGGCATTCCCTTTGCGGCTCCTTCCGCCATCATGCTGGCCGGGTTGCGCATGCATAACGTCTTGCCGGGACCGCTGCTGTTCACCGATGCGCCGCAGGTGTTCTGGACGTTCATTGCGGCGATGTATCTCGGCAATTTAATCCTGCTGCTGCTCAATCTGCCGTTCGTGGGCCTGTTCGCCCGCATCGCCATGACTCGGCCCGCGGTCCTGATGCCTTTCGTGAGCATTGTCTGCCTGGTTGGAACTTACAGCATGAGGAACTCGTTTTTCGACGTCTGGGTGATGATCGTATCCGGTGTCGTCGGCCTGCTGTTCCGCCGCTGGAAATTCCCCGTCGCGCCGCTCATCATCGCCGTCGTGCTCGGGCCGATGCTCGAGGTCAGTTTACGCAAAACTCTCGTCATGTTCGACGGCAGCCTGCTGCCGGTATTCGGGCGCCCCCTCGCGGCGGTGTTTCTGACCGCCGCCGTGATGGTGGTGGGCGCTATGGTCTGGCGCGCGGCGCGCGCCCGGGGATTGCGTCGAGCGGAATGAATGCGTAGGATGGGTTGCGGTCGTCAAGGCCGATACCCATCGCGACGAATGCGTGATGGGTATCGCTACGCTCAACCCATCCTACACTTGCTCAGCGCATCTCGGCGTCCCCAGCGTTAAGGGGTTGCTTAAGGTAACATCATTGATGACTGATACCGCTGCCGGCGTGCAGTACCCTGGAAAAAATCTTGTCGCGAGAGGAGGAGCGAAAATGGAAGTGAAAGCTACGCTAAAGGTGATCAACGAAAGCTCGTTGAAAGCGCAGACCGGTGTGACGGACGGGCAGACGTTGAAACGGCTGGTCGGACACACGGAAGTACCGACCGACCGGGTCCGCGTCGCGCTCGCGACTTATGAAGCCGGAACACTGGAGCCGCTCCACTGGCACCCGATCGAGGCTTTCTATTACGTGATCTCGGGGCATGCCACAGTACGGGACTTCGAGGGTAAGGAATACGACGCCGGCCCCGGCACCGCAATCTACGCGCCACCCGGAATAGCGGGCGCCCACGAATGGGAAGTCAAGGAGAGCCTGCAGTTATTGTCCGTGCGCGCCTCGACGGAATCCGTACGCAAAATGCAGTTCACGGTCGACAAGAATACCAAGCGTTCTTACATCGAGCTCGACGAATTGGCCGCCCGGGGTGGGTTGAGCTTCAAGTCGCACTATTGAGCCGATGGCTGCACGCTGCCGGTCACACCGGCGGCGTTTGCAGTCAATTCCGACATCGGCGTTTCCGTCCGACGCCGCCTTCAATCAGCGCAAACTTGCCTCGGGTATGAATGCTGACTACCACGGCATTTAGTGGTATCAAGCTCTGTTAACGGGCTGATCAGATTGAAGCACGGCAAGGGGCGGCGTAGAATTCAAGTTCATGGAAAAAATCGAGCGTCGCCTGTTTCTTCACAGCCTGAGTGCCGGGGTAGCCGGAGGACTGACGGGTTTGATCAGCCAGGCGCTGGCGGCCGACTCGCGAGCAATCCGGCAAGGCATTCGCCGCATCGATGGCGAGGTGTCGGTGAACGGCACGCCCGCGCAGGAGGGAACGCCGATAGGCCCTGGCGATACGATATCTACCGGTCAGAATTCGGACGCGATCTATGTCCTCGGCGACAATGCTTTCTATCAAAGGGCGGTTAGCCGCGTCGATTTCGGCTCGAGTTCGGCCGCGACTTTCCTGCGGGTGGTGACGGGTGGTCTGCTCTCGGTCTTCGGGAAGGGCAACCGGCGGCTTGCGACGTCGGCGGCCACCATCGGAATCCGCGGCACCGGCTGCTACATCCAGGCCGAGGAGCGCAGGACTTATTTCTGCTTGTGCTATGGCGCCGTGGTGCTGCAGCCGGAGAATGGCCAAACGGTGCGATATGAGACCAAGCGCCATGAAAGACCGCTATGGATAGAGAATGGGGCGACGTCGCCCGCTTCGGCCGTCAACCATACCGACGCTGAAATCATCATGCTCGAAAAGTTTGCCGGCCGGCGTTCTCCGTTTCCTCCCAGTGGCGGTACGTATTAATAGGCTCATCCAGGTCCTGTTCGACTCAGATAGTTCGCGGTTCCGTCAGGACGGCGCGTGAAGATCACTCTGCGGCCTTCGCGGATATTGACAGCAATCCTCGTGCTCGCGCACGGCGCGGCGATTGCGATGGTTGCTCTGGCCGGCATGCCGTTTTGGCTGGAGTTGATCGCGATCGCAGCCCTGGTGGCAAGTCTCGTATTCGACGTACGGCAGACCGCGTTGCTGCGCGCGCCGGATGCGGTGATCACGCTCGAAATCGCCTCTGACGACAAGTTAAGCATTCAAACCCGGCGCAGCGAGTGGATCGAATGCGAGGTGCTGGACAGCACTTACGTGACTTCCTTTCTCACGATTCTGAATCTGAAGGGGATAGACAGCGGCAGAAACACGCGTGCGGTGATCCTGCCGGACAGCCTGGATGCCGAGGATTTCAGGAAACTGCGGGTATGGCTGCGCTGGAAGCGCGAGCCGCAACCCGGGTGAGCGTTTCAGTCACTCGCAACACAGACCCTGGAAAGCGGTTGAACCATCAGCCGGTTCGCCGCGAAAACTTGCGTTTCTTGTTCCGGAGACTTTCGATTTCTATCGGCGTTTATCGGCGTCTACCGGCGGCTAAAGGGTTTTTGAGGTTTTTGAGTCAGGCTCTGGCCGGATGCCTGGTGCTGGGCCAGGCCGCGCCCGGCTACGGCTATCCCGACCGGCCGCTCTCTCTGATATTGCCGTTTCCGTGGACCGGCTCGACCGACATCGCTGGCGTGCCGCGGCTAAGCAGGCTGGCGACAGTCATGCAGACGCTGTCGCCGCCGTTGACCGATTACCTGGTGCAACAGGTGCAGCAGTCTATCGCCGCCACGCTCGGTCAGCCGGTGCACGTCTATCGGCGCGTCCATGGAAAAACCAACATCGGCACGCGTTACGTCGCGACGGCCGCGCCCGACGGCTACACCTTGCTGTTTGCCGACAATCCGACAATCACGGTAGCCCCCGTGCGGAATCCGGGCCTGCGGACTGATCCGGTAAAGGACCTGGTGCCGGTGGCGGCGTTCGCGCACATGCCGATTGCGATGGTGGCCGCGAGCGGCCCCCCGGTACCGAGGGTGCGGGAAATCATCGAGCGCGCGCGGCGTCTGCCGGACAGCATCAATTATGCGTCCGCCGGCGGCGGTACGACCTCGCACCTGATCGGCGAGTTGTTCCGCGCGATGAGCGACGCGAAAATCGTGCACGTCAGTTACAACGGCAGCCTGGCCGCGCTCGGCGCTATCGTGACCAGCCAGATCGAGATCGGGTTTGTGCCGCTCGCGGCGGTGCTGCCGTTTCTCGACGGTGGCAAGGTCAGGCTGATGGCGGTGAGCTCGGCCGCACGCCACCCCGTATTGCCGAACGTGCCCACGATCCACGAAGCGGGGATTTCCGGATTCGCTGCGGGCGGGTGGTTCGGCGTGTTTGCGCCGGCGCGCACCCCGGGCGTCATCGTGTCGCTGCTCAATTACGAAATCAACAAGGCGCTGTCCGAGGAGTCCCTGCAGCGCGCGCTCATAGCGCAAGGGCTGCTGCCGGCGCCGGGCACTGCGGAGGACTTCCGTGCGCGGGTTGAGAAAGACCGCGCGCGCTGGGCGCAACTGCTGAAAACAGTCGCGGTCAATCCCTGATCAGCCTTTGCGCTTGCGCGTCGAGACCGTATTGGCGAGCACGCCGATGCCTTCGATTTCGCATTCGACGCGGTCGCCGTGCTGCAGATACCATGTGCCGGGGCCCTTGTAGCCCGTGGCGGTACCGGCGGGCGTTCCGCTCGAGATCAAGTCGCCCGGTTCAAATCCTGCGTGCGAGTACCAGGCGATCTGCGCCGGAATGCGGTAGATCTGGTTCGCGGTGTTGCCGTTCTGGCGCACTTCGCCGTTGACGCGCGTGACCAGGCGCAGATTGTGCGGATCGGGGATCTCGTCCTTGGTGACGATCCAGGGGCCGAGTGGCGCCGCGGTCGGGAAATTCTTGCCGATGCAGATGTTGCCTTCCTTGCGCTCGGCCTGCTGCACTTCGCGGCAGGACAGGTCGTTCATGATGGTGTAGCCGAAGACGTAGTCGTAGGCCGCTTCGGGTGCGACGTCGCTGCACTCGCGGCCGATCACGATTGCGAGTTCGTTCTCGTAGTCGAAGGTTTCGGACCATGCGGGTTTGCGGATGGTTGCGCCGTGCGGTACGACGCAACTGGAGACTTTGACGAAGCCGGCGACGCGGGTGTAGGTTTGCCCCGAGCCTTCGGCCGCGTGATCGGCGTAGTTCTTGCCGACCGCCATGATCTTGCCCGGTACCAACGGCGCTTCGAGCGTGACCGCGTCGAGCGCGAACACCTGCGGCAGTTGCTCACCGCGCGCGAGCGCGGCTTCGGCATCCGCAGCGGCGGCTTTGACTGATGCGAGGGCGGAATCCCCTTTCTGGATGCATTCGAGCAGGGTTGCCGGCAGCTTACGGCCGGCGAGCGCGCTCACGTCCAATACACGATTGCCCGCGAGCAGCACGCCGAAATGGCCGGTGCGCGCACGCGCGGGACGAAAAGTCAGCAGTTTCATGTGGTCTCCTGTGAAAGTGGAATCATTGCTCTTCAGGCGGTCGCACGCGGCGGAACATCGCAAGCAACGACAAATCGTACACGATTTTGAGGCCGCCGCATATGACGAGCGGCCAGCCGAAAGGGGAGAGCGTGAGCAGCCAGCCGGCGAACATCGGGCTGATTGCCGCGGCCAGGCTGCGCGGCACCGCGGTGAGGCTGGCTGCTGCGGGCCGCTCACCGGGTGTGACTACCGCCATCACGTAGGAAGTGCGCGCCGGCACGTCCATTTGGGATAGCGCGGAGCGCAGCATCAGGCACACCAGCGCGAGCGGCAAAGTGGGCATCAGGGGCACCAGGATCAGAAACACGTTCGACGGCAGATGCGTGAACACCATGGTGTTGATCAATCCGATGCGGCGCGCAAGCCGCGCTGCCGCAAGCTGCGAAAACGCGCTGAGGATGCCGGTCCAGAAAAAAATGGTTCCCGCAGTCACAATCGAGAGATCAAAGCGCTGGAACAGCCACAATGCCAGCAGCGATTGCACCGCGAAACCGCCGGCAAACGCATCGAGGCTGAAGACGGCGGCCAGCGTATAGACCATGCGCTTCGACTTGCCGAGCGGGGCGCTTGGCGCTTCATCGTGCGGTTCAAGCTGCGGCGACAAGCGGCGGTAGAGCGCGAGGCTGATCACGCCGCAGACGCCGTAAACCAGAAACATGACCTGGATTGCGTACTTGGAATCGAGCGCAAGCCATTTTTCGCCGAGTATGGGCAGGCCCGAAGCTTGCGCGCCGAGCGCGCCGATCAACGCGCCGATCAGGCTGTAGCGCGCAAATAATGCGGTGCGCTGCTCGGCGCTGACCGTGCGCGTGAGCAACGAATGTTCGAGCGGCGCGAATACGCTGACATCGCCGCTGGAAGGATTGATCGTGCCGATGACCGCGATCAGCAGCAGCGGCCAGAAATCAGTCGTTAAGACGAAAGCGATTCCGGTCGCGGCCATCAACAACGCCGCGAATTCGAGCAATGTCCGCTGCCGGAAGCGGTGGGCGATGAACCCGACGCCGAGTGTCATCAGCCCGGAGCCGAGTAGCGTGGCGGTGACGATCGCGCCGATCTCGAGCGCGCTGTAGCCCAACAGCGTCAGATAGTAAGGCAGCAGCAGGCTGACGTAGCCGTCGCCGAACGCGCGCAGGCCGCGCGCCCACAGTAACAGCCTGGCATCGGGAAGCACGCCCGGTGGAATGAAAGTGGCAGAGAAAGGGGAGCGCAACATGGGGGGTGTGGTCGGAAGCCTAACAAGAATTGCCGCGGCTTGCACCAGCAAGTCACGTTTGCCGCTGCGCGGGGTTGTTGGTAGTATCGGCCTGACTGGTGATTGGTGATTAGTAATTGGTGATTAGCAAGAGCAGATTTTTCCAGTCACCAATCACTAATCACCAATCACCAATCACTAATCACCAATCACCAATCACCGCTTATGGACAAAGCGCACAAAAACGTCGCGCTGCTGTCGGCCTGCCAGGGGCTGCTGCTTACCAATAACTCGATCCTGATAGCCACCCACGCGCTCGCCGGCTACGCGCTCGCAGCCGACAAGGCGCTGGCAACGCTGCCGCTCACCGCCTATATCGTCGGCGCCGCGCTGACGACCATGCCGGCGTCACTGCTGATGCGCCGGTTGGGGCGCCGCGCCGGCTTTACGCTTGGCGCGGCATTCGGCATTGCGGGCGCGCTGATTTGCGCCTGGGCCGCTTTTGCCCATTATTTCTGGTTGCTGTGTGGCGGGGCGGTGGTGCTCGGCGCCTACAACGCGACCGGCCAGTATTACCGCTTCGCGGCCGCGGACAGCGCGAGCGTCGATTTCAAGAGCAAGGCGATATCCCTGGTATTGGCGGGAGGCATAGCCGGCGGCATCCTCGGACCCGAAACCAGCAAGATTTCCAAGGATTTTTTCATGCAGGCGGCGTTTGCCGGGTCGTATCTTTCGCTCGGCGTGTTCTGCCTGCTCGCCATCGGGTTGATGGCGCTGATCGATATACCACCCTTGACGGTCGCCGAGCGAAAAGAATCAGGGCGGCCGCTCACCGCGATCGCGCGTCAGCCGGCGTTCCTGGTAGCGGTGTTGAGCGCGGTCGTCGGCTACGGGGTGATGAATTTGCTGATGACCGCCACGCCACTGGCGATGGTGGCGCGCCGGCATCCGTTCAGCGACGCGGCATTCGTGATCCAATGGCATGTGATTGCCATGTTCGCACCGTCGTTTGTCACTGGTACGCTCATCAAACGCTACGGCGTGATCAACGTGATGCTGACCGGCGTCGCGCTCAATCTCGGCTGCATCGCGGTGGCGCTGGCGGGACTTGAAGTCGCGCATTTCTGGGGGGCGATGGTATTGGTGGGCGTCGGCTGGAACTTTATGTTCATTGGCGGCACCACTTTGCTGACGGAATGCCACACGCCATCGGAGCGCGCCAAAGCGCAGGGCGCGAACGATCTTGCGATCTTCCTCACCATGATCGCAACTTCGCTGTCATCCGGCTTGCTGTTTACATTGCAGGGGTGGAAATTCATGAACCAGTTGGCGGTGCCGTTTCTGCTGCTGACCGGAGTCGCGATGGGGTGGCTCGCGGCCGTGTGGCGGCGTCCCCAGCCTCTGCCATAACCCTTTGAAATCATAGCGTTTCGTATCTTTCCTAAATTACAGGAAACGAAGCTGTAATCGGTCGCCGATTTCGGGTAGAATTATCGCCTTTTCCCGTTCACGCAATGTGGGCCTATAACGCAAGCATCTGATCGGTAATAACAATCGGATTGCCGCGAGGAGAAGGGGTAGTAATGATACAAACGGCCACAGCAGTGCGGATTGCCGGAGCGCCGGAGTTTCCGGATCACCTGCGCCACGCGAAGCTCGCTGCTTGGGTGCGCGAGATCGCGCAGCTAACTCAACCTGATGCAATCTACTGGTGCGATGGCTCGCAGCAGGAATACGACCGCCTGTGCGACGAAATGGTGCGCGCCGGCACGCTGATCCGCCTCAATTCCGAAAAACGCCCCAACAGTTTCCTCGCGCGCTCCGATCCCGACGACGTTGCCCGGATGGAAGACCGCACCTTCGTCTGCAGCAAGACTAAGGACGAGGCCGGGCCCAACAACAACTGGGTCGCTCCGGCTGAAATGAAGGCGACGCTCAGGCGGCTGTTCGACGGCTGCATGCGCGGCCGTACACTGTATGTGATTCCGTACAGCATGGGTCCGATCGGGTCGCACATCGCGCACATCGGCGTCGAACTCACCGATTCGCCCTACGTCGTGATCAACATGCGCATCATGACGCGCATGGGCCGCAGGGTGCTCGACCAACTCGGAACCGACGGCTTCTTCGTGCCGTGCGTGCACTCGGTCGGCATGCCGCTCGCCGCGGGCCAGAATGACATTCCGTGGCCGAGCAACAAGGCCGAGAAGTGGATCGTGCAGTTTCCGGAGGAAAAATCGATCTGGTCGTTCGGCAGCGGTTACGGTGGCAACGCGCTGCTCGGCAAGAAATGTTTCGCGCTGCGCATCGCATCGGTAATGGCGCGCGAGCAGGGCTGGCTCGCCGAGCACAAGCTGATCCTCGGCATCGAATCGCCGGACGGCAGGAAAGACTATATCGCCGCGGCATTCCCGAGCGCGTGCGGCAAGACCAATCTCGCGATGCTGGTGCCGCCGGCCGCGATGAAGGGCTGGAAAATCACCACCGTCGGCGAGGATATCGCGTGGATCAAGCCGGGCAAAGACGGCCGGCTGTATGCGATCAACCCCGAGGCCGGTTACTTCGGCGTGGCGCCGGGCACTTCGACCGAATCCAACCCCAACGCGATGGCGACGCTGCATGAGAACGTGATTTTCACCAATGTCGCGCTGACACCCGATGGCGACGTATGGTGGGAGGGCATGACCAAGACCCCGCCGGCGAAACTCATCGACTGGCAGGGCAAGGACTGGACACCCGATTGCGGCCGAAAAGCCGCGCACCCCAATGCGCGCTTCACGGTGGCCGCATCGCAATGCCCGTCGCTCGACCCGGAATGGGAAAACCCGGACGGCGTGCCGATTTCCGCGTTCCTGTTCGGCGGCCGGCGCAGCGATGGCATACCGCTCGTTTACGAATCATTTAACTGGGATTCCGGCACTTATGCCGGCGCCACGATGGGTTCCGAAACTACTGCAGCGTCGACCGGTGCGGTTGGCGTGGTGCGGCGCGACCCGATGGCAATGCTGCCGTTCTGCGGCTACCACATGGGCGAATACTTCAATCACTGGCTGCAGATAGGCGCAAAACTCAACGATCCGCCCCGCATTTTCAACGTCAACTGGTTCCGGCTCTCCAAAGACGGCAAGTTCCTGTGGCCGGGCTTCGGCGAGAACATGCGCGTGCTGCGCTGGGCGATCGAGCGCTGCCGCGGCCAGGCGAACGCGCAGCAGACGCCGGTCGGCTGGATGCCGCGCTTCGAGGACCTCGACTGGCGGGGGCTGGAGAATTTCAGCCGCGCGCAGTTTGCCGAGCTTATGTCGATCGACGCGGTGCAGTGGCGCACGGAGCTCAAGGAACACGACGCGCTGTTCGCGAAACTAGGCTCACGCCTGCCGCGCAAGCTGCTGCTCGAGCGTGAAATGCTGGGACTGAGTTTTGTTTAGGTAACCCACATATCTCCTTACGAGTGGTTACCGCAGCCCACCGGCAATGCCGGTGGGCTTTTTTTTGGTGCGCCCTTACTTCTTCAACAGTGCGCTGCCATAAAGGCCAGTTGGCTTGATCAGCAGAATCAGCAGCATGATG
>Ga0209640_10003728_pt1 | contig 13331 bp, 11 predicted proteins | sample RifCSP10_1_FD_184018 | JGI IMG/M metagenome (GOLD analysis project Ga0209640, IMG submission 184018) | Soil microbial communities from Rifle, Colorado - Rifle CSP2_sed 10_1 (SPAdes) (version 2) | ecosystem: Environmental > Terrestrial > Deep subsurface > Rock core/Sediment | place: Rifle...
CAGTGAATCCCGACGATCCCGACGGGTATTTGGTTTATGTCGGCGCGACACAGAACACTGCAAATTCGTTGGTAAAGACACTGAGCAAGGGTGCCGGCGGCTGGAACCCAGCGAGCCCGTCAACGCAGCTGACGTCGAACGACGTCGTTGCCGCGATCGGCACCGGGACACAAGTGTGCGTCGCCGTGCGCGCCTTCAACAGCGGCGGCGTATCCGTACCATCCTATTCCACCTGCGCCGCGCTTCCCTGAACGCCAAGCGCGCGCATGCGCGCCGTGAGAGATCCGACGATCTATGGAACGCCAGACGAGGGTTTCCGCTCGGCAGCGTGCTGCGGGCCGAGTTAATTCTGTTTACGAATCTCGTTTCCCGACGAGGTTGTCCAAAAAAAGCTCAAGGGCATAAGTTCGTTCCCGACTTGTCGCAGCATCCGCGCGCGCTCTTTACATGAAGCAAATAGCTTGGTTTTCAAATCGACGGCGTCGGTCATTCACCATCGAACTTCAATCGCGCGGTAATCACCGCTGAACCTTACGGTCCGGAGCAGGCGGTTACCGCGGGGCTTCTGGATTACCTAGTGCCGGAGGCGGAATTGATGTCTGCCGCGCGCGAAAGAGCAGCGAGCATGTCCAAACTCGGCCGCGACAGCTACATCGCAACGAAGGGTCGCACACGGGAAAACGCTGCTAAGGCAGTTCGGGCCGCGGTCGCAACAGATATTGAAGATTGGAAGGCACGCGTCGCGTGAGCCGGAATCGATTGCGAAATCTTGGTCAGCATCGAGCTTGTTAGTACACTGTACGCACATGCTGACTTCAGACGACTTCAACAAACGCGGAGCGGAGTATCTGCCCGGCCACCTCGGCATCGTATTCACGTATATCGGCACAGACGAGGTGCGGTCCGAACTACAGATTGAAAAGTTGCACATGGCTCCGAACGGATATCTGCATGCCGGAACGGTTGTGACGCTGGCGGATACATCTTGCGGCTACGGTTGCGTCGTGAACCTGCCATCGGGAGCTACCGGCTTCACAACCATAGAACTAAAATCCAATCACCTTGGCACGGCGCGAGACGGCACGCTCGAATGCGTCGCCAAGGCAGTGCATCTCGGTAAGACCACCCAAGTGTGGGACGCCATCGTTAAGCATGCGAACACGAACAAGACAATCGCGCATTTTCGTTGTACCCAGATGGTTCTTTACGGCAGATCAGGCGCGTGACGTCAGCAGTCGATTCTGCGGGCCAAAAAGAACAAGCATCGAAAGCGGGGCGGCTCAAAACGAAAAGCAACGACGAACAGTTCAAGATTACAAAGCCAATTTTTAGGCATCCCGAACTCTCGATCCGTGCGCCGTTGTCCCGTACTTCACCACGTTCCTTAGGCCTGAAACCTAGCGGTTCGCAATCAACGCTGTGAACCAGCGTAGTGCCCGGATAAAGCTGACATATCCACCGCCGCTGCTACGCTGGAAGGTAGATCCACGAGCAACCCTACCAAGGAGAATGAGCCGTGAAACAGATTCTTGCTGTCCTAGTCGCCATCCTAGTTGTCGGCTGCGGTGCCGATACCATGACCGCCGCAGCCACTGCAGCCGCACTTAAGAAACAGGAAATCGAGCAGGGGAAAAAGACCATGGACCAGGCGCAACAACGAATCAAATCAGCGGCCGACCAGATGCAGCAGAGCGCACAAAAGGCGGCCGAGGCTGCGGACGGCAATTGACGCCGTTACATGTGCCCGTTCCATCTTCGACTAGGCAGGTGAGTAAGTAATCAAAGGTGCGAACCTTCAGCGCCGCGCCAAATACGGCGCCTCACGTCAGTTCGATTCCCGAAAGACTCTTCATCTTTTTGATCTCACTGCTAAAAAGTGTCACGAAGTCTCGGGCCGGCGCCGACAGATGATTCCAGTGTCGAAACGCCCATCCCACTGAGACCGGTGGTAGATCAGTGATAAGTATGGCTTTGACGGCACCGCCTTTTTCGAAGTTATGGGCGTGAACCGCGGGAACGATCGCCTGGCCGAGATTTAACTCCACGAAAATATTTGCCGTATCGAAATCGTCGAAAACGATTTCGGGTTTGAGCGTTACCCCCTGTTCCGCCGCGGCGTGTTCAATCGCCCCGCGATGCGTGGTGCCTTCCGACAGACCGAGATAGCGAATTCCCTTCAAATCCTTCAGCCGCAGTCGCTCGTGCTTGGCGAGCGGATCGCTTTTGGACACAAGCAGAAAGAAGTGCTGGTGGGCGACTGTTAGCTCACTGATGCCGCGCATTGGCTCGCCGGTTGTCACGAACGCCAAGTCGGCCTGACTCAGGCGCAGAATCTCGAAGCACCGCCGCGACGAGTTTGCCGGAAGAAAGCGGATGTTGACCGCGGGGTGGTCGCGCCGAAACTGGGCCACCGTATCCTTCAGGAAGTGACGAACCGTCGTTCCGCCGGTGGTAATGGTGAGGGAGCCGCTGTCGCCGCTCTTGAGGGCTCTAATTCGCTGTAGCCCGAGCTCAATCGAGTCGAGACCTTCAAGCGCAAGCTCCCGCAGGATACGACCGGCCTCAGTTGGCTGAACCCCTCGGGCCTGGCGTTCGAGCAGGGCGACACCCAATTCGGTCTCTAGTCGAGCGATATGCTGGCTGACAGAGGACTGGGTACGGCCCAACTGACGCGCGAGGGCGCTGAGACTGCCGGCCTCGCAGGCGGAAACAAAGATCCTTAAGTCTTCGAGAGTCACATCCTATATATAAGTATTTCCTACTGTTATATCAATAGCTCTTAGCGTTGACCGGTAGGTAGAGAACTGCCAATCTGCACGGCATCGATTCAGCCTGGCCGTTCAACCTGATCGGAGCGCCGGACAATGAAGACTAGCCGCCTGAGCACCGTCGATATTATCGCCATGAAGCACAAGCGCGAGCGAATCGTCGCGCTGACGGCCTATGACTACACCTCGGCTCAGATGCTCGATGCCGCCGGAATCGACATCATCTTGGTCGGCGACACCCTCGGGATGGTCGTGCAGGGCGAAGAAACGACGTTGCCGGTGTCTCTCGATGACGTTTTGTATCACGCGCGCATGGTTATGCGCGGTGCGCGGCGGGCGCTGGTGGTCGCCGACATGCCGTTCATGAGCTATCAGGTATCAACCGAAGATGCTCTGCGCAACGCCGGGCGCCTTATGAAGGAAGCCCATGTCGGCGCTGTGAAGATTGAAGGCGGGGCCGACGTAGCGCCTCTCATCGAGCGGCTTGTGAAGATCGGGATTCCGGTGTGCGGCCATCTTGGATTCACGCCGCAGTCGACACATACCTTGGGTGGTCCGCGCGTGCAGGGGCGCACTGTAAACGATGCCGTTACGTTAATCGCGGACGCGCAAGCGCTGGCGTCGGCGGGCGCCTTTGCGATTGTTCTTGAACTGGTGCCGGCGTCGCTTGCCGAAGAGATCACACAGCGCGTGCGTGTTCCGACTATCGGCATCGGATCGGGGCCGGCCTGCGACGGCGAGATTCAGGTATTCCACGATGTGTTCGGTCTCTACACCGATTTTCAGCCGCGCCATACGCACCGCTATCTCAACGTGGCGGAGCAACTCACGGCGGCCGCGCGGCAATATAGAGACGATGTGGCCGCGCGAAGGTTTCCGGGACCGGAGCAAACTTCCGATCTGAAGCCGGAAGTGAAAGAAGAGCTGCGCGAGTTTCTGCGCCGATCATCCGGTGCGGTAAAATCGATACGGGCTAAGGGATCGCGCGCCTAGTACAGTTGGCAAAGCGTAGCGACGGCTGCGCGCCAAATTGATTACAACTCGCCGACGAACGAGCGCATATCGTTATCTGTCGGCGATTCCGTCTTGCGGCCGGACGCCGAGTCTAAAATTCGCTACCGCCCCGCAAATTCTCCTGCTTTCACGATCGCGAGTTTTTCCGGATCAATGTATTTGCGAAACGCCGCATTCACTTCCTCCAACGTCACGGCCTGGAACTTCGCATCCGCTTCGGCAGCTTTTAGGAACGATTCGTTGCGGTAAAGTCGTTCCGCCCAATAACTCGCAACGAAGCCATCTTGCGCGCGGCTTTGGCGTCGTGAAGCGAGCAATCCAGATTTGGCGTTGGCCATTTCCTCGGCGGTGAAACCATCGCGCCGGGCGCTGTCGATCTCCTCACGGAAGATGGCTTCGAGCTTGGCGATGTTCTGCGGCGCGGCGGTCGCGGAGACGCTGAATATGCCACGGCGATCGACGTTGGAAACCGCGAGCGAGGTGCCGACGCTATAACTCAAACCTTCTTTGCCGCGAATGCGTTTGACGACGCGCGCGTTAAACCCGGCGCCACCGCCGAAGATATAGTTGGCTAACGTCAGCGCGGGAAAGTCCCGGTCGTCCTCACGCATCTCAATCAGCATCTGCGCGCGGAACACGGCGTTCGACTTGTCCGGTGTTTCGAGCGTCTGATTCACCGTCGGGATCGCGCGGTAGGGCTCATCGATGCGTGCATACGGGATCGGGCTCGCCCAGTTGGCGAACAACCGATCAAGCACAGCGTGCGCTTCACTTTCTTCGAAGTCGCCGACGATCGCGATCTCCGCATTCGAGAAGCCGGTAAATTCGCGATGTATCTGCCTTAGCTTATCGATGGTGACCGCGTTCAGGTCTTCGATGGTTTCGGTGCGCGATTGATAGTAGCGCGGATCGCCGCGCTCGTACGCGTTGAAGTGCTTCCCGATCGCTTCGCCGCTGACGGCGCCCGGCTCGCCTTTATTGGACTCGAGACTGGCAATCCACTGATTACGCAGTTGGTCCAACTCCGTTTGCGGAAACACCGGCTCGCGCAGGATATGTGCAACCAGCTCCAGTACCTTTGTAAGATTCGGCCTAGTCGTTTGCAGGCGCGCGTCGCCCAACCCGACATTGACGGAGGCCTTGAGCTTGTCGAATTCATCGGTTAGCTGCGACCGGGTGTAGCGCACAGTGCCGCGCATCAGCATTTGTCCGGCAATGCTTTCAAGCGTCGATGCCCCGAAGCGCGAACGCGCATCGCCATAACGTGAACGTAGAACCACGTTGACCGTCTCGCCGCGCGTCCTCTTAGTCAGCAGCGCGACTTTCATGCCGTTGGCCAGCGTATAGCGGCGCGTGCGGGCATCGATGTTCGCCGGCGACGGATCGAATAGTTCTCCCGCGATCATAGTTTGCGCGGGCGCAAAATCCTTGAGTACGTCGGCGATCGACGGTGCGGCAGGAATTGGTGCGCGTTGCGGTTCGGCAGTGGGAAGGAAACGGCCGACCGTGCGGTTGTCGCGGCGCAAGTACGCTTTGGCCACGCGGGCGATGTCCGTGGGCGTTACGGTTTTGCCGCGCTCGCGCCAATAGAACCACAAGCGCCAGTCGCCGGCGGCGATGGACTCGCTAAGTGCGATCGCCAAGGATTGCGGCGCGCTCAGCGTTTGTTCGAAACTCCTTTCGCGGAGCAGGCGCGCGCGGTCAATTTCTTCCGCCGTCGGTGGCGTATCATGGAAACTCTCGACCGCTTTGATCAGCAGTTGCTGCACGTCTTCCAGCGATTCGCCCTCTTTGACCGTCGCCGCAATCACCATCAGACCGGGATCGGCGTTGTCATCGGTTCGTGCAGAAACCGAAACCGCCTTATTGGATTCGACCAATAGCTTGTACAGTCGCCCATTGGCTGCGTGGTCGAGAATTCCTGTTGCGTAGGAAAGGGCGATCGCATCCGGATGTAGCGCGCTCGGAATCTTGTAGCCCAACATGACGATTTGAATATTGCCGGCACGTCGTACGGCGAAGACGCGTTCCCCGTCCTGCGTCGGTTCCACGGTCCACAAGGCGGGGAGTGCGCGCGTCGGTTTTGGAATCTTCCCGAAAGAATTCGTGATTAAACGCAAGGTGGCATCGATATCGAACTGTCCGGCAATCAACAGCACAGCGTTGTCCGGTTGATAGTAGCGTCGATAGAACGCCTGCAAATTCTCGATCGCCACGTTTTCGATGTCAGAGCGATTGCCGATGGGCGAATTTTGGTAGTTATGCCAATCGAAGGCGACGCTGCGCATGCGCTTGTACATCACACTGCCAGGGCTATTCTCTCCGCGCTCATATTCGTTACGGACGACGGTCATCTCCGAGTCAAGGTCCGTTTGGGAAATGTTGGAGTTGATCATGCGATCGGCTTCCAGCTCGATCGCCCACTTGAGGTTGTCCGCCGAGGCGGGCATGGTTTCGAAGTAGTTGGTGCGGTCGAAGCTAGTCGTGCCGTTCCAGCGTGCACCACGCTGATTGAACTCCTTGCCGATATCAGGAGTCTTTGGCGTACCCTTGAACAAAAGATGTTCGAGCAAGTGCGCCATACCGGTTTCGCCGTAACCTTCGTGTCGCGAGCCGACCAGGTAGGTTACGTTGACCGTCACGATTGGCTTGGATTGATCGGGGAACAATAGAACTCGCAGACCATTGGCGAGCCGGTACTCGGTGATACCTTCAACCGCCGTGACCTTAAGCGGTGCCGCCAGCGGCGCAGGCTTTGTCTCGTGGTTTATCGGCTGAGGAGTTTGCTGAGCCATAACCGGCATTGCGACCGACCATGTCATGGCTAACATCCCGGTGTAGACGAGGTATTTTGTCGCGACCAGCAGATTGCGAGAGAGCATGAAAGGCGTAGTCCTTATAGTGGCCGCAACCTGGCGTTGCGTAGCATTTCAGACAGATTAGCAGGTGGGCCGTTCCGCATCGGTCCTTGCGCCTTTCGCGTATTCTGGAAGATTTCCCGGTTCGACCGCCTGGTTCCTTAATGCACCACCGAAATCGAGGCGGGCCGTACGATGTTTACGGAGTAACCGCGCTCGAATGCCACTTACACGCTGGCAGAAAAGTGGGCTGGGCAATTGGCCGCTGAGCCTGTTCTAATAGTGCGGAGTTGTTACCGGAGGGCAACGGATGAAAACGCTGGTTGATCATCTCGCACAGTACGCCGCCTACCACCGCGATCGGCGCAACATCGCCACGCACTTCATTGGAATCCCGATGATCGTGCTGTCGGTTGCGATGTTGTTGTCCCGGCCGAGCGTTGCGCTGTTCGGTCTCGTGCTCACGCCGGCTGTTCTCGTCGTAGTTGCCATGGTGATCTTCTATCTTGCGCTCGATCTGCGTTTTGCGCTCGTGATGGCGGCTTTGAACATCATATGTCTTTGGGTCGGCTATATCGTGGCCCAACAATCGACGGGCACGTGGCTCGCGACAGGCATCGGTTTATTCGTCGTCGGCTGGGTGCTTCAGTTCATCGGGCACTACTGGGAAGGACGCAAACCAGCCTTCGTCGACGATATGAGCGGGTTAATTGTCGGGCCGCTATTCGTCCTGACAGAAGTCGCGTTCCTGCTTGGTCTGCGCGATGAAGTGCGCCGCGAAGTGGAAAAGCGCGTAGGGCCGACGCACATCCGCTCGAAGCTGGAAGCGCCGGGGCAAAGCGCGCGCTAAGCACTTCGTCAGACTTCGCCAAAGATCGACAGCATATCGAGCTGTCGGCTATCGCCGATCACCCGCTCGAAGTCGAGTCCTAGGGTCGCCAATACCGGTTCGGCGACGGCCTTCACTTGCTTATCAACGTAGTGCTCGCGATCGAGCGCGTGCTGCACGTTGTCGAGCGGTTCGGGGCCGGCGGTTGTCATCACGTAGCTGATCAAACGACCGAGCGGTTGGGTCGATTTGCGAGCAGCCGCGACGTGCGGCGGGGTGGTGGCGGTGTACTCCTCGGTACCTTTGCGCAGGTTCTTACGATACACCAGCGCGTCGTCCAACGTTCCGTTGCGTACCTGTTTGACGATGTCGGCGAGATATACATCGACGGACTGGTCGGTGAATAGGCGCTGATAGAGTTCGCGTTGCACGCTCTTGGCGAGATCGGTCCAGTCGCGGCGCACGACTTCCATGCCGATGAACTCGACCTTATCAATGTCTGCGCCATGCAGCAGCCCGGCATAGCGCTTACTCGCGCCACGCGTGCTGTGGCGTGCGCGCGGTAAAAATAATTTCAAATAGAGTTTCTCGAACTTTAGCTCCATGCGGCTTTGTACGCGCCAGCGCTCGCTGATGTAGCGGTTGAGTTCGCTCGTTAGCGAAGCGGCGAGCATCGCACCTTGTTCGCTCGCAGCGGCGGGATCGTCGGTGCACGCTTGTATGAACAAACTGTCGGTGTCGCCGTAAAGTACCTTGAAGCCGGCCGTCTCAAACCAATTCTTGGACCAGAGCAACAGATTTTTTCCGGTGCCGGTAATGGCGTTGGCGAGCGCGGCATTGTGAAAGCGACACGCAGGCGTACCGAGTACGCCGTAGAATGAATTCATCAGAATCTTGATGGCGTTGCTCGCAACGTTATCGCCGGCTTTCTTGGCCGCGTCGCGCTGGGGAAATAATTCATCGAGCATACGCGGCAAGATCGCCGGTTCGCGTTGAAATGCGCCGCCGGGTGTGTCGATGAAATCGGTATCTGGGGATGGGTTCGCCACATACGCCAAGGGATCGATATTGAATGTGCGGATGATGCTTGGGTACAGGCTTTTAAAATCGAACACCCAAACGTTTCGATGCAATCCGGTAACCGGCGCGAGAACGTGACCACCTTGCTGCGCGGCATGCACGCGCGAATCACTGGAACGCACGGTCGGCGCGACGATACCGCGGCGTTCGAGTTCGGTCAGGTAAAGAAAATCAAATGATGCGATGCTCGCGGCGACACGATCCGGCGTCATGCCGGTCAATTGGCTACGCGCGAACGCGAGCGGCACGAGATTCAAACGCTCAACGATCGCGTAGGCCAGGCGCGCATCGGTGCGCGCGTAAAGCGCGAAGGCGGGAAGGTCGTGCTGGTAGTTGTGGACAATTTCGCCGATACGATCGCGGACATCGCCGGTGACAGCTTTGCCTTCGCCAAGCACGACACGCGCCACGGCATCGAGCGAGTAATCATCCATGCGTACGAACGCGCCGCGCAGTAGATCAATGCCATCGAGCACCAAGCGCCCGGGAATCGTAGCGTTACCACTGCCGAAGTAACCCTCCGCTTTGCGTATGCGAATAGCGCCCGCTTCGCGGCCCAGGTTGAAAGGATGATGAACGCGCTGCGCGATCCGGGCGAGCACGCTGAGATCGAAGTCGATGATGTTCCAGCCGGTTAACACGTCGGGATCGATCTGTTTGATGCGCACGCAGAAAATATCGAGCGCGGCGAGCTCATCTGCACAGCGCGTAGCGTGCTCAGGCATGGCGCGATCGCCACCGTCCACGATCAGCACTTCATCAGCACCAGGCGCGTACATGGAAATTGCCAGCAGCCGTTCGCTCTTGGCGTCGGTTTCAATATCGAACGACAACACCCGCGGTTCGACCTTAACATCCGCAGGGCGAAGTACCGGATTGTCGAACACCCATGTGATCCCAGACCCGGGAGAGACGTCATCGCCGGGATCGGAATGCGAATGGCGCCCCTGAACCGAAGTTGCCATCGTCAACATCCCCCTCTCCCCTTGCTGTTCCCGCCGGGGTGCGCCAACTTCAGCGCACCCGCTCGACGGCGCCGCTGTCCGCTGGACATCGGCGAATTCTCCGTCTCGCCTCCCGCGAGGGGAGAGGGGGAGTCGGTTCGCTGTCGCGGTTCCTGGACGGGCTTCACCCTCGATCTCGCAGCCGCCCTTGATGCCGCGCTCTATTAAGTAGCGCACGGCGAAGCGCACATCGGCCTCGAAGGTTTCGATACCGACCGCCTGCAACCGGTCGCGTAAGCCGGGTACGTCGGGGGGCGTCGCTACTTCGATGCGACATACGGGCGCACCGTCAAAGCTGTGCTTGTCGGTGGCTAGTGGAGGAGGGGCGCCAGCCGCGCGTGCGCGTTCGAGATCGGACAGGCGGATATAAAAATGCGGTCGTTGCCGATGGTCGCGCACGAGAAACGTGCCGCCATCCTCCAGCCGACCATATATATGGACTGCCGGAACGCGTTGCCCGTTCGGCTGGGTGGTGACGCGATAGTTCGCTTGGAGAATGAAGCCGCGCGCGATCATAGGAAGACCATTTTATATCGCCGGCGCAACGGACTGATATCGGTACTTCTGGTTGACTGGCACGACTGTGGGTGAGGGTGGCGACGCGAGATATGATCGACAAGCATCAAAGCACTTGGTAAGGAATACCGCCGACGAGGCAATCTGCGTAATACAGCTCTTCGAAGAGTAGAATAGGCGACATCCTGCAGGCTACGACCGGAGGTAAAGTTGGCTAAACCAAACTACGGATTCGCGAAGCGCCAGAAAGAAATCGCCAAGAAACAGAAGCAAGAAGAAAAGCGCAAACGCCGATCGCATAAAGACGAGCCCACAAGTGACGATGCGACTTCAGCGCCGGCTGCCCCAGCGAGCCCGGACGGCTCGCAAAACGATACGCCTGGCCCCTAGTTTCGTTAGATGACGCCAAGCTTTCAGTTCGATAACGCGTTCGTCCGTGAACTTCCCGGCGACCCGCAAACCGGATCGCGGCGTCGGCAAGTGCATGGCGCGCTGTACTCGCGCGTCGAGCCGGCACCGGTCGCGGCGCCGCAGTTGATTGGCTACTCGCGCGAGGTTGCAGCACTGCTCGGCGTCGATCCCGAATACATTCAGTCCCCGACATTTGCGCAGGTCTTCGGCGGTAGCGCACTGATCGAGGGAATGGAGCCGTATGCGGCGAATTATGGCGGACATCAGTTCGGGGTCTGGGCCGGGCAGCTCGGTGATGGGCGCGCCATCACGCTCGGTGAAACGATCAACCACGCGGGGCAGCGCTGGGAGCTGCAACTCAAAGGTGCTGGGCCGACGCCGTATGCGCGCACCGCCGACGGCCGCGCAGTATTACGCTCATCGATTCGGGAATTTTTGTGCAGCGAAGCGATGCATCACCTCGGTGTACCGACCACGCGCGCGTTGAGCCTGGTCGCGACCGGCGAGCAAGTAGTGCGCGATATGTTCTACGACGGCAATCCGGTGCCGGAGCAGGGCGCCGTTGTCTGTCGCGTGGCGCCTTCGTTTATTCGCTTCGGAAACTTTGAGCTGCCTGCATCGCGCGGCGATGCGGCCCTTCTAAATAAGCTGATCGACTTCACCATCCACCGCGACTTTCCCGAATTGATAGTTGACGATACCAGCGAGACGAGCCAAGCGCTGCGCGCGCGTTGGTTCGCGCAAGTGTGCGAACGCACCGCGCGGATGGTGGCGCAATGGATGCGGGTGGGCTTCGTGCACGGTGTCATGAACACCGACAATATGTCGATCCTCGGTCTCACGATCGACTACGGACCGTACGGCTGGGTCGACAACTTCGATCTCGACTGGACGCCCAACACTACTGACGCTGAACGGCGACGCTACCGCTTCGGTCAGCAGCCGCAGATCGCGTATTGGAATCTCGGTCAGTTAGCGAACGCTTTATTGCCGGCCTTTCAGTCGGAAGAACCCTTGCACGCGGGCTTAAAAGGATATGTCGATACGTTCACGGCGACGGAGCGCGCAAACATTGCACACAAGCTCGGTCTCGCGAGTTGTACGGAAACAGACGTCGATCTCATGCAGGCGTTGTATGCGCTTGTGCAAAACGCCGAGGTGGACATGACGTTGTTTTTTCGCGCGCTGGCGGATATCGATGTCGACGCGCCATCATTAGTGCTGCTGAACGAAGCGTTCTATGACGAAGCGAAACGGCGCGAAGCCGAGCCCGCATTCAACCAATGGCTCAAGCGCTACGGCGCGCGCGTCCGTAGCGACGCGCTAACTCGCGATCAGCGCCGCGCAACTATGAACGCCGCGAATCCAAAATACGTACTGCGGAATTATCTCGCACAACAGGCAATCGACCGCGCCGAGCAAGGCGACTACGCCGGCATACCCGAATTATTGGACGTGCTACGCCGCCCCTACGACGATCAACCCGGCCGCGAGCAATTCGCCCAACGCCGCCCCGACTGGGCGCGCAACCGAGCGGGGTGTTCGATGCTCTCGTGCAGCTCGTAACGTAGGCCCACTGGAAAGACGAGATCGGAAGCCGAGCGTAATGCTTGGTGCCTGAGCGGAGCCTTGCACAAATGTTGTGCATGTCTCCGTTCCTTTCTAGATAGTCGAAGGGCAACCAACAGATACGCGGGCTTGTAGAGGTCGTGTCGCATAATTGCGGGCTATGCAACCGGAAATTACTGCCGTGAATTTGCTTTCGCCTGCCTGTCGGAAGGCACCGGCGGGTCTAGTGCATCGCGAATAGAACCGGACGTCACCGCAATTGCCGGCCAATTTTCGCTAATTGCCTTACGCCTTATTGTCTTCCGAGCTAACCGGAGAAGCTGACGCGAACCAACAGGATGAGCGCCGCCAGGGAACCAAGGGCGGCGAAACCATGGAACGCCGCCTTCAGGCCAGGCCCGACGTGAATGCCGAGGTCGTGCAGGCCGTGATATAGGCGGTGACAGCCGTGGAATAGGAACAACGAAATCACCGCAAGTATCGCGACCTTGCCTAGGAAGTTTTGTGCGAGCGCGAGCACCTGCGGATAGGTCATCGCCTCTTGTGGAAACCCGATACCTAACGGGATGCCGAGACCGGTAATAAACACAAGCATCGCTCCGATAAGCGCGGAAAGCATGCCGCCGGCGCCAAACAGCGACCAGAAGATGGGTTTATTGGAGCGCTTCATATGACAGCCCAGCGTACCAAGACGAAAAGCACGATCGAGGCCACGACGGTGGCGATGACACCGGAGGCGACAATGGCTCGATCGCTAACGCGTTTACCGGCGATGCGCACGAAAGGCATCGTCTTTGGCATGATTTTGAACCACGTCCAAGAATGATAAGTCACCATTACCAAGGTCACAAAATGAAACACGATCGACGTCGGCGCGGTAAGCGCCGCGCGCCAAGCATCGAAGGCGGCTTGGCCTTGCGACAAGCGCCACAGGCCGACCAGCAACACCAGCGCGTAAATCGTGATGAACACGCAGCTCGCTTCGCGCACCATGTACCAAATATAAAAAGGATTGCGCCGCCACCAGCCGGTCATCGGGCGCACGTAGGTTTTGAGTCGCGCCACGTCAGCTTCCTCCTTTCGGCATGAGGAAATGCAAGAAATAATCTTTCGTGCTGTTGATCTTGTTTTGGTTGATCGCCCGCGCCGGATCGACACCCTTCGGACAAACCGCCGAGCAGTAACTCACCAGCGTGCAACCCCAAACGCCATCCTCCGCGTTCACCACCGGCATGCGTTCGGCGGCGCCGCCGTCGCGCGAATCGGCGTTATAGCGGTGGAG
>Ga0209640_10003729_pt1 | contig 13330 bp, 15 predicted proteins | sample RifCSP10_1_FD_184018 | JGI IMG/M metagenome (GOLD analysis project Ga0209640, IMG submission 184018) | Soil microbial communities from Rifle, Colorado - Rifle CSP2_sed 10_1 (SPAdes) (version 2) | ecosystem: Environmental > Terrestrial > Deep subsurface > Rock core/Sediment | place: Rifle...
TGGTTTTAATCGGCCATCCCTGTTATATTTGGACCGAAGGAGGGGCTTATGGCGCGGAGGCCGGAGGAGATATTACGAGCGATCGAAGGATTGCCGCAGGACTCCCTGAAAGAAGTCAAAGAGTTCATCGATTCCCTAAAGAAATACAAGAGCAAAAGACCGGCCGCCGGCCGGAACGGGGAGCTACTGGCAAAAAGGCAACGTTGTGCCATCAAAAAATGGGCGGGCAGGTCCCTCCAGGCAGGGTTTTCAGGGAGGGAACATGACGCTGTGCTATACGGAAGTGATTGTGCCTAATAAGAGCGCCCACGACTCTTCTTGAGATGGCCTGATGTCCTTTCGACTTTACGTTGACACTTCCGTCTTCGGTGCTCTTTTTGACGACGAGGACCCTCCTCGTGTTGACCTGACCGGCATAGTTCTTCGGCGGCTAAGAGCCGCGCCGTTCGCGGCCTTTATCGGAACGCCAGTGTTGGAGGAGATCAGTATCGCGCCACCGAGGCTTCGAGTCGCGCTGGAAAGACAAGTAAAAAGTCTGGCACCGACTCTTATCGAGGAAGAACCTGAGTCGCTCAGGCTGGCAGAAGCCTACATGGCCGCCCGGCTTGTCCCTCCTCAGAAGCGGAACGACGCCAGGCACATTGCCCTTGCAACGGTCGCCGATCTTGACGCGCTTGTCTCCTGGAACTTCCGTGATATGGTCAACCTGAAAAAGAAGAGGATTGTCCACTCGGTGAATGTTAAATTCGGCTATCGGCTGATTGACATCATCTCACCGCTGGAGGTGCCCTATGAATAAAAAGACACAGCCAAAAGAAAAATGGGACTATGCGTCTCTCGAATGGATTCACCGTGCTCGGGCTCAGATCTACAAAGCGGAAAAGAAGCGGCCGTTGATAGAACTTGCTCCTCGCCTATCGCCGGAGGCGCGGGCACTTGCCCGCCGTCTAAGCTTAAAGACGATACGTGCCACAGAGCGGCCTAAACGGAAAAGCCAAACCGGCTAGCTGACGTGAGCGAGATCGGGAATCTTCGTCTATTCCTTCCAACATGAAGCTCCCCTACGCCATCGATAACCAGACGCACGTACTGGCTGACATCCTGAAGGGTCTGCTAACTGAGCATAAAGGCCGCTCGTTAGATGTGGCCACGGCCTACTTCACGGTAGGCGGTTTTGGGCTGGTCAAGTAAGGGCTAATGACGCTGGGGAACTTCCGCCTGCTGCTCGGCGCCGAGCCCAGAAGCGGCGAGCAGGTTGGTTTGAGGCCTGATTCGGGGGTCGTTAAAGGGATAATCAGAAAGGATCTAGAAGAAATTCCCTTCGATGAAAACACTCTAAGGCTGGTCGAGGATCTGCTTGCTTACCTGCAACGCGATTCGGTTCAGGTACGTCTGCATGACAAGGGTTTTATCCACGCCAAGTGCTGGCTCTTTTATTCCGATCGTCCTGGTCAGCAGATGCTCTTCGACCGCTTCCGTCCCATACTCGCCATCGTCGGCTCGTCAAACTTCACGTTCCCCGGCCTGACCTCGAATCGAGAGCTCAACTTGGCCCACAAGGTTCTGCTTGACACGACCGAAGCCGAAGACCATGACGCGGCTTACGCTGTCTCACGTCGGAAAAAGGGGACATACTGCCTTTTCCTCCGTCGGAATCGCTCGCTGGCCATGCCGCGTCGAAGCCCAAGCGCCGGTCCCTCTTGAAAACAAAGCCAAATCATATTTTACAAACCGCGGTCGCGCCGTGTAAGATGATCCCATGCGCACGGGACTGGAAAGGCTCCTCGATGCGCCTAAGCGCTGGCTGGGAAAGGCTCGGGTGGGCCTGGTTGCCAATCCGACCACGGTCGATCGTCGCCTGAATCACGCCGTCGACCTGCTGCACGGCCACCCGGATGTTGACCTGCGCTTGCTCTTCGGGCCCGAGCACGGTATTCGCGGCGCCGCCCAGGACATGATCGGAGTAGGAGACGCCCGCGATCCGGTCACCGGACTACCCGAGGTCAGTCTCTACGGCGAGAGCTTCGAGTCGCTCTCTCCGACCCCTGAGCATCTTTCTCAGATCGATCTGCTTCTTTTCGACATTCAGGATGTCGGCGCGCGCTACTATACCTACGGCGCCACCATGGCACTCTGCATGCGCGCCGCAAAAACATCCCAGGTGAAAGTCGTTGTTCTCGACCGCCCCAACCCCATCGGAGGCGTTGAGATCGAAGGCGGCGGTTTGGAGGAAGGGCTCGAGAACTTCTGCGGTCTGTATCCTATTCCGCAACGGCACGCGATGACCGTAGGGGAGCTGGCGCGCCTGTACAACGACACGTTCGGCATCGGCTGCGACCTGGAGGTCGTGCCGTGCGACGGCTGGCGTCGTGACTGGTACTACGACGAATGCGATCTACCCTGGGTGATGCCCTCGCCGAACATGCCGACCCTGGGCACGGCCATCGTTTACCCTGGTATGTGCCTTCTGGAGGGAACGAATCTCTCCGAAGGCCGCGGCACGACCCGACCCTTCGAAATCTTCGGCGCCCCGTTCATTGACGCGGGGAAACTGGCTGCGGAGCTTGGGCGCTACGATCTGCCCGGAGTAATCTTCCGTCCTTGCGTGATCGAGCCGACCTTCCATAAGTTCGCCCGGCAACGCTGCGGCGCCCTGCAGCTCCATGTCACCGATCGCCGGGCTTTTCGACCCTACCGCGCCGGCATCGCTGTTCTCATCGCCGTAAGATCGCTCTGGCCCGAGGCTTTTGCGTGGCGCGCGGAACCTTATGAGTTTCGTGACGACGTTCCGGCCATCGATCTCTTGACGGGCACGGCAAAAGTCAGGAAGGCGATCGATAACGGCGAGGGTATCGATAGCGTGATGCGGATCGCCTGCACCGGGACGGACGCCTATGATGCCGGTCGCCCCGGCGCACTTTTGTACGACTGAGAGCGCTGCCGAGATTTGGGATCGAGCGAGCATCCTGCTCTCACTTTTTGAAGCCGGCGATGTGGATGGGGATGCGAGGGTATTCGTGTGGGCCGGTGCTGGGGAGAAAAGGGGCCGCGAACCTTTTCTGTGCCAACGCTGCGTGACCACACGGTCGGAAGCGACTCCCCAGAGACCCTGGGAGGCCTATGATGACGACGATCTCGTCAACCGGGACAAGGCCAGCCTCGATATCTTTTGACTCAGAGATGCAAGCCTCGAAGAGTCCGACAACCTTCCCAATCCCGACGTCCTCGCACAGGAAATCGTCGATGACCTCGACTCGCTTCGCTCGGGACGCCTTCGAGCCCTGAGCCTCAGGCCGAAGGGACCCCGAGCCAGGACCCACGGCCAGCCCGAATCCTGTAGGTTGGGCGGGCGGGGCATCGCCTTTTGAGTTCCGAGAGCCTGCTCCAAAAAGTAGAACGCCCCCCCCGGTTCCAGGGGTCTACAGCCGCTGGCCCAAAGTCTTGAGTAGGCTTATTGACGAGAGAGTCGTCATTTGTCATGATATATGACGATGGACTCGTCGTATTTTCCAAGCCCTCCGGGAACCCCGGTTATCGAGCGCCTGCTCAACTTGCGAGACCTCCTTGGGAAAAAATCCTTTTTTCTTTTCGGGCCGAGACAGACCGGTAAGACCTTCTGGGTTCGGCGGTCTCTCGGGGAGGTCAAGACGTACGATCTTCTTGATACATCAGTTTATCTGGCTCTAAGCCGCAGCCCTTCCCGCATCGCTCAGGAACTCTCGTCACAGGATCGCGTGGTTGTCATTGACGAAATCCAGCGTCTTCCGATTCTTTTGAACGAGGTGCACCGACTCATCGAAGAGAAGGGCGTTCGATTCCTGCTGACGGGCTCCAGCGCCCGCAGCCTTCGTCGGGGCGGGGTGAATCTTCTTGGAGGCCGGGCACGAACGCAATATCTGCATCCGCTCACCCGCCGCGAGTTGGGGCCGTTGTTCGATCTCAGACGAGCCGTGGAAAGAGGCTTGCTTCCGTCGATCTATTTTTCCGACGACCCGCGCGCCGACCTTGAAGCCTATGCCGGATCGTATCTACAACAGGAAATCGTCGCCGAGGGGGCGACCCGCAACATCCCTGCCTTCAGCCGGTTTCTTAGAGTTGCAGGGCTCTGCAACGGCACGATCGTTAATTTTACCAACGTGGGCAATGATGCCCAGGTGGCCCGCACCACCGTGTACGAGTATTTCGAGATTCTCAAAGACACGTTGGTTCTCCACGAGCTTCCCGCCTGGAAAAAATCAAAGAAAAGAAAACCGCTGGCCTCGTCCAAGTTTTACTTCTTTGACACGGGTGTGGTCTCGGCGCTCCAGGGGCGGGAGTTTCGACCCGGCACGCCTGAATTCGGCGAAGCCTTTGAGACCTATGTGATGCATGAACTCATGAGTTACCGTGACTATGTCTCGGGAGAACCTCTGAGTCATTGGCGGTCGGCCTCAGGTTTTGAAGTGGATTTCATCATCGCTGACCATACGGCGGTTGAAGTGAAAGCCAAAGAAAACATCTCATCCCAAGACGTGAAACCCCTATACGCGCTCGCGGAGGAGAAGAAGCTGAAAAGATATCTTTGTGTGAGTCTGGAACCCCGGAGACGGAATATGGATGCGGTGACGGTTCTTCCGTGGGAGGAGTTTTTGGGCGAGCTATGGAGTGGCGATTATACCTAGGCCGTTTACCAGGGCCGGCGAACAAGGCAGATGACTTGTACGGCCCATCGGAGAGGCGAATCCCTTCTCAATGCCGCATACTGTCCCCGGAGATTCATGTTGCGGCCGCATATTACCAGACCGAAAAAAGCCTGGAGTGTCGGAAATGTGACAAGTTTACGGCCCAAAAGTGCCCTTGCTTTCCTCTCCGCCATTTTCGTAAAATCCGTGGAAAAGTTGAGACCTGGACGGAGTTCGTTTGAGACTATACTGCGACATGAATGTCTATAATCGATGCTTCGATGATCAGAGTCAGCTTAGGATCAGGCTGGAAACCGCTGCCATTGAGGGCATCTTTGCCTTAGCCGAGGCTGGAAGGCTGGCGTTATTATGGTCTTTCATGTTGGATTATGAGAACAGTCTAAACGCTCACGAGGACAGAAAAGAAGGAGTGGAGTTGTTATCGCGCCTATGTACGGATACAATTGTTCCATCGCCAAGAATAATGAGACTAGCTAGAAGCTTACTGAAAAGCGGCAAGGTGAAGGCGAGAGATGCCGTGCACCTGGCCTGCGCTGAAACTGCAGAATGCGATTATTTCGTCACATGTGATGATGCCCTGATTACGGCCTTCGAAAGGCATAGACGGCGGCGCAAGCTGAAGGTGAAGGCTATCAATCCTGTGGAGTTTATAAGAAGAGAAGGTGAGAAATATGGCCAAGGTTAAGAGCGACCGCGATCTGGTGGATAGCGGGATTAAGGCGCTAATTAGCGCTCTGGGCTATAGCGGGGCGGTCAGATTCCTGCGCCATTTTTCCAAGGGAGAAGGTGACTACCTCGTTATCCAGGAAAAGATCTTCAAAGGGATGGACGTGGAGCAAATTTACAAGAAAGCGAAAGAGCACCACGAGAGCGTTAAGCGCTAGCCCCAAAATCACCTCATTTCGACATTTCGAGAATTCTCAAAACATGGAAGTGTGCTTCACGAGCCGCGAGCACGAAACACGGCCTTTTCCGAGCCACGAATACGAAACACGGTCTTTATCTCCTAAGTCTGGTGTTAGAGGCTCCCAACAAGTTCCGGATGTCTCTCTTCGGGCGGTTCCCGGGGTTTCCCTGGGCACAGGCACAGGCGTGGTGATTTTCCAGTTGGCTCTTGTTTCGTGCCTGGTTTTTTGTATTGCTATCCCCGGATTCCGTAGTAGAATTGGCCGGTTTCACACGTTCGTCCGACTTCGTCGTATCTAATTCTGGAATTTCACACCGGGAAGGTATGCCCAAGCCGCACTACCACGGTCACCGGCAACGACTTCGGGAAAGATTTCTCAAAAGCGGGTTGGGATAGGAAAAGGGGACAGGCTAGATTTCCGGGGATTTCCGGGGACAGTGTGCTGCAATTGAGAGATAGAGTATGGCTCCCAGGATCTCATCCTGAGACACCAGAGTGTCTTAGCCCGATCACGGCTTTCCCAGGAAGTAGCCGCGTGCCGCCTTTTTGAGAGTTCCTTATTTCCGGGTCTCCGCTCCAACTCCTTGCCCGTCACTTTCACGTTTTCCTAATTGCGAAAGTACGAAAATATCCCGCAGCCAATCCGCTTGGCTTATGCCCGCTCCCTGCTGTATCTTAGACGAAGCGAGGAAAAGCATTTGTTGGATGCCATGCTCTTAGCTGTGCCGCGCTGAAGGAGTACCGGACCACCAAGATCGCAAAGTATTGGAGGGCTTAGTCATGAAAGTACGCTACGACCGCAAGACCGATACACTGAGCATTGTCCTTCGAGATAACATGAAAGTTTTCGAAAGTGACGAGGACAAGCCTGGAGTCATCCTTGATTATGACAAGGACGGGAACCTGATCTCGCTGGAGATACTGGATGCGTCGAGGCGTGTCACTGGCGCACGCAAGGTTGATTTCCAGCTGGCTGAATAGCGTATGGAGCCTTGGCACAAAGTCGTTACCCCTCGAAAAGAGGTCAGGGAAGGGCGGTCCTTTAATCCCGATGAATTTGCCACAGCTCTGGAACAAGTCGTAGCCGGCACCGCACCGGCAGACTACAAAGGCCCGGAAAAGTTTTTCTCCCGGACTTTCTTCACCTGGGGGGAGAAAAGGGGACATCATTCTGATTTTTCGAGTTCCGAGCGAAGCGCGTCAAAACTAGCCTCGACATTTTCTGGCTCCAAGACGAAAGCCTCGAAGAATCCGACAACCTCCCCGATCCTCACGTCCTCGCACGGGAAATCGTCGACGACCTCGAAGCCGCCCTTGAGCAGTTCGAGACCATCGCCCCGGACCTGAAGCGTTAGACGAAAATGGACTGCCGTCTGTCCTAGCTTCTTTGAAAGTCTGACTAGAAGAAGACCGCCGCTAAAAACATGCCCGATTATCTCGCTGGCTGTAGGACCTCTTTAAGTCTGGCGATCTGGGCAGGCTGCAACTTAAAGAAGCTGGCAACGATTTTCTCCACTTCCGGACCTGGTAGAGGATTGACGGAGAGTCCGGCCTTATTGGTCTCGGCCAGGAAGCCCGGATCCTTCATCGTCGCCATGAATCCCTTGCGCAAAAGCTCCAATCTGTCTTTAGGAGTTCCGGGAGGCGAGGCGTAGACGCGCAGAATGGCTCCGGGATTGTGGACGGCTGCCTCAAGCAACATACGGCCGTCATCGGTCTTGGCGTACTCTATGGCGTTCGGAACATTAGGCAGATCCGGATGCCTTTGCGCATTGGTTTGGATCACCACGTTAACATTCCCTGACTCCAAGCCTTTACGCCAGGTCACTTTGATCGACTCCCAGGTCCAGCAACCACCGGCAATCTCCCCCGCTTCGGCCGCCAGGCGAATCTGGGATGTGCCCTTGTAGCCTTCAATGAGCTGAATGGGCAGTCCGAGGGCTACCTTGAGAATCCTCGGGCCATCGGAGTCATTGGCCCCCGGGCCCTCGCCTCCCAGTTTGACCGGTTCCTTGGCCGCAAACCATTTTTCCAGGCTGGTTATTCCGCTCGCGCTCGTGAGCGCACAGGCAGTGGAGTCCTGAACCGGCACTCCAAGCCACTCAAACTTGCGCGCGTCAAACTCAACCCCCTTGGTGCCGTAGATCTGCTGGAGGACCAACGTCCCGATAAAGTTTCCAACAGTGAGTCCATCCGGCTTGGCGCGGGAAAGGTGATTGGCGGCAAGAAGGCTTCCCGCGCCCCCCATGTTCTCGACTATAATGGTTGGGTTGCCCGGGATTTGCTTGCCCATATGCCGGGAAATGATCCGGGCGTAGGTGTCAAACCCGCCTCCGGCGGCAAAGCCGACTATGATTCGAATTGTCTTGTCCTTGTAAAATTCCTGAGCTAAAGCCGGGTTCCGAACCCCCACGATAGCAAGGAGCCAAGCCAAAAAGCTCACGGCACACAAGACCTTTTTACCCATCGGAGCCTCCTTTAACGGCGGTACTGTCAAGGACATCGTTTATTCGAAAAAAAGGCCGCCGTCAATCCCAAAAAGGTCTCTGTATGAGGGGAGATTCTTTTCTCTATCTTGTGACCCCATTTCTCCTTAGACAATCGGATCTATTAGAGCTATACATCGGGATGAAGGAGGTGGGGGCTTATGTCCATTATCACGATTACACATAGCGCATTCGGCGGCGGTCGGCCGCTGGCAGAGAGCGTCGCCACGATTTTGGATCACCGCTGTATAAGCCGCGAGGTGCTCATCGAGGCTAGCCAACGTTATGGCATCCCGGAGGCAAAGTTGTCTGAGGTATTGGAGACAGAGCCCCACTGGTGGGAGCGATGGATGGAGAGCCTGCGGCTGTATCGGATCACCCTCCAGGCAGCCATGTGCGAAGTGGCGCAGGGCGGCAAGATGGTTTATCACGGGCGCGCCGGACAGGAGCTGTTCCCTGGGGTGCGCCATGTTTTAAAGGTTTATTTGAGCGCGCCGCTTGAGTACCGCATCGAGCAGGTCAGAGCCCGCAAGGGACTGAGTGAGCAAGCCGCCCGCCAATACCTCGAAGAATTGGACCGTATTCGGACCCGGCGCATCCGCGCCGTATTCGGAGCCGATTTGCGCGATGTCACTCGCTACGATCTGGCGGTGAACTTAGCCCGCATGAGCGTCGAAACCGCGGCCCATCTGATCGTCACGGCGGCGCAGCGAGAGGAATATCAGCCCAGTCCGGAATCCGAGCAAGCCTTCCGAGACTTAACCACCAGTGCTCGGGTGCAAGCGGCGCTGGTGATGAATTCGAAGACGCGCAATCTCGCTATCAATGTGCGCGTCGAGAAGGGCGAAGTGCAGGTGTCGGGAATCCTCGCTCAGTCAGAACTGGAGCAAGCCATCGTTGCCATCGTCAAAGGCGTACCTGGAGTGGCCAAGGTGAGTGCCCAATTTGAATCCCCCCCGATTGAATACATGTATCCTTAAGGTTTTGTATTTTGAGCATGCGGCGGTGCGGAAGCTAACTGAATGTTAAGCCAGACCTGTGGGTGAGTCTATAGGGTCAAAGAAGGGGAGATCCATGCGTGAGTTCGAGTACCGCATCCTCGCGGCGAGCGATGTATCGGAAAGCCTTCTGAATGAATTGGGAAGGGAAGGCTGGGAACTGGTTTGCTCGGGGCAAAGCATCGTGCACGGGAGCTTTCTGGTGCTGAAAAGAGAAAAGGTCCATTAGCCGTGGCGGCGCTTGGCGAGCAGATGCCGATGAAGGTGGTGGCCGCGTTGATTCGCGAGGGAGATCGTCTTCTGGTTTGCCAGAGACGAGGGGATGGGTCCTTTCCATTTAAGTGGGAGTTTCCCGGAGGCAAGGTGGAGGACGGAGAGGGCTGTCCGGAGGCATTGCGGAGGGAGCTCAAAGAAGAGCTGGGGATTGACATTCAATCCGCGGCGGAGATCTTCCAGACCCGGCATCTCTACCCTGGCCCGCTGGATGTGGCCTTGGTCTTTTTTCGCGTGGATTATTTTCGCGGGGCGGTCGTCAACCACGCCTTTCAGCAGCTCCGCTGGGTTTCGGTTCACGAGCTTAAGGATCTCGACTTCCTTGAAGGTGATCTAGCGCTAATCGAAAAATTGGTTTGCGGGAAGCTCCGGGTCTAAGCCGCGCGAAGGAACTGGAAAACACTTTGCAGCTATTGGCCCCACATAGTCCTCCAGGCGGATTCGATCCATGACCTCTTTGGGAACCTTGGGCTCGGCGGCGAAGATGGCCAGCGACGGCTTTGCTGTAGCGTCAATGCCAACCTTGTCGCTGGCCGGCACGCCTTCGGGTCGTGAAGGATCCAGTTCGTCGTGGGAAACACTCTTGATAACGAACAAGTCCCTGTCGGCCTGGACCCGTGTGGCGATTGCGCGGATCACGGCCGCATTGTCGCTGACATCGATATCGTCGTCGACCACCACGCAGTGCTTCACCTGCATGTCGGCGGCAAATGCCGTCAGCAGTACCTGCTTGGCCTGCCCCTCACGCGCCTTCTTGATCGACACAAACAGGGTAAAGGGCGCAGGGCACCGGACCGCCTGCACCGCCGGGATATTTGACTGTAGGAAGTGCAGAATGCTCGGTTCCATGGGGATAGTGCTCATCAGCAGCAGTTCTCTGTGCGGCCCGCCACAGACATCCTGAAAGATAGCCCCCTTTCGGTGAGTGATTGCCTTGATATTGATGAAGGGACGGCGCACTTGTCCCGCCGAGTATCCGGTAAATTCCCCGTAAGGTCCCTCTTCCTCCCGCTCAAATGGGGGCACTTCGCCTTCGATAACGATTTCAGCCCATCCGGGAACTTGCAGGTCGACCGTCTTTGCCTGCACTAGCTCCAGCGGGGAGCCCATCAGCCCTCCCATGATATCTCGCTCATCAGTGGCGTATGGACCTATGAACAGGGCGCCTATGCACCAGGCGGGGTGATTTCCCAGCACGATGGCAAGTTCCATGGGCTTGTTTCTCTGCTCGGCTTTTTCATAGATCTGACTGAGGTGTTTCCCCGGGGTCATGTAGATTCCGAGCTTGTTTGGGCCTTTCACCATCAGGCGATCGTAGCTGCAATTGTAGACCCCGGTGTCTGGGTCTTTGGCCATTACGATGCCTCCGCTGAGATAGGGGCCAATGTCCGTGTTGTGGTAAATCATCTGTGGGAGGCGCTCGACGTCCACATCCTCGCCCACATTCACTACCTCGTGCACCGGGCCATCGCGCGCCACCTGGGGCTTGATGGGATGGTTCAAGGCCTGCAGGTACTTATCCGACAGCTCGTCTTTACCGACACCTATACTGGCCGCCACAAGAGAACGCGAGGCGCAGGTGTTGACGACCAGCGGGAACTCGCTTCCTTTGACCTTCTTGAAGAAAAGGATGGGCGTGCGTTTCTGCATCTCCAGTTTGGTCACGATGGCCGTCGTTTCGTAGGCCGGAGAAATTTCCTTATCTACCTCGACGTATTCATTCGGAAACCTTGCCTTTACTTCTTGAAGAAAAGTGCGAAAATCATTACCTAACATGTCGTCCTCCGTGAACTAAAACTCGCCTGCTTTCAGAAATCTGCACTCCGGATCGAGCGCGCGCAGCAGTTTCAACTCCTGCCCCGAGGGAGGAGTGGTAACCTGAAGGTCATCGGCGATCGCCAGTTCAAAGCCGGTTTTTTCCTGGACTTCCTTAACGCTTACTCCCGGGTGCACGGCGACCAGCTTCATTGCGCGCGTTTTCTTATCGAACTCAAGGATGCCCAGGTTGGTGATGACTTTTTCAACGCCGCCGCCCAAGAGTCCTTTTTCTTCTCTTGAACGCCCCCCGTCGAGAAACCCGGGGCTGGTGATGAAGTCGACTTTCTCAACAAACCTTCTCTTTTCGTGGTAGCTGATGATGAAGACCTTGTTTGCCGAACTGGCGATGTCGTTGGCTCCGCCGCTTCCCGGCAGGCGCACGATAGGTTTCTCTAGCGTCCCGATCACACTGCTGTTGAGATTTCCGTGTTTGTCGATTTGGGCGCCTCCCAGAAAGCCGACATCGACCAGGCCACGCTGCAGAAACAGCATCATATCGATTGTTGCCGGGGTAGCCACGGATCGGCGCACCGAACGGGCTTCGTTGGTGGAACGGGGCAGGCTGCCGATCCGGACTTGGGGAGCCACACCTCCTACCTCAAACAGAATAGACAGCGTCGGAGCGTGCAGATGCTGCGCATGGACAGCCGCCAGAAGCGGCAGGCCGGCCCCGACGAACACGATTTGGCCATCCTGCAGCGAGCGTGAACCGATAACCACTGTGAGTTCTGCGGGAGTGTAGTCGGTCATAATCGCCAAATCCTCCCCTTTCTCGTCGTTTCCAGCAGGCTTTTTACGCCGAACAGGGACAGGTAGTCTTCGAAATCGGCCGGCTTGTAAAAGTACTTCTCCAGATAACCCTGAACAAAGGCTGTTTTGTCCTCCGCTTGCAGCAGCCCTTGACCGTACTCTCCCAAGTGGGTGTATGCCGGCTCATAAACTCCGTAGCATTCATGCGGGTAACAGCCGAAAGGCAATTCGATCACGGCATCCACACAGAAGAAGGGAATGGTGGTCGTATTGGGGTTGTCCCGAATATGCTCGTTGTCGACCAACTGCTCGGTTGTGAGAATCACCTTGTTGGCCGCCTTCGCAATTTCGCCGTCCATACAGGGAGGCCCAAAAATCTGGGCGTTTCCGTACATGTCGGCCACGTGGGCGTGAATGATGGCAACGTCAGGATTTACCGCCGGAACCAGAAGGAGTTCCTCTCCAGAGTAAGGGCACTGGAATCGTTTCAGCCCGGCCGAGGTTTCCAGATCGGAGCCGAGCATCGACTTGGTCGGAATACAGGGGATGCCCATCGCTCCGGCCCGAAATCTCAAGGAAAGGCCCAGCAAGCTCCATTCCTCAAACGTGCTGGGATCTCTTTCCGCGTAGCTGCGCATGATCTTGGATACTCCCCAGGTGACGCCCCCGCTGAACCAGCTTGTCACCGCCTTACGCATCGCACCGGACACAAAAAGCCAGTCCCCCTCGAAGCTGAGCAAGGTCTTGTAAAAGGTGAGGTCCTTCTTTTTCTGGCGGATGATCTCCCAGATGATTCCCATTGGTGTACGGGTGTACAGCAGTCCCCCGACAGCGATGTGGTCGCCGTCGCGGATCATTGCCACGGCTTCTGTCAGGGTCGTGCGTTTATCTCTGGCACCCTTGTTCTTGTGGACTACCTGTTGGCGCGCTTCGCGGTAGTTCATCCTACAAGTCCTCCGACTTGGCTGAAAGGCGTAACCCGTGCTCTATTGTTTGTCTCCTCACAGGGAGGAGTGCGGGCCAGACCAGAGATCACTTTTGACCCATCGTGTCCCCAATTGGGCTAAACTCTTCTAACCGAAGCCGGAGAAAATGTCTATCGGCACCCTAAAACCGGTCCCCAGGTGAAATTGACAGATCAGGGGAGAAGAGAGTATCCTAGCCTGAACTATGCTGGGCGCGACGGTGACGACTAGCCGGACGGCGGTTTTTCTGGTTCTGTTATTACTGGCTTTTGCTGGTAGCGCAGGCGCCGATATTTTTGTTTATAAAGACCCCCAAGGAGTGCTCCACTTCACGAACGTCCCGAACCATTCGGGATTTCGCGTGACGATCAGGGAGTGGAAGGCGCGTCCGGCGGACCCTTCGCTTTCTCCAGGCGAGTTCGGGAAAATCATACGGATCGCGTCGGACCGG
>Ga0209640_10003731_pt1 | contig 13327 bp, 16 predicted proteins | sample RifCSP10_1_FD_184018 | JGI IMG/M metagenome (GOLD analysis project Ga0209640, IMG submission 184018) | Soil microbial communities from Rifle, Colorado - Rifle CSP2_sed 10_1 (SPAdes) (version 2) | ecosystem: Environmental > Terrestrial > Deep subsurface > Rock core/Sediment | place: Rifle...
GCTCGCGCATGTCGGCGTCGGCGCCGCGGACAATCTCTTCCGAGCCTTCGATGTCTTTCTGGACGGCCTTGTACTCCCGGTACTTCTGGACCAGCGGTTCGAGATCCGAGAGCTGCTTGGCGGCCTTGCGGTATTCGGCCTGGTCCGACTGCACTTCGGCCGTGCCGAGGCGCGTCATCAGGTCCTCGTACTGGGATTCAACGGTGCTGAGCTTGTCGAACATATAAGCCGCTTATCCTCCGGACACGGGCGGGAGGAATGCCACCTCGTCGCCATCGCTGACGGCCGCCGCCATCTTTGCGTATTCCGCGTTCACGGCGACCGACATCGTGTTCTCGTACTGCACGAGCGACGGCATTTCCGCCGTCAGCGACCTCCATACCGTCTGGACGGTCGCCGGCGCCTGCACCTCGCGCACGAGCTCGCCCGCGCCCGCGAGGTCCCTGAGCCGCGCAAACAGCCTCACCGTCACGCGCATGCAATCCGATACGCCGCCAGCTTCGCCTTCTCGTCGTCAGGATCCGCCGTGGCGCCCTCGAGCCAGACTTCGCCGCCCTCGAAGTGCTCGTGCTTCCAGATCGGGACGATCTGCTTCACCCGCTCAATCGCATACCTGCAGGCAGCGAAAGCATGCGCGCGGTGGGCGGATGCGGCCACGATGATGATGCTGGCCTCGCCAATCTCGATCCGTCCGATGCGGTGATGCATGGCCAGCCGCGCATCGGGCCAGGTGTCCCGCGCCTCGTCGACGATCCGCTCCAGGGCCCGCACCGCCAGCGGCTCATACGCCTCGTACTCCAGGAAGCGCACCTTGCGTCCCTGGTTGTGATCGCGGACCAGTCCGGTAAACGCGGCGATCGCGCCGTCGCCGGCCGCCTCGTTCGCGATGGCGGCGGTCAGCGCCTGCAGGTCGAGCGGGTCCCGTGTCACAGCCACGACGGGCATCTGCTCAAGTATACCGACCCCGGAAATGGTCCATCGGCCCGTGGCCGCGTCCCAGGCCCGGCGCATGGCGAATGGCGTCGGCCACATAGGCCTGCGCCTGTGGAATCGCCTCTTCCAGCGGATGGCCGAGGGCGAGGTGGGCCGTCACGGCAGCGGCAAAAGTGCAGCCCGTCCCGTGTGTGCTCGTCCCGGGAATCCGCTCGGTGCGGAATTCCACGAACCGGCGGCCGTCGTAGAGCAGGTCGACGATGTCAGCGGACGGCACGTGGCCCCCTTTGATCACGACTGCCGCGGCGCCAATGCCCACGATGCGGCGTGCCGCCTCGCGGCGGTCGTCGTTGCCGCGGATCGTCATCCCTGCGAGCGTTTCGGCTTCGGGGATGTTCGGTGTTACCAGGAACGCCCTGCGGAGCAACTCGGATTTCATGGCGCCGACCGCCTCGTCATCCAGCAGGCGGTCGCCGCTCTTCGCGAGCATGACCGGGTCGACCACCAGCAGCGGAATCTCGAGATCTTGAACAGCCGCGGCGACGGCTTCGACAATTGCGGCGTTCGCGAGCATCCCGGTCTTGGCGGCGTCGGCGCCGAGGTCCGAGACGACCGCTTCGATCTGGGCGGTGACGAGGTCCGCCGACAGCGTCTCGATGGCGGTCACCCCCAGGGTGTTCTGTGCCGTCACGGCCGTAATCACACTGAGGCCGTACACGCCATGGGCCGCAAACGTCTTGAGGTCGGCCTGGATACCAGCGCCGCCGCTGGAATCACTCCCCGCGATGGTCAGAGCTTTACGCATGCTCTGGCGATTATCGGTGCGATCCGTCTTCGATTGTCGGTGGGATCAGCCTTCGATTCTCGGTGCGAGGAACTAACGCAGGTCGGTGCGGCCCAGTACGCGCCAGAAGGCGGGAAGGATACCCGCCGCGGCCAGCAGTTTCACCACGTCGGCCGCGATGAACGGATAGACGCCGGTGACGAGCGCCGCGTGGAGGCCGATCGGCGCAGACGTCCCTGTGCGCGCGAAGACGCCGAGCCACGTGGCGCCGCCTGCATAGACGACGAGCAGGCCCGCCAGCATCGCGAGGACAGAGGTCAGGTAGCGGCGATCGAGGCCCCGTTCCGCGAGATAGCCAGTCAGGAAGGCCGCCAATGGGTACGCCATCAGGTAGCCGCCGGTCGGGCCCATCAGCCGCAGTGCGCCCGGAGGAAGCGTCGCCGACGCGGCAAAGACCGGCAGGCCCGCAAGACCCGCCACGAGATACAGCACCTGGCTTGCCAGGCCGAGGCGCGGGCCAAGCGCGAGGCCGCCCAGCAGCACCACCAGTGGCTGAAACGTGAACGGCACCTGCGTGAAGGGCAGCGGAACGCTGATCTGCGCCGCCGCCGCGGTCAGCGCCGTGACGAACAAGACCGCCCCGACGCGTATGAGAGATGAGGAGTCAGCGCGCGAGGCGAGGGTGTCGACGAGCGTGGCCGACGCGGCTGAAGAGGGCATTGGTGATAAAAGGAACGCCGTCAAGGCGTTCCGGTAGACAGAGATTGTACTACCGGCCCAGAACGAGCAGGTATTGATAGGGGAGCGTCTGTCGGGCCAGCACGCGCAGTCCCGCCACGCGCGCATCCTGCTCGACGCTCGTGCTTTCCACGCGTACGCCTTCCTCCGGCCCCGGTCCGGGTCCGCCGCGCCCCGGCTTGTAGTTCACGATGCCCAGCCGTCCGCCCGGTTTCAGCGCGGCGGCAAGGTTCCGCAGGAACGCCACGGGGTCGTCGACCTGGTCGTAGACGTCCACGACGAGGATGGCGTCGAACGTACGCTCCGGAAGGTTCGGGACGCTGCCGGCGCCCAGGCGGGTCTGCACGTTCTGCAGACCCTCGCGAGCGACGCGCCTTCGGATCGCCTCGAGCATCTGCCGCTGCACATCCTGCGCGTAGACCCTGCCGTTCGGACCGACGCGGCGGGCGAGCTGGATGGTGAACCAGCCGGCGCCTGCTCCGGTGTCGGCGACGACGGACCCTTCGGCGACGCCGAGCGCGTCCATGATCTGTTCCGGCTTCTGCCAGGCCTCGCGGTCCGGTGCTTCCAGCAGCCCGAGGTTTTCGGGCGGGAACAACCGTCCCTGCCGGCCAGCCGGCGCGACGTTCTGGGCAGATAAAGACGCAAGGCACACGGCACAAAGCACAAGGCTCAACCAGAGAATGGGTGCCGGGCTCCTCATGACTTTCTCACCTCGCCGGCAATGCCAGGGCGCGTCATGTTCTCGGCAGAGAGGACCTCATCGAGGCGCCGCGTGTCCATCAGGCCGCGTTCGAGCACGATCTCGCGAATGGTCTTGCCGGTCTTCACTGCCTCCTTGGCGATTTCCGCGGTCTTCGCATAGCCGATGTAAGGACTGAGAGCCGTGGCGACCGCTGTACTGCGATCGAGCAGTTCGCGGCAGCGCGTCGCGTCGGCTTCGATGCCGTCCACGCATCGCACGCGCAGGGCCTTCATCGACTCGCGGATGATGGTCGACATGTGCAGCGCATTCCACGCGATGACGGGCATCATCACATTCAGTTCCAGTTGCCCCGCATCGCACGCGGCGGCGACTGTCACGTCGCAGCCCATCACCTGGTAGCAGACCTGATTGACCATTTCCGGCACCGACGGATTGACCTTGCCCGGCATGATCGAGGAGCCCGGCTGCACCGCCGGCAGCGCGATCTCCGCAATGCCGGCGCGCGGTCCCATGCTGAGGAGCCGGAGGTCGGCGGCCACCTTGCCAAGTTCCACGGCGAGCCTGCGCATGGCGCCCGAGTAGCCAAGCACATCGCCCATGCTCTGCGTGACGCGGAACCGGTTGGCCGCCGGCTTGAGCCGCAGCCCCGTCGCGCGCGCCAGGTTCTTGATCGTCTGTGACGCGTACTCCTCGCCGGCGTTGAGGCCGGTGCCCACCGCTGTTGCGCCCAGGTTCAGCTCTTCGAGCCCGCCCGCTGCATGGTCGATCTCGTCTGCGCCGCTGGCGAGGCACGCCGCGTATCCACCAAACTCCTGGCCGAGCGTCATGGGCACCGCGTCCTGCAAATGGGTCCGGCCGACCTTCAGGATCGACTCGAAGGCGTCCGCCTTCTTCGCGAGTGAGGCGGACAGCGCACGCGCCGACTCCAGGAGCGGCGCGTGCCCGAGCAGCAGCGCGAGGCGCGTCGCCGCCGGGAACACGTCGTTCGTGGACTGCCCCATGTTGACGTGATCGTTTGGATGAACCAGCCGGTACTCGCCGCGGGCGCCGCCCAGGAGCTCGGCAGCCCGGTTGGCGAGCACCTCGTTCGCGTTCATGTTGTGCGATGTGCCGGCGCCCGCCTGGTACACGTCGACAATGAACTGGTCTCGCAGGGCGCCGCCAAGCACTTCGTCGGCGGCACGGACAATGGCGTCGCCGACGCGCGCGTCCAGGCGATCCAGCGCCGTATTGGCCTGTGCGGCGGCCTTCTTGATGAGGATTGTGGCGGTGACGAGGTCGGCGGGCGCGCGCAACCCGCTGATGGGGAAGTTCGCCGCCGCCCGGGCCGTCTGGATGCCGTAGTAGGCGTCTGCGGGAACGGCCGATTCACCGAGAGGATCGCGCTCGGTCCTGAATTGCATGGGGTCCGACCTGGGGGAACGAGGGCTCGCTTTCAGCCTCTCCTGTTCGACTTCACCCTTAAATTATACTGCTCGGATGCCAACAGGATTTTTCGACAGCATCCTCTCGCTCATCGTCCGGACGTCCACCGACCTTCCTCCCGACGTGCGCGCGGCGATGAAAGTGGCGATGGCAGAGGAGTCTCCCGGCACCCAGTCGGCGCAGGCCTTGTCGATCATCGCGCAGAACATCGACCAGGCGGCCGACTGCGAGGGCGCGATCTGCCAGGACACCGGCATGCCCACGTTCGAGGTCAAGGCCCCCGTGGGCGCCAACCAGATCGAGATGAAGAAGCAGATCAAGGATGCCGTCGCCGAAGCCACCAGGCGCGGCAAGCTGCGGCCGAACTCGGTGGATTCGATTACCGGCGAGAACTCGGGCAACAACCTGGGCGCTGGCACACCCATCATTCATTTCGAGCAATGGGAGAAGAACGACATCGAGGTGAAGCTGATCCTGAAGGGCGGCGGCTGCGAGAACATGAACGCGCAGTACTCGGTGCCGGCGGAGCTGCAGGGGCTCGGCCGCGCCGACCGCAACCTCGAAGGCGTGCGGAAGTGCATTCTGCACGCGGTGTGGAACGCCCAGGGGAAAGGATGCGCGCCAGGGGCCGTTGGCGTCTGCATTGGCGGCGACCGCACGTCAGGCTACGTCCACGCGAAGGAGCAGCTGTTTCGAACGCTCGACGACGTGAATCCGGATCCGCGGCTGGCGGAGCTCGAGGCCTCGATCATGGGCGAGGTGAACAAGCTTGGCATTGGGACGATGGGGTTCGGCGGGCGGACGTCGCTGATCGGGTGCAAGATCGGCGTGCTCAATCGCCTGCCTGCGTGCTTCTTCGTGTCTGTCGCCTACGACTGCTGGGCGTTCCGCCGCCTCGGCGTCGTGCTGGACGGCGGCACCGGAGCGATCACGCAGTGGCTGTATCGCGATCCGTCAACGCCGGTCGCCGCGATGGCCGACCAGGCCGGCTTCCAGCGCACGGGACGCGAGGTGGCGCTCCGCACGCCGCTGACGGAGGAACAGGTCCGCGCGCTGAAGGTCGGCGATATCGTTCTCGTGTCGGGGCAGATGAACACGGGGCGCGATGCCGTGCACGCGCACCTGATGAAGCACGACCCGCCGATCGATCTGCACGGCTCCGTGCTGTATCACTGCGGTCCGGTTGTCGCCAGGGAAGGCGAGGGGTGGCGTGTGACCGCCGCGGGCCCGACGACGAGCATCCGCGAGGAACCCTACCAGGCCGACATCATCCGCAAGTATGGCGTGCGGGCCGTGATTGGCAAGGGGGGCATGGGCGGCAAGACGCTCGCTGCGCTCAAGGATGCGGGTGCCGTGTACCTCAATGCCATCGGCGGCGCGGCGCAGTTTTACGCCCGCGCCATAAACAAGGTCGAAGGTGTGTCCCTGTTGGAATTCGGCACGCCCGAGGCGATGTGGCACCTCACCGTGACCGACTTCCCTGCCATCGTCACGATGGACGCCCACGGGAACAGCCTGCACAAGGACGTGGAACAGGAGTCGGCCAAGGAGCTCGCCGCGCTGGCTTAACTACCTCGTATCCAATAAGTTAGGTAGATACACACGGGCTTGCCGGGCTGGTCTGTGCCGCATATAATCGAACGAGGAATTTCCCTGGGAGAATCCAGACCATGATCAACGTGTCCGCGACGGCAGCCTCGAAGATCAACGAGCTGCTTACTGAAGAGGGCAAGACCGGCAGCGGCCTGCGCGTGTTCGTGCAGGGGGGCGGCTGCTCGGGCTTCCAGTACGGCCTGATGATCGAGGAAGGCGGCGGCGCCGGCGACCAGGTGTTCGAGTCGAATGGCGTCAGGCTGTTCGTCGATCCGGTCAGCATCAGCTACCTCAAGGGCGCCGAAGTGGACTTCGTCGACACGGTCACGGGGGGCGGCTTCACCATCAAGAACCCGAACGCGGTCTCCACGTGCGGGTGCGGGTCGTCGTTCAGCGTCTAAGCCCTCCGTGGCGACCACCCTCGAGGACCTCTCCCGGCTGAAGCCTACGGGCGGGAAGCGGTCCAGCAAGCGGGAACAGATCGTCAACGTGTTCCTGCGGCAGGAAGGGCACCTCAGCGCCGACGACCTGGTCGACCTCATCCGGCGCGAGGATCATCGCATCAGCCGCGCCACCGTCTATCGCACATTGCAGTGGATGGTGGACGCGGGCATTGCCCGCAAGGTCGACTTCGGCGAGGGGCGCTTCCGCTTCGAGCATTCCTACCGGCAGCCGCGCCACTTTCACCTGATCTGCAAGACGTGCCATCGGTCGTTCGAGTTCCTCAGCTCCGACATCGAAGCGCTCGTGGAAGAAGTGGCGACCGCCCGCAGCTTCACGGCGTCGCAGAGCGTCGTGCAGATCTACGGCACGTGCGAAGAGTGCCGGACGGGGCGCAACCCGGCGGTCGAGGTCGGACACACCGACCTGCTGTTCGCGCGCGACGCGCTTCGCATTGCGATTGCGACCGAGCGCAGCGGCCTCGAGTTCTACAGCCGCGCCGCGAGGCTGACGAAAGACGCCCGCGGCCGCAAGGTCTTCGAGGACCTGGCGCGCGAGGAGAAGGAACACCTGACCAAGCTCGAGGCGCGCTACAAGGAGCTGCTGCAGCGGGATTCCAAGCTCGAGTCGCGCCCGACGTTCCTCTTCTTCAAGGGGGCCGCGCACGGGCTGTTTGCCGAGGGCGCCGAGCGGCTGCTGCGCGGCGTCAACGATCAGCAGGCGCTGATGATCGGCATCCGCTGCGAGCGGGGCTCGCATCGCTTTTTCAAGAAGTACGGGGAGCGGTTCGAGGATTCCGAAGGCAAGCAGATCTTCCTCGAGTTCGCCGACGAAGAGCGCGACCATCTCGACCTGCTCGTGCGTGAGTACCGCGCGCTCCTGAAGCGACAGGGCCGCACGCGGCGCACCGTCCGGCACGGATCGGCCGCCGCGCGCGCCGCCCGGTGAGCCTGTCCTTCCCGAGGCCCGCTCGGGGCGGCATCGACCTCCACCTGCACACCACCGCCTCTGACGGCCGCTGCACGCCGCGTCAACTCGTGGAGCGGGCGGCGAAGGCCGGCGTCTCGGTGATGGCCGTCACCGATCACGACACGACGGCGGCGGTCGGCGAAGTTCACGCGGAAGCGGTTCGGCACGGCATCCACGCGGTGACCGGCATCGAGATCACGGCCGTCGAGGCCGGAAGCGATCTGCATGTGCTTGGCTACCTCTTCGACCTCCAGCACCAGGGACTCGCAGCGCTGCTCGTCAGGCAGCGTGCCGCGAGGGTGGCCCGCATCGAGGCGATTGGTTCCCGGCTGGCCGCCCACGGCGTTCCGATCGACCTCGGTCCGATGCTCGAGCACACGCGCCGCGAGAGCGGCCGGTCCATCGGACGTCCCCAGGTGGCGCGCGCGATGGTCGAGGCGGGACACGTCGCGACGGTCCAGGAAGCCTTCGATCGCTGGCTGGAGCGGGGACAGCCCGGCTTTGTGGCGCGGGAAGGGCCCACGCCGGAAGCGGTGATCGACATCATTCACCAGGCGGGGGGCATTGCGTCGATCGCCCATCCGGGGCAGCGCGACCTCGGCCCGCGAATCCCCGCACTGGCCGCCGCAGGCCTGGACGCCGTCGAGGCGTTTCATCCGGATCACGACGCGTCTCTGGTTCAGGAGTACGTCGAGATCGCGCGCGATCTGGATCTGCTCCTCACGGGCGGCTCGGACTTTCATGGCGATCCGGCGCATGGATGCGAACCCGGTTCGGTGACGTTGCCGGCGGCGGAATGGGACCGTCTGCAGGCGCGAAGACAGCGGCGCGGACCTCCAAACGTGCGGCGCGGACCTTCAAACGTGCGGCGCGGACCTTCACGGTCCGCGTAGGGATCATGTCCTCTCCCGAAGTCGTCGTCGCCCTGCGCGAGGTCGAGAAGGACTACAAGAGCCTTCGTCCGCTGCGGGTGCGACACTTCGAGCTGCGGCACGGGGAATCCGTCGCGCTGCTGGGATTCGACGCGACCGCCGCCGAAATTCTCGTGAACCTCGTCACCGGCGCGACGCTGCCCGACTCGGGAGAGGTCGACGTGTTCGGCGTGTCAACCCGCCACATCGCGGATCCTGACGCGTGGCTCGTGGAGATGGACCGGTTCGGCATTCTCAGCCAGCGCGTCGTCCTGCTCGACGCATTCACGGTGGAGCAGAATCTCGCCCTGCCGTTCTCGCTGGAGGTCGACGACCTGTCCGACACCGTGCGTGCCAGCGTCCGCGTCGTGGCAGCGGAGGTCGGCCTGCTGGCGCAGCTGTCGCAGCCCGCGGCGTCGCTGGATGCGGACGCGCAGCTGCGGCTCCGCCTGGGGAAGGCGCTGGCGCTCGGCCCGCGCGTCCTCCTGGCAGAACATCCGAACGCCATGCTGCCGGCCGACGCCGTGCCGCGATTCGCCGCAGCTCTCGCGGCGGTTGTTGCGGCGCGCAAGCTCTCGATGCTGGTCATGACCGCCGACTCGGCATTTGCCCGGGCGGTGTCCACGCGCACGCTTACGCTGAACGGCGCAACGGGCGAGCTGAAGCGCGCGTCCGGCTGGCGAAAGTGGTTCTGACCCAGCTGTGGCGCAAGCACCCCCGTGGAACGGAACTTGGATTCGTCCCTGCAGGGTCATCAGGGGACGGCCCGCGGAGGGACAGACGTGGCGAACGGGACGATTAAGAGGCTGGTGCGCGATCGCGGGTTCGGCTTCATCCGCGACGAGGGTGGGCAGGAGTGGTTTTTCCATCGAAGCTCGATACAGGCCGGGAGCTTCGAGGAGCTCAACGAGGGGCAGCGGGTCAGCTTCGACGAGGAGCCCTCGGCGAAGGGGCCACGGGCCGGAAACATCCGGTCGGAAGGCAACTCGACGGCGGCTTGAGCGCTGGGCGGATCGCCGGAAACTAGTGGTGTCTACGTAAAATCCCGGCCCCGCTATGCTTTTTCAAAAGCGGCGGCCGGGCCGCTAGGGCTAGCTTTCGATCAGTCGAACGTCGCCGGCGCGAGGTCCCTTCGTGGATTCCTCGGATGAGAATTCCACGCGCTGACCCTCGCGCAGGAGTTCGAAGACTGCGCCGCGGACGGCGCTGCGATGGAAGAAGTGCTCGATGCCACCTTCATCGCGTATGAATCCAAAACCTTTGTCGATGAGGAGGCGTGCGATAGTCCCGGTCGGCATGGCCGTGTCCTCCGATGCGCGAAGCCTGGGACGAGATCCCAGGCGCTTCATGGGACCGCTTCTCAGGAACGCCGTTCAGGCGTTCCGGTAGAAAGCGAGCGAACTATGAAGCCACGGTAATACGTAGCGGTCACACGCGCGCGCGCCGGCGCCAAAAGCTGGGCCAGTGTAGGGAGTCCCGCCGGTGAAGTCAAGGCAATGCCAGAACTCCTTTCGCTCCAATTGATTGCGCGCATCAATCGCTGTCGTTACGATTAGCCGATGGTGGCCGCGATCATCCTCGCCGCGGGCGATTCGACGCGCATGGGCCGGCCGAAGGCGCTGCTGCCCGATCCCGAAGGTCGTCCGTTCGTGGCGCGGCTCGTCCGAACGTTTGCCGCCGCCGGGGTTCGCGATGTGATCGTCGTCACCGGCAGCCTTCACGCCGCGATAGCTGATGCATTGGCTGGGGACCAGCCGCCGACCGCGCCGCTCCTCGTCAACAATCCGCAACCCGCGCTTGGACAGGTGTCGTCGCTGTGGATGGGACTCGATGCGGCGATGGAGCTTGGCGTCGAGGCGGTACTCGTGACGCTCGTCGACATTCCGCTCGTACGGGCTTCGACCATCCGGAACGTGATCGACGAGTGGACCCGAAGCCGCGCGCCGATCGTGCGTCCGGCCATCGGCGATCGACATGGCCATCCCGTGCTGTTCGATCGGTCGGTATTCGATGCGCTGCGCCACGCACCAATCACCGAAGGTGCCCGCGCCGTGGTCCACGCCAACGCGGATCGCATCGTCAACGTTCAAGTCGACGATGAAGGGTGTCTGCTGGATGTGGACACCCCCGCCGATTACGACGCAGCAATCCGGAAGCCGTAGATCAAGGAATCGTCACCAGCGCGCCGAACGCCGTCAGCACGTCCGCCGCGGTGAATGTGCAGTGGCCGTACCGCGCCACCGGCATCGGGATGAAGACGCCTCGTCCGGTTGGCTGCGCCTTGTCGCCGTACAGCGCCACGTGATCGAACGGCACGATCGGGTCGCCGGTCGTGTGAAGCGCCACTAACGGAGTCGTCAGGTCGCCGGACGTTTCGTATTCGCGCAAAGCCGCCAGGGCGCCCGGCGAGGCATTGAAGCGATGTACGTGCCGATTCAGATCGGCATCGTCGGACGAGCCGGTGTAGACGCGATCTCTGTTGCTGAACGCACTCCCGCCGAGCTTCTGACGCGCGTCATTCGTCGCGTGGATGTTGTACCAGAGGACGCCGATGACGCTCTGCGCGATCGTCGCGGGAACAGCGGGAACGAACGGGACGCCCGCCACTGTGAGCAACTCGACCGCGGCCGCCGGATCTGCTGCCAGCGCGTTCAGGATCGCGGGCACATATTCGGACTCCCAGTTGGCGATCACGGGCGGCGGGATCGCGATTGCGCTCCCAGGAATCATGCCGGGAAAGTAGTAATCGAACAGCACGCGGAAATCGCCGAAGTAGTCGAGCTGAGCGCGAAAGCTGCCGATCGGGCCGCAGGTGTCCAGCGCGCCCGTGAACAACTCCGGCGACCGCTCGGCCAGCAACGCCGCGACAATCCCTCCCTCCGAGGCGCCAGTGACAAATGTACGCAGCGGCACACCGACGCCCGCGTGGAACGCCGCCACCAGCTCGCGGATGTCGTCGGCGCCTTCGAGGATCGCCAGACCGTTCTGACGGTAGCTCGTCGTCGCGAACGCGAAGCCGAGGCTCTGCACCAGGATCGGCAGCGGCGTGCCGTCGGGCAGCGTCAGGTTCTGGAAGCCCAGTGGTTCACGGACATCCACGTAGCCGTGGGCAAACACCACGAGCTGCCCGTTCCAGCCGGCCGCCGGGACGCACACGAGTGAGAGGGCGCCGCTTGGCAGCGCTCCCGGCTGACACGGGCCGGGGATCGCCTGCGCGTCGGCGCGCGCCGGCGCGAGCGTCGTCAGAAGCAGCAGGATGGAAACAGTCCGCGCGATCCGCATCGTTTGACCTCTGATTGTGAACGGCCGACGCGCTACGACGGGGGGAGACCCTGGGCGCGCAGCGGGCGAAGAATATACCGGCGCTGTCACAACGCAAGGGCCACGCGTAACTTCCTGTGCAACTTTCAGGACGCGCCGGCCACGCGGGTTGTCGCATCGGCAGACTCCAAAAGACACGAGAATTCTCGAGGGTATACACTCTGCGGCTATGAAGAGACGACATTTCGTTGCCGCCGTTTGTTCGCTGGCTTGCGCCTGCTCGACACCGGCATTTGCACAGCTTGCGCCTCCGAACGACATCGGAGTGGCGCTTGGCCACATCCATCTGGCGGTCAAAGATGTCGAGGCGCAAAAGCCGTTCTGGACGACGATGCTGGGAGGGACGCTCGTTACCAACGGACCCCTCACCCTGATCCAGTTTTCAGGTATTTTCGTCATGCTCCGGCAAGCCGACGCTCCGGCGCCGGCCGCCGGGTCGGTGGCCGACCATTTCGGATTGGTGTATCAGGACCTCGCCGCCGCGCGCGCGCGATGGAAGGCGGCGGGTGTGAAGTACGACGTCGGGGAAACCAATCCGAACCAGGGCTATGTGTACTCCCCTGACGGCGGGGTGCGCGTAGAGGTGTTCGGCGATCCGTCGCTGCCGGGACCGGTCGGCATGGATCACATTCATCTGTATCCACCTGGAGCTGACATTCCGGCGATGCAGGCGTGGTACGCGAAGGCATTCGGTGGCTTCCCGGGCCAGCGCAAGCGCGTCGCGGGACCGGGTGTCATCGAGTGCGACTACTTCCACCGTTTCAATGTGTCGTTCTCGCCCGCAACCGGGAAGCTCGCGCCGAGCCGGGGCCGCGGGATCGATCACATCGGCTTCGATGTGACGAACCTCGAGGAGTTCGAGAAGAGACTGGCGACCCAGGGCGTCAAATTCGACGCGCCGATTCGCCAGGTGCAAAACGCGCGGACCAAGGTTGCCTTTTTTACGGATCCGTGGGGCACCTATATCGAGGTCACGGAGAAACTGGCGCCCTGAAGGTCATGCTACGATCAGGGTTCGGCATCTCGAGAATGGGCCTGTAGCGCAGTTGGGAGCGCGCCTGAATGGCATTCAGGAGGTCACCGGTTCGATCCCGGTCAGGTCCACCAAACCTTCATTTTCACTCTCAATCGGTCGCAAGTAGCTGAAGGCCGGTGCGGTTACGGCGGTTCGAACAAACCCGTTTCCGCCGAACGCGATTCCATCTGGAAAGAAGAGTTGTTGGAACCGCTGCCGCTGTTCGAGTGACGCCTGCACCCACAGGTCGGCGGCGCGCGGCAGAACACGTTCTGCGAACGCCAGGATGCCCTCTACGTCGAGTTCATCGAGCTGGCCGGAGTGACGGTCCATCCGGGCGAGCGTGAGTTCCTCGCGCAATTTCTCGGCGTGGCGGTCGTAGGTCTCGATGTCGATCGAGCGCTCAAAGAGGAACGCCTCGTCGAGCCGGTCCAGCTTGTCTTGAATCGCCTTGGCGGCTCGCTCCGCTTGCGCGATCTCGTCGCGCACAG
>Ga0209640_10003732_pt1 | contig 13324 bp, 9 predicted proteins | sample RifCSP10_1_FD_184018 | JGI IMG/M metagenome (GOLD analysis project Ga0209640, IMG submission 184018) | Soil microbial communities from Rifle, Colorado - Rifle CSP2_sed 10_1 (SPAdes) (version 2) | ecosystem: Environmental > Terrestrial > Deep subsurface > Rock core/Sediment | place: Rifle...
GGTCGATGATTTCGGCAACCTTGTCATAACCGTCGGAGATTACTCATAGGGGCCCCCATATGAATAACGTTACGCCCGCCATCCTCTTGGCCCTGGTCCTCGCATTGCCTGCGGCAGCGCAAGAACGTTCCGCGCGCCCATATCCCGAGCGCCCGATACGGGTCATCGTCCCCTTCACACCGGGCGGCGGCGCGGACCTGATCGCCCGCACCGTCGCGCAGAAACTCACGGAGCAGCTGGGCCAGCAGCTGGTCATAGACAACCGCGTCGGGGCCAGCGGCAATATCGGGACTGAGATGGCGGCCCGTGCGTTGCCCGACGGGTACACCATTCTGATGGGTTACGTGGGCAATCTTGCGATCGGCCCCTCGCTTTACAAGAAGCTGCCGTTCGACCCGGTACGGGATTTCGCGCCGATCACCGAACTCGCGGCAGCACCCAACATCCTGGTCGTGCACCCGTCCGTCCCGGCCGAAACCTTCAAAGAGTTCATCGCGTACGTGAAGGCGAATCCCATGAAGGTGAATTTCGCTTCCGCGGTCAGCGGCAGTCCCGGACATCTGGCCGGAGGTCTTCTCAGGCACGCCGCCGGCGTCGAGATGGTGCATATCGCCTACAAAGGGGCGAGCCAGGCGATCGTGGACGTCCTGGGCGGACAAGTACAGGCGATGTTCGGCGTCAGCACATTGATGCCGCACATCAAGAGCGGCAAGTTGCGCGCTTTGGCCACCACCGGCCTGCGGCGCACACCTGCGATGCCGCAGCTGCCGACCATCGCGGAGTTAGGATTTCCGGGGTTCGAGGCGGTTGCCTGGTACGGTTTTCTGGCGCCGGCCCGCACGCCGCCGGCAATTATTGCGCGTGTGCATGACGAGACCGTGCGCGCGCTGAAAGTGCCCGACCTCAAGGCGCGGCTGGAGGCAGCCGGCTTCGATTTAGTGGGCAGCACACCGGACGCTTTTGCAGCCTATATAAAAACCGAAATCAAGAAATGGGCGCCGGTGATTAAAACGTCGGGCACGCAAGTGGACTGATCTTCATCGTGCGTGCCAAATCTCGCTGATAACGAGCCTATAATATAGATCACATTTTGTGAAGGGAGGGTTACCGTCGTGCCTAAGATGACCGGTTCAAAGCTGTTTGCGGAAATGATGCGCGGGTATGGTGTTACGCATGCGTTCTTCGTGCCCACGATCCTGATGAAGGCCCTGGCGGAAATGGAAAGCCTGGGCATTAAGAGAATCATGACCCATGGTGAAAAGGCCGCCGCTTACATGGCCGACGGTTATGCACGGGCGAGCGGCAGACCGGGGCTGTGCCTCGCGCAGCAGATCGGCGCCTCGAATCTCTGCGCCGGTCTCAAGGATGCCTATCTGGCGCGCGTGCCGCTGCTGGCGATCACCGGCGGTTCCACGGTAACCTCGCGCTACCGGCACGCCTATCAGGAACTCGAGGATTTCTCCCAGTTCGATTCGTTGACGAAATTCAACGCGCAGGTCGATGACGTGACGCGCTTGCCGGATCTGCTGCGCCAGGCGTTTCGCATGGCAACTTCCGGTTCCCCGGGGCCGGTGCATTTGCGCCTGCGCAACAAGCAAGGCGATCTCCCGCCGGACGAGCTGGATCTTCAGTTGCTCATCGAAGCGCAGTTTGGCAAGGTGCCGCCGTTCCGCCCCGAGCCCGAGATGCAGCGGGTGCGGGATGCGGCCGCGCTGCTGGCCAAGGCGCAGCGGCCCATCATCGTGTCGGGAGGTGGAGTCGCCGCATCGCAGGCACAAGCCGAGCTGGTACAACTTGCCGAGAAGCTGCAGATCCCCGTTGCGACGTCGCTCAACGGCAAAGGCACGATACTCGAGACTCACCCGTTGGCGGTCGGACTGGCCGGCACCTACTCGCGCGTTTGCGCCAACCGTGCGGTATCGGAAGCCGACCTGGTGTTCTTCATCGGCAGTCCCGGCGGCGGACACGTGACCCACGACTGGAGAATCCCGGCGCCGGGCGTGACGGTCATCCAGATCGATATCGACCCCGCGGAACTGGGCAGGAACTATCCGAACGCCGTGTCGATACTGGGTGACGCCAAGGTCACGTTGCAGCGGCTGATCGAAACGGTGCAGCGCAAATCGCCCGATGCCGCGAAAGCATGGACGGGGCGCATCACCCAATTGGTTGATGAATGGCGAACGGAAGTCGACCGCATGCGCAAGTCCGATGCCATGCCGATGCGCCCCGAGCGTGTCTGCCGCGCGATATCCGAAGTGCTGCCGCCGGACGGCGTGCTGGTTTCGGACACGGGACATGCCGGAATGTGGACCGGCGGCATGGTCGAGATGACGCACCCGGGACAACGCTATATCCGGTGCGCGGGATCGCTGGGTTGGGGATTCCCCGGCTCGCTCGGCGTCAAATGCGCGCTGCCTGACCGCCCCGTCATCTGCTTCACCGGCGACGGCGGCATGTACTATCACCTGGCCGAGCTGGAAACCGCCGCGCGCTACGGCATCAACGTTGTTGTCATCGTGAACAACAATACCGGGCTCAACCAGGAAATTCCTCTGGTCGATGCGATCTACGGGGGCGGCAGTACGCAGGGCGACGATATCTGGCGTTTCAACAAGGGCGTGAATTTCGCGAAAACGGCGGAATCGCTCGGCTGCGCCGGCATACGCGTCGAGAAACCGGGTGAACTCAACGATGTCCTGCGCCGCGCGCTGGGCATGAAAAGACCCGTGGTAATCGAGGTCATGACTGACGATCAGGCGTTGGCCCCCACGGCTTGGACTCCCAAAACGCGCTAGCCTGGATTTCCACGCCGCATAATTCATCTAATACGGGACCGGTTTTTGATCGGCCGGATCGCCTGCACGTTGGGATAGACGCAATTCCCTGTAACACGATATCGATGCGCTGCAATCTGTTTGAAGCGTTACACCAGCAATTCGCCTTACACAAAGGACCTCGAGTGACTACCACCGCGAGCAAGCAGCCCGACCACTTTATGTATTTTCCGGAACACTATCGCTGGTCCGCGGGTATGCTCGGCGCGCTGAGCAGCGCACCCTACGGCGGCGCCGATATTTCGGAAGTCGACCGCGTCGGACGCAAGCTGCGCGATCGACCGGGCGATGATGAAGCCTGGTTCCAGGCGTGGCGCAAAGAGGGCGACACCTTGCGTGCGCGTGGTGACAGGGCGGAAGAGAAAGGCCATCCCCTCACGGCCGCATCGAATTATTTGCGCGCGTGCTTGCACTATCAGATGAGCGATCACTTCCGCCAGCCGAAAGACGCGGATGCCATGGCCGTGTATCGCGAGTCGGTCGTCTGTTTCAAGAAATTTGCGGCGCTCACCGATCGCCCGCGCATCGAGGCAGTCGAGGTGCCGTTCAAGAACGGGGCTTTCCCCGCGTATTTCGTGCATGCGGAAAACAACACGGCACAGCGCAATCCGTGCGTCGTGCGCTTCGGCGGTTTCGATACCCAGAAGGAGCTCCAGTACCTCCGGGGGACGCCGGATCTCGTGCGGCGCGGAATTTCATGCCTGCTGGTCGATGGCCCGGGCCAAGGCGAGGCGATCCGCTTCCGCGGCATGCACCTGCGACACGACTTCGAGATTGCGGGCAGTGCCGCCGCCGATTACCTTGCGACGCGCGCCGACGTTGATATCGATCGCGTCGGCATCCTCGCCATGAGTCTCGGCGGTTACTATGCGCCGCGTTGCGCCGCAATGGACAAGCGCTACAAGGTCTGCATCGCGTGGGGCGCAACGTGGGATTATCACCAGGCATGGGTGCGCCGCATGGAAACGCTGAAACACGCGGCGCTGTCAGTTCCGGCGGACCACCTGCTGTGGGTCTGCGGCGTCGAGACTTACGATGAGGCGTTGCAGAAACTGGAGGGCTTCCGTCTCGACGGCATTGCCCAGCAGGTCGAGTGCCCCTTCCTCCTTTTGCACGGCGCGGAAGACGCGCAGGTATCGACGGCCGACGCGCAAAAGCTGTTCGACGCGATCAGCTCCAAGGACAAGACGTTCAGAGTATTCACCGCGGAAGAAGGCGGCGCGCAGCATTGTCAGCGGGATTACCTTCCCTTGGCATGCGAGGTCGTCGCAGATTGGCTCGAAGAGAAGCTCAAATAACCGGTTGAACACCAGCACGGAGGAGGCCTTTCGTCATGATCAGGAAAATATTTTTCGCGTTATTGTTTGCCGGGACGCTTGCTGCCGGCGGAGCAATGGCGCAGACGTTGCCGCCGAACATTCAACTCATCGTTCCGTTCTCGCCCGGGGGGCCGGTCGATTTCACGGCCAGAGTGCTCGCTGACGGAATGCGCGCGGGGCTGGGCATTCCGATCGTCGTGGAGAACCGCCCCGGCGCGAATGGCGCGGTGGCTGCAGTGGGCGCAAAGAACGCGCCGCCGGATGGCAAAACGCTGCTCTTCGTCAGCTCCGGGATGGTGACGATCAGCCCGCAGATGGACAAAAACCTTCCCTACGATCCCTTGCGCGATTTCGTGCCGGTCGCGAGTGTCGCGTATATCGACGGCGGAATGGTGGTCGGCGTGAAATTACCCGCGAATAATCTGAAGGAGTTTGTCCAGCTCGCGCGGACGAGCAAGCCGCCGTTGGTTTTCGGATCGCCGGGCAGGGGCAACCATAGCCACCTCAACCTCGAGCAGTTGAAGGATGCAGCGAAGATCGACTTGCTGCACGTGCCGTATAAGGGTGCGGCCATGGTGCTCACCGAGGTACTGGGCGGACAGATTTCGGGCACATTCATTGGCGTTTCGACTGCGCTGCCGCATATCCGGGCGGGCAGGCTGAAAGCACTAGGGGTGACCGGCAGTAAGCGCAGCGCCATCGCGCCTGAAATCCCGACTTTTGAAGAGCAAGGCTATTCCGGCCTCGACATCAAAGCGTGGACTGGCGTTCTGGCGCCGGGGAGCACTCGTCCGGAAACGGCAAAGGCACTTGCCGGCGCCGTGTTGCATGCCGTGGAACAGAACGACACGAATGCCAAGCTGCTTGCCGCCGGGATGACGCCTTGGGTGGTCATGCGCGATGAGTTTGCGCGGGCCATCAGGAGCGAAAGCGAGCATTTCAAAAAAATTATCGTCGAGAAGAATATCGCCGGCGAGTGATCCGCTGGCGACGGCGTCGCGCTGATTCACCGTTGCCGGGCATTGCGCTGGGTCGGACGGTATCGGGCGAGCGCCGGTCAACAGCGGGGTATCAGTTCCACGACCGGGCAATCAATCCAGCTGCTGCATCCCGCTCTCGGCCAATGTCGGCACGTTGGGCAGTAGCGGATTGCGCCGCGCGCCGGTCACCCCGATGGGTCTGAGCTTGCCGGCGTCGATCGGTCCTTTGAGGCTTGAATTTCCTCCTCGAAATTGACTAGCGTCGCCGAATTATTCACAATATCACGCTTTCCCGCTACGCTGAATCATAGACGATCGCGCTGCGCGACGCGATGTCGGGAGCGGCTTGTGGGAGATAAGGCGGGGGGGGCAAGATCGCGCTCTGCGGCCGGTCGGTAGCTTGCGCGGGCGGGCCTCAGCTCGCCGGACTCACGTCGCAAATTGCAGTGCGCGAATTACTTGCTGCGGGCCGTCCTCAAATTTTGTAAACTAGTGCATCCCGTTATTGACAGATCAGCTTGCCGGCGGGACACTACAAGCGTTTAGGCAGGGGCAGGCGTTCGTAATACCACAAATGAGGAGAATCGGATGAAGACATCAACCAAAGCAGGCGTAGTGGCAGTCGGAGTCGTGGCAATGGGAGTCCTGGCGGGATGCGCCACTACGGGGAGCCCGGAGCAAATCTCTTGTTTGCAGCCGAACCGGCGCGTCTCGGTTGAGATGGGCGGAATCAAGATCAAACCGCCTGCCAAGCCGAAACCGGGCGCGAAACCTGGAAAGCCCGGGCGTCAGTCGGTCATGCTCAAGGCGCTTGCCCAGGGCGACAGCGCCTTCGACCCCAAGAGTGCGGTAATCAAGGCTGGCGGCAAGGCCGAACTCGATAAAATCGTGAAGTCGGTGTCGAGCGGTGTGGGCAAAGACATTCGGCCGACCGCTGTCGGCTCGGTGGTCATCACCGGTCACAGCGACCGCCTGGAAGCGAGCGAGGGCGACAACACCCTGTCCGAAAGTCGCGCGAAGGCGGTTATGGAGTATCTCGCGAGCAAGGGCATCGACTCGAAGCTGATATTCTGGGAAGGAAAGGGGTCGAAGGAACCGGTGCCCGTGACGAAGTTCTGCGAATCCTGATCCCGTTCGGCGCGATCGAGGAGCGTCGAACCACCGCCGGCGGACCTGGTCTTGATCGACCGTGAAACACCCCGCTTTTGCGGGGTGTTTCATTTAGGCAGCGATGGGAGGAGAAACATGACGACTTGCTCGAAAAGTTCTGCGCGGCTGCTGTTGGTCGTGCCGCTGGTTCTGGCAGTGGCCCCGCTGGCAGCATCGGCCGCAGATGACTATCCCAACCGGGTGATACGCATCATCGCGCCCACCGCGCCCGGCGGCGGCAGCTCTATCAGCGCCCGCCTGATCGCGGAAGAATGGGCCAAGCGCGCGGGCCGGCAAGTGGCCGTGGTGGATAATCGGCCCGGCGCGGGGACGCGAATTGGCAGCGAAATCGTCGCCAAGGCGCCCCCCGACGGTTACACGCTGCTGATGAGCCCAAGCACGCTCGCAACCAATCCGACGGGTTTTAAGAATATGCCCTATGACGCATTGCGCGACTTCGCGCCCATTACGCTGATCCTGTCGGTGCCCAATCTGATCGTCGTGCACCCTTCCTTGCCGGCGAAATCGCTGAAGGCGTTCGTCGCGCTGGCGAAAGCGCGGCCCGGCGAGATCCTGTATGCATCGGCGGGATATGCCACCAACCCTCATCTGACGATGGAGTTGATGATGAGCATGGCGCAGATCCGCATGACCCACGTTTCCTATCAGGGCGGCGCGCCGAGCATCATCGCCCTCATGGTGGGTGAGGTCGCGATCACGGCGTCGAGCAGCATGTCTTTGCTCATCCCCCACTTGCGTTCCGGCAGATTGCATGCGCTCGGTATCACCAGCGCAACCCGCAGCCCGGTGCTGCCCGATGTTCCGACGATTGCCGAGGCGGGCCTGCCGGGCTACGAGGCGATTCAATGGGCGGGCTTGCTGGCTCCGGCCGGAACTCCCCGCGCCATCATCGAAAAGCTGCACAAGGAGGTGGTCTCCATCTTGCACACGCCGGAGGCCAGGGAATTTTTTGCCAAGCTTGGCAATGATGTGACGACGAGCGCCTCGCCCGAGGAGTTTTTCGCTTTCATCAAGGCGGAAACCGTGAAATGGGCGAAAGTGGCGAAAGGTGCAGGAATTGAGCCGCAGTGACGGATGCGCGCTCTGCGGTAGCATGGCGCGTTTGCACCACGCGTGTAATCCGAACAGGAAATCCGCGACTGCCGTCTCTATTTCACGGGGCTAGTGCGCAACCCGCTTGGCAAGCACGTTCCGGTCGCTTACCGCGTCTATCACCACCGGTTTGTTCAGGCCCAACGCCTTTTGCAGCGCGTTCCTCAATTCGCCGGGCGTCTCCGCTCGCATGCCAACACAGCCGTATGCTTCCGCGATCTTCGCGAAATTCACCGCGTTGAAGGTCCACATTTCGGTCCATTTGCCGCGTGGATTGTTGTTGTAGGCCACTTTGTTGAGAGTGATCTCCTGATTGAGCGAACTGTTGTTGTTGACCACCACCACGAGGTTGATGCCACAGCGCGCCGCGGTCTCGAGTTCGGCGATGTGATAATGGAATCCGCCGTCACCGGTGAAACATACCACCGGCTGATCGGGCAGCGCGCACTTCACGCCAAGCGCGCCGGGGAATCCCCAGCCCAGCGAACCTGCACACCGGAAGTAGCGCTGCGTAGAATGCTCGAGCTCTATCATCGTGCCGGTCCAGATGCCGGAATGCCCGGTGTCCGATACCACCACGCCATCGGGCGGCAGCGCTAGCGAAATTTCCCGGCAAATCCGTTCCGGCCGCATGGGCGTCGCATCCGAAGTAAGATTAGGCTCTTCATCGGCGCGCCACGCCCCCACCAATTGCGCGACGCGACCCGTCCACGCCTGCGCGGCCGCAGGCGATTTACGCTCTGCCGCGTCTATCATTTTTCGCAGCGCAACCTTGGCATCGCCCATGATGGACACCGCGTTCGGATAATTGCGCCCCAATTCGGCGGGATCGATGTCAAGCTGGATCACCGGCGTGCCCGCGGCCGGGAAGTGCCAATTGTGCGTGACTTGTCCGCCCGCATGGCTGCCGATGAAGAACACCAGATCGGCTTCGCGCAGCGTATTGTTGGCGCACGAGCGCGAGTAGCTTCCCGACACGCCGACCGCCAGGGGATGATGGTCCGGTATCGTCGCTTTCGCATTCAGGGACGTAACCACCGGTATCTGCAGCTTCTCCGCCAGTTCCACCATCTCGCGCTCGGCGCCGGAGCGCACGACACCGCCGCCGGCGACGATGACCGGCTTTTGCGCCTTGGCCAGCGCGGCCAGCGCATTGCGCACCCGCTGCATGTCGGGCTCCGGCCGGAACGCAGGCACGCGGGTGAATTCCTGCTCGATCAGCGTGGTAAGATCGGCTTCCTGCTCGGCCAGATGGGCGCCGCGGCTTTGAATCTGCAGGTGCACCGGACCGGGAGCGCCCGAAGTCGCTTCGCGAAACATCTGGCGCAGCATATCGGGCAGCCGGGCGACGGTATCGATACTGGCGTTGCATTTGGTGACCGGATCGAACTGCGAGAAATCCTCCACCTCCTGATAGGCATGACGGTAACGCCAGTCGGGAAACGGGCCGCCGGTGATGGCTATGATCGGCGAACCTGCCATGTAACCGTCGCGCAGGCCCGCCGCCAGATTGGACGCGCCGATTGCCTGCGCCATGCACACGCCGGGTTTGCCGCGCGCGCGCGCATAGCCGTCAGCCATGTAGGCCGCGGCTTTTTCGCCATGCGTGAGCACTCTCTTGATGGGCATGTCCTCCATTTCTGCGAGGGACTTCGCGAGCACGGCGGGCACAAAGAAGATATGTGAAACTCCATAGCCCTGCATCATTTCCGCAAACAATCGCGCTCCAGTCATCTTTGGCATGTCCCTCTCCGATCGTGAATTATGATGGACGCAATGCAGAGGATTGCGCCGCGAATAATTCTAGGTCAATTAACGACTTTGTGCCAATGGCAGCCGCCCGCTCGCCGGCAAGCCGGGATAGACGCAATTTGCCGTGCTACGATATGGCCCGCGCACCTTCAATTACCGCTTGCAACGCACGCGGACCCGTATTGAAACGTCGCTATGTTAAAGCCATTGGATGTCTTGAAACTATATCCCGGCCACGATTACACGCTTGGCGGCGTATTTGACAGCCGGGCGGCAGTGGCCGGTGACCGCCCATTTGTGATTTTCAAGGGAAAATCGTGGTCGTATCCCGAATTCAGACAGGCGATTGACGCCACCGCACGCATGCTTGCGGCGCGCGGCATCAAGATGGGTGACAGGGTCGGAGTAATCGCACGCAACGATCCCGGGCACCTGCTTCTGCTGTTCGCCTGTGCGCGCCTCGGCGCGATCATGGTGCCCACCAATCCGGAGTACGGCGCGAATGAGGCGGGCTACGTACTGGGTCATGCAGGGGTCTCAGCCGTTGCCTGTGGCTCTGAATTATTGTCGGTTGTGCGCGAAGCGTGCAAGGACATCCATCCTGTTCCATGGTTCATGCAGTTCGACGGGAGCGCACCCGATGCGCCCGAGCTTCTTGATCTCATTGCGAACGCGCCTGATGTTACGTTGCCGGCGGGGCAGGCTGCCGACGCTACGTGCGTCATCATCTACACCTCGGGTTCGACCGGGTTTCCCAAGGGTGCCATGCACAGCCAGCGCAATTTCGTCACTGCCGGCGAGGCCAATGTGGCGCGACTCTGGTTGCAACCGGAAGACCGCCTGCTTACCATGCTGCCGCTGTTTCATGTTAACGCGCTGTTCTATTCGCTTGCGGGCACGCTTGCCGCGGGTGCAACGATTATCGTGATAGAGAAATTTTCCGCCAGCACGTTCTGGGAAACGGCAGTGGAAACCGGCGCGACACGCGTGAATTTCATCGATACCGTCGGCCGTATCCTGATGGCGCGGCCGCGCAGCGAATTCCGGCCTGAACACCGGATCAATACGGTCTACGGCGCGCGGCCGGAGGTGCAGGAATGCTTCCGCAGGGATTTCGGAATTCCCAATCTCATTAATGGTTTCGGCATGACCGAAATCCCCGGGGTTCATTGCAATCCGTTCGAGGGACCACAAAAAGCGACCAGCCTGGGGCCGGTCGGACGTCATCCTGATCCAGCGCGTCCCTGGGCGCAGTGCCGGCTCGTTGATGACAACGGCAATGACGTCGGCACGGATGAAGTCGGTGAGTTATGGGTCAAACACCCGATCGCAATGCAAGGTTACTTCCGCGATCCCGAGCAGACGCGCGCGGCATTTCGTGACGGATGGTTTATGACCGGCGATCTGATGCGGTGCGATGCGGACGGGCACTATTACTTCGTCACCCGCAAGAAAGATATCATTCGCCGCCGCGGCGAAAATATCGCCGGCCTCGAAATCGACCGCACCATAGGGTCGCATCCTGGCGTGGCTGAGGTGGCTGCGGTAGGAGTTCCATCCGAAATGGGTGATGAGGAGATCCTCGCGGTAGTCGTGACGAAGGCGGGTGCCATCGTCAGTGCCCGGGATATAGCGAAATGGTGCGCGGAACGGCTTGCGGCGATGAAAGTGCCGCGTTTCGTTCTATTCGTGGATGAATTGCCTCACACCGCGACGCACAAGATTGCCAAACACATTTTGAAATCCGACCGGACGCTCAAGTCCCGCGCGGTGGATCTGCAGGCAGAGCCGTAAGCAGCGTGGGCCATGTCATGACTGCTCGCCCGCACTGAGGGTCGCTCCATTGGAGCTTTCTTAGTATGATATCTGATCGGCCCTGCGCTGCCGTTATTCGGCAAGAAGCGACACGCCATCAGAGCGCGAGAGATCGCAGGAAACGCTCGGATCGATGCCACGGATGACTGGAAACCGTTACTTCGCGGAGGCCATGAGAGGATATGGCGTTACGCATCAATGGCACTGTTAATTTCTTGACATTAAATGTTTTTCGGGGCTATCGTGCTCCCATGAAAGCACACCAGACAATGCTGCCGTACGAGGCTGAGAAGGGACCCTTTGTGGACAAAAAGGAAGTTTAAAAAAGCACGGATTCAACTTAGATCGACTGAATAGCCAATAAGGAGGTTAGAACAATGCCTAAGTACCGGAATGAGAAAGATGAGATTCGAGGAATGACCCGAAGAGAGTTCGTTTATCTTAGCGGTCTTGGGATGGCTGGGATGACCTTGGGTGCCATTCCAAAATTGGGCCACGCGGCAGAAAAAAAGCCAAAGTATGGAGGTAGATTACGTATAGGAGAACGCTACGGCAACACCGGGGTTGATGCCCACCAGAATCAAGAAACCTTGGACATGTTTGTTTATACTTTGCTTTATAACGGCCTTACCATCATGGGTCCATCACCGCAGATAATGATATATCCCGATCTGGCCAAATCCTGGGAGATCTCCGCGGATGGAAGAGATTACATCTTTCTGCTGAGGGAGGGAGTGAAATTCCATCACGGAAAGGAACTGGACAGTGGCGACGTAAAGTACTCGATTGAACGGGTGCTTAATCCGGCCACCCGATCGAAGAAAGCATTTTCCTTACAACGGATTGATTCAGTCAATATCATTGACAAATATCATCTCAAGATCAGGCTGAAAGAGCCTTTCGGCCCTTTTTTGACCACCCTGACTATCCAGACTTGTCCTATTATTCCTGCTGGTTGGGAACCAACCCCCACAAAACCGGCACCGGGAACAGGGCCTTTTATTTTCAAGTCCATCGTTCTTAATGATTCCATCGAATTGGCCAGATTTGATCAATATTGGGAGATTGATGAAAAGACCGGCGATCGCCTTCCCTATTTAGACAGCATCTATAGTAAAAAAATTGCTGATCCTGTTGTCCGTTGGACTGCGGTTCGGGCTGGTGACGTAGATTACACGATGGATCCCCCGAGGAAAAGCGCTATTGATGCCTTAAAGAATCCCATACCGGGGATATCGATCCTGGTGGCTCCGCCTATTGGGACTCAGTGGATATTCATTAACGTCAGTAAACCCCCTTTTAATAACAAAAAGGTGCGTCAGGCGCTTGCTTATGCTATTGACAAAAAGGAGCTTATTAACGCTGTCCAGTGGGGTCTGGCAGCGCCTCTTAACAATCAGCCTTTTATGAAAGGTTCTAGAATGTATGCCCCGGTCACGGACAGAGAGATGGATCTGTCCAAAGCCAAACAACTCCTTGCCGAAGCCGGGTATCCTAATGGATTCAAGACCGAGTTCCTTCAACCTTCGGGCCTGACCTCTGACATTGCCAATTCTGAATATATGATAGGGCAAATTCATAAGATAGGCATTGAGGCGACGATCAAGTTGATCGACAGAGCAGCTTGGCCTAAGCAGATGAGGGCTGGGGATTATTCTATTTCCATTAGAGGGGATAGCGAGAGGCTTGACCCCGACGATGCCTACTACATGCGCTTCCATACCAGCGAAATAGGGAAAAATAATTGGTCAAGGTATAGCAATAAGGAAATGGATGCGTTGCTGGAAAAGGGGCGGTCGACCTGGAAGTGGGAAGATCGAGCGCCGATTTATCAGAAGGTTGTTGAAATTGTAAAAGAAGACCTTCCTGTCATTTACCTGGCCAAAACAAGATTCCCCCTCGTCTTCAGGGATTACGTAAAAGGGCTTGAAGGCGGTGCGTCCACATGGTTTGGCTATTACGGCGGAGGCCTGAAGAAGGTCTGGTTTGACAAATGAGCTGATAAATAGTCTCAAGAAGGTTCAATGATTCCGCGAATGCGAGGATTCAAAGTATGTCAGTGACCATGTTCATGGTTAAAAGGCTCCTCTATGTCATTCCGGTTATCCTTTTGTTAACCATTCTTGTCTTTTCGATGATCCACCTGCTTCCTGGAGATCCGGCTGACATCCTCCTGAGCGGAGAGGGAGGGGCAGAGGATCCTGTTGTCCGGGCGACCCTGATGAAGGAGTTGGGTCTGGACAAACCCCTTCCCGTGCAATATGGAATATGGTTATGGCGGGCCCTGCACGGGAATTTTGGGAAGTCTGTCTATTCCCAGCAAGATGTCTTTGGATTGATCTTCCAAAGGTTTCCAGCC